>Ga0073928_10002500_pt1 | contig 31387 bp, 28 predicted proteins | sample PaiPotPPA55metaG_FD_76969 | JGI IMG/M metagenome (GOLD analysis project Ga0073928, IMG submission 76969) | Iron sulfur acid spring bacterial and archeal communities from Banff, Canada, to study Microbial Dark Matter (Phase II) - Paint Pots PPA... ...
AATCCGCTATCGAGCTATGCAAGCGTTTTGCCTACAACGCGCCAAGATGGAACATGAAGATGAAACGTTTTGGGGGGCAGAGGCCGAAGGCTGGGCGCGGCGCGCAGCTCACGTCGATATCAAAATAAGCGGCGATCAATCAGCGTCGCCAGGCAACAACTGCGACAAGTGGGTCTCCAGTCCTTCGACGGCAGTCAGCGGTGACGGTGGCCGGACCACTAATTCAATTTAGGCCGTCTCCAAGCTTAAACGAGTCGGCCAACGGTCCCGAAGTCTGCAATCTAGCTTTAAAATTGAGTGCTCGATCACACGAAGTGCGGGGCATCGGGCGCTCCACGGGGGGCTCGGCCGAGCTTGGATTGCAGTTCAACTAGATCGGTGAAGACGTCGGCCTGGCGCCGCAACTCGTCGGCGATCATCGGCGGCTGGCTCGAAATTGTCGAGACGACGGTGACGCGCACGCCGCGTCGCTGCACGGCTTCGACCAGCGAGCGGAAATCGCCGTCACCGGAGAATAGCACGATCTGGTCGACGTGCTCGGCGAGTTCCATCGCATCGACTGCGAGCTCGATATCCATGTTGCCTTTGACCTTGCGGCGGCCGCTGGCGTCGATGAATTCCTTGGTCGCCTTGGTGACGACCGTGTAGCCGTTGTAGTCGAGCCAGTCGATCAGGGGACGGATCGACGAATATTCCTGATCCTCAATGATCGCGGTGTAATAGAACGCGCGCAGCAGGGTCCCGCGGCTCTGGAATTCCTTGAGAAGTCGCTTGTAATCGATGTCGAAGCCGAGCGTCTTGGCGGTTGCGTAGAGGTTGGCGCCATCAATAAAGAGTGCAATTTTACTTTCGACGCTCATCATTCTTTATCTTTGTTTATCGAGCGTCAAATCCGAATCGCAGCCATCAACGGAATAAAACAATGTGCGCTAGACGCCTTAAATGCAACTCGAGTAAGTGCGTGTGCTTGAAAGTTTTATATTGGAACAGCAGGCCCGCAAGTGGGGCCTGGTCGGAGAAGGCGGTGACGAGCGTGTTCCCGTTGGCCCTCGGGAAAACTTCGACCGTCACGACGGCGCCGCTCTCCTCTTGATAATCGAGGAATAGCGCATCCGCTGGCACATCCGTGCCGGTGTCGTCTACGAGGCTCGGACTTCGCTGCCCGAACACTGCCGGCAGCGACATCCATTTGGTGGCGATCACCGACCATGGCCCCATCGCGACGACGACCGCATCCGCCTCGATGACGCCGCCGTCTACTTCGACACCTTCGACGTCGATCCATCTGCGCGCCGGACGATGCCGGTGACGCGACGACCATCGTGTCGGCGGTTGAGGCAACGCCGCCTCTTCGATCGTGATCAACTAAGGCAAAAAATTTCGTAGTATACGGTCGGGCGACCGAACGCCGACCGGCTGGTCGCTAGAATTGCGGACGCAACCGGTGATCTCGATCGACTCGGCGGCCTTCGCGACGTTGTACGCCGGCGCTCTAGATGCCGGGTTCGTACCTGCTCTGTCCGCCTCCGGCAGAAGGCCGCGCTCTATCGGTGATGTTTAGTCAACAATGGCCTGACATATGCGCACTTAATTGACCACTCTTTCGGAGTGATAAGGATGGCAATCCGCTTGTCTAATCTGAAAGCAAGAGATTTTGAGCGCGCAGAAAATCTTCGCATTCGCTTCAAGGGCAGCACCGTCGTCACGATGGACGGCGTCGTGCTGGTCGAGGACGATCGCATTGTAGCATTCGGTGGGAGCGTGCAAACGGACGGTGCTGAGATTATCAACGGAACCGGGACCATTGTCGCGCCGGACATCATCGAGGCCGCCGAGCGTGGCTCTCAACCAAGATGCTTAGAACTGCTATGACTGCACTCGAAACAAACGGCGGAAGCCACCTTGCGCCAGATCATTTACCTCGCCCCGCGCCGGGAATTATCGCAGCGCTCTTCTGCGGCTATCTCTGCATCGGCCTTCCGTTGCCGGTGCTCCCTATTTTCATCCATCACAAGCTGGCATTCGGCAACCTAATCGTCGGGCTAGTCATTGGCGTTCAGTTCCTTACGACCGTGCTGACGCGCGGCTATGCGGGACGTATCACCGACCATCAGGGCGGAAAACGCGCGGCGATCCAAGGCGCAATGGTCTGCGCATTGGGCGGGCTGCTCTATTTCATCGCGGCTCAGCCGAACCTTTCACCAGCCATCAGCCTCGCGGTCATCGTGATCGGACGTCTCGCCGCCGGTTTTGGCGAGAGCCAATTCGTTACAGGCTGCGTTTCCTGGTCGATAGCTTCTGTTGGGCCACAGCGTGCTGGTATGTCGATGTCCTGGACGGGTATTGCTATGTTTGGAGCGCTTGCTATCGGAGCACCGATCGGCATGGCCTTGTATCAGTCCTACAGCCTTGAGGCCGTCATGGTTGCTTGCGTTGTGGCGCCGCTCATTGCTGCGATCATCGCTTTCAGCGCGACTTCATATATGAGCGCAGGCGGCGATCGGTTGCCCTTCTATCGGGTAATTGGCCAGATCTGGCGAGAAGGCCTCGGTCTTATGTTGCAGGGAGTTGGCCTGTCCGGCCTGACCGCCTTCGCTTCGCTCTACTTCGCGGCGCGCGGCTGGATTCACGCCAGTCTCGTGATGACCGCTTTCGGCATCGGTTTTATCCCAATTCGGGTCCTGCTCGGGCATCTGCCCGACAAGATTGGTGGCTATCGCGTCGCACTGTGGTCGCTCGTCACTGAGGCTATCGGCCAGGCGATGTTGTGGGGCGCATCTAACGAGGTCATTGCCCTTGCTGGCGCACTAGTTACCGGATTGGGCTGCGCGCTAGTCTACCCGGCTTTGGGCGTCGAGGCCTTGAGGCGCGTGCCACCAGCCAATCGTGGAAGCGCCATGGGTGCCTTCGTCGCCTTCCTTGACATCGCCTACGGCTTTGCAGGTCCGGCCGCGGGCTTCATCGCTGGACAGTTCGGCTATGCCGCCGTCTATGCGTTCGGCGCCGTCTGCGCGCTTCTAGGCGCAGCACTGGTCATCATCGTGTGAAACACTGAAGCTGGCCTCAACTCCCGCGCCTGTGAACCGCAATCCACCGGCGCGGCACATAAGCAAGGCTACTATCTCGCGCAACTTTGCAGGTCCCCGGCCTCAAGGCAGGTGAGCTTCTCAAAAGCCAGCGTCATCGTTCCGCGCCGGACGCGAGGCCAATCCTGAGCGGCCCTTAGGCCCGCAACCAACCTATCGATCTTGCCTAGGAACGCTTTTGCTTGTTTCCGCGACACCGAGAATTTGCGTCGCGGTAACGCCGGTGATCGCCGAGGCTTGCTAATCAGCGCACTGCATCAAGTACAAAATCGACAAATGCTCGAACCTTGGCAGGAGGGTGCTGCCGCGACGGATAATAGGCATAGAGAGGAAACATCTCATCGGACCAATCCGGGAAAAGTTGGATCAGGCTGCCGTTCTTTAGCAGGTCTCGCACAACAACGGCGAAGACCTGGGCGATGCCAGTGCCTGCGATGCACTCCGTCAACATCGTGCCGGCATCACTAACTATTAGTCGACTTTTGGTCGGGATGACTGTGATTTTCCCGCCTTTGTGAAACTCCCAATCATAGGCTTGCCCTGTAAACGGGTCGCGGAAGTGAATACAGGCGTGATCGGTGAGATCGTTCGGACTCTTTGGAATGCCATGCCGTTCCAGGTAGCTTCGGGCCACTACCGTTATCATCTGCATGTCTACTAACTTTCGCGCAATAAGCGAGGAGATCGTTGGCTCTCCAAAGCGTATCGCGACATCGACGCCATCACACACTAGATCGCCGATTTGCTCACGGGTGATGAATTCCAGTGAGATCTCAGGATGCAAATCGAGAAACGTCCCAATCCGGCCCGCCAGCATGAGGCGGGAAACAGTCGGATCCATGTTCACCCTCAGCCTGCCTCGCACGATGTTGGCCGCGCCCGATGCTGTTGTCGCCGCCTCTTCAATAGTGACGAGACTTGGCTTCACCCGTTCGTAAAAGCGCCTCCCTTCATCCGTGAGTGCAACCGACCGTGTAGTGCGGTCGAGCAGGCGAACTCCAACTCGCCCTTCCAGGCGCTTGACCGCGCGGCTCACGCCAGAGCTCGTGATGCCGAGTGCCTCGGCAGCGCGAGCGAAGTTGCCGCTCTCGATTACCGCGGTCAGCACGCTCACGCCAGTCAACAATCGGCCATCTAAAGACATTCAGACTTCCTGATGCACAATCAAAACTGTGTGGACGTAAGAGAAATTGAATCAAACCAGATGAGGGGCGCAGGCGTTACGAAAAATCCTGCTATGAGGGAATCTGGCTAAATCCGCGTGAATGTCTCGTCGTCATTTATTGCGGTGACCATAAGGCGATTAGTTTGCGCCAAGCACAGAACTTTCGGCGAACATCCGGGATCATGAGTCGTTCAAATCATTGGACCGACTGCAAGACGAATTCGATAAATGCCCGCACCCGCGCAGGCGGATGACGTCTGGAAGGATGGAGCGCATAGAGCGGGAAGCGTTTGTCGGACCAATCAGGGAATAGCTCGACCAGACGACCATCGTCCAGCATGTCTTGGACGCCGAGCGCCATCGTCTGCGCAACGCCTGCACCAGCTGCACAGGCCCGTAACTTCGTGCTAACGTCGCTGACCGTTAGACGCACGGGCACATCGACAGTTAGAATCTCGTTATTCCTATGAAATTCCCATTCGAAGGGCCGTCCGGTCACGGGATCACAGAAATGGATGCCGGCATGGTTCGCCAGCTCGGACGGATGCCTGGGGCGACCGTGTCGCTTGATATAGCCGGATGAAGCGACGGTGAGGATACGGGTCTCGAACAGTTTGCGCGTCACGGCGGAGGATGATGGCGTTGGCTCGCCAAATCGCATCGCGACGTCGATGCCGTCAGCGATCAGATCGCTCATCCGCTCTCGAGTGATCAGATCGAGCGTCAGATTAGGATAGCGATCGAGGAAGGCACCTAGATTCTCAGCCAAGAGCAGCCGCGTGAAGAACGGATCAATATCAACGCGCAAACGACCGCGCACTATGGTCGATGCACCAGATGCCTCCGTCGCGGCTTCCTCTATGTCGGTCAGGCTGGGCATTACATGCTCGTAGAACCGACGCCCTTCGTCAGTGAGGGTCATGGACCGGGGGGTTCGGTCGAGAAGGCGTACACCAATACGATGCTCAAGCCGGGCGACCGCACGGCCGACGCCGGAATCAGACATGCCAAGCGTTATGGCGGCGCGAGCAAAGCTACCGCCCTCCACAACGGCAGCGAGGATCGTCACTCCGGATAGTAGGCGCCCGTCAAACGGCATCTTCTTCCCTGAGCGCTAGTCAATAATATGCGGACATATGCGCAATTGAGTCAGCTGACAAGGAGTGAGAGAGAGGATCCGTCCAATCGATCAAAAGGAGCGGAGTCGATGAACTAGGGAACCAGCTGCTACCTCGTGCTGCCGCTCGGCATGTTGCCGGGCCTCTGCTCGCGGCCGTTGCAGCCTTTGGCCAAACCGCCGGCGAGACGGTTCTTCAAGTGGGAGAGAAGGTAACCATCCTAGGTGCTTGGCAGCATCTGGGCGCTGAAAGAAGTTTTTCGAATTCTAAGCGAGGTCAAATGTCCGACTTGATTGATCGACGTACCTTGATCCAGGCAGCGGGAGCGAGCGTCGTTGCAGGCTCAGTGAGGGTTGCTCAAGCTGCGCCGGACACAGGGCACGGTGGTGGCGCCACTCACGACCTGATCGTCCGCAAGATCCCAAAAGGCGAGGACGTGCTGCCTGCGATCGGGCTCGGCACCTTCATCACTTTCGATCTCGTCCCAGGTGCTCGGCGTGACCACTTGCTCGAAGTTACCCGTCGCTTCTGGGCAGCCGGTGGCCGAGTAATCGACACTTCTCCCCTTTACGGGATGGCTGAAGTGAACGTTGGGCAATTCGCCTCTGTGCTCGGCATCAATGATCAGATGTTCGTCAGTAACAAGGTCTGGGCTACAGGCGAGTATCTCGCCGACGACAGGCAAGGCGAAGACAGCCTGCGGCTGTCCCGCGAGCGTCTGTGGCGCGACAAGATCGACCTGATGTTGTGCCACAGCCTTGTCAATGTCGACATCATGGTGCCACTAATGCACGCTTGGAAGAAGGAAGGTCGTATCCGCTACTTCGGCGTGACCCACTACGAACTGCCGTATTTTGAGGCTCTCGCGCAATGGGTCGAGAAGGGAAATCTCGACGTCGTCCAGGTGCACTATTCGATCGCGACCCGGCAGGCAGAGGAGCGCATTATCCCCGCTGCGGTCGCCCGTGGCACGGCGGTTGCGGTCAACATGCCGCTCGAGAAGGCGCGTCTGCACAAGATCGTCGAGGGTCGTCCGCTGCCCGATTTCGCGAAAGAGTTTGGGGCCGAGACTTGGTCAGCCTTCTTCCTAAAGTGGGTGATTTCCAACCCGGCCGTCACCGTGGCGCTTCCCGCGACCACAAATCCCGATCATCTTATGGAAAATGTGGCGGCGATGCGTGGCCCTCTGCCTGACGCAGCGATGCGTAAGCGCATGGTAAGCTACATGGAGACTATTCCAGGCTTCGCGACACTAGGCGACATGCCCTGGTATCCGGGAAAGAACTATATGGGCGCTATCGCGCAAGGGCAGGCCGCAATCCGCAACCGAGGCTAACCGGTCTCAAACGAAGAGGCCCCCAGCAACTGTTTTTCCTGTGCTCTGATCGTCTGGAAGAAGTCGATCAGAGCAGGTTTCGTCATAACACGCTCCCGATCGGAGTGGTGGAGCGGGGGCTGCAAACGGTGAGCTCCATTTTGGCAGGAGCCGGATTATACGGCCCTCGTTAACGAAACGTTCCAGAAAGATGCGCGCGGAATCGCCTAGATGATGCGCATCGATCTATTTCAGCCCGTCCACGTGAAGACGCCGATAAGCCAGAGGCCGCGCGCTTTGCTGACAGGACGCAAGGAGAAGGGCCCTTACCATCGAGAGCGATGTCCGGGGCCTCCGACGTAACTTCCGAGTCAAAGTCGGCGTCAGACGTCGCAACCACCAGAAGGCCATCGGTACTCGTATGGTTGGTTTGAAGAGCGGACTTCGCTGCATGCACGCCGCTGACCGTCCGGCATGGTTCTTCCTGAACATATGTCAACAGTCGTCGGACAGAAGCGCAATTCAGTAAATAAGATGGCTCCGGTAGATTGGCGCCTGTCAACATTCTGAGTGCAGAAACCCCGCCGAGCAAAACTGAACAATTTGATAATCGACAAGGCGTGGGCCCGGTCGGCCATTGACCAGGATGTTGACTATCGTTGCTTGTGTCCCAACCGAAACGAGAAAGTCGCCAATGACTGCTACGACTTCCCAAGAGCGCGTCCTGTTCAAGGGCGGGGTCATACTCACCCTGGATCCTAAATTTCGCGATCTCCCTCGTGGAGACGTACTAGTTCAAGGAGACAGAATCATCGCAGTCGGTTCGGATCTGCAGGCCGATGGAACAAGTACCATTGATGCGTCTGGCGCAATCGTCCTGCCGGGCTTCGTAAATGCCCATCAGCACGCCTGGCTCGGATTGGTGCGCGGGCTGATGCCGAATGTCGATAAGCTCGACGATTATTTTGCTGCCATCCCCTTCGCGCTCGGGCGGTATTATCGGCCTCAGGAGATGTACAACAGCACGATGCTGACCAGCCTGTCGTGCCTTGATGCCGGCATTACCAGCATTCTCGATGCGTCCCACAATTCGCTCAGCCCGGCCCATACCGATTCGGCAATCGAGGCCTTCAAAGCCGCCGGCATTCGCGCGCTTCACATGGTCGGCAAGCCCGTCGGCGCTTTGCCCGCCCATTGGCCGCATTACGTCGAGAGCCTGCAAGAAAGTGAAGCGGTGGCGGGCCAAGAGCTGGTGAAGCTGGGACTGTTCGCTAATATTGACGATGCGGAACATTGGGCGGTCGCTCGCAAGCTCGGTCTGCGTATCTTGACGGAGTTTGGTCGTTGGGAGGGCGGTGCATCGCCGCTGCCGGCACTGCAGAAGAAGGGCTTACTTGGCGAGAACAACGTATTCAATCATTGCTGCCTGCTCAGTGAGGCTGAGTGGCAGATTCTCGCTGAGACGGGCGTCAACGTGACCGTCAATCCGCGTTCGGACGCACTGTTCGGTTTCGAGGCCGGCGGCTTTCCCTATTCGACCGCGATCGAGTATGGCATTCGTCCCGCGCTCGGTATCGACATCGATACCGCACAGACCGGCGACATGTTTGGCGAGATGCGCGCCGCCTTCTATCTCCAGCGTTCGATTGCCCAAACCCGCCGTGCAACTGGAGACACGTCCGCACCAGCCCCGGTAACGGCCCGCGAAATCCTCGAGGCCTCAACGATTGCTGGCGCTCGGGTGCTTGGCCTGGAGGAGAAGGTCGGGAGTCTGACGCCTGGCAAGCAAGCTGACATCATTATGATCCGCACAGATGGCATTGATGTTTTTCCCTCGCACAACGCGATCGGCAACGTCGTCCATATGGCTGGGCGCGGCGACGTGCGCACGGTCATGGTGGCGGGTCGTATCGTGAAACACGAAGGCGTGCTTGTCGGCTTCGACCTGGCGGCGATCCGAAGAGCAGCAGAGCAATCGCGAGAATATATCTTCCAAAAGGCCGGTTATGTTCCACAGGTTATCGAGGACCGCTTCCCAGTGTTGGAGCCTGCCGTCTGATACTTCCGCGTGGCGTGAAGGAATCGGATGGCGCGATCTCGATGCCGGCCTTCGGCGATGCCTATTCCGACGACGAGATCGCCGCAGTCGCCAACTACGTCACCGAGCGTTTCGGAGCAGAAGGTTCGCGCATAACAGCGGAGGAAGTTGCAGCCCTGAGGAAGCAAGCGGGTGAGTTTGGATCGCAGGACAGCGTTACTGAAGCAGCGCGTGCTGCTGATGGAACGGAAGGTCAATAAACTCAGCAGCCGCCGGTGCTGATCGACGGACTTTTCGGAGTACAACATGGGCATCGTTCGATTCGCACTGAGGTTTCCGCACACTTTCTACGTGGTCGCCGCTCTTATTTTGTTTCTGGGCGTCGCCGCGATCCGCTCGATGCCGACCGACATCTTTCCGGAGATCAATATCCCGGTTGTGACGGTGATCTGGCAGTACACTGGCCTCTCCACGCCGGAAATGGAGCAGCGCGTCTCTACCTATAGTCAATATTTCATCAGCACGAGCGTCAACGGCATCAAGAACATGGAAGCGCAGACCCTGAACGGTTTGTCGATCCAAAAGCTCTACTTCCAGCCGGACGTCAATCTCGACCTCGCCATCGCGCAAATCGTCGCCGCGACCAACGCCAGTCGAGCCCTGATGCCACCCGGCATCCAGCCTCCGTTCGTTGTGCAATTCAACGCATCGAGCGTTCCCGTGCTGCAGCTCAGTCTAAGTTCCGACAGCCTTAACGAACAGCAACTCTACGACTACGGTCTCTACCGCGTGCGGCAGCAGCTGGCCCCGGTGCCCGGTGTCACGCTGCCGACTCCGGCAGGCGGCAAATATCGTCAGATCATGGTGGATATCGACCCGGACAAACTGCTGTCCCGCGGACTGACGCCGCTCGACATCGTCAATGCGGTCAATACCCAGAACCTCACGTTACCGTCAGGAACGGCGAAGATCGGAGACACCCAATATACAGTGCGAACCAACGCGACACCGGCGACGATCGACGATCTCAACATGATGCCGGTTAAGTTCGTCAATGGGTCGACCATCTTGCTGAAAGACGTCGCGCAGGTGCGCGACGGATCGCTGGTGCAGCAGAACATCGTGCGAGAAGATGGCCGCCGCTCGGTCTTGCTCAGCGTAATCAAGAACGGCAATGCCTCCACACTCACCGTCGTCAATGGCGTTAAGAAGGCCCTCGAAGCCGCGCGCGCCGCAGCTCCGGATGGCCTCAAGATCAGTGAACTGTTCGACCAGTCGGTGTTTGTGACGTCGTCGGTCAAGGGTGTGCTGCGAGAAGGCGCCATTGCCGCCGGCCTCACCGCGCTGATGATTCTGATCTTCCTCGGATCTTGGCGGTCGACGCTGGTGGTGATGATTTCGATCCCGCTGGCGATCTTGTCGTCACTGATTGTGCTGTATTTTCTCGGCGAGACGCTCAACACCATGACCCTCGGCGGCCTCGCGCTCGCCGTCGGTATCCTGGTCGATGATTCCACGGTGACCATCGAGAACACTCACCGCCTGTGGACCGAAGAGGACAAGCCGCTTTCCTATGCGACGTTGCACGGTGCTGCTGAAATCGCGATGCCGACGCTCGTGTCGACGCTGGCTATTAGTTGCGTGTTTACCTCGGTGATCTTTCTTGACGGCCCAGCCAAATATCTGTTCACGCCGCTTGGTCTTGCGGTGGTGTTCGCAATGCTCGCGTCCTACGGATTGTCACGAACATTGACTCCGATTACGATCGGCCTGCTGTTGAAGGGCGAACGCCAGCACACTGATGATGGCGTCCCGGCGGGCCGGTTCGCTCGGTTCTCCGCGGCCTTCGACCGTGGCTTCGAGCAGTTGCGAGCCGGCTATAAGGAATTGCTGACGACGCTGCTGCGCCGCCGGTTCATCATTCCAGTGGTCGCTATTCTTATGCTCGGCCTCGGCGTGACCATGTTGGTCCTGGTCGGTCGTGATTTCTTTCCGGTGATCGACGGTGGCCAGATCCAGCTTCACGTTCGCGCGCCCGCCGGAACCCGGATCGAATCCACCGAGCGGATATTCCAGGCTGTGGAGGACAAGATCCGCGAGATCGTTCCTGAAAGCGATCGCCAACTGATCGTCGATAACATCGGATTGCCGGCGCGACCCTATAATCTCGCGTTCGCCGACGGTTCGACAATCGGAATCAACGATGGCGTCATCCTAGTGGCGTTTAAGCAAGGCCACAAGCCGACCGCCGACTACGTCAAGAAATTGCGTCAGGCGCTGCCCGCCGCGTTCCCCGAGGACACATTTTACTTCCAGGCGGCCGATATCGTAACGCAGATCCTGAACTTTGGGCTGCCAGCGCAGATCGACGTCCGGATAGTAGGCCGCGGTCCGAACAATCTTTCGGTTGCAAAGGAGCTCCGGCAACGCCTTACCAGGATTCCCGGCATCGTCGACGCGCATCTTCAGCAGGAAGTCGATGCGCCCGCCTTCATGGCCGACATTGATCGGACGCGGGCCGCGCAGCTCGGCCTCAATGCGAGCACGGTGGCCACCAACCTCAATGTCAGCCTCAGTTCCTCGGAACAGGTGTCGCCGAATTTCTGGACCGATCCAACCTCGGGTATCCCGTATTATTTGGCGGTTCAGACGCCGGAATATCGGATCGACTCGCTGAACGCGCTCGATAACACCCCGGTTTCCACCTCGGTGGCGTTCGGCGGCCAGGTTGTTCCGGGCATGCTCAGCAATGTCGCAACGATCAAGCGCGGCAAGGTGCCAACCAATTCGAACCAAACCAATATCCAGCCGGTTTTTGACATCTACGCCAGCGTGCAGGGCCGCGATCTCGGCAGCGTCGCGGCAGACATCCATAAAGTCACAAACGAGCTGCAGAAGGAGTTGAAGCCCGGCAATACCATTAATGCCGTCGGCCAGATCCAGAGCATGAACGATTCTTTCCGGGATCTCGGTTTCGGCCTGCTGTTCGCTGCGGTCCTGGTCTATCTGCTCATGGTGGTCAACTACCAGAATTTCGGCGATCCGTTCGTGGTGATCCTGGCGCTGCCGGCCACGCTGTGCGGCATCGTCACGATGCTGTTCATCACCGGCACCACACTGAGCGTGCCGTCGCTGATGGGCGCGATCATGGCGGTCGGCGTCGCTTCGGCGAACTCGATCCTGCTCGTGACCTTCGCGCGCGAGCAGCAGTTGAAGGGCCACACCGCCCTCGAAGCTGCGTTCAGCGCCGGCCATACTAGAATCCGTCCCGTCCTGATGACCGCCGCTGCGATGATCGTCGGCATGATCCCGATGGCAATCGGCGGCGCCGGCGAGGAACAGAACGCCGCGTTGGCGCGCGCCGTCATCGGCGGTCTCTTGTTTGCAACGCCGACGACATTGCTGATCGTGCCTTACCTGTTTGCCATGCTGCGCAAAGGCAACGACGGAAAACCTCACCATGGCGTATTCGAGGAAATCTAGAAATGACCGACGTTCGTGTGCGGCCGGAAATTGACGAGGTTCAGGAGCAGCGTGATCCGGAAACCGATCGCGTTGTTGCGTTGCCCGGCCCGGCGCGCAAGCGGCCGCGGCATTATGGCGCGCTGCTCGGCGGAACTGCGCTGCTGTTGCTGGTGGGTGGCCTTGGACTGGGAGGCTGGCGCAACTACCAGGCCGAACTCGCCGCCGGGGCCACCGCCCAACAAATCCGGACCGCTATTCCGGACGTTCGCGTCGCCACGGTGCGCGACAGCGGCAGCAAAATCATCGTTACCTTGCCGGCCACCACGACCGCGTTCGAAGCGGCGAACATTTTCGCTCGCGCCAATGGCTACATCGAAAAGCGCTACGTTGACATCGGCGATCGGGTCAAGGCCGGAGCCCTGCTGGCCGAAATTACCGCCCCGGAGCTCGACCACCAGATCGCGCAAGCCAAGGCGACGCTGACTCAGGACCAGGCGACCTTGCAGCAGACGCAAGCAAGCCGTGAACTCGCCGATGTCACCAACGGGCGCGACAGCAAACTTGTTAAGCAGGGATGGCTCACGCTTCAACAGGGCGACAACGATCGCTTGACCCTGCAGGCGCAGCAAGCAGCGGTAGCAGTTGCCCAGTCGAATATTGCCGCCCAGGAAGCCCAGATTCGAATACTCGAACAGGAGAAGGCCTACCAACGCGTCGTCGCGCCATTCGACGGCGTCATCACCCAGCGCAATATCGACAATGGCAGCCTGGTGCAGTCCCAATCGACCTTCATGTTCACGTTAATGCACCCCAACGTGATCCGCACCCAGGTGTACGTGCCGCAGGAGGAGGCGTTCGGCATCGCCCCCGGGGTCGATGCCGTGGTCCGTGTCCCCGAGATTCCGGATCGGACCTTTCCTGGCAAGGTCACGCGCATAGCGACTGCGTTGCAGCCCGGCAGCAGGACGCTGCTGACCGAGATCGACGTTCCCAATCCCGACGACGCGCTCAGTCCCGGGATCTATTGCACCGTTGAACTGAATATCCCGCGGAAAACATCATCGATGATCATACCAGCCAATGCTGTCGTGTTCGATGAGAATGGTCTGCATGTCGCGATCGTCGAGGATGGCACCGTCCATCTGCAGAAGATCACCATCGTGCGGGATTTCGGCAAGGAAGTCGAAGTGCATGATGCCGTCAAGCCCGGTGACCAGGTCATCCTCAATCCGATGGTGAACCTGGTGGAAGGCAGCAAGGTCGCTGTGCGCAAGACCAAGACATAGACCAGCTAGACCGGAAGGAAGGAAGCAATCGCCATGCAACATCAGCTGCTCACCGCCGCCGCCCTGCTGTTAGGTTGCAGCGCCTGCCAGGCGCAGGTCTCCACCATGGGCACGACCGCGATGGGACTTTCATCCACGCCGGGGGCGATCGTCTCATCCCCTCTTAATGGCCCGAGTCCGTTTTCGGCGGCAACCCAGCCGGGTACTCCTGACACGACGTTGGCGCCGGTACCGTTGGCTTCTGATCCGACAACGCCGGGGACGGTCGTGACCTGTTCTGCACCGTCAGCGCAGATCGTGCAGGGAATTCCGGCGGTGTCGCTAATTGGCAGCCCGATCGGATCGACATCATCGGTTTCTGGGCCGCCAGGGACTATTTCCACGCGAACCGTCGTCAGCGCGATCGGAACCATACCGCCATTGTCTCCGCTCGGCAGCTCATCGACCACGGTGTGTAGCTCTCAGCCAGGAGGTCCGCCGACAAATGGCGCGGCTTTGCCGCTGGCTATCTCCGAAATTCCACGCGAACCTCCGGCCGGAACGATCCAGCCCGCGATCTCATTGCTCGGCGACACCAGCGACCGAACCATGAGCGTCATGCCTACGCCGAATTCGGCGGCATGCAGCGAAGCGATGACGATGAGCCTTGCAGCCCCCGGCATGATGGCGCCTGCCAACGTGACGGGTGCGACGGCAACGCCGGGCGTATCGTCTTCATGGCCATCGGGGTGCTGACCCACCAAGGCCCGCGCTTGCTGAATCACTTCGGAGCGCAAAAGTTCTGTTTCGACGCAACGGTGGAATTTCCTTCACGAAACAAGGGATTTTCAAAATCCAAATTAGCAGGACTGAGAGTGCACAGGTCAATGTAGCGCAGAGTAACTAGCCATGGAAACAATCCCCGATTTACTCCGCCGTGTTCGGTCCGCAAAGATCGCCGCAGCCGTAGCGCTGACGAGCGTCGCGGCTTCCCTTTTGTTCGCTTTGGCCGATCCCGAGCCGATTTCAAGCGAGGCGCTGGGCGCGGAATGGCATTGCACGCGGACGGCATTTATTTGGACGTCCTGCACCAGGGCTCGTCTCGCCGAGCCCGTGCTGCAAAGTGCGCGACGAAACAAGGTTTCTGAAAGGGCCCCACAAGTGCCTAAGTTTAGCTGCGCGTGCAGTAAACCCGGTGTTCTTGCCGCGTGTCTGCACCGAAATCTTTAGCTCGGGCGTAGCATTAATGATGCCACTGTGGTGTGTGATTTGACGCTTCCGATTGCTGGCTTTAGTGAGAAACTGGCGCATCGCCATGAATGCGATCGCGATCTCAATCAGATACCCGAGCTTGAGAGGTTCGCCGTGGATGCGTGGCGCGCCTCAAAGAGGAATGTCCAGCCGTCGAGCCGCGCCTTGATCGGTAGCTTAGGGGAAACGAGATGCGATCCAGGTCGTCTTTTGTAATCGTGCTTTTGTCTGCGGCCATTGTCGTTGGCGCGCTGTACGTCACCTACCGCTTAATCAACCCGCTTCCACCACATCATTTCGCAATCGCTACGGGAGGAGTTGGCTCCAGTTACGAAAGTTTTGCAAAAGAATATGAACCGATACTTGCGCGGAACGGTGTTCAGCTGGAGATCCGGAACTCTGCTGGTGCCTCAGAGAACCTTGATCTGCTGCGTGATCCCGCGGCAGGCGTGCAAGCGGCGCTTACTACGTTCGGTACCACCAAGAACGACGATGCAAACATCCTCTATTCACTCGGCGGACCGTTCAACACCCCAATATTCATTTTCTACAGAAGCGCGGAGCCTCTGACTGTTTTTGCACAATTCCGTGGCAAGCGCCTCGCTATTGGCATGCCGGGAACTGCCCTGCGGCTATCGATGTCAGAGGTGTTAAAAGTCACCAGCGGGTGGGATTCTTCAAATGTGCTTCTAGATTTGGATAACGCACAGGCAATCGAGGCATTAATCGCAGGTCGGGTGGACGTGGTGGTCATTTCAGAGCCGGATATCGGTTCTTTGGGACGATTGATTGGAGCCTCGGACATCCGGCTAATGAATGTGGCCCAAGCTGAAGCCATCGCAAAAACCGTTCCTGGCCTCAAACATATCGTGTTGTGGCGAGGTCTTATTGATTTAAGCCGCGACATTCCCGACTCGAACATTGATCTGCTTGCTTTTCGGAACAAATTGCTCGTGCGAAAGGATCTTCATCCCGCCTTGCAATACCTGTTGCTCGAAGCAATGCGAGAAGTCCATTGGGCGCAGGGACCTTTCAATAGCCTCGGAGAGTTTCCCGCCGAGCAGCCCAATGACTTGCCCCTTTCTCCCACGGCCCAAGCATTCTATCGCTCGGGCCCGACTTTGTGGCAAAGGTACACTTCGTTTTGGCTCAGGTCGCTGCTCAATCGACTTGCATTCTTTGTAATTCCAATCTTCGTCACGCTCATTCCTATTATTGGTTTCGTGCTTTCGTTCCACAGGTGGCTTTACATGCGTCGTGTGCCGTGGACAAGGCCCCCGCTGCACTCGGATGATCAGGAATGATGCAGTTCGTCGAGTTGGCACGAACTATTGCGCGCGCTCCCGCGCGAGCTAAAAGAGCAAGTCATTTTGACGGAGGGTTCGTCGAATCCATTCCGCGCCAGCTGCCTATCGGGGGTCATCACTTGAAGCCGGGATCGGCGAGAGCGTTGTCGTCTCCGCGCTCGCGATCTCGGTTTTGATGTTCTGGTGGCTTATTAGTCTCGACGATAACGGTTTCCGATTTTTTGGGAGAGAGCCTATCGGGCGTCCCAATCAGGAGCGAACGGCGGCTGGACGTAACGTTGGTCCTTCGGAAGCGCTGCGATTTCCTGTCGATCCTCGTCGTCCAGCTTGACCTTCAGGGCGTCGAGATTCGACTGCTGGCTTGATGCCCGCTGCGCCTTCGGTATCGCAATCACGTCATCCTGATCGAGGAGCCAAGCGATAGCGATCTGGGCTGCTGACGCGCCGTGCTTGTCTCCGATCCGCTGTAACGTCTCGTCATGGGCGGCGCGTCCCTGCGCCAGCGGCGCATAGGCGGTGAGGGGAATGCCCTTCGAGCGGAGGTAGGACAACATTGCCGACTGATCGAGGAACGGATGATATTCGACCTGCAGGCATGCGATTGGTGCGCCGATATCTTCGACCGCCCGGCGCATCATCTGCATGTTGAAGTTGCACACGCCGATCGCCCGGGTGCCGCCCTCCGACTGCAGCTTGGTCAGCGTCTGCATCACTGCGGTGATGTCCATGTCCGCTGACGGCCAATGGACCATGAACAGGTCGACGTGATCGAGCTTCAGCTTTGAAAGACTTGCGTCGAACGATTTCCGCAACGCATCCGGGGCAAGTTGATCGTGCCACACTTTGGTGGTGATGAATAATTCGTCGCGGGAGATTCCGCTTTCCACGATGGCAGCACCGACCGCCTCCTCGTTCTGGTACATGGCTGCGGTGTCGATATGGCGATAGCCGAGCGAAAGTGCACTCTCGACAACCGGCTTGCAGTCACCGCCCGGCATCCTGAACGTTCCGAACCCAAGTCTTGGAATCGTGACGCCTTTGGTTTCGATCATCTTCATGTCCAGCTCCTCTGAAAATTCACTTGCTTACGGTCACCAGGGCGGGACGCGGTCGCGCGAGCACGAACCCGCGTGAGACCTCTATGACGAGCGCGCTTTGCTTTCTTGCCATGATTATCTATGCTTACGGACCAAGCCGCTGAACGTCACGTCAGGGTTGTCTCACGGGGCGACCCTTGATCCTAGTGCGGTTATGTCAAATTACCGATGACTTATAGTCAGAGCATACGTCGTACGTGATTGCGCGGAATCTTGCGATTTTTCCTCCCGATGCTTAATTGCAACATTGATCCGCGACGCCGCGAAAGTGACTATCCAAACAATGAGCCTGACAAGATCTCTCATCTCGGTTTGCGGGGCCTTAGAGTGCGCTGCCCCAACAGCATCGGACGCGCGATTCCCACCAGCATCGAGGGGTGGCTCGTTTCCCAGGGACAGGTGTAGTGCACTAGCTGAACGTGCCTGACGCCGCGCTGATGCGCCTGCTCGAGCCGCTCGAGCTTTCCCTCGAGGTGGCATTTTTCGTTTTGGCGAAGGCTTCATGGACGCAAGCAGGTTACTGGTTGATAAACGGAATCGGGGAACGTCCCCCGCGCGGTGTCCGGCGACAACTCGTTCAGATGTACGGGCGCGACGCATCAAGCGCTCCGAACGGTAAATTTTGCCTCGTCGATCGCAAATACGAGGACGTTGTGAATTTCGGTGTTGATCAGCTCAATTGAATGATTGCGCGCCGGGACGTCGAGGTAACGCAAACCGACACACTCGGCCGCACGCGGTTGCCTGCGACTCAAATAATGTCCGCAAAGCGGCTAAAGACGATTCGGCGCTGCCGTTAGAACGTGGGCGGCGTGTTGATCCAAAGAACGCGCGCTGCTTTTTTGCCCTTATTGCTCCAGGAATGCGGTTTCTCTGAACGGAAGCGGAAAGAATCGCCGGCCTTGGCGATATGTTTCCGGCCACTGACGGTCAGCTCGATCTCGCCTTCGAGCACGAAACCGAATTCCTCGCCTTGGTGCTGGAAGTTGCCTCCGCTGCTGTTGCCGGGCGCGAAGTGATACAGATGGCATTCCAAAAGATCACCGGCTGCGTGCGGGGCAAGCGGCTCGACTTCGTCGCCCTGGCCATCAGGGCCGGTCGCAAACCTCGATCGCGTCGCGGCGCGTATCACGACGTTGCCGGATTGGCCCCCCTGAGCGAAGAGCTGTGCCACCGTGAGTCCCAGAGCCGACGCCAAACGCTGCAGCATTCTCAGAGAAGGGCTTGCGTGACCATTCTCGATCTTGGACAGCAGCGATTCGGAGCAATCGGCCTTGTCGGCGACTTCCTTTAAGGTCAGGCGGCGAAGCCGCCGCGCGTGACGGAGCTTTGAGCTAATGCGCATTGCATCAGCTTCCGCGTCATCTACTGTCATCTCGGTCATTGGTTGCCATTCTCTCCTGCCTCCCGGCGACTCTTCCCGATATATCGCCGTCGTGGCTTGCCACAATCTCTGCTCACGTCCTTGAACGACGTTTCCGTCTGCGTCGCCTTCGCGGAGCGTATCACCCCGTTCCCCAATCCGCTGAGACCAGGGTGGTTTGCGAAGTCGCCTGCGGTGATTTTAAGCCTGTCGTGATTACTTTATCAGCATTCAAGAACTTGACCAATAAGATATAAGATTGAATTCTGGCTCATGAGAGTCAAGCGGAGTCTATGGCCCTTGAGGATGTCGCAAGCCCCACTGCTCCGCGCGGTCGGGATCACAAAAACCTACGGCGCCATCGTGGCGAACGCAGAGGTCACGCTCGACTTGCGTGCCGGCGAAATCCACGCCGTATTGGGCGAGAACGGAGCCGGCAAATCGACCCTCATGAAAGTGCTTTACGGGCTCGAGCTCCCCGATAGCGGCCGGCTCGAATTGCGCGACAGCCCGCTCGTACTGCACTCGCCGCAAGACGCCATTAAAGCCGGCATAGGCATGGTCCATCAGCACTTCATGCTGGTTCCGACGTTGACGGTGCTCGAAAATCTCATTCTCGGCAGCGAGATCGGAGGCAAGCGGTTATTCGACGCCGGCAAGGCGGTCGACCAAGTCGGCGCGTTGGCGAAGAAGTATGGCATGGATATCGATCTCGATCGTCCCGTTGGCCAGCTTTCGGTCGGCGAGCAGCAACGCGTCGAAATTCTCAAGGCGCTGGTGCGCGGAGCCAGCGTCTTGATTCTCGACGAACCGACGGCGGTTCTGACGCCGCAAGAGATCACGAAACTTCTCGCGGTGTTGCGCGATCTCGCGCGACAGGGACTTGGTATATTGCTGGTAACGCATAAATTGGCTGAAGTTATGGATGTTGCTGATCGCGCCAGCGTGATGCGGGCAGGGCATCTGGTCGGCACGTGGAATATCGCGGAAACGACGGCCGACGCGCTGATCTCTCATATGATCGGACGCACCCGTAAGGTACAGCTCGCCCGCGAAGTGGTGCCGTCCAATCCCATCGTCCTCGACCTGATGGATGTTGAGGTGACGGCCGATCGCGGCCGTTCGGCGCTTCGGGGCGTGCGGCTGACGGTGCGTGCCGGCGAAATCGTGGGCATCGCCGGCGTCGAGGGCAATGGTCAACGCGAAATCGCCGAGGTGATTACCGGCTTGCTGCCCGCAGCGGCCGGCGACGTGGTCCTTTCCGGCGAGACTATTAAATACGAGCCAACAGTCGAGATCCTGCGACGTGGTGTCGGGCATATACCGGAGGACCGTCACCGGGACGGGCTCGTACTGGATTTCACGATCGCCGAGAACGCGGTGCTGGTGAGCCATCGCGATGCTCCGTTTCGCCGCTACGGCCTGCTGGCACGAGGCGCGATCGCATCGTTCGCGCAAAAACTGATCCATGATTTTGCGATCACCTGTAACGGCGCCGAGACGGTGATCCGCAACCTTTCCGGAGGCAACCAGCAAAAGCTGATACTCGGCCGCGAGTTGGCGCGCAAGCCGAAACTGCTTATCGCGATGCAACCCACGCGTGGGCTCGACATCGGGGCGATCGATTATGTCCACGGGCGGCTGATGGATCTGCGCAACAAGGGGGTCGCAATCTTGCTCGTCTCGACCGAACTCGACGAGATCATGTCGCTTAGCGATCGCATCGCGGTACTCCGCGATGGTCGCGTCGTCGGCACGCTTGACCGCGCGGAGGCAACGCCGGAGCGCATCGGACGCCTGATGCTCGGGGAAGAACGGAGCGCGGCATGAGTATTGATATCGCCAATCCCGCGAGATCTCCGCTTGCTGCGTTGCGTCCGCTCGCCACAAGTCGGGTCGGAATCGTCATCCTGGCCTTCACTGTCGTTGGCCTCTTCCTGATGCCGTTTGGCATCAACCCGCTAACGGTCTACGGCGCCATGATCTTTGGATCCCTGGGATCATTGAATGCAATCAGCGAAACCCTGATCTACGCCGCCCCGATCTTGCTTACATCATTGTCCGCCATTCTCTGCTTTCGCGCCGGGATTTGGAACATTGGGGCCGACGGTCAACTCTATCTTGGGGCGATCGCGACAGTTTGGCTCGGCTTCAATGGTCTGGGCTTGCCGGCGCTCTTCGTGATTCCTGCAATGGCCATTGCGGCGTTCCTGGCGGGCGCTCTTTGGGGGATGGTGCCGGGCTTTCTGAAAATCCGCTTCGGCGCCAACGAAGTCATCGTCACGATCATGATGAATTTTCTCGCCGTGATCTTGGCGACCTATCTGATCAGCGGCCCGTGGGCGTCAGGCATAAACCCTGTAACGAAGCCAATCGTGCCACAAGCCTACCTTCCCATACTGATAGCGGGCACCCGGCTTCATGCCAATTTGATCGTAGCAGTCGTCGCCGCGTTATTTGTCTACTGGCTTCTGAACTACTCCATCTTTGGCTATCAGGTTCGCGCCATCGGCCAGAATCTGCGTGCCGCGCGTGTGGCGGGAATGCCGGTCGAGAAAATCAGCCTGTTGAGCTTCATCCTAGCCGGTGGTGTCGCTGGTCTTGCCGGCCTCGGCGAGGTGGCTGGCATCCATCACAATCTGCCCGATCAGTTGTCGCCAGGCTTCGGCTATACGGGAATCGCCGTTGCGCTGCTTGCCGATCTGAATCCGCTTGGTGCGATCGTCTCCGCACTGTTTCTGTCCGCGCTCAATGTCGGCGCCAACGCAATGCAGCGCGCGATCGGAGTACCGGTCGCGCTGGTTTGGGTAATCCAGGGCTTCATTCTGCTTTCACTGCTGGCGTCAGGCGCGGGGAAACGGCGGTGAGGCGTTCGCTTTTCTGGATTGATGTTGACCGGTTCATCAGGGCTTTTGATTGATGTGGGGCGCGAAGGCTTCCATCCACCAACTGAACAGGACGAAGCGGAGTACCTCACTGTCGGTCGCGCCATAAAGACCTGTGGCCTTCAGGTCTTGCAGGAGCGCAAGTTCATCGTCGCTGAGCAGTACCGGACAGGGAATGCGTTGCAGCGGTACGTTGGTGAATTCCGGTCGATAAGTGGCATCACGCCGCAGTGGTCGGTCCGCCTTGATCGTTTTCACTTTAAAGTCCGCTGGCGTTCTCTGGCTTGATAGCTTGCGGATGGGGGGCACAGCTGCCAAATCGGTTTCCGAGGCCTGGTAGATGACGACCTTAAGCGGCTTGAGCGAGAAATCGCTGGTCGCTGTCACGTCGGCGCCGCAGACGTTGGGGACCGCCAGAACGTCGATCAGCGCCAGCAACTCGAGATAGTCGCCTTTCTTGGCTTTCTGAGGCGCAATATACGGTTCTCCGTTGGGTCTGATTGATGTGTGCATGAACATATTGAAGGAGTCGTGTACGTCATCGGGCGTCAGTCCGTATTCTCGTTCCGCCTCAGCGAGAATGTCCTGGCAATTGGTATGCACCGGCAAATCGAACAGGGATTCGAACAGCGTACCGGTGCAACGCGGAAACAACGTATCGTTACAGCCTGCCGTATCCTCGAGTATGTACATGATGGGCCGCTCGCGTGGCGGTGCCGACCACAGGAAGTGCCCCTTGGTAAGATGCAGGCCATGGATGACGCGGGAGCGGCCGGTGTGCAGGAACTCCTTGTAGTCGTGCAGATTAAAGCAGTTGAAGTCGGCGCATTGTCCGCCTTCGATCTGCTCCACCCGCAATATCTGACCACGCAAAAGCTCAACGGCTCTGCCGGTGCCAGGCTCCATGACGAATTCACGGACGATGCTGCGCTCGTTCATGGCTGCTACCTACTTCGTTTCTGGCCGGCCCTGCACCGGCGGATGCGTGGCGGCGAATTCGCGCAGGGCCCGCCTGACCAGGGCAGGGCGATCGGTTGCGTGGCCCCGCGCTACGGTCTTATCGAGCAGTTCCGCCTGCTGTTGATTAATGACAACGACGACCTCATGCTCGGCCATTGATAAACTCCGGGTTCTCTTCGGAATAACTGGCGGGCGGCTTCGAGCCGCCCGTTTCGATTTGGCGGGTGCGGGCGGCTCGGTAGCTCGGATATCATTACTTGGCTGCCAGCGAATCAAGATTGACGCCTTCGGCCTCGTTCGGCTTGCTCAACATTGGCACCTTGATCTTGCCGGCCTTGATGTCCGCCGCCAGCGAGGCGACCTTGGCCTTCACGGTCGGGCCGATCGTTGAATCGATTGCCGGATTGAACGCTAGGTCTCCGACGCCGTCGGTGACGCCCATCGCGTAGGCCTTGCCGACTTCGAGCTTATCCTCTACGGCCATAACGACCATCATTTTGACAAGCCTCGGATAATCGTAGAGCACACTCGTCAGGATGTTTTTTGGCGCGAGGTTTGCCTGATCGGTGTAGCTTGCGATAGCAAACGCATTGGAGTTTTCCGCCGCCGTGAAGGCGCCACGCGCCGCCTGATCTGTTGCGGCAAAGATCACGTCGGCGCCACTATCGATCTGTGCCTGCGCTGCTTCCTTGGCCTTGCCGGCGTCCTCCCAACTATTGATGTAGGTAGCGAAGCTCTTCATCTTTGGATTGGCGAAGCGCGCGCCAAGGCGAAAGCCTTCGACCTGCCGGACGAGCGCGGGGAAATCGAATCCGCCAATGGCCCCGACCCGGCCACTCTTGCTCATCAACCCGCCCAGATAACCGGCGAGGAAGCTCGCTTCTTGTTGTGACGCGTCATAGAACCAGAAGTTCTTTGGCAAGTCTTTCGTATCGGGTGATGTGGATACCAGGAACTTGGTGTTGGGAAACGCTTTGGCGGCATTGAGAGCGCCGCCGGAGAAGGTGGCGCAGTGGAGCACCACTGCCGCATAGCCGCGCGAGGCGTAGTCCCGCGCAGCCGGCTCGACTTGCGCCGCCTGGAGGCTTTCGGTGTAATCCAGGGTCATTTGAATGCCGTCCGCCGCGAGTGCTTCCTTGGCGAGTTTCATCCCCTCGTAACCGGTTTCGCTCCACGAATGATCGTTGATCTGGCCGCATGGGAGGTAGGCGACCTTCACTTCCTTGGCCTGCGCCGTCGTGACGATTCCGACCGCGGCGATAATTGAAAGAAACTGTATTCCTCGTTTCATCTGGAACTCCTATTGGGGTGGAAGTGATGACGTGCATGGAACGGGTGGTGAATCGACGGACATTGTTGGACGTGACGAGTCTTCGGTGACGGCGGTGTTGTGGGGCCGCAGACGCCGTGTGGGCCGGTTGCGGCGATAAACCTGGTTCATCGCGGCGGGGTAGGCCGCCGTGCCGGCGAATGCGGTAATGACGACAATCGTGAGGAGATAGGGAACGGCCGTCAGCAGTGCGTTGGGAATGGGAACGCCGATCGCCTGCAGTCGCAGTTGCAGCGCTTCAGCGCCGCCGAACAACAAACAGGCGCCTGCGATCCGCGCCGGCCGCCAGCCGCCGAAAACCACCACCGCGAGCGCAATGAATCCGCGCCCCGCGGTCATGTTGTCGAGATAGGCGCCAAGCTGCGCGATCGATAGCGTTGCTCCCCCGAGGGCCGCCATACCGCCGCCGACCGCGATCGCACTGAACCGAACGTGCCAGACATCGACCCCGGCAGTCTCGGCGGCGGCCGGGTTTTCACCCACCGCGCGTACGTTCAGTCCCCATTTGGTGCGCGCCAGCAGAAACCAGAAGATCGGGATAAGTGCTATCGCCACCCAGACGATCGGCAGGTGCGAGAAGAAAGCCCGTCCGAAGAAATCGAGGTCGCTCAGCCAGGGCATGCGAAACGGCCGCATGGTGGGAATCTGCGGAATATCTTTCGTCCCTGCGAACAGGAATCGGTAGGTGACGTTAGCGACGCCGAAGCAAAATATGTTTGCCACGATGCCGGTAACGACGTGATCGGCGCCCCGCTCGATGGTGATGTAGCCAAACGCGAGACCCGCAAGGATGCCGACCACAACAGCGGCGGCAAAGCCGATCCACAGCTGCCCGCTCCAATAGGCTCCAAGGAAGCCGCCCAGCGCGCCCAGGGCCATCATGCCCTCGATTCCGATATTGAGCATACCGGCGCGCTCGGCGACGGCTTCGCCCAATGCGGCGAACAGGATCGGCGTCGCGATACGAAATGCCGCAGCGATAACCGTGCTGAAGAAGAGGGTGTCCAATATCTCAAAAGACATGGTCAGCCCACCAGCCTCAACGTGGGCGCCACCGGAGAAGCGCGCGGCAGAGCCATCACTACGCGGCAGATTGAAAGGAGGGGGATTGAGAGGAGGGCGAACGAACGGCTGGTCACCGCGCTCGTAATTTGAGCAAAAGCAAGAAAAACGAGCGTGCCATGCGCGTTGTCATGGCACATTTTCTCATTTTTCAAGTTGCATTTCATATTTTCAAGTATCATTCATATAGGTCAAGGACTTTCATCGACGGCGATGCAACGAGCGTGCCATCAAATGCGTGAACAACCGTGGCCTGCCCGTGAAAAAGGCCATGTTCGGGTCGCGGCCCACGCTCGGCCAAGGCATGGAGTTTTCGTTTGAGTATCGCGACGCCCTTCGATCCGGAACGTTTTGTCGACGAGGCCGCAGCCGCCGTCGGCCTCTCTATTCCGCCCGACGACCGGGCCGCGGTCGTGGAAAACTTTGGCCGTATCGCCGCAATGGCGCAGTTCGTGATGGCGTTTCCGGTCGCTGACGATATCGATCCTGCGACGGTGTTCCGGCCGTGATCGACAGAACCGCGCTCGAAATTGCGGCAGCTGTCCGCTCGCGTGAAGTTACTGCGGCAGGTGTGACGGAAGCGACGCTGGCGCGTATCGAGCAGCGAAATGCGCAATATAATGCCTTCACTGCGGTCACGGCCGAGCGCGCGCGCAAGGAGGCGGCGGCGATCGACGTTGCCCTGGCGAGGGGCGAGGAGGTCGGTCCGTTGGCCGGCGTCCCCTATGCCGTCAAAAATCTGTTTGACGTTGCCGGGTTGACGACAATCGCGGGCTCGCGGATCGATGCGGACAATCCGCCGGCCGTGCGGGATGCCGCCGCTGTCCGGCAGCTTCAGGCGGCCGGGGCCGTGCTCGTCGGCGCGCTCAACATGGCGGAATATGCTTACGGCTATACGACCGAAAACACGCATTACGGTCCGGCCAGGAATCCGCATGATGTTGCGCGCTCATCCGGGGGATCCTCCGGCGGCACCGGTGGGGCGCTCGCCGGTGGTCTCGTGCCGGTCGCGCTCGGATCGGATACCAATGGATCCATCCGGGTGCCGGCGTCACTATGCGGTCTTTTCGGACTGAAGCCGACTTACGGGCGTTTGAGCCGTCAGGGTGTAAGGCTTTTCGCCGCGAGCTTTGATCACGTCGGACCTTTGGCGCGCTCCGTGCCTGACCTCGCGGCGTTCTATGATGCGATGCAAGCCCCGGATTCGGACGACGTCGTCTGTGCCGTAACCGGCGTGGAGCCGACGCTGCCGGAACTCGATCGCGGCCGAGAGGGCCTGCGCATCGCGATAGCTGATGACTATTTTGCTCCGGACGGTGTCGATCATGCCCTCGCGGCGGTTGAGCACGTCGCACGCGCGTTGAACGTCGCGCAGCGGGTCACGATACCGGAGGCGGCGCGTGCAAGAGCGGCGGCCATTGTCATTACCGCGGCGGAGAGTGGAAACCTGCATTTCGCCGACGTCAGGAAGCGTCCGAAGGATTTCGACCCGACGACGCGCGACCACTTCCTGTCGGGGACGCTGGTTCCGGCGAACTGGGTCGTCCAGGCGCAGCGATTCCGTCAATGGTATCGCGTCCGCGCAAACGAGTTGTTTCGGTCGTTCGACATCATCATCGCGCCGGCAACGCCGTGTCCGGCGCCGCTGATCGGCCAGGAACATGTCATGACGATCAATGGCGTCGAGATGACTGCGCGGCGTCATCTCGGCATGTTTACGCAACCGATTTCGTTCATCGGGTTACCCGTTGTCGTTGCGCCCATTCATCTGGACGGCAAATTACCGATCGGAGTTCAAATTATTGCCGCACCCTGGCGCGAGCTAGACGCATTGCGCCTCGCCCGGCATCTTGAGCACGAAGGAATCGCGTCTGCTCCGTTGCCGGCTTCCTTGTCTCCAGTTCGATGACCGAGGCGCGGGTAGCGATGGGGAAGCCAACGGACCATGAGCACGCGGTTCTGGCCGGCGACCGCCGGCTAGGACGCAGCATTCTCAATGAAGCTTACATGGGCGGCTGCGATACGCCATCCCTCGGGAAAACGAACCCATGTGTGGCTCATGCGGCCGATCCGCTCGGGGTCGCCTTGCGAATACTCGACATTGGCAGTCGCGAAGTTTCGCCCAAACGCGGTAACGACGAAATGGCGCTCGCGCCGGCGCAGGTTTCCAGGCTTACGCGCCGAACGGAAAGCAGCGATGGCATCATGCCCATACAGGTTTTCGGTGGGCCCGAAGCGCAGCGTGTGCGGCGCATCCCAGAAAAGTTCATTCATCGTCGCAGTGTCGTTGGTGAACAGCGCCTGCTCGTAGCGACGGACAGCCGTCGTGACTTCGGCGACGACGCTGGGGTCGTTGATATCTTGCATGACGTCTTTGCCTTTATCGGTGGTGACGATGAGGGCATTGTTCAATGCTGCATCGTCGCAGGTCAACGAAAAACAAATCCATCAATCAGCGTGATGCGGTCAGGCGATGTATCAGCCGGCAGCACCGAACGGAGATAATCATGGCGCCACCCCTCCGATTCAGAACAATGGATGGCTGGTGGCATAGTTTGGAATGCCGGAGGAAATTAAATGACAAAGAAACTTGAATCATCGCGCAAGCGGTTTCAACTCGAGGAAGCGACGATCGACGAATTGCATGAAGCGATCAGGGTCGGTGAGGCAACGTGTGTTTCGGTTGTGCAGCATTATCTGGCTCGCGTGCGCGCCTTTAACGGATCCGCCAGTCTTCTGGTGACTGAAGACGGTGCCGAGATTCCTGAAGCAAAAGGTACGGTACGCGCGGGAGCACCGCTGCGTTTTCCGACGCGGACGGTGAAGATATCGGATGTCCTGCCCGATTTCGACAAATACAAGGGGCCGCCGATCGAGTACGGTCGCATGGAAGCGACGGCGTCGGATCCGAATGTGCAGCAGCAATTCGGCATGATCGTGGGAAAGGCCAAGGCCGGCCAGGTCAATACGCTCGCCACGCTCAATATTCGCGGCGAACGCTCCGTCACCTGCCGCGGCGATTTCGACCGTCATCCGTCGCTGGGCCCGCTGCCACCGGGCGCGCCGCCAGTCTGCGAGTTTTTCCGGCGGCAGCCTGATGCGCTCGATCGGGCTGCTGAACTGGACGCGCAGTATGGCCGCAATCCCGACCTCGAAAAGATGCCTATGTACGGCGTCGTGTTCTCCTTCAAGGATCCGTTTGATACCAAGGACATGCGTTCGACGGGCGGAGGGGACGCTGCCTACGATATTGACTTCCCGGCGCGGGACCATGTGTTGATTGAGCAACTCCGCAACAAAGGCGCGATAATTTTCGCCAAGGCGGTCAACACGGAATATAACGGCCGTGCTGGCGATCCGGGCGGCCGCAACGCGCCCGACAAGGTTCTGCCGTCGGTGCTCGGTTATCAGCGCAGCACGTGGGGCGGAAACCCGGCAAATCCTTACGACACGCGTCGGGCGGCGTCGCTTGGTTCAAGCTCCGGCTCCGGCGTATCGGTCAGCACCAATCTGGTGATGGCCAGTCTGGGCGAGGAAACGCGAGCCTCATGCCGTGGTCCGTCGAACCACAATTCGATCGCTTTGATTCTGCCGCACAAGTCCATGATCGCTTTTGGGGGCGGTGCGATCGGCGCCGACATTTATTGCGACCGCACCGGGATCCACTGCCGAACCGTCGGCGATTGTGCCAAGGTGCTGGACGCCTTGAAAGGCGAGGATGACGGCTACTACGATCCGCGCGACATCTTCACAACGGTGCCGCGTTCATCAGTCCTGGGCGGTCCCTATGCGGTCCATGCCACGACGAAAGGCGCAGCTGGCCAACTCAAAGGCACCCGGCTTGGCGTCATTCGCGAGTCGATGCTTGTCCCGCGGGGCTCGATGACCGAGGTGCCGATCACCACCGCGGCGACCAGGGAAATCAAGACGATCCTCGCAGGCCATCTTGGCGCCAGCCTGGTCGAGTCCACCGATCCGCTCTGGACGCCAGATCCGGATATTGAGACCATGAAGCTCGATTTCCGCGGTGCGTTGGCGCGCCTCGTGCCGGTGTTGATGCCCGATCTGTTGTTCCGGCTGCGCAACGACGGGACACCGCTGTTCAAGGAATTCGAGGCCGCGATCGAACCAACGGAATTCATGCCGGGCAAGGTATTCGGCTCGGGAAAGATGAAGCCGATCGACTATTGCGTGGCGATGGCAAATGGCCGGATAGCCCCGCCTGGAAACCTGGATCTCGCGACAATCCAGCAACAGGAACTGGCGATGGCGTTCCGTTTCCACATCAATCAGTATCTTGACCGGCGCGCGACAGATTGGCAGGAGCGAGGTTTCGCTGAAACGCTCACCGACTTCGCAGCACTTAATGCACGTTCGAAGTTCTGGGGCGACGACCAGCGCGCGGCGTTTAAAAACTGGGAGGAGGTCGCCGATCCGCGCAATCCGCTCGGCGGTCGCCAGGGTGTCAATGAACGGGTCATGCTGCGCGAATTGCTGCGCCGGGCAGATATGATGGTGATCCTGGAGAACAAGCTCGACGCGCTCGTTCGTCTGCACACGCCATGGCCACCCGGCCTGATCGGCCATCCGCACCAATACGATATTCCGAGCAACCTTGCGCCGGAGTCTTTGAGCGGTCCGAATGCGGGGCTCACCGAGATACTGATTCCGGCCGGATATGTGACGACGGTCTACGACCCGGTGTTCTCGCTCAACGCTGACGGAACACGTTACGTCTCGGCGCCGTCGCACACGCCGACCACGCTTCCGGCGCCGGGATTGCCGTTCTCTCTCGTCTTCCGCGCCGAGCCCGGCAAGGAGGATGTCCTGCTCAAAATTGCCTCGGCCTACGAGTCCGCCTCAAAGCGCCGCATCCCACCGCCCGATTTCGGCCCACTGCCGACAAGTTCCGGACTCTGAAGCGTGAGCCCGTGACGACGACTGCCCGATAGACACGATGATCATTGACGAGAGGAACAGACATGAAACCCCAGATGCATCTTGCTTTCGATCTTTCGTGGACGCACCTGGAGGGCCGCTGGCGCTTACCGGGATCGTGGGGCGGTTGCGTCTTTCCCGACATGAGCATCTACAAGGAGATCGCCAGCATTGCCGAGCGTGGCCTGATCGACATGCTGTTCTTCGGCGACAACCCCGGCATTCCCGGCACGTGGCGCGGCTCTTTCGAGGAAGCAGTGCGGTGGGGGATAGGCTCTCCACGCCACGATGTCAGCCCACTCCTGGCGGTGTTATCGCAGGTCACGACCCACGTTGGGTTCGGCCTGACATATTCTTCGACCTATATGGAGCCGTTTTATGTGGCGCGGCTCCTGAACTCCCTCGATCATGTCACCAACGGACGCATCGCATTCAACGTCGTGGCGTCATCCAGTCAATCGGTGGCAGCGAACTTTGGATTCGACGAGTTGATGGAGCACAGTTCGCGGTATGACCGCATGGAAGAGTTCATCGCCGTTTGCAAGTCGCTGTGGGACAGCGTGGCGCCGGATGCCTTTGTCTGGGACCGCGAGACCGGTGTTGTTGCTGACCCCGCCAAAATCCGTGAGATCAACCACGTCGGGCAGTTCTTCAAGGTAAAGGGCCCGCTGGCTTGTGTACCGTCGCCCCAGCAGCACCCCGTCCTGTTGCAGGCCGGTGGTTCGCCGCGCGGCATCAAGGCGTCAGCGCAGATCGCCGACTACGTCTTCGGCGCGGGCAAACCGACGAAACTCAAGGTTCAACACCGCAAGGAGCTGGACACTGAATTGACAGCGCTGGGGCGCGACCCCGCCAAAGTCGGAATTTTATGGGAGGTCATCGTCGTGGTCGACGAGACCGAGGCGGAAGCCAGGCGGCGAAGTGCTCAGGTTCTCAACGCCATTCCATTCGAGGGCGTCGGCGCCTTCATCTCGGAAATGAACGGCTATGATTTTTCCAAGCTGCCGGCGCGGTTCAGGTTGCGTGAGCTTAACGATGAGATCGCCGCGACCAATGCCTCGCCGGTGGCGTTGCTCCACAGGATGGCGCTGGCTGACGACGCGGATTCGGAATTGACGCGGGAGGAATTCTTCGAGCGCGCGCTCAAGATCGCGACCGGCTACGATAAGATGGTCGTAGGCACTGCGGCTCAGGTTGCCGACCATCTCGAGGAGGAATTCGAGTTAACCGGGAGCCGTGGCGGGTTTATGATCGAACACCCCATGACCACGCCGCGCGACTTCCTCAATGTGGTTGACTATCTGGTGCCAGAGCTTCAGCGGCGCGGGCGCTATCGCACCCGTTATCCCGGGAAAACGCTGAGGGAAAATCTCGCTGTCTAATCCGATGCCGGCTGCAGCGAGTGCAAGGACGATCCATCTCGCCAGCGATCGCTCGGTCAAGTGTGCGACGCACCAAACATCTCCACGCAGCGGATCCCGGTCCTTGGTTGCTTCATAGATCCGTTGGCGATTGCCGTGACGTTGGCGCGAAGACGGCCGTGCGGCCGCAGTCCCCTGACTAAAAATGGGGCCGTGTGCTTATCACGAATATATCCGGATTTGATTTCCGATAGGCACAAGGAGATTGCTGCCTAGCGAGGGGATTACCGAGTTCCTGCCAAACGGCAGGAAAAGACGTCCCAGCCGGGACGATGGCGATGGTGAGTTCGACCGATTTTGTGCGCGCGTCCGAGAGGACGA
>Ga0073928_10002501_pt1 | contig 31387 bp, 30 predicted proteins | sample PaiPotPPA55metaG_FD_76969 | JGI IMG/M metagenome (GOLD analysis project Ga0073928, IMG submission 76969) | Iron sulfur acid spring bacterial and archeal communities from Banff, Canada, to study Microbial Dark Matter (Phase II) - Paint Pots PPA... ...
AGGGGATAGTTGGGCAAAGGGGATAGTTGAGAGTGGCGGAATACAACCCACAAGCGATCGAAGCAAAATGGCAAAAACGCTGGGCAGATGCGCGGGTCTTCGAAACGGAGGCAGATCCTTCGAAGCCGAAGTACTACGTGTTGGAAATGTTGCCGTATCCGTCGGGCACCATGCACATGGGGCACATGCGCAACTACACGATTGGCGATGTAGTGGCGCGCGTGAAGCGCATGCGCGGATTCAACGTGTTGCATCCGATGGGCTGGGACGCGTTTGGGCTGCCTGCGGAAAACGCGGCGATTCAGAATAATACACACCCTAGAACCTGGACCAATAACAACATTGCGGAATTTCAGCGGGTGCTGCGGCGCTTTGGGTTCAGCTTTGACTGGCGACGGGAAATTTCCACGTGTGAGCCGGAATATTACCGGTGGAATCAGTGGTTTTTTCTGCGCATGCTGGAGCGCGGGCTGGCTTACAGAAAAAAGAGCCGCGTCAACTGGTGCCCGAAGTGCTGCACGGTGTTGGCGAACGAGCAGGTGGTGAACGGATATTGCTGGCGGCACGAAGATACGCTGGTGGAATCGCGCGAACTGGAGCAGTGGTTTTTGAAGACTACCGCGTATGCGGAGCAACTGCTGGACGGTTTGAAATTGCTGGAAGGTGGATGGCCGGAGCGGGTCATCGCCATGCAACGCAACTGGATTGGAAAGTCGACCGGGGCGAAGGTGCGCTTCGCGGTGGCTGGTGGAAAATCCGGAACTAAGGGTGACGCTACCGAGACGATCGAAGTATTTACTACGCGCATTGACACGATTTACGGCGCGAGCGCGCTGATTCTGGCGCCGCGGCATCCGCTAGTCGAGAAATTATTGACGGGCTCCAGCGAAGAATCGGTGGCGCGCGCGAAGTTGGCGGAGATGCTGCAGAGTTCTGTGAAGGCTGAAGAGTTGGAGACCGCGGATAAAGTTGGATTCTTCACTGGGCGATACGCGGTGAATCCGTTCAATGGCGCGGAAATTCCGGTGTGGGTTGGAAACTTTGTGCTGATGGAGTATGGAACTGGTGCTGTGATGTGCGTTCCGGCTCACGATGCGCGGGACTTTGAGTTTGCTACGAAGTATGGACTGCCGATTCCGATTGTGGTGCAGCCAGGCGACGGTGCAGCGTTAAGTAATGACACGTTGAAGGAAGCGTTTACCGAATATGGTAAGAACGTGAATTCCGGGCCGTACAGCGGGTTGACGACGGAAAAGGCTCTTGCGCGGATGTCGGCGGAGGCGGAAGCGAATGGATTTGGCAAGCGCGAGACGGTGTTTCGGTTGAAGGATTGGGGAATTTCGCGGCAGAGATATTGGGGCACGCCGATCCCGGTGATCTATTGCCCGAAAGATGGAATGGTGGCGGTGCCGGATGCGGATTTGCCGGTGCTGCTGCCTGAGGACGTGAAACTCACGGGCATGGGAGAGTCGCCGCTGGCGGCTACGCCGGAATTTGTAAATGTGAAATGCCCGAAGTGCGGCGGCGATGCGCGGCGGGAAACGGACACGATGGATACGTTCGTGGATTCGTCGTGGTATTTCTATCGCTATTGCGATCCGCACAATGATAAATCGGCGTTTGAGAAGGCCAAGGTGGCGTACTGGTTTACGATTGACCAGTATATCGGCGGGATTACGCACGCGATTTTGCACCTGCTGTACTCGCGATTCTGGTGCAAGGTGATGCGCGACATGGGATTGGTCACGCACATCGAACCGATTGCGCGGCTCTTCACGCAAGGCATGGTGCAAAGGGGCGGCGTGGCGATGTCGAAGTCTAAGGGGAATGTGGTTGGCGCCGAGGAGATGGCGGACAAATACGGGGCGGATACCGGCAGGCTTTATACGTTATTCGCGGCGCCTCCGGAAAAAGATTTGGAGTGGAGCGAAGAAAGCATTGAAGGATCGTGGCGGTTTCTGAATCGTGTGTATCGCCTGGTGGAGCGGCATGCGGAGGCAGTGCGTGTCGTGAAGAACGCGGGCAGAGTGGCGGCTGGTAACGCCATTACACCGACTTCCGCCAAAGAAAAGCAACTACTGCGCAAGACACATCAGACGCTGCGACGCGTTACGCAGGACTTCGAGACGCGCTGGCACTTTAATTCGGCGATTGCGTTGATCATGGATCTAACAAATGAAATTTACGCGATGGAGCCACTCGACGAAGGCGTGCGACCGGAGGTGCAGCGCGAAGTACTGGAATTATTGACGCTGATGCTGGCGCCGATGACGCCGCATATCGCGGCGGAACTGTGGGAAATGCTGGGTCACGAAGATGGTCAGTGGGCCGCGGCATGGCCTGTTTTTGATGCGGAACTGGCTCGCGAGACGGAAGTGGAAATTGTGGTACAGGTAAATGGACGTGTGCGCGGAAAATTGAAAGTGGCTGCAGGAATGCCTGAAGAAAAGGTTATTCCGCTGGCGAAAGCCGAACCAAGCGTGACGCAGCACCTAGATGGAAAGCGCGTGGTAAAACATATCTTCGTGCCGGACAAACTCGTAAACCTGGTGGTGGCGTAATGGCGAGCACAGCGAAACCAGTACAGGACCAAGTTGGCAGGATGGAAGCGGAATTTGGCGGCGTGGTGGTGCTGGATTTTGGCGGGCAGTACACGCAACTGATTGCGCGGCGAATTCGCGAGCAACAAGTGTTTTCGTCCATTTTGCCGTGTACCACGTCGATGGAAGAGTTGATGAAGTTGGAGCCGGTCGGGGTGGTGCTGTCAGGTGGGCCTAGTTCGGTGTACGACCCGGAAGCTCCGAAGTGTGATCCGAAATTATTGACGCTGGGCATACCGGTGTTGGGCATTTGCTACGGAATGCAGTGGATAACGCACACGCTGGGCGGCAAGGTGGAGCGCGCCGAACGGCGCGAGTACGGACGAGCGCAATTGAATATTGAGAATGCGAGTGGTGACGGCGCTTCGGATTTGTTTACCGGCGTGGCGAGTTCGTTGCGAGTGTGGAACAGCCATGGGGACCATGTCATGGAACTGCCGGCGGGATTCCGCACCGTGGGGCGAACCGCCAATGCGGTGGCGGCGGTAGAAGACCGGGCGCGAAAGATTTATGCCGTGGAGTTTCACCCGGAAGTGAATCACACAGAGCAAGGCACAGAGATCCTTCGAAACTTTCTGTTTCGAGTTTGTAAGGCGGAGAAGAAGTGGAGTGGCGCGGCATTTATAGAAGAGACGGTGGCGGCGATTCGCAAGAAAGCGGCCCCGACGAGCAGAGTGATTTGCGCGTTGAGCGGCGGTGTGGACTCCACGGTGGCGGCGGCGCTGGTGCATCGCGCGATTGGCGACCGGCTGACAAATATTTTTGTGAACACCGGCATGCTGCGCAAGAACGAGTTCGCCGAGACGCTGGAGATGTTGCGAGAGCGGTTGGGGCTGAGGGTGATCGGAATCGATGCGTCGGACAGATTTCTGGCGCAGCTTGAGGGCGTTACGGATCCGGAAATAAAGCGCAAGCGGATTGGCGCGGAATTCATCGCCGTATTTGCGGAAGAAGCGCAGCGGTTGCAGCGTGAAGAGGCGCATGGAGAGATTGGTTTCCTGGTGCAAGGGACGCTTTATCCGGACGTGATTGAATCCATTTCCGTGCGCGGCCCTTCGGCGACGATCAAGACGCACCACAATGTGGGCGGTCTGCCGGAAAATATGCCATTTGCCTTGATTGAGCCGTTGCGAGATTTGTTTAAGGATGAAGTGCGGCGAATTGGCAGGGAACTGGGATTGCCGGAAGAAATTTTAGTGAAACATCCGTTTCCGGGCCCTGGATTAGCGGTTCGGTTACTAGGCGAAGTAACTCAATCACACTTGTTGACCCTTCAGGAAGCAGATGCGGTGGTGGTGGAAGAGATCCGGCGCGCGGGATTGTACGAAAAAGTGTGGCAGGCGTTCGCGGTGCTGTTGCCGGTACGAAGTGTGGGAGTAATGGGAGATGGGCGGACTTACGGGCTGACGGTGGCTGTTCGCGTGGTGCAGAGCGACGATGCCATGACGGCGGATTGGGTCAGGTTGCCTGGCGACGTGCTGGAACGGATTTCGACACGCATCGTGAATGAGGTTCCGGGAGTGACGCGGGTGGTGTATGACATTAGTTCGAAGCCGCCCAGCACGATTGAGTGGGAATAGGTTTGCGCGAAAATGAAGAGGCTTTATGAGTCGCTTGGCGGGAACAGTTATGGACGAAACGGGACATGAAGTGCGGAAGCCAGGTCCGATTACGAAAAAGGGGATAGGAATGTATCACCGCGCAGAGGGGGAGTGCGCGGTCTGGTAGCGTGCGATAATGCTAACCGGTTAGCTGAACAGGAATCGATCATCAACCGGCAATAATTTATCTATTGGCCATTTTCTGCGCCATGTACAGGATCAGCTTGCGGTCTTCATCTTCGACTTTGCTGAGAAGGCGGCGCAGTTTATTTAGGAAACGGGCTTCTTTCCCAACGCTGCCCCAAGCGATATCGTCGGACGATTTGCGCTTGGGAAGATTGGGAAGCTGAGGTGGCTCTTCGCCGTCGTAGAAGAGTTGATAGAGTGGGCACTCGAGCGCGCGAGCCAATTTCTCGAGCGTTTCGATGGCCGGAACAGTATGGCCATTTTCAACGCGGGAGATATAGCAACGAAGTAAACCAGTTCGCTTCTCGATGTCGCCCTGGGAGAGTTTCTTTTCCTCGCGCATTACGCGGAGGCGGTCACCAATAATCATGTGGGCATTATTCCATCTGGTAAGTTATTAGGCAAGCAGAAAGTTGCTATTATGAAAGTGAAACGTTTGATGCGCTTGGCATGGTGCGTGACGGAAATCGCCAGAGCGTGCAGCGTAACCAAATTGGCATGGCACACGTCCCAAAAGTAGCCCCGCTTGAGCCCAGCCCCAAGCGCTCCGCGAAGGTAACGGATGCGGGGAAGAGTGGGGCGGCGGCACAGGCCAAGGGCACGTATGACCGCGAGTTAGTACGGCGTGCGCAAGCGAACGATAAGGAAGCGTACGAAGAGCTGATCAAGCGGCACCAGCAGCGGGTGTTCGCGGTAGCCGCGGGCATCCTGCGGCGGCACGAGGACATTGAAGACATCGCGCAGCAAGTGTTCGTGAAAGCTTACTTTTCGTTGAAGCGCTTCGATGGCCGAGCGGCGTTCAGCACCTGGCTGTACCGCATCACACTAAACGAGTGCTGGGACCTGTTGCGCAAGAAGAAGGTTCGGCCACTGCTGTATGAGTCGGACCTGAGCGAAGAGCTGGCGCAACGGGTGGCGGAGTCAGAATCGGATGGCGCGGGGCCAGACATCCGTCAAAGATTAGAGGACCAGCAAAGGGTGGAGCGGCTTTTGGAAGGCTTGGAGGAGCGGGACAAGCTGATGTTGATTCTGAAAGAGGTCGAGGGGTTTTCCATCGAGGAAATTGCCGAGGTGCTGGATTTGAACGCAAACACCGTGAAGGTGCGACTGTTTCGAGCGCGAGGGCGGGTAGTGAGGCAGGCTGCGGAACGAGAGAAACGTGCGAAGGACGATACGAGCGTGAAGAAGTAGCGCGGAGAATCAGCGGCGATTGGAACAAGAGGTAAGGAGATACAAATATGTGGAACAAATTCAGGAAAGAGAACCGGCTATGCGAGCAATACCGCGAGGCGCTGGAAGATTTGCGGCCGGATGTTGACCGGGCCACGGCTTCCGCGGAGTTAGCCCATGGTTTGCCGTCGGGAGTCGTCGAACATGCGCGTGAGTGCGATGCATGCGAAGAGGCGGCGGAGACATTCTGGGCTTCGCGAGATTTATTGGCGGGATCATTAGAACTGGCGCGCGAGCGTCACAACGCGGCGATGAACGAAACCAAGCCGTGGTTTGCGGCGCGAGTCATGGCAAAGATCGCTGAGCGTGAGACGGAAGGTCGAAGAGCGCTGACGGAATGGAGCGGGGCGGTCGCGAAATTGGCGTCGAGGCTGGTGTGGGTTTCAGCGTTGCTACTGTTGGTGGGGACCACGTGGTTTTACGGGCCGAACGGAGGCCGATTGAATACTCAATCAGTGCAGTCGAAAGCGGAAGCCACTCCGCAATACTTGTTTGACAGTGCGGCAGGGCAGGGCACGGTGGACGATGCGCTGGTAAGTCCGCCAGAGAGGTAAAAATGACGGAGACTTCAACAACCCGTAAAGCTGCTCTGTGGGTAGGATTGGTTTTTTTGCTGGGCGCGGCCCTTGGAGGGTTGGGCGGGTACGTGTTTGCGCACCAGAAGTATGCGGTCACGAATGCTGCTGTTGGGCTCCCCACAGATGCCGCGAGGCGCGCGCAAAAGGTACAAGAATTGACTTCCTTAGCTAACCTGACGCAGGAGCAAGGTCAGCAAGTCGATGCGGTCATCGCGGACATCCAGTCCCAGATGAAAAGCATCCGGAAGACGCTGGACCCGCAACTCAATGAAGTCCGTGAGAAGGGGCGCGAGCGCATCCGCGCGATTTTGAGTGCGGAACAGAGGCCGAAGTTCGAAGCGTACATCCAGAAATTGGATGAAGAGCGTAAGCGCAACGGGCAGTAGGCGTTCGCCGATTGATTTGTTGGAGTGGTCTTCTTCATAAGTAAGTCCAAACATAGAACCAATGCTCTCGATGTCACGGTCATATCCTCCTCGCATTCCGATTTTCTTGTCCCAAATAAACAGAACTACAGTTCGAAACGCGACACAGTGACGAACGCGTTTACGATGGATTGATTGACCATTGCCAGGGCGGCTAGTAGAGTTTTTCCTTGCGAGTAACACCGTCGAGTGGAGCCAGGAGAGAATGCATGACGCGGATTGGCGTGGGTATGGCGGTGGTGTGGCTGGCGGTGGCCAGTTACGGTTCGGCGGACGCTCACGCGCAAGCGAACCAGAAAGCGCCCGCGAAACAGACCGCGCCGGATCAATCGACCGCGGTGCAACAAGACACCAGCAAAAAAGAGCCCGCTGAAAATGAAGTGAAAGTAGCCAAAGCCAAAGCCAAAGCGGTTACCGTTAATGTGGTGTTCGCGGGAGACACAAAATTCGTCGATGCGGTGAAGGTTATCTGTCAGGACCCGCACGCCGATAAGTTGCAGGATTGTTTTGCGGGCGAGATGAGGAAGACTGGCGCAACGCCGGCGGCAGTCGAATTTTCGAAACAATTGGGCGAGCCGGGGTTCGTGCGCGATTTTAAAGCGGCTGGACCAGTGGATATTGCGTATGTGTTTTATCCCTATCGCGCCAACGAGAATCAGTCGTGGTTGATCGTGAATGGAGCTCCGCCGGTCATCGATGTGGATAATTCCAAACTGGTGACGATCGCGGCTCGTGCGCTGAAGAACAATGCTACGTATGCGGGATTAGCGCATGCTCATCCGGACCTTTCGCCGTGGCCGGGCGACCGGTATTCGACGGAGACTCCCGATGTGGAAATGGGCGCGAACGGCGGCGTGCATATTATTGTGAATTACCGGTTGAGGGAGAAGTGTCACTCTTGCGCGGTGTTGGGGCATGCGTGGTATTCGTTTGAGTTCGATGCGAAGGGAATTTTCGCGGGGGCGCGGTTGATGGCCATTTCTCTTACTTGGGCGAAGGATCCGGTGATGCGCGTTACGGGCAAAATGTCAGGGATTTCAGTAGGGACTACGGTAGGAGAAGAGTTGACGATTGCGCTGCCGGTGAAAGATGCGGCGGGTTCGGAATGGATATTGGCGAAGGCGTTGGACACCGCGAAGGTACGATTGATGGAACATAGCCGTGTCGCTCCGCCAGCTGGAAATGGCGCCGCTGGGACTGAAGAGTTGTGGAGATTTGCGTCTTTGGGGGCGGGGACAACGCAGATTGCGTTTCAAAGCGGCGCTGAAAAACCGATTACGTTCAAGGTCATTGTGAGGGGTAAGGGCGGGCCTTCCTCCCCAAAAAAGCAATAATTCGACCAAAAATTTCAGAGCCCGACGAAATTTAGAAGGGGATGTCTTCGTCGGAGATATCGGGGCCTGCGGGCGCTGCTGAACCTCCTCCGAATGGGTCGTCGGGTGGGGCAGCGTGACTGTCGAAGTCGTCGGCGTGACGAGCGCCACCGCCAGCTGCGGCGCCTGCACCGGCACCTACTGCGGCACCATCACCGCGGCCGCCGAGCATACGGAAATTGGTGGCCACGATTTCAAAACTGGTGCGCTTCTGACCTTCTTTATCCTGCCATTCCCGCGATTGAATGCGGCCTTCGAGAAAGAGGAGTGAACCTTTCTTTAGATATTGCTGCGCGATTTCCGCTTGTTTGCCCCATACGACGATCTTGTGCCACTCCGTGCGCTTCTGGCGTTCACCGTTGCGATCTTTGTAAGTTTCGTCTGTGGCGATCGAGAAATTCGCCACGGCCTGACCGCCGCCGGTGTAACGAGTCTCGGGGTCACGACCCAGACGGCCGACGAGAATAACTTTATTTACGGACATGAAATAGATTCTCCCTTTGAAGTGGAAGATAGCATGTGGCGAATAAAAAAGGAAATGTTGCCGCGCCGTGGTGGATGAACAAAATCGGCGGGTGTGGCGTATGTAAATGAGATACGTTTTCTCCCGAGGTGCGATGTGCGCGGATGGCTGGCGATTGTAGCTGTTGTGATTGTGATGCTGACGGGCGCTGCTGGTTTGGCCCAGGAAGCGATCCGGGTGGACGTGAACCTGGTGACGGTAGCGTTTACGGTCCGCGATGCTAACGGGGCGCTCGTCGATAATTTGACGAAAGACGACTTCGAGATTGTGGAAGACACGGTGCCGCAAAAAATTGCGTATTTTGCGCGCAGCGCGGACGTACCGCTCATTCTGGGATTGACTGTCGACGCTAGCGGCAGTCAAGAACACTTCGCGAAAAAGCACCAGGGCGATTTGGAAGTGTTCTTGAAGGAAGTGCTGGCGCCGAAAGATCGTGTGTTTCTGGTGGGATTTGGAAATCACATCCGGCTGGTGAGCGATTTTTCTCACTCGAGCGGCGAATTGATGGAATCCTGGAAACGATATGAGAAGGAAACCCAAAAGTTTCCAGAAATTGGACCGCCGGAGAGCCGCGATTTAGGCACGGCATTTTATGACTCGATCTATTATCCGGTAACGGAAAAACTTGCGAAGGAAGACGGCCGAAGGGCGTTGCTGATGTTCAGCGATGGAGAGGACAACTCCAGTTCACACGATATGATGACGGCCATCGAAGCGGCACAAGGCGCAAACGTAGTGGTCTACACTATCCGCTACACCGAAAGGATGCACGGAAAGTTGACGGCGCGGAATCAGTACGGGATGCGCGTGATGGACCGCATTGCGAAAGAGACGGGAGGGGCGGCTATCGATGGAGAAAAGACCGATCCGCACACGTACTTTCATCAAATCGCGGAAGAATTGCGGACGTCCTATGAACTGGCCTATTACCCTATGAATGCCAATAAAGATGAATCATTTCGGAAGATAGTAATCCGCGCGAAAGGCGAAGGGCTGAAAGTGCGGTCGAAGACGGGATATTTCTCCCGATAGCAGCACATCTCGGGCTACTTTAACGTTCCCCTTGCACTTCGACAGGGGTCGATTACGCTCTCATGTAGAAGTGAAAGGGGAATAATAAATGGCGGGGCAACGCATCGACCTTCCGCAAGGCACGCTGGACCTGCTCATTCTGCGAACAATTGCTCTGGGACCTCAGCATGGCTGGGCCATTTCGGAGCGGGTGCAACAAATTTCGAGCGATGTATTACAGATTCAGCAAGGCTCGCTATATCCAGCGCTCCACCGGCTTGAACGTCGAGGTTGGATTAAAGCCCGCTGGGGAACGTCCGAGAATAACCGCCGTGCAAAATACTACGAACTCACGAGGAGTGGACGCCAGCAACTTGAGGTTGTAAAGGATGCATGGGAGAGACTAACGATTGCTGTAGCCCAGGTATTGGAAACGGCGTAGGAGTTGCGTGATGTTTAATGATTTGTACTTTCGACTACGGTCTCTTTTCCGCAGGGAGAGCGCAGAAAAAGACCTGGATGAGGAACTGCGTTTTCATTATGAACGGCAAACAGAAAAGTATGTGAAGGCGGGGCTGTCGCCGGAGGAGGCGCGACGGCGTGTGCGGCTGAACTTTGGTGGACTAGAGCAGGTCAAGGACGAATGTCGGGAGGCGCGCGGAATATCATTTATCGAAATTCTGGGGCAGGATGCTCGTTACGCCCTGCGCATGCTGCGCAAATCCCCAGGCTTCACGATGATCGCCATCATCACCCTGGCCCTTGGTATCGGCGCGAACACGGCCATCTTCAGCGTTCTCGACAGCGTGCTCCTAAAACCTCTGCCCTATCCTCACGCCGAACAACTCGTGAGCGTAGAATTGAGCCCTATGGCATTGGACCCGTCATTACGCGGAATGGCGCCAGAGGATTATTTCGTATTCCGCGAGCAGAGCAGCACATTTAAGGACATAGGTATATACGCAGAGACCGATTCTGACCGCGACGTGAACGTCACGGGATTCGCAGAACCAGAACGGGTGCATGCACTCGATGTGACTGATGGCACTCTTTCGATCTTGGGAGTACCGCCACTGTTGGGCCGAATCTTCTCGCGGGCCGACGACTCTCCCGGGGCGCCGGCTACGGCTGTCCTGACCTATGGCTACTGGCGGCGCAAATTTAGCGGCGATCCGTCCGTGGTGGGGAAAACGATCATCGTGGATGGAAAGGCTCGCCAGATCATCGGCGTGCTGCCGCGTAATTTCCGTTTTCTCGATGAGCAGGATTTGGCTTTGATCCTTCCGCTGCAGTTGGATTGCGATAAAACATATCTCGGTAACTTCAGTTACTTTGGGATTGGACGTCTTAAGAACGAAAGCACCATCGAGCAAGCCAGCGCCGACGTGGCGCGGATGATTCCCATCACGCTAAGCACCTTTCCGCCTCCTCCGGGCATCAGCGTTGATTTCCTTAAGAAGGCCGGCATCGCCCCGAACCTGCGCCCGTTAAAACAAGATGTTGTGGGAAATGTTGGCACACTGCTTTGGGTGCTCATGGGCGGCATCGGAATGGTTCTCCTGATTGCCTGTGCCAACGTCGCCAATCTTTTGCTGGTACGCACCGAAGGCCGTCGCCACGAACTTGCTCTGCGCGCCGCACTGGGGGCCACGCGGCGGCGCATCGCCGTACAATTAATCCACGAGAGCGCTATTCTCGGCCTGCTTGGCGGTATCTGCGGGTTAGGACTGAGCTACGCTGCTTTGCGTTTTCTGGTCGCGCTCGGGCCGTCCGGGCTTCCACGCATCGGCGACATTGGCATCAATGTACCCTCGCTTCTGTTCACTCTCGGTATCGCGCTGCTCACCAGTTTGCTATTCGGACTGGCTCCGATTCTCAAACACGCGGGAGTTCGTGGAGGGCTTAACGAAAGCGGTCGCACGGTGAGTCAGAGCCGCGAACGCCATCGGGCGCACAACTTCCTTGTCACCGTGCAAGTCGCGTTGGCTTTCGTCCTGCTAATTTGTTCAGGGCTGATGATTCGCAGCTTTCGCGTTCTGACGCACGTCAACCCTGGATTCGTGCGTCCCGCGGAGCTTCAAACTTTTCGCATTTCAATTCCGCCTTTCGATGTGCCTGATGATGCCGCCGTACCTCGCATCGAGCAGCAAATCCAGGACAAGGTGGCTGCGATTCCGGGAGTTTCGTCCGTGGCCTTCTCAAGTGCTGTGCCCATGGATGGAGACAACCGGCTGGATAATGTTTTCGTCGCAGATAAACCTTACGAGGAAGGAACGCTTCCTCCGCTTCGGCATCTGCTGTTCGTCTCGCCCGGATACTTTCATACTTTGGGCATACCACTCATCGCCGGCCGAGATCTTAATTGGACCGATACGTACAACAGAGTACCTGTTGCGCTGATCTCGGAGAATTTCGCCCGTGAGTATTGGCGCGCGCCGGCCGATGCGCTCGGCAGGCGCATCCGAATCTCCGGCGTTGACGATTGGCGCAAAATCATCGGCGTTGTCGGCGATGTGCGTGACGAAGGCATGGATAGGCCTGCCCGCACCGCCATGTATTGGCCCACGCTGATGGCAAAATTCCAAAGCAGGCCGCTGCGTGCCTCGCGATACGTAACTTTCGCCGTGCGCGCTCCCCTGGCAGGCTCGGAACGTTTCATGAAACAGATTCGGGAGGCCGTTTGGTCCGTGGATGCCAATCTGCCACTGGCGAGCGTCCGCACACTGAACTATTTGTATACGAAATCCATGGCGCGAACTTCTTTCACTCTGGTGATGCTGGGTGTGGCGGGAGCTATGGCGTTGATCCTGGGTACGGTGGGCCTTTATGGAGTGATCGCTTATTCGGTTTCGCAGCGCACCCGCGAAATCGGCGTTCGCATGGCGCTCGGCGCGCAGCCACGAAGGATTCTGGCACAGGTGGTTGGGAGCGGCATGGCCATCATTTTTGTGGGGCTCGCCGCAGGAATCGGCGGCGCACTGGTGCTCACGCGCCTTCTGTCGTCGATGCTCTTCGGCGTGCGTCCTGAGGATCCACTTACGTACTTGGTTGTGGTGCTTTTGCTGGGCACGGTGGCGTTGGCGGCCTGCTACATTCCGGCTCGGCGCGCGACGCGCATCGAGCCGATGGTTGCTTTGAGATGCGATTAATACGCCGCGCAGGGGGAGCGAGCATGCGTATAACGCCCAAATGATCATCCCGCAAACGTCCCGTCTGCTGTCCCTGATTTTCCAGACCAAAGCCGAGGGAGCCAACGGGTCCGCTCAAGTGCAGGAGCGTTGCTTCTGCGGCGGTGCAGGGGCGCCTCTTGCGAACGCTGCCGTATTACTCGTAGGGGATACCGGAACAAACGGGCGTGAGGTCCGCGCGACGGGCCCTGGCCACCCCCTTGACAACATAAGTCGGATTCCGATATAACGACATCCGAGTATGAAGGAAGATTTCGATAAATTCTTGCCTCTCTCCCCAGCGGCCCTGCTCATACTGCTGGCTCTTGTGAGCGAAGACCGTCACGGATACGGGATCATGCAGGAAGTGGCTCATCAATCCGACGACCGGTACAAATTGGGCCCCGGAACGTTATACGACAATCTGGAAAAGCTCTTGAATCAGGGTGTCGTCGAAGAATCTACTCGACGCTCTTTAGCCGATGATCCCAGACGTCGCTATTACCGGTTAACAGGATTCGGCCGCCGCCTGCTGGCGACGGAGATCACAAGGCTCGAAGGTGTGGTTCGCAAAGCAAGGTCGCACTTGCGAGTTCGGCCTGAGAAGGCGTGATGATGAGGCGAGTGTATCGCTGTGTGCTTTGGTTGCATCCTGCGACTTTTCGGCGGCAGTTCGAGGAAGAAATGCTGTGGATCTTCGACGAAGCCGCGGATGCATGGGGCACCGCATCACTATTTGCAGACGCCACTGTCTCTCTCCTTCGGCAGTGGCTGCTGCGCTCAGGACTGTGGCGATGGGTAGTCGCGGGCATCGCCGGTATCATCCCGTTCATTCTTGCATTCGGAAGCTTCCTGCCGTGGGACAAGGTCCTGGGTCGTTGACCCTCCCAGCGCACTGCGCTCGCGGGCTGTCAGGAAGGAGGAATTCTTGTTGAACCGGTGGCTGAAGATTGCTTTTGAGAGTCTAACAGTCTTGATAGCGCTAGTCCTCGTTGCGGGCATCGTCTACGAGCAAATAGGGCGCAGGCGTGACCGAGCGCGGTTTCCACAAATCGGCAGGTCCGTGGACATTGGCGGCAGGACTCTCAATATCTTCTGCTCGGGAGCAGGTGCGCCTCCAGTGATCTTCGAGTCTGGCGGACCCGGTCCCGGCCTTGAATGGGAGGCGTTTCAGCCGGAAGCCGCCAAGTTCACACAAGCCTGCTGGTACGATCGCGCGGGCGAGGGTTGGAGCGATCCCGGTCCCTTCCCGCGAACCAGCAATGCAATTGCTAAGGATCTTCATGAGCTCTTGAAACGAGCAGTCGTGCCGGCGCCCTACGTGTTCGCCGGCGCGTCCTTTGGCGGTCTGAACTCGCGGGTTTATGGGGGCCTTTACCCGAATGAAGTAGCTGGGATGATCCTCATTGACTCCGCACACGAAGACGAACTACGGCGCGCACCCAAGTTCTTTCTGGGCCGCACGGCGCCGCGATTCCTCTGGCACCCACTTCAGATGGCATTCGAGGCCGCGGCTATCGTTGGCTTGCTGCGACTAACGCAATCGTCTCCGACGCAGGGCAAGGATCCCTCGCAAATGACCCGCGAAGAAATCATTGAGGCCCTGAGGCAACGGCCAAAGTCGTTTGTAGGAAACGTCTCGGCGGGGATCGTCCTGCCAGAGAGCTTTGCCGAGGGATCGTCTGTGACGAGGATTGGAGACTTTCCCTTAATTGTGCTGACGGCGGGTCAGTCGCCCGATTTCGGAGATGCCGAACTAAATCGGGAGGCTGCGGCGTATCAACAAGTGTGGATTCACGAAATACAACCGAAGCTCGTGGGGCTTTCTACGCACGGGCGGCAAATCGTTGTCCCGAACGCGAACCATGGGTCGATCCCGCAGGAACTAATCATCAGCTCCATCCACGAAGTCGTAACAGAAGTTCGCGGCGGAGCCGCGACCCATTAGCTAGGTAAGCTGGGCTTGCCCAAACAATCCGCTCGTTGCGCCCAGGCCACTCCCTTCACCCCGGCTGGAGAAAAGCACCCATCCTTTGCAAAAATCGCAAAGGGTAGGCCACCCGGCCGTGAAAAGCGAAGTCAAAGACCCCACGTGTGCAAAACCGGCACGTGGGGCACCCAAAATTCAGTTTCAATGACCAAATATCTCGGCCACCGGGCAAGATAAAAAGAATCGGAGAAAAGCGCCCACCCTTTGCAAAAATCGCAAAGGGTAGGCCACCCGGCCGGGAAAAGCGAAGTCAAAGACCCCACGTGCAAAACCGGCACGTCGGCACCCAAATTCATTTCGATGACCAATATCTGGGCCACCCTCGCTGGAACGTCGTCAGAATGGCATCGCTCAAGGCCAGGTAGGGGTCCAGCACATTGGATTCGCGGTCAAAGTTCTCCGGTGAGGAACTGGGCTCGACCGTATCCAAAAGACCAGTCTTCATCAGAATTCTGCGTCACTGAAACAACCACATCCGATGCTTTAATGCCGCAGCAGCGATCTAATTCCCGGCAGAGCAAGTCGTAGAAGTTCTGTTTTTCAAGGCGACTTCGTGGACGGGTCGTCACTTGCACCATGACGACCCCATCAGTACGCGGTATGCCCAACCCCGTGTCCTCGACTTTCATTTTCGTCACGGGGTGTTCATACACAATCTGATAGCGGTCTCGTTCTGGCACTTTGAACGCGGCAAGCATCGCGCAGTGGATTGCATCGAGCAATCTATTCAACTCTTCTGCGCTGCGGCCCTCAATCACATCGATTCTGAGCAGGGGCATTGAACTGTCTCACCCCTTCCATTGGGAAACGCGGATGACACTGCAGAAGTTCAGGGGTTTGAACCTTGCATCCTTATCCGCCAGGACATCTGCCTTCATATTGCCGAATGTCGTTTGCGGCTTGCGCTTGATGCCATCGTAAAAAGCCTGGATGATGTCTTCTGGCTGTGAGATATCGTGGCGACGCAGGAACGCTCGCGCAGCGTTCGCACCATCCACTTCGAAGCGATCCGATGCACTGCTGAACATCGGAGTTAATCCCATGTCGTGGAACATTGCGGCAATGTAAAGCAGCTCGGCGTCGAACTGCAGCCCGCGCCTTTTCCCTGCAAGGGAGGCAAAGTAATACACGCGGGTCGAGTGTTCGAACAGCGAAGGAGACTCGGTGTCACGCACCAGCTCGGTTGCCTCTCGCGCAAGTTTGCTGTCGGGAATCGCTACCCCTGAGATCGAGATTGCTTCTGTCGTGTTTCTTGTTGTAACGGGCATATTTATACCTCCTTTCACACATAGTGCATGTTCTATTCCAAAGGCCGTTTAGCGTAGCTATATGGTTTAAGCCTCACAGTTTCTTCCCATGACAAAGACCGAAGAACAAAGCCCGTCAATATGCGGACACTGCGTCAGTCCGTCGTTCATCTCGACACTCCGCAGAGGGAGCAGGGCCGGAACCTAGCGGTTCGGATCAACGCTGGGATCGAATGCTGCGACGCCGAGTTGGCAGGTTAGGGATTTAGGAAAAATAAAAAGCGCTTTGCTTTAGCTGTGCTCACGCTTGGCGTGAGCGGGGCTCAGTCCTTGTCTTGGAGTTTTTTGCTGAAGTCGAAGAGGTCGAACAGGTCACCGATGGCGGGGCTGTTGGACGGGACGTAGGCGTTGCCTTTGGTTGGTGTGGGGTTGGGCAGGTTGTCGCGGCTGCGCTTGGAGATGGTGCCCAGGTTCCAGTTTCGCTCGATGAATTTCAGGATGGAAACGTGGTCGGCGTAGGTGTGGGAAATGTGGCCCGCTGAGGTGTAGGGCGAGATTGCGATCATGGGGATGCGTGTGCCGTCGCCGAAGAAGTCTAGCGGCTGAATGTAGCCGGAGTCGTAATAGCCTCCGCCTTCATCGACGGTCACGAAGATCGCGGTGCTTTCCCAGAGGTCCTCGTTGGCCTTCAAGTCGTTAACGATTTTTTTGACGAAGCCTTCGAATAAATCCAGCTTCGATGAAGCGGGATGCCCGTCAACCCAACCGCTGGGTTTCACGTAAGAAACCGCGGGAAGGTTGCCGGCCTTGATGTCCGCATACAGATCCGCGGTGTCCTTCAAGTGCGCGGTGCGGACGGAAGCGTTGGCCATCACTTCGGTCTCATACTGGAAGGGATTGCAGATGTTGCAGTACTGATCGCTCTTGGCACCCACGGTGCCATAGTTGATCTGGTATTTATCGGTCAGGTAGGAATCCCACTGGTCGCTGTAATATTTCCAGGAGACACCGTTTTCCATCAGCACGTCTGCGATGCTGTGCTGCTTGGTAGGGGGAATAGTGAACGGAGTGTTGGCGACGTTGTGATCGGTGTAGGCGTTAGTGCCATCGCCGAAGTAGCCGGGATTGTAGTTGTTGAGCAGGTAGTAGTGGCCTGGATCGCATTTGGGATTTACTTCATACGGCAAGCTGGCCAGGTAATTCAGGACCGGGAAAACACCTGGAGCGTCTGAGTCCGAGCAGTTGCTGTAGGAACCACCGCCGGAAACAGGGCCGCCTCCAAAGCCGCCTGCGCCGTAGCCGTCTTCGGTGTACCAGTTGTTGGTGCCCGGCTGGGGATCGGGATTTTCGATCTCGTGGACGATTCCGGCGTTGGGAGTTCCGGCATAGACGAGCTGGCCTTCAGGCGGTTTTGCGGGATTGCCGTTGGAGTCGCTGAACCAGATGGCATCGCCAAAACCCAACATGATGCTGTTGGCTCCGGTGCCGCCCATCACTGGCTGGTGATAGTTGTCGCTCATGGCGTAGGTGTTGGCGAGATAGTTCAGGTAGGGCGCGTCGCCTTCCTGGACGTTGTAAAAGGCCATGGAGGTGGAACCTTCGCCGGTGCTTCGATTGGTGAAATTTACCGGCAGCGGTTTCCCGTTTGTTCCTGCTCCGACAGTTACTTCTACCCACGGGAACAAGTCCGCTTTGCAGCCGCTGGGATTCTTCGCGGTGGCGTATTTAACGTTGCAATCCTCTTGCTGCCACATTTGATAAAAGCGGTGTACCGGGCTTGCTGCGTACGAATCGTACGGAAAAGATTTGGAAGTCAATTGGAAAGGTCCTGAGGGTAGATCAAGCACGTTCTGAATGCGCTGATCGGGAACGTGCGACGGCTGACCGGTGCCGCCGGTCAGCAAGAATTGGTAATACGTGGGGAAGAGCCCGTTTTCCGACGCCATAGCTTCGGCTAGCGTGCAAATGCCGTTGTCTTTGCAGACGTCCGAGGGGCCACCGGTCAGAGGAGGAGGAAGAGTTGGGTAGATGGCGTCCTTCTCTGGACTGATCTGGAATTTATCCTGATGGAAGTCGTCCGCGTCAAACTGCGCTGCGTCGGAAAAGTTCGGGCCGGGGGTGCCATCGGCATTGATAATTTTTCTGGAAAGAAGATTGTCCACGCTTTCGCCGTTCTTCGGTTTGTAGGTGGCAAAAATGTGGTCGAAAGTGCGATTTTCACCCACGATAATAATTACGTGCTTGATGGGACTGGCGGTTTTTGGCTTCTCTTGCGCTGGTAAGGATGGCGCGAACATTCCTCCCAAAGCGAACTGGAAGACGGTGGCGCCCACTACGGCGATGCGGCAATACTGTACGCACTCGGATACCATTTCTTTTAGCGTCATGCACTCTCCTTCTTGCGGAACCACGAATGAAAAATTAACTGCGGGAGAGCAGAGTGCACTTTGCGCTTTACGTGGATGTTGCGTTCGTGTGAATTGCCAGTAACACAGGGCCGCTTCTGAAAAGAGTGTGCGTAGTACTAATACGTGAAAGGGGAAGGATTTTAGTGTGGAACTATTGAGGGACTTCGTCGCTGACGACGCGGAAGCTGAGTAGTTTGGCGCGGCCGAAGGAAGTGGTCATGGCGCAATCGGTGGCGTCGCGTCCGGTGGCCATCAAAACGCGGCCGATGCGCGGAATGTTGTGGCGGGCGTCGAGAGTCCACCAGCGATTGCCGAGATAAACTTCAAACCAGGCGCTGAAATCCATGGGGCTGGGTGCGATGACGATGCCGATGTCGCCCAGATAGCCGGTGGCGTAGCGCGCGGGAATATTTAAGGCGCGGCAAAACGTAATGGCGAGGTGTTGAAAATCGCGGCACACGCCGACGCGCTCGGTGTAGACGTCTAAAGCAGTGCGAAAGGGATTGGCAAATTCATAGCCGAAGGTGACTTTGTTGTGCACCCAGGTGCAGACTTCGCGCACGCGCTGCCAACCCTTGGGGATGTTGCCGAATAATTCGGAGGCGGTGTTGGAGAGCAGATCGACTTCGCAATAGCGGCTGTTCATCAGGTAGGGCAGGACTTCATGAGGGAGCTGCTCGACGGGATTTTCCGGGGCGTCAAAACCTTCGAGGTCGGGTTTTCCGGAGTCTTCAATGAGAGTGGAATTGTGGAAGCGAATCTTGCCGGGTGGGGCGACCAAGCGACAACAATCATTGCCGAAGGTGTCGTGGTAGCTTTCGATGTTCACAGCGGGGTCGGTGCGCAGATAGTCTGGCTCGCGTAGATCCTGTTTGCGAGAGGGATGGACGTTGAGCAGGGTTACGATAGGGACTTCCGAAGGCGTGTCGAATAGCATGTTGTAACCAAGACGAATGAGCATGGATTCAGGTTTCCTATGGGAGTTCTGCCTGAGACGTAGAATGCAGAAATTAACACGACTCGGGGTTGGTACTGTTACATTCTTTTTCGATGCAACACATCATAAATTCACAGTAAACAATCGGTGTATGATGCAGTAGGTTCATACTTCTTATTATCTCGAGGCCCTAGTGACATATTGTTTGGGAATTACGACGCAGGAAGGGCTGGTGCTGGCATCGGATTCGCGCACCAATGCGGGATTCGATCAAGTGAATGTGTGCCGGAAGATGTACAGCTTTGTGCAGCCTGGCGAGCGCATGTTTGTGATTTTGACCAGCGGAAGCCTGTCGATCAGCCAGTCGGTTGTGACGCTGCTGCGCGCGGATTTTGATTCTGGGCGCGGGTTGGCACAGGCGAGCTCGCTTTATGACGCGGCGCGAATCGTGGGGAACTGCGTGCGGCGTATCTCGGAGCTGGATCGAGCGTCGCTGGAACGCGACTCGTTCAGTTTTAACGTGCATTTGCTGCTGGGCGGGCAGGTGCGCGGGCAGGAGCCGAACCTTTATTTGATTTATCCGCAGGGTAATCCTATCGCGGCGACGGAAGATTCTTTGTATCTGCAGTTGGGCGAATGCAAATATGGGCGGCCGATATTGGATCGGGGGATTCAAGCGACCACGTCGCTGGAAGTGGCAGCCAAGTATGCGTTGCTGTCTTTGGATGCCACCATGCGCTCGAATGTGACGGTGGGGCCGCCATTCGACCTGCTGTTATATAAAAAAGACAGCCTGGAAGTGACGCGTTATCGGCGGATATGCGCCGGGGACCGGGACCTGAACCTGATCCATTCGAGCTGGGAGCAGTCGCTACGGCGGGCGGTGGAACAGTTACCGGATATTGAGTTCCCGGCTATTGATGGGGATTCTGCCGGAACGGTGGCTCAGACGGCGCAATTCGGTAAGTAGACTCAACGGTCGGACCCAGGTTCATAACTAAAACTCAACTGCGAACCTGGGACACCCGGAATTCGGGAAGTAGTCCTACCTAGTGGTTTGGCCCTGATTCGGCCATGAATCAGCCGTTTTTTCGATGTTTCTAATTGGTTTTCCCGATAATCAACGGCCTTGCGATGCGCTATGCTTGCGCGGCACGTAAGGCACAGCGACATCATGATTATCGATACGGATGCGCCTGACCATAGCGCCGGCGAAGCCTTTCGACGCTACGAATTCAATGGCTCGTACGACGAGATGTTTCGTTCGACGGACCTTCCGCGCAAACAATACCGGCCGCTGTATACCCAACTACTGAATCTCGGCGCTGACGAATTGCGGCGCAGCAAGCAGGAAGCCGATCAGTCTTTTTTTAACCAGGGCATTACGTTTACGGTGTACGGAAGTGAAAAGGGGACTGAGCGGATTTTCCCTCATGACTTGCTGCCACGCATTATCACCGCGACAGAGTGGGAGACGATTGAGCGCGGATTGACGCAACGGATTACGGCGCTGAACCTTTTCCTCAAAGATGTGTATCACGAAGCGCGAATTATTGAGGAAGGCGTCATTCCCGGGAAAATTGTTTACACCTGCAAACATTACCGGCGGGAGATGCGCGGAATTAAAGTGCCGCGCGATGTGTATGTCACGGTGGTGGGCACGGATTTGATTCGCACACCAGAAGGAAACTTCGTCGTACTGGAAGACAACCTGCGGGTGCCGAGCGGCGTGTCGTACATGCTGACCAGCCGCAGAGTAATGAAGCATATTTTTCCGACGCTGTTTCGGAAATGCCGCGTGCGGCCGATTGAGCAATACAGCCAGGTGCTTTTGTCGGCGTTGAAGTCGCTGGCACCGGAAGGGCGCACGGAGCCAACGGTGGTGTTGCTCACGCCAGGTTCTTACAATTCCGCCTATTTTGAGCACACTTATCTGGCGCGACAGATGGGTATAGAGCTGGTCGAAGGGCGCGACCTGCTGGTGCACGACAACGTGGTTTACATGCGCACGACGTTTGGATTGCAGCGCGTGGATGTGATTTACCGGCGCATTGACGACGATTATCTGGACCCGCTGGTGTTTGAGGGACATTCGGCGCTGGGCGCGGTGGGATTGTTCAACGCGTATCGCGCGGGAAACGTGGCGTTCGCGAATGCGCTGGGGACGGGCGTGGCGGACGATAAAGCGATCTACGCGTATGTGCCGAAGATCATCAAGTATTACTTGAACGAAGAGCCCATTCTTGAAAACGTGGAGACCTTGTTGATGTCGGATGCGGCGCAACGCGATCACGTTTGCCAAAAGTTGGATCAATACGTGGTGAAAGCGGTGGGCGAGTCGGGTGGTTACGGGATGCTGATTGGGCCGCACAGCACCTCGGAGCAGCGCTCGGAATTTCGCGACAGGATTATCGCGGAGCCGCGAAATTACATCGCGCAGCCGACGATTAATTTATCTACCGCGCCATGTTTTGTGGACGGAACGATTGAGCCGCGTCACGTGGATTTGCGGCCATATGTGGTTTATGGAGAAAACATCACTATTGTTCCTGGGGGACTGACGCGCGTGGCGCTGCGCAAGGGGTCGCTGGTGGTGAACTCGTCGCAGGGTGGCGGGTCGAAAGATACCTGGGTGTTACAAAATTGAGGAACATCAGCGTTAAGTCCGAGGCGGGATGCTTTCGCGCGTAGCTGACAGCCTTTACTGGATGAGCCGCTACTTTGAGCGGGCGGATAATGCGTCGCGCGTGGTAGAAGCAACTTACGGACTGATTTTAAATCCTGCAAAATTTTCGACGGACGAGCGATGGTTTCGCGCGGTGTCTTCGCTGGCGCGGGGGACAACCTCCGCGGACGTGGATCCGCAGCGCGCCTTATTGCTGCTGGTGGCCGACCCGGAAGGCGCGTTTTCCATTATGAAGTGCATTGGTGGCGCGCGCGAAAATGCCAGACAGGTGCGCGAGGAAATCAGTTCGGAGATGTGGGAGCACCTTAATAAGTTATTCCATGAAGTAACCGGAACGGATTTGCATGCGGATGACGATGCGGGCGCGATGCGCATTGTGAATATTGTGCGCGAAGGGGCGTACCGTTTTAATGGCATCACCGATACGACCATCAACCATGGCGAAGGCTGGCACTTTATCCAGCTGGGCAAACATATCGAACGGGCTTGCAATCTTTCCATTTTGCTGGATTCGTATTTTTCGGTGGAGAAGAATGCCGATGATCTGGACTGGGTGGGATTGTTGAGCAGTTGCGCGGCGTTTGAAGCGTACTGCAAAGTTTGCACCGCGGAATTAAAACCCGAACGAATTGCCGATTTTATTTTGCTGCAACCGGAGTTCCCGTACTCGGTGCGGTATTCGCTGGACCGGATGCATCACGCGCTGACTTCGATCAGCAACCGTTCGTTGAGCCGCAGGACCGGGAAGATCGAGCGGTTGATCGGGCGATTGCGATCGGCGGTGACTTACGTGCAGATTGGGGAAGTTATTCGCGGGGATTTGCATATGTATGTGGCGGCGATTATCGAACAATGCCGTGATCTGCACGCCGCGGTGCATGAAGTTTATATCGAATATCCAATTGAGGTTGCTTTCGAATCGTAATGTTCTACGCTATCCGACATTTTACGCGCTACCGCTACAGCCGCTCGGTGTGGCAAAGCATGATGGAAGTGCGGATGCATCCGCGAAGCGAAGGGAGCCAGCGCTGCTTTATTTTTCAGCTGTCGGTGAACCCACGCGCGCGGATTTTTGCACATACGGATTCGCGCGGAAATCTTGTCCATCATTTCGATCTGCCGCAGCGGCACCGCCAACTGACAATTATTTCCGATTCGCTAGTGAATATAGATGAACAGCAACCCTTGCCGGAAACGATGGATTACAAGACGTGGGATGATCTGGCAGAAATGACCGAGAAAAAAGATTATTGGGACGAGTTGATGCCGAGCCATTTTGCGCGGACCTCGCCGGAACTCGATGAGCTGGCCAACGAGCTCGGAGTTGCGAAAAGGGACGGGCGCAGCCCGCTGGCATTTCTTATGGATGTGGCGGCGGGAGTGTATCGCAGCTTTACGTACGTGAAGAAAAGCACGGCGGTAAATTCTCCCATTGAGCATGCGCTGCGGTCGCGGCAGGGAGTTTGCCAGGATTTCGCGCACATCATGATTACGCTGGTGCGCAAAGCCGAAATTCCGTGTCGCTACGTGAGTGGATATCTTTACCATGGCAAGGAAAATATGGATCGCTCCGCGGATGGGGCCACGCACGCGTGGGTGGAAGCCGCGTTGCCGGGGCTTGGCTGGGTGGGATTCGATCCCACGAATAATCTGATCGCGGCGGAGCGGCACATTCGCACCGCGGTGGGCAGAGACTATGCCGACGTTCCGCCAACCATGGGAACGATGAAGGGCAAGGCGGAGACGGAACTGCAGGTGCGCGTGCGCGTGACGCCATCCCAAGCGGTGTTGCCGCCGGACGAAGAGTTCGCGGCGGATGAAGAATGGTCGCAATTCCTGGAAGAGGACCACCAGACGCAGTTGTTGCGCGCGCAGCAGCAACAACAGTAGGCGCAGCAGTAATAAGTCGCAAATTTGTCACGCGAGCAAATAGCCGACACGAGCCACCGCTGGCGAAGAAATTAGCGCTTACGTTAAGCTGTCGCGATGACATCCACTACAAAGCGAGTTTTGATGGCCGTAGTTTGGTTTGTGCTAGGGCATCTGAGTTGCGCGGTGATGCACCACTTACACGAATTCAGACATTAGCGGTTTCGGCTCATCACAGCGTTCAACTTAGTCTCCTCCGGCACACCGCAAATTTACGAGCATCGACTCTCCCCTGCCTCCTCGCGCTTCTCGTACAGAAGACCAATCCACATTACTTACGTGATTTGGACACATGTGCTGAATGGGACATACGGGTCAGTGTGGTTGGAACATAGTTGTCACTAGCCGGGATTTTAATCCATTTGCGGTTGGAGGAAATTATCGTGTTATGCACACATCGCTTTATCAGTTCTATGTTGTTAGCTGGAGCTATTTTCGTACCAACAGCAGTTATGTCAGCGCCGCTGCCTCAAGAAGGCATACAGGTGCGAATCTATGATCGTGACCATCACGACTACCATAATTGGGATGACCGCGAAGATCATGCTTACCGGGGCTACCTGGTAGAGCACCATAGAACTTACCGGGCATACAACGACCAGCGAGCGAGAGATCAGAGGAACTATTGGAAATGGCGCCATACTCATCCCGACCATGATTAGCGGTGGAGTATTCGTGACGGAGTATTCGTGATCGCAGGGGAGACGCGTCATCGATGCGTCTCCCGGTCATGAGGCGAAGGTGATTCTATTCGTAAAATTTCCGCCGCCAATTCTTTCGGGCAAATTGAATCCCAATTCAAATTAGTTTGAGTGTTCTGCGGTCGAGGCTCGACTGTTGTGCGCGGGGCTCGGCTCGATCCGTTATTGCCAGTAAATATGCGACAGTGACCGCCTTCTTAATTTTGTAAAGAATATGCGGTGTTAGGTGGGCATGGCGTTGTTTTGTGATTGTGGTTAATTCTCGGGCCCACCTAGAAACCCAAGACCCAGGCTGAAAAGCGAGCCTGGGGCACCCTTCGCGTGATTTTGATTGGTGGACATAGTTGGAGGGATGCAACTTTGGTCGCTAGAAGCGAGACCCGGGTTCATAACTCAACTGCGAACCCGGGGCACCCAAAGACAATAACTAGGAAAACTCACGCGATGGCCGAGCTAGTTGACCAAGGCCTGGACCGCTTGCGAGAAGACTTCTGTGTGGCGATCGACGTGGGCTGTGGTGGTTGCGGGGGACATGAGGGCCATGTTGTGGAATGGGGTTAGCAGGATGCCACGGTTCATGGCGAAGAGATGCATGAAACGCTCGAGTTCGAAGTCCATGCCGTTGTGAGCCTCGGTGCCGTTGCGCGGAGGAATGGGCGCAAAGAGATATTCGGCGCGGCAACCCAAGCGGGTGACGTGCCAGGGCATTTGGAATTTCGTTATGGCTTGCTGCACGCCGGCCGTCCACTCTTCGGCTAGCGGGATCATTCGAGTGAAGGCTGCCTCGGTCAAAACTTTATCAAGTGTGGCGCGCATCGCGGCTAGGGAGAGGGCGTTACCAGCGAGTGTGCCGCCAATGCCGCCGACATCGCAGTCCTCAAGATTCATATTGGCGGAGATGGCGTCGGCGACTTCCTGAGTGAAGCCATACGCTGCTCCGGGAATTCCGGCACCGATGGCTTTGCCAAAGACGAGGAAGTCGGGATCGAGATTTTCGGCGCGCGTGAAACCGCCGGGGCCGGCGCAGATGGTGTGAGTTTCGTCGATGATCAAGAGCGTTTTGTATTTTCGCGTGAGATCGCGTAATTGCTGGTGGTAGTCAGGCGCGGGGTGCACGATGCCGACGTTGGTGAGGGCGGGTTCGGCCAGAACGCAGGCGACGTCGGCGGGTTGCAAGGCTTTCTCCAGCGCAGCTAGGTCGTTGAACTCCACAACCTTGGTGGTGATTGAGGGATCTATGGGCGGACCGATATTTCCTGCTCTCGCGCGCGCGACGCCGTCTTTCAGAGTGATGAAGGCTTCGTCGACGGTTCCGTGGTAGCACCAGTTGAACACTAGAATTTTTTGGCGCCGGGTAATGTGGCGCGCGAGACGGATTGAGAAACGATTGGCGTCCGTGGCGGTCAACGCGAATTGCCAGTAAGGGAGACGAAAGCGACGCTGCAATTCTTCGCCGACGTAGACGGCGTCTTCGGCAGGGAGCATCAGAGATATTCCACGGTCGAGTTGTGCTTGCCCGGCGGAAACGGTGGCCTGCGGGGAATGGCCGGTCATGGCAGCGGTGTCGCCCAGGCAGAAATCAATGTAGCGATGGCCGTCGACGTCGAGCACTTCGGCGCCGTGAGCTTCGCTGACGAAGGGTGGGAATGCGCCGGCCCATTTGGCCATCCAATTCATGGGCACGCCGCCGAGAAGCGATTTGCCGGCGCGGGCGAAGAGGGACTTGGATTTGGGATTGGCGGTGGAGAATTTTTCTTGTTCCGACCGCATGAGAGATCGGAGGCGGTCGCGTTGGATGGGAGGCATTCGTATGGTTTTTGCAGAGTGCTGCTTTCAGGATTTCGGCTTCAGGGGCTAAAAGCCCAGCGAGCTGGGCAACTCTATTGTCGCGGCTAAAGCCGCGACCTACAAAGCTTCCTACAAATCCGCGGCGATGGTAGCGGAGTGGAGGCGCTCAGTCAAACGGCGGAGTGGGCTAAAAGCCCAACGAGCCAGCAGCTCTGTTGTTGTGGCTAAAGAGGGCGCAGAAAAAGCCCCACCCTTGCAAAAAGCGCAGGGATGGGCCATCCAACTTCAAAGACGAAGAGACTTCAAAGGCAAAGAGTGCCGCTAGCCGCGACCTAGAAATACGCGGCGATGGTAGCGGAGTGTGACGCGGGCCGTCAAACGGAGGCGCGGGCTATAGGGCCGGGGATGGTGAGCTAAAAAAAGGGCTTGACATATTCCTATATGGGAATGTAATGTTGGGGCATGGCGAGGGCGGCTACCACATCGGATGCGTTTAATGCGGTGGCTGAGCCTCGGCGTAGGGAGATATTGGAATTCCTGGCGACGGGGGAACGGTCGGTCGGGGAAATTGTGATGAGGCTGGGATTTGAGCAGCCTTCGGTCTCAAAGCACTTGCGAGTGCTTTTGGAGGTAAAGCTGGTGGATGTGCGACGGGACGGCAGGCACATGTTGTATCGAGCGAATGCGGAGGCGATTCGGCCACTGCATGAGTGGACGAGTACATTTGAACGGTTGTGGAAGCACCAGTTGTTGCAGGTGAAAAACAGGGCGGAGAAGAAAAGTCAGTCTTCAAACAAGGTGGAGTAGTGCGAGCGGAATAGCAACAAAACTTCTAAGAGCAGATAGTAAAACTTTTTACGGGAGGAAGGACAATGAATCAGGCAACTGCGAAGAAAGAATTGGCGGTGGAAGACTTGACGGTGCATATCGCCGAGGAAATTCATGTGAAGGCCGGGTTGGAAGATACCTTTGCGGCGCTTCTGGAACAGATTGGCGAAGGCAATACCACGCCCGATGGAACAGCGATGCCGATGAAGCTCGAAGCGCGGCCGGGCGGGCGATGGTACCGCGACTTGAGTGGAGACAACGGGCACTTCTGGGGAACGGTGCAGGCGATCAAGCGGCCGACGCTGCTGGAAATTACCGGGCCGTTGTTTATGTCGTATGCGGCGGTCTCGAATCTGCAATACCGGTTGAGCAAAGTCGACGGGGGAACGTTGATCAAATTTCACCACATGGCGCTGGGGCTTATTCCGGACGAACATCGAGAGGGAATGGGGAAGGGCTGGAAGCATATTCACGAACAGGTGCGGAAACGCGCCGAAGGGAAGCAAGCTGCATCGTTTAAACGTTAGCGGCGGGTTTGCGGAGAGCAGCAATGTGTCCAGTGTGCTTGATGAGTGTTGGCGGCGATGGCCGCGGGAGTTACGTCGTCGGGAGGATTGACGGCGATGGTGGTGAGAGGCTTTCGGTCGGGAAATGGTAAAGGAAGTTTTCATCACAAGGACGAAGAGAAAAGGAGAAGCGACAATGGCGACTTCAGCTACGAGCAAGACGGAAAATCCGAAAGTGACGACGCCAGAGCAATGGCTTGCGGCCCGCAAGGAGTTATTGAGGAAGGAGAAGGAATTCACGAAGCTGCGCGATGAGGTGAGCCGGCAGCGTCGCGAATTGCCGTGGGAACGAGTGGAGAAGAAATATCTGTTCGATGGGCCGAACGGTAAGGAAACGTTGGCTGAACTGTTTGAGGGGCGCAGCCAGTTGATCGTGTACCACTTCATGTTTGGCCCGGACTGGGTGGAAGGCTGTCAAAGTTGCTCGCTGCTTGCGGACCATTTTGATGGCAGCGTGCCGCACTTGAATGCTCGGGATGTGACGTTGGTGGTGGTTTCGCGGGCACCGCTGGCACAAATCGAGGCGTTCAAAAAGAGGATGGGCTGGAACTTCAAGTGGGTCTCGTCCTATGGGACTGAATTTAATTTTGACTATCACGTTTCGTTCACCAAAGAAGAACGGGCCAAGGGGGACGTGAATTACAACTACACCATGCAGGATTTCCCTCCCGATGAGGCGCCGGGCGCAAGCGTATTTTACAAGGATGAGGCAGGCGAGGTATTTCACACGTATTCCACTTACGGACGCGGACTGGACATTTTTATCGGTGCGTATAATTTTCTGGACATCGCGCCGAAGGGGCGTGACGAAGAGGGTTTGGCGTTTTCGATGTCATGGGTGCGACACCACGACAAATACGATAAAAGCGAGATTGTGGATGCCAAGAGAACGTACACACAGCCGAAGAGCATTGGCGACACGTGTTGTTCGGGCGAGAGCCACTAAGGTTGTGACGATATATACGTTGTTTTCCTGGAAGCGACCATAGCGCTGGAATGCAGAGCCGAGCGATGAGTACTTTGGACGCCGCTCGGCTTTGCGATGTATGCGGCATGAGCGGTAATGGTCGCGGACGACATGACTGCCATGTTGTGAAATTGGGGTTAGCAGGATGCTGCGGTTCATTAAGTACCGCGCGAGAATTGACCACAATTACAAAACAGCGCCGTAGAGATCCAAGACCCAGGCTGAAAACCGAGCCTGGGCCACCCTCCGCGTGATTTTGATTGGTGGAGATGGTTGAAGGGATGCAACTTTGGTCGCGAGAAGCAAGACTCGGGTTCATACCTCAACTGCGAACCCGGGGCACCCGCAGAGTTGACGTAAGCCTTATTGGAATTTGTCTGGTAGAATACGGTCGTGAAAAGAAGAACATTGTTGCGATCTGTTTCCGCGGCCGCATTCTTACCAACATTGTCGGGCGCGGCACTCGAAGCTGGCCAGGAAACCGCACCCAGCGCGGAGGCAGTGTACGAGTTGCGCGTATATCATGCTATGCCGGGGAAATTGGATGCGTTGCTGGCGCGTTTTCGCGACCACACCATGAAGATCTTTGACCGGCATGGGATGAAGAGCGTGGCTTACTGGACGCCTGTGGATGAGTCGCAGAAAAGCAATATGCTAATTTATATTTTGCAACATCCCAGCCGGGCGGCGGCGGAAGCGAACTGGAAGAGCTTTCGGGACGATCCGGAGTGGAAGACGGTTAGCGCAAAGTCGGAAGAAAACGGGAAATTAGTTGAAAAAGTTGATTCTACCTTTATGAGCTTGACGGAGTTTTCTCCCCGACTGCGATCGTAGTTGATTTCAGCGAGTCGCCAGGTCCCACCGAAAAATCGAAGGGCGCTTATCAAAGCGAAGATGAAGACGTACCCTGCAATCGAAGGTCGGACACCCTCCGCGTGAATTAAATCCGGGAACTATTTTGAATCCGCGCGGGAATAACCAGCGGAGCGCGGGTGTGTCTGCTCGTAAACTTTGTTGGCAACTTTGTGTGTGTACGGTTTGCTGGGCAGGCTTCTGACTTGGCGGAGTTTGCATCTATGTTGCGCAGTGGCCTTAAGGCGCCAGTGTCCGGCGCCTGGCGGTTGGGAGTGAAATGAAGATTGCATTCGTGAGGCGTTGGTCAGGCGCGTGTGTTGGCTTGAAAGATGCGCTGTGTTATGGCGTTTTGATTTTGACGGGGCTGGTCGCGGGTGCAACACAGGCGGGACAGCAAACGACTGCTCCGGCGCAGCAAGCTAATCGGCAGGCTTCGCAACGGGCTTCCCAGCAGGCCGCGCGACAATGGGCGCAAACTCAGGAATCGCAACCACAGACCAAGGTGGAGCAGGGAAGCACGCCCAGGATTTCGGTGGACGTGAAAACTGTCAGTGTGCCGGTTACGGTGCGCGACAAGCATGGAAAGATTATTTCGAACCTGACGAAAGAGGATTTTGCAGTGGACGAGGATGGCCGACCGCAAACTGTCAACTACTTCGCGCGCGAGAATGATTTGCCATTGCGGCTGGGATTGCTGGTGGATACGAGTTTGAGCCAGCGGCGTGTGTTGGAGGAAGAACGAAGCGCGAGTTATAGCTTTCTGGATCACTTGCTGCGCGAAAATAAAGATTTGGCGTTCGTGATTCACTTCGACAGGGAAGTGGAGCTGCTAGAGGACTTCACCGGGTCGCGGCCGAAACTGCAAGCGGCGCTGCAGTCGCTACAGACGCCGCAGATGGATGCGAATTCCGGCGGCGGTGGACAAAGCGGAGGAGGAGGGCAAGGCGGCGGAATGGGCGGGGGCGGAATCGGCGGCGGTAGGCGAGGTGGAGGCGGCGGTGGCGGACGAGGTTCGGGACACGGCGGAGGTGGAACGCTGCTATACGATGCGGTGTACCTAGCGGGGGACGATTTGATGAGTAAGCAGCAGGGGCGCAAAGCGCTGATCATTCTTTCGGATGGCGTTGATCATGGCAGCAAAGTGGGGATTACAACGGCGATCGAAACGGCACAGCGAGCGGATACGGTGGTGTATTCGATTTTGTTCAAGGACGATGAAGGATATGGCGGACGGAGTTCGATGCAGATGGGACCGTTTGGGACGGGGCGGCGAGGCGGCGGGAGGCCGCAGGAAGCGCGGGTTGACGGGAAAAAAATATTGGAACAGATTTCGAAAGAGACCGGGGGAAGAATGTTTGAGGTCTCGAAGAAAGAAACCGTCGACAAGATTTACGCACAGATTGAAGAAGAGCTGCGCAATCAGTTCAGCCTGGGTTACACGCCGGACAAAAATACGGGACCGGGATATCACAAGCTGCATGTGACCACGAAGCAGAAAGAGCTAGTGGTGCAGGCGCGGGACGGATATTACTCGGGGCAGTAAAGCTGAAGCCAATTTTATTTGTCATTTTTTGTGTGACCGCCTTCACCGCTCTTTTCTCACGACGCGCGATTCCAAAATCATGGTGTTCGAACTTCGTTAAGTGCCCATTCGGGCGCCCTCGTACGATGTCAACGCAAAGTAGAAATGTCCGGTTTTTCGCCAGATAGAAATGTCCGGGTCCATGGTTTCCTCCAGGGGTGATCGGCAGGCACATGATATTTGGGTTTGATTTTATCTATTGGTTCTGC
>Ga0073928_10002502_pt1 | contig 31361 bp, 34 predicted proteins | sample PaiPotPPA55metaG_FD_76969 | JGI IMG/M metagenome (GOLD analysis project Ga0073928, IMG submission 76969) | Iron sulfur acid spring bacterial and archeal communities from Banff, Canada, to study Microbial Dark Matter (Phase II) - Paint Pots PPA... ...
AATGGAGGCAGTGCGGTGAAATTTGGTCTGCTAACTCTATTTGATCATTACGCTGAGGATTGCACCGAGGAACAGTACTATAAGAACTTCTTTGAGGAAGTAAGTTACTCAGAGGAATTAGGCTTCGATTCGGTCTGGCTCGGTGAACACCATTTCTGCCGCTATGTCTGTCCGGCACCGCAGATCGTGGCCGCGGCCGTCGCCCAACGCACGAAAAAGCTGCGGATCGGGACCGCGATCGTGCTCCTGCCGCACCATGACCCGATCCGGCTGGCGGAAGATTATGCGCTGGTGGACTTGCTGAGCGGCGGGCGCCTGGATTTCGGCGTTGGCCGCGGCTTTATCAAGGCTACTTACGATGGCTTCAATCAATCCATGAGCGAAAGCCGCGAGCGCTTCAATGAGAGCCTGGAACTGATCGAGCGGGCATGGCAGCAGCTTACTTTCTCTTACGAAGGGAAATTTTACAGGGCGAATAATGTCACTATTCTGCCGCGGCCGGTGCAGAAGCCATCACCGCCCATCTTCATGGCTGCGGCGGTGAGCCCGGAGTCATTCGCCGCCGCGGGCGAGAAGGGTCATTCGATCCTGCTCGCTCCATTCATCCAATCGCGGGGCGCTCTAAAGGAGAATGTTCAGCTTTACAAGGAAACGCTGCTGCGATCAGGATACTCGCCTGAAAACCTCGAGATTGTCGCCGGCTACCACAGCTTCGTCGACGATACCCCGGAACTCGCGTGCCAAAAATGGGAATCCCATTATATGCGCTACATGCATTTTGTTGGCGCTCTGATCGACCCCGCGGGATACACCAGTCCGCAGTACGAGTCATGGCGGCGCTCAGGCGAGTCGCTTCGTCAGATAACCTGGGATCGGATGTATCCTACTCAAGTACTCTGCGGCGACCCCGCGCAATGCGTCGAACGAATCGGACTCATGCAGGAAGAGTTTGGTGTAACTCACTTCTGGGTATACATGGATCTTGGAGGCCTCGAGCAACGCGAGTTGCGAGAGTCAATGGAACGGTTTGCGACGCGGGTCATGCCGCACTTTCGCCGAGCTTCTCCGACTGGACAGGGCTAAAGTGTACGGTTCACGATGCCCAATTCGCGCGCCTGTAAGAAAGACATTGCTTTCGCGGAGATGGTCGGCGGAGCGCTCGAGAACTACGTTCGCGAAGCAGGTTGATGGCTTTGTCCAAACGGGCTTGCCTAAGCATTCCGATTAGGTTATCCCAGAGCGCGACTAGAGTATTCGCGTATCGGGGTGGGTGTGAAGTATTTAAGCGGGAGATGGCTGTGGCCAGCATTGCTTTGTTCGGTGCTGATCGTGCTTTGGAAGCCTGTTGCTGGCCGGGCGTTCGCGACCGGGATTGTGGAGCTCGCTTTCACCGGGAGCGGACTGGTGGCCGGCGATGGGCAGCCAATTTTAACCGAGTACCAGCGCGTGCTGCTAAATGTCTTATCAGTGAGGTTAACCCCGAGCACAGATTTGAGCTTAAGCGATTCCGACCCAAGCTGGGTTGAAATTCCGGCCCCAGCGGCAATAGGTTCCAGCAATCCCACCCAGTTTATCACCACCAGTTTGAATTTTGGCGGTACCGGGACCCTTTTCACTGCCGCAACCAGCATCCTGCAACTGGATTTGATGCCGCTCCAAAATCTTCCTTTCTTTTTCAATGCCGCAAGTGTTCCTGCAGAATCCTACGGGCAGATCGAGCTAGTGCTCGATTCCACCGTTCCCGGCAACATTGTACCGCTCTGTCCGCATTCACTGCTGGCCGGTGAAGGCTGCGTGAGTTATAACGCGACATTCGCGTCGCAAGCCGCGCTTCGTTTCGTGTTTCCAAGAGCTTTCGCGGTACCGACCGGTTCCGTACAACCTCTAGTAGCAAATATCGCTGTATCCGTCGGTCCGCCCCCGACTGCGGACCCCAACACCGCAACCGTTTTCATCAGCCCGCTGATAAGTTCACAGGGTAATCAAAGTCCGGCTCTGGGAGCCGTGACCGGCGTAGTCACCAATTTCGACTTGAATAACACGACCGTCACCGCAGAGTACGCTGGCACCAATCAGATCGTTGCCACCACCCACCTGCTGTCAGACGGAACCTTTTCACTGAATCTCCCTGCGCTAGCTGCGCCGAGCTCCACGCTCTATGACATTTACGTGTCGGGCAACGGCGCTTACGTGGTCAGAAGCCGGGTGGCTGTTTCGCAAGGCACAACGACTCCGCTCGGCACCCTGGTCGTGCCGAGTTCGACTCTCGGCTCGATCAGCGGCACCATCGCCGACGGCTGCGCAGGTACGGCCGTCGAGGGGGCGACGCTGAAACTGCTCGTGCCTGATACGACTATTCCCGGTGGCGCCACAACCTGCGACCTGACCGGTACGCCACCAGTCATTCCGTCTAATTGCGTGGTCGTCGCTACTGCGGCGACCGACGATCAGGGACGGTATCCGTTGTCGGGGACGCCATTGACTAACGTGCCGGCGACCCCACCTCCGGGCGTTTCGCATTATGATCTGAAGATCAGCGCGCCTGGTTACAACACGACAGTGCCGCAGGTGGCAGCGAGCTCGTTTAGCTGTCCGACTTCCCGGTTTGCGAACAGTTGCAGCTTCAGCCTGGAGCATGGCTATTTGACCGGCTTAACCCAGCTTTCCAGTCCAGACGGCTCTGGCAAACCGCTAAATGCAATGGTGATGGCAGAAGACAGCGGCACCAACCAGATAGAAAACTTTGCCTTATCGACAATTCCGGGCGGTGCCACCTCGGGAATATTCACGATGGCGGTACCGGATGCGGCGCCCTCGTCGGACGCAATCCCGGTGGGAAACTTTGACGTGTTCGCGTCGGCACAGGACCTGTTTCAGGGTCTGCCTCAGCAGACCAGCGGCCACTTAATCGGTACTGCCGCCAGCGTTGGGGCGCCCGCCACCGACTGCAGCACCCTCACTATTCCTACGCTATCGCCCATGGACTGCGCTGGATTGGGCAGCATGTTGGGAAGCGTGGCGAACGCCAATCCCAGCACGACCTCGGTCAGGCTGTCCAAGGATGGCGTACAAATTATGAAGACGGAGCCGAATTCGATCCTTCCTGGCGCAGATAACTACAACTTTTGTGCTCCGTCCGATAACTACGTGTTAACCCGCTATGAGAGCGGCATCGCGAAGTCATCTGTCGGAATTAACTTGGCGAGGCCTGCGTTGGTTTCGGCCCCCTGCGCAAGCATCTGCCAGGACGGCAACCCGGTAGGCACTTGCCTGCTGTGTCAACCGACGGTAGCTACGACGTTACCCTGATGCGCGCGATCTTAAATTCACTCGTGCTCCTGGGCTGCATTGTTGCAGGCGCAGCGATCGCGGCGCTGGGCGGCTGTAACTCGGGAAATACGGGCAGTCCTGGTAACACGCCCAATATCCCCCAACAGAGCAGCTACAGAGTCGTTGGAGACGTTGGTACGCCGTTTCGCGCGACTGTTTCCGATTCACGTTCATCATGGCAGGTGTCTGGTACAATTCCGACCAGCATTGCGATTGTAAACGACAGTCCGCCAGACCGGATACTGGTGACTAAGACCAGCAACGATGCGCGGCTACTGAGTCTTCAGGTTATACAAGGATTTACGGTTGGGACTCTGGCTTCGACCGTGAGCAATTTCGGGACTGCGGTCGGCAGCATAGGGGGTACCTTGCCGGCCCTCGCCCCACCTGCTTCGCCAGACGTGCGGTTTTTTGTCAAAACTCCGTTGGTGGGCGTCTTCAATGCGCTCATCGAAGACCAAACTAACAGTTACGCGTTGGAATCGCGCATTGCCGCGGTAATCCTATTCGATTCTCCCAATGGCGGTAAATCCGGGCGGGTGGATGGGATTTTTACTCAGGTGAGTTTCACGGGCGTTTTTGATGTCGACCTGGTGATTAACGGCCTCCTGGTCCAGACTGCTACGGGCGGAACCACTGTCACTGTGCACGCTGGCTAATCTGTTCAAGCCGAAGGGAAACAGAGAAATCTGATTCGTTTTTCCGAAGCAGGTGGAAGCGAGCCTCAATGCAGCTTTTGCGACTCTGTCAGTATGTACGCTACTGGCTGAGTTCACACGTCACTACCGGCCGGGCTATCCTTCTGTTCGCTGTGGTGATGGGGGCGGCGGTGCGATTTTACCGGTTGGATGCGGTCTCAATGACAGCCGACGAGGGTGCTGCTTGGGCCGCGGCAGCTGAGCCGGTAAGGCGTTTGCTCCAACTCCAGCCACGGCTCGATGCCGGTAAACTCGCGGTCTATGATCTGCTTCTTCACTATTGCATCGAGCTGTTTGGAGATAGCCTGCGCTCAATGCGCGGCCTTTCCGCGGCTATCGATACTCTCTCCATCCTACTGATGTTCGCTGCCGTACAGGAAGTGTACCAGGTTTTTGCGAACATGAGGTTGGGAACCGGAGAGCTTGCCGGCGGGTTCGCAGCGCTCATGTTTGCTACCAACGTGACGATTGTGCAGTCCGCGCGCACTGCCCGCATGTATCCGCTGATGATGGCGGCTGAACTGGCACAAATCTTCTTTTTCGTCCGCGCGCAGCGCCGCGGGGGCCTCTTGAATTGCATTCTGGCTGCAGTCTTTCTCGCTCTCGCCATCGCCGCCAATTTCACTGCGGTGTTGCTGCTTGCAGCCGAGGGCCTTTGGCTCGGCTGCCTGTTTGTGGCGAGATGCAGACGCTGGCCAGGAACCGAGTTACGACTGGGTGGTCCCGCCTTGTCCCTGACCGCAAGTATTGCGTTGCTGCTGCCGTTTGCGCCTGCCGCGGTGGCCGTCTCACGAGCGGCGATTGCCTATGGGGCGTTGGACTGGATCAGATATCAACCGCCAGCAGGCTGGTCGTATGATGTGCTGCGAAACGATGCCGGCAACAAATCGTTGTTCAGGTTATTTCTCGCCTTGGCTGCATTCGGCATCTGGCGGCACCGGCGCAGAGCGCCGTTGGTACCGATGTTCCTGGCGGTCGAGATCATTGGACCATTCGCGGCCGTGGCAATGCTTAGCTTCTTCGGCAGGCCAGTGATGGTGGAGCGCTACGTGCTTCTGGCGCTAATCGCTTTTTTGGGACTTGCGGCTATAGGAGCGGCCGCATTTGAATCTAATCTCGGACGAATAATAGTTTTTCTCTTAATCGTTTGGCTGTCGGCACGAGCGCTCAGACATTCATCGGTGTTCTGGGTCGATTGGAAAAAAGCCGCCGCGATGGCGAGCGCTGGGTCCTCTGCTAACGCAGAGATCGGCGTCGTGCCGGGCTATGCTGTAAATGTAGTGCGTTATCACCTGCCGCCGCCGCGCCGTCCCCTGGCAGTGGCAGTCGACTCTCGATGCGGCGACTCCCAGATACTAATAGTCAGCCCGGGGCGTCCGATCCCGCCGTCGTATCTATCAGAATTAAAACGATGCTACCCGCGCCTGTTAGGTCGAGCAACGCGGGTGGAGGTCCGCGCTCGCTGAACCAGCAACGCGTCTGAAGTGCCTGAATTCTGGCTTTTCTTCTGCATCCACAGCCTTATCGGACACGTTTAGTTGGGCGCGGCCCGCCCCGCCCATGCTCGGATCGCGAACCCTTGGGAAGACGGTCGAAGCGGGGATGCTGCGAGTGCCTCGTACGGCTGACGGATCGTGCATGCCGGATCCTCGTCCTTGCTCCCAAGGCAGTCGTTTAAAAAAGACGAAGATTTTTCTAAAAGAGACGAGGATTTTTCGGCGCGAACACGCGCTCGAGAATGACAACCGACGAGCGTAGGAGCCTTTCCCGCCGACCAGAAGTCGTCCGCCCCGTTAGCGCTGCTGGCCTGGACTCCGCCCACGAAACCGGGACGATCGCGGTCGCTTTCCAGCAGCAGCACCCCAGATGGTCATGGCGACTCTGGCGATGTCCTGTAGAACACCCGGGTCGGCAACTGCCTTGTTCACTACGTTGAGGCCTTGGGCGACAGCCATAAAGAAACGTGCGAGCGCCCTGAGGTCGAGAGTTGAGGGGAGTGAACCCTCGGCCTGGGCGCGGTGCAGCACGCGATAAATCGCCGACTCCTGCCGGCCAAATCCGTCTGCGATCTTTCGCGTGATTTCGTCGCCGCTACCAGGACACTCCAGTGAGGTATTCGTGTTGAGACAGCCACGTGGAAACCGCGAATCATTGGTGCGCCTGATGATCGAATCAAACATGCGCTCAATTGCGCGGCGCGGATCCGGGTCAGCGAGCTCCGCCATCAAGGGCTTTGCGATTTTCTCGCCATAGTGGTCGAGTACGGCCAGAAACAGTCCCTTCTTGTCGCCAAAGGTGGCGTACATACTACCGCGGTTTATCCCGGTCGCAGCGACCAGGTCGCGAATCGAGGTGGCCTCGTAGCCCCGTTTCCAGAACAGCGCCATCGCACGATCAAGTACCTCGCCGCGATCAAACTGTTTTACACCCGCCATTGTTCCCGGTCATGTTGGGACAATCGTTTTTTTGGTAACCGCCCTCTGTCTTCCAGAGGATACCATTTCAACGTTTGATCGTCAGCACCAGGGCCGTTTAGAATCGTTTTCTTGACTGATCATTCTAGAATAGTTATGGTGGACCAACCTGACCTACTGGCGTTGACTCTTCTAGGGAGCGGCCGAACAAAGGAACCAGATCATGGATGCGACAACCAAAGCCTCAATCCTGCATGGGATGATTCGGCGGCTGGGAGCCGGCGGCGCAGACATCACGACGAAGGACTGGCTCGCTTTCGTCCAGGCCCAAAACGACGATTACAGAACTGGACCGGCGATAGGAGACAAGGTTCCGCAGTTCACGCTGACCGATCAGCACGGTAAAACCCGAACGTTGAATGACATGATGGGAGCCAATGGGCTCCTGCTGGTGTTCAGCCGCAGCGCCGATTGGTGACCTTATTGCCGCAATCAGCTCGTCGAGCTGCAATTCTCACTCAATACTCTCAAGGCCCACGGAATCAATGCAGCGTCCATAACTTACGATTCGCGCGACGTTCTGCAACGCTTTGCTCATGCCTACGGCATCGAATATCCGATGCTCTCGGACGAAGGCAGCAGGGTAATCCGCGCATTCGGAATACTCAATACGAATATTCCGAACGATCATCCGATGCTCTACGGAATACCCTTCCCCGGTGACTATCTTATCGCACCCGACGGAACCGTGCGCGATAAGGTGTTCCTGTCCAACTACGAGCATCGCCCGTCCGCATCGCAGATGACGGTGCTGCACGCCCCTGGCACGGGGGCTAATTCGATAGAAATTAAGACCGCCGTGCTCACCGCCAGAATCGGCTTATCCGCTGATCGATGTTTTCCCGGTCAAGAACTCGGAGTAGCTGTCGAAGTGAATCTCAAACCGGGCTGGCACATTTACGGCGAACCCCTGCCCACAAACTATCAGTCCACCATTTTGCAATTTGAAGGTTCGCTCGTCGGCGAGTACTCGTTGGAAATGCCCCCGGCCAAAATGGTATTGCTCAAGGCATTGGGTGAAACCCTGCCGGTATACAAGGGCGAGATTCGCGCAGTGGGCAAACTCGGCATCAGATGGAGTCCACCAATCCCGGCCAGGTTTCTTGAACCTTTAGGCATGCCTATTGAACCGGGACTTCATCAGATCGACGGATTACTTCGCTTTCAAGCCTGCAGTGATCAGGTCTGCGAAGTTCCTCAAACTGTCAGATTCCAGTTGCCACTGACAATCGAAGCGGGGATTCCAGCTCCGCCCAAGAAATCGGACTAGGAGAGTCCTCTGCTTGCTCTTGTGAAGCTACAACGGGAGCCGATGTCGTGAATCAAATCACAGTCGGTAAATCGGAGAAGCCAGGCAGGGCACTTGTCACCCGCTTCAGCCGCCGGCTTCTGCAACCGGCCGCAATTCGCATTACCCATTGGTGCAATGTCCTATTTTTTTGGCTGATGGCCGGCAGCGGATTGCAAATACTCACTGCCTATCCAGCATTGGGAGCGCGGGGCGTTCAGTATTCGTGGTATCCCTTCCAAAACGTAGCACCTCCGCGATCGCTCACGATTGGCGGATGGCTCGCAGGCGGACGCCACTGGCATTTCGCGATTGCCTGGTTCTTCATCGCCAACGGCCTTGTATACTTCATTTATTTCTTCGTCAGCGGGGAATGGCGTCGGCGGCTGTTTCGTCCCGGCCGCGATTCCGGCAATGCTGTCCGCCAATTCGCCTATTACATCAGGGTTCGCAGATCGCCACCTGCTGCCGATTTTTACAACGGGCTTCAGCGGCTTGCCTACACAGGCGTATTATTACTGGGTATTGCAATGGTGTTGTCGGGTCTGGCTATCTACAAACCAGTCCAGTTTCATCCGCTAACCCTGATCTTTGGCGGTTACGACGGGGCACGGGTGGTGCATCTGGCAGGGTTGTGCTTGTTGGCGATCTTCGTCGTTATACACGTTGCACTGGTCTCGTTGCATCCGCGCGAGTTGCTGAGCATGATTGGCGGAGGGGAGAGAGGAGAGCGTGGCCCACTAGGCCAAGCGGAGGGGAGCCGAGCTCACTAGGCGAAGCGAAGTTGAGCCGAGCAAACGAGTCTGCCAGATGCGCCTATGCGAAAAGAAGTCTGCGACGTGCGCTTAAGAAAGAATATTTCCAGGCGGAAATTCCTTGCCGCTGTCGCAGCAGCTTCCGTGATCACCGGTTGCGAAAGCCGTCCCGTCGTTCAGTTTCTCGCCGCGATGCGAGGCTGGAACGAAAAAGCGGAAAAAATAATGTTCTCGCCAAATCGCCTTGCACCCGAACTGCCTCCCTCAGCCGAAACTCCGGAGGATGCATTTCCAGCCTACTTTATTTCTCATTCGATGCCCCTGGCGCCGGCAGCCTGGACGCTCAAAGTCGGCGGCCTCGTGAAGCGCCCGATGGTGCTGACGCTAGCTCAGCTTCAAGCGATGGCGCGTACCGACATGCGCGTGCAACATCACTGTGTCGAAGGTTGGTCCGCGGTCGCTTCGTGGCATGGAGTTCGATTGAGCGAGATTGCGAAGCTGGCTGGAGTTGATCCGCGTGTGCAATTTGTCGAGTTCCGATCATTCGACTCGGGCTACTGGTCTTCTTGGGATCTAGGCAGCGCGATGCATCCCCAGACCTTACTCGCGTACGGATTCAACGGCCGCCCATTGTATGCCCCTCATGGCGCTCCACTGCGTCTATATTCTGCCGTGAAGCTAGGTTACAAAAACGTAAAATATCTGACCGAAGTAAATTTCCTGCCGAATCGCACCGGAGGCTATTGGGAAGACCAGGGCTACGAATGGTTCGCCGGCGTGTGATGGACCGGCGCCACCGTTGCGGAGCTTCCGCAGAAGTGCCCATTGGAGCGGGCGATTTTGCTGGGGCTGGACCAGCATCCCGTTGCGGAGTTGAATAGCGGACATCGCAGCTCTTCAACTCAACAATCATTTACCACTTTATCCTATTCAAATCCTGCACTAACAACGTTCGGATAAACCATCACATTGGTGTTGGGCCCTGTCGTTGCACCAGGATTAATAAATGACCTTTCATAAACATTGATTGGTACATTGGCGGGAATTAGCGTGTCGCCCTCTAAGCTGACGCGATAGGCTTGTTGCGACGCTGCAATTCTTCGAAACTACACCAAAAAAAGCGTCTAGTCAGCCGAGGTCCTGCACCTGGACCGTTCGGTGGAGGGGAAGATTATCAGAGCAGGGAGCCCAGATATCGTGGGACCCACGTCCATGCGAAGCATGACCAGCAGACCAGGTAGACTCTCTGCCCCGCGCAAATGTTATAAGAATCGTAACCGCTATTCGGCCGATTTAAAGGAACACTTCAACAAATCAACAAATTGGGCGGGCATTAAAACCGGAGAGGAAAACGCCGGAATTCCATGTACAAACGACGAAGGTTGATCATGCTACGACACTTGTAGTAGACACTTGCTATTATCGGTTCTTGGTTCGCTGGTTTAGAGCCGCCGATTAATGAGCGTCATACAAAGCATTTTGATGCGTACCTTCGGCCGACCTGAAGGTGTCCTGGGCCGGCTGGGTGGGATAATCATGGCGCGCACGAATCAGAAATGTGCCGCTTGGGTGGTCGAGCTGCTCGACATCCAGCCGGATGACAAGGTGTTGGAAGCAGGTTGCGGTCCGGGAGTGGGAATCGAGCTTTTGACCAGGTTGGCCTTCGCAGGATACATCGCAGGCGTGGATATCTCCGTAGAAATGGTCGAGCAAGCCAAGGCGCGCAACGCGAACGGAATTAAGAGCGGCCGCGTCGACCTGCGATACGGCTCCGTTGAGAACCTGCCATTCGAGGACAACCTGTTTGACAAGGCGCTCGCGATTAACTCGATGCAAGTCTGGCCGGATGCGGTGGTGGGACTCCGAGAAATACGTCGGATATTAAAAGCGGGTGCAAACGTTGCGCTGGGGTTCACACCTTATTCGGGGCAGCAGAAAAGAGGACTGACTGAAGCGCTCACAGCGGCTGGCTTCACAAGGGTGCAAATGGGAGGGCGACCCCGGTTTCTGTGTGCTGGCGACTAAAGCATGACATGTTCGGAGACCGCACATCGATGCTTGACTGGCCTGGTCTGAAGTCTGAACACTCTAGTTTTGCGGAAGGGCAGCTGACCCCGCAATTCTGATGAACCGACGGGTCCAAATCTCGACAGTCGCGATACTGGCGCTCTTGCTAAATAACGTCTGTCTGTGCGCCGCTGCCACGCCCAGTTGCTCTGCGTCATCGTGCTCCGCTGATGAGCGCCACGGGATCTGTCCCGCGCATCAGCGGCATCAGCACTTGGGCGCAGGCCATGAATGTTGCCAGGCTGCTTGGACAGATCCTTAATTTATCTACGACACTCGTCGTATTATTATTTCTCGTCACGATGAAACCACAATTCCGATTGCCTGGGCGATCTCGAATACGCTGTTCTTGCAAAGCTCTGGGAGTTGAGTAGTGCGTCGGCACGGGACATTCACACGCAGCTGGGTGAGCCTCAAGGCCTCGTCTACACCACATCGCCAAGGTTCTTGACCGGCTCCAATGCAAAGCGCCCGGTAAGCCGCGAGCGCAAACGGATGGCGTTCGTCTATCGTCCCCGCGTCGCGCGCAACGTGGTCGACCCAGTAACCGCCCCCGCCAATGCGGTACATGCGGACGCCCAGCAACGCCAAGCAATCGGGCGGAGTCAAAAGTGCATCGACCAAATTGTGGATGACCAGGCCTACGGCCACGCCTTGGCCTGCATTGCGCGCGGTGGCAATGTCGGTGGCGTCAATGCCTGATTGCACGGCGTCCTGCCGTTCGCCACCCCCCCTAGCACCCATTGTTCTATAAAACCGATCCAGCCTCAGTTTGGGCCGCCCGACCACTGACCAGCATCATCTCCTGGTCCAGCAGCGCGTTGATTGTCGCGCTGTTGCTCAAAGTTGCCTTCATCAAGCGGGGTCCCTGGGGCAGCGTCTCCTGGAGTTGTTGGTCCTTTTGGTACCTGTCGGAACTTTTTCAATAATGCGCGGCATGCGTATGCGCCTCCATCACTTTAGGAAGACAGCACGCAGTTCGTTCACGTGAATGGGCATCAACCCTACCTGTGTCGGCCTTCCGCTCGCGGGAATATTGGTCATCTCGCTCTGGGTATATTGGCGAATCCAGTCTCGTCTGCTGCCGGAGTGACTAGTGCGCTCGCGTCCGTAGCATTTTGAGCCGCGCCGCGCCGTTTCATAAAAGGGAGGTGCCGGTGAAAAACGGGCCCATAGGAACAATCAGCCTCGCTCACGGGCCCGTTTTTCTCTAACAAAATAGGTTGGGAGGAGAAGAAAAACGAGATGATCGGAGTGGATGCAATCTTGTTGATTGCCGTCGTGATTGTATTGTCTTACGGTCAGAGATCTCGCAGACGTAGAAAAACAGTTTGCATTCTTGGCGGCTGGATTCCGAAACACCCACTATGACCGATTGGACTTTAATTTCTTGCAGTTAATAAGAGACAAATAGGCTCGCCCTTACAGACTGAAATTCTACGAAAGAATACTCTTTGTTACACATTATGGAGATAGACAAAGACATTTTGTCTGCCGGCGGTTGGCCGCATCCTTGCTTTTCCGGATGTGCGGCGTTGCGAGTGCGGCTGAGCTGAGAACGCGAGTACCCAACCTCGTCTGGTGGTATGATTCCCGTATGGCGCCTGGTTCACATTTGATGCGGGCGATGGCGGTGCGAACGCCCGCGCCGATTGAAACCAATCCTCTGCAGGCGGTCGAAGTCGAACGGCCGCGGCCTGAGGCGGGCGAGCTGCTGGTGCGGGTTCGAGTTTGCGGGGTATGCCGCACCGATCTGCACGTGACGGAGGGCGATCTGCCGGCCCGTCATCAGTGGATTATTCCAGGCCATGAAGTCGTTGGTGAAGTGGTGGAACTCGGCGAGGGTTGCCGGCGCTTCAGCCCCGGTGCACGGGTCGGAATCGCCTGGCTGCGCGAGACCTGTGGTGTATGTGCGTACTGCCGGCGAGATCGGGAAAATCTCTGCGCCAATGCCTGCTTCACCGGATGGGATCGAAACGGCGGCTACGCGCAATGGACGACGGTGCGCGAGGATTTTGCATACCCGTTGCCGCGGACGATTGCAGATGAGCAGGTAGCGCCTCTCCTCTGCGCCGGCATCATCGGCTACCGAGCGATCAAGCGCGCGGAGATAAGGCCCGGCGCGACGGTCGGGCTGTATGGGTTCGGGGGCTCCGCCCATTTGGCGTTGCAGGTTCTGCAACATTGGAAATGCCGCGTGTTCGTGATGACCCGCGGCGGCCCACATCAGAAATTCGCCAAAGCTATGGGAGCGGAATGGATCGGCAGCGCCGAAGAACCGCCGCCAGCCCCGCTCGAGGCCGCGATCTTGTTCGCACCGGCCGGTAACCTGGTACTCCCTGCGCTGCGGGCACTCGACCGCGGCGGTATCCTCGCCGTGGCTGGGATCTATTTGAGCGCAATCCCGCCGCTCGACTACGAGCGCCATCTGTTCTACGAAAAGGAATTGCGCAGCGTCACTGCCAATACGCGCAGAGATGGCGAGGAATTCCTTAAAATTGCCGGTGAGATCCCAATCCTAACGCATACGGCTCCAATGGCACTTGATGAAGCCAATCTCGCCCTGCAGATGCTCAAGCATGATGAGCTTCAGGGCGCAGCGGTCCTGCGAATCTCCTGAATCACGGTACTCATCATCCAATTCCAACAATGGCTGCCGGCGCTGGTTGGCAATTGAGTGAGCCTGCTTTGCAGTTTAGTCTGGGTGTGGGCCGCCCGAGCGCAGCGGCCTGATTGATAGGCATTCCGTCGGCGGGCGGAAGTTCCCATGGATCAGAACCCTTTACCGCAAAAGACGGTCCGAGCGGCAGAAGGCGCTCAACAGGCGAGGGTTCAGGTCACGTCGCGGGTAACAAATCAAAAGTATTTGTCAGCGAGGTAACGGCTTGGCATCTGATGCGATTGCTCCTTCAGAAATTGAACGACTGCTGAGACTCGAACATCCCGATCCCCATTCGATTCTCGGCGCCCATCCCGGACCCGATGGCATCACCATCCGGGCGTGGCGCCCAGGCGCGGACGACATCTCAGTGGTTGCGAACGATGCAAGTCCATGGCAGATGGTGCAGCGGAACGGGGACGGACTATTCGAAGTCCTCATCGAAGATCGGGAGCAGGTCTTTCCCTACAAACTACGCGTGCAATATCCCGACGGCATCGTGGCGACGATTCATGATCCCTACAGTTTTCTGCCCACGGTCGGCGAGTTGGACCAGCTACTTTGGAATGAAGGGCATCACGAGCGGATTCACGAAAAACTGGGTGCGCACGTGTGTGAAATCGATGGGGTGAGCGGCGTCGCCTTTGCAGTCTGGGCACCCAATGCGCGCCGGGTAAGCGTGGTCGGCGATTTCAACGATTGGGATGGCCGGCTCGACATGATGCGCGTGCTGGGTTCATCCGGTATCTGGGAAATGTTCATTCCGGAACTCGCCCCTGAAGTGAACTATAAATTCGAACTCCGTACCTCGGATAACAGGCTAATACTCAAAGCTGATCCATTTGCGATGGCGACCGAAAAGCCGCCGGCGACCGCCTCGCGCGTTTTCCAGCAGTCACATCAGTTCGGTGACGCGGAATGGATGGAGTCGCGCAAAGGCTGCGAGATGCTCAGTTCTCCGCTGTCTATTTATGAAGTGCACCTGGGCTCCTGGCGCCGACTGCCCGAAGAAAATAACCGGTGGCTTACTTATCGCGAAATGGCCCCGTTGTTGGCCGACTATGTCACTGACATGGGCTTCACTCATGTCGAATTGCTGCCGGTGATGGAGCATCCGTTCTCGGGTTCATGGGGTTACCAGGTAACCGGCTATTTTGCGCCCAGCGCTCGGTGGGGCACGCCAGACGATTTCCGCTACTTCATAGACCATCTACATCAGCGCGGAATTGGCGTGATCCTCGATTGGGTGCCGGCCCACTTTCCGACTGACGCTTTTGCGCTTGCGCGGTTCGACGGCACTGCCTTGTACGAGCATCTCGATCCACGCAAGGGGCATCATCCGGACTGGGACACCTATATTTTCAATTATGGCCGCGACGAGGTGCGCAATTTTCTCACCGCCAATGCGTTGCATTGGTTGATCGATTATCACGCCGATGGGCTCCGCGTGGATGCGGTCGCCTCGATGCTGTATCTCGACTACGCGCGCAAAGAGGGCGAGTGGATCCCCAACATCTATGGCGGGCGCGAAAATCTCGAGGCCGTCGCTTTTATTAAGTCACTCAATGAACTCACCTATGGCCGTGCTCGCGGAAGCATAATGATCGCCGAGGAATCGACCTCATGGGCGGCGGTCAGTAAACCGACCTATGTCGGGGGCCTCGGCTTCGGCTTTAAATGGGACATGGGATGGATGCATGATACGCTGAACTACTTCTCGCGGGATCCAATCCATCGCCGCTTCCATCACCGCGAACTCACATTTGGGTTCCTCTACGCGTGGAGCGAAAATTTCATCCTGCCGCTGTCCCACGACGAGGTTGTGCATGGCAAAGCGTCCTTGTTATCGAAAATGCCGGGCGACAGGTGGCAGCAGTTCGCTAACTTGCGTTCGCTATACGCCTATATGTGGGCGCGCCCCGGAAAAAAAATGCTTTTCATGGGCAGCGAATTTGGGCAATGGCGGGAATGGAATCATGACGAAAGCCTGGACTGGCATCTGACGCAGTATGACGAGCATCGCCAACTGCAAGCTTTAGTGCGTTATTTGAACCAAACCTATCGGGCCGAACCGGCCCTGTGGGAAGCCGATAACGATCCTGCGGGCTTTCGCTTTATTGATGCTGACAACGCCGACGACAACGTGATTGCCTTTATGCGGATTGGGCGCGGCGACGCGCGCCGACTTATCTGCGTGTGCCATTTCTCACCGGTGGTACGCTACGGCTATCGGATCGGAGTGCCGGCGCCTGGCCGTTACCGCGAAATCCTCAATACCGATTCAGAGTGGTTCGGCGGAAGCAACGTCGGTAACGGCGGCTCGGTTGAGGCAGAAGCGACGCCCCGGCATGGGTTCGACTATTCGGTATCATTGACATTGCCGCCTATCGCCGTGCTTTGGTTGGAGGCGCCCTGAGTATCTTTGCCCCACCTGGCGCTAGCGAGCGGATTTTTCGCTACATTTGAGAGATGCGTTGTCCGACCTGCAAGAAGATTTTCGACAATGGTCCAGCGAATCGGTATCGGCCGTTCTGCTCCGAGCGATGCCAGATGGTCGATTTGGGCCTATGGGCGGGAGGCGAGTATAGCGTTGCAGGTGAGCCAGCCGACGACCGTGAACATCCGGGTGAACATCCGGGTGAACATCCGCGTGAACATCCGGATGATCGCCGCCGCAAACAAAAGCCTGGGGCCGGCGGTTCGGATGGATGACTTCCACCGAAGAGGAAGGACCGCAGGCAGGGATGCCTGCGCTATTGCCAGAGATGCCTACGTCAGTGCGAGTCCACCCGTCTGCAATGGTCGGCCCCGGGGTGGAGCTCGCGCCAGGAGTCGAGATCGGACCCTTTTGCCTGCTTGATGGACGTATTCGGCTGGGCTCGGGCAGTCGGCTGCTCGGCCACGTCACAATTCTTGGCGATTCCGAATTAGGGACGCGGAATATCCTCCATCCTAATGTTGTCATCGGCGATGAGCCGCAAGATGTCGCCTATAGCGGCGGGAGGCGCCGGGTGATCATCGGTGACGGCAACATCTTTCGCGAAGGCGTTACCGTACATCGCGGCAGCGAGCAAGGTGATGTCACTACCATCGGTGGCGGCAATTTCTTCATGCAGAATGCGCACGTAGCCCACGATTGCCGGATTGGCAACGGCACAATAGTCGCCGGTGGAGCCTTGCTTGCCGGATGGGTCGAGGTCGGTGATGGCGCGATCGTATCGGGCAACTGCGTGGTGCATCAATATGTGCGGCTGGGCCGTTATTCAATGATGCGGGGGCTAAGCCGCACCAGCCGTGATGTGCCGCCCTTCTGCCTGATGGATGGAACGCATACGTTGCGGGCTATCAATAGTGTGGGACTCCGTCGAGCGGGTTTTAGCTCCCAGGTAATTCGGTCGCTGCGCCAAGCCTTCGCGATGCTCTTCCGAGGGCGCCAGAATCTGAAAATTGCCCTGGAGACGCTCGAACAGCAAGGGCCGCTTTCCGCCGAAGTTGCCGAAATGGTGGAATTTATCCGGCGGAGCACACGGGGCGTGGCCGTCGCCCCACGCCTTGCAGATGAGGCTGGAGATTGAAGTCGCGCATCGATTTATAAGAGCCGTGAGCGGGGCAGAAAGACAGCTGGTTCTATATTCCTCGAATCGCCTGTACCAACGAGCGCCTGATTCAGTTTCCCTGTGCAGCGATCGAACGCAACTGCGCCATTTCCTCGAGTCGCGACGGCACCAGGGCGAGATGGCGACCCTCGCGGTAGATCGCCCGGCGGCGCACGAACTCGCCCAGCAAGATGCTGATTTTCGGGCGTGAGGCGCCCACCAGGTCGGCTAATTCCTGTTGGGTAGGAGTGATCGTGAGGACCACCCCTCGGGTATTCTGCGCACCGAACGAGGCTCCCAGTTCCAGTAGCGCAAGTGCCGCGCGGGATCGTAGATCGAGCCCGATGAAACCCGGGTAACGGGTCAGCAGGTTATCGAGTCCACCGAAGACGAGATTCGCGACACGCTCGAAAGAGGCGATTCGAACTCCGAGAACAATTTCAATGAAGCTGTCACGGGAAATTCTGGCGACCCGGCTGTGACGCAGCGCTTCGCAACAAAACTGACAATTAAAATGGGCCAGTAGTGGTGCCCGCGGAATCACTCCTGGCGGAAAAATCGCGATTGCGATTCGCCCACGTTTGACGCCGAGACAGGAGAAGCGGGCCGCGCCCGAGAGCAGCACGAAGAGGTCAGAACCCTGACCGCCATTGTCAGAAAAAATCAATTCATCGCGCGCCACATCGTAGCTTGTGATCGTTGCGGCCAAGCGTTTTTGTTGCGTAACGGAAAGCCAGGCGAGGCCCCTGAGGCGGGCTAGCAACTCCAGGTCGTTTGCCTTCTTTGGCTCTCCGTCGAGCATTAAAAACCTCCAGCAGCACCCACAACCCGGCAGCCACTCTCATCACAGGCCCCCGCTGCCTCTGCAAGACTTATGCTGCTCTTTGCGGCTTGCTCATTTGTAACCCATAGCACAAATGACGAGTAGGCGGTTAGGTATGTGATTTCGATCGCCACGGCGGCATAGTCTGGGTGGCGGATATATCGGCGCGCGACCGCTCTTAGCGACCTGCATCAAGAATGCCCTGGCTCTGGATTTTCTCCCTCCTGATCCGGGAGATAAGAAAAGCGCGAAGGCTATATAACGCCCGTTCACTCTGCTACAGCGACGACAGCTAATCAGTCCGCCCATACGGCACCCGGTACCCCTTCGTTTCTCCGCAGCGTGAAGATCTAGTGCCGCCGGAGCAAATCACTTGTCCGTTGAATCAAATACCAGACTATTCAGCCCACATATTTCAAAAGCTCTCGAAATTTGTTTTTTGCCGATCGTAACTTTCCGCTCAGACTCCCCAAGATCAAGGTATCTGACCAACTCGTGAGATCGGAAAGCGCGCGGACCGATCCGAGTTAATCAGTTAATTGATCAAAGGCGAGGGTAGGTTCTTAACAAGGAGAACAAATGAAAAGCGAAAGTCGAGGGCGCCGAACGACAACCCCACACACCAGAAAGAACAAAAAGATTAACGCTGCAATTAAAAATTTGGGAGTCTTGGCGGGCTTGACCTGCGCGCTGGCCTGGCTTCCGACGATGGCATGGGCCCAGCACTACACGCAGACCAATCTCGTTTCCAACTTGTCCGGCGTAGCCCCAACCATGGACCCGAACCTTCAAAATGCCTGGGGACTGGTCCACGGTCCGAGCACTCCCTGGTGGGTTTCGAATAACGCCGGCGGAACCTCGACTCTGTACACGGGGGCAGGGGTGATCGTTCCACTCGTGGTCACCATCCCCAATGCCCCGAGCCAGCCAACTCCCGGATCTCCGACTGGCGTGATGTTCAACGGAAGCCCCACGGACTTTCTTCTGGCGCCGCGCATGCCGGCGATTTTCCTCTGGGTAACGGAGGACGGCACCGTTCAAGGTTGGAATCCGGGCGTTAAGCCAACCACTGCGGTCATCGAAGTCGATAATTCGCGAGTGCCCAACCCAACGAATGGAGCAGTCTACAAAGGCGCGACCATCGCCGAAATCGACGGGAAAAAATTCATCCTCGCAGCCAACTTCCGCAGCGGTAGGGTCGACGCGTTTGACACCGACTTCGAACAGGAAACAATTTCCGAGGAAAAGTTCGAGGATGACCACATTCCGCACGGCTTCGCACCTTTCAACGTCCAGGGCTACGGGCCGAACATCTACGTAACTTATGCCCGACAGAATGCGGCCAAGCACGATCCGGTGGGCGGCGCGGGTCTGGGCTTTGTCGACGTCTTCAGCTCGAAGGGCAGACTGTTGGCACGCCTCGAGCACGGTGACTGGTTCAATGCCCCATGGGGTGTGGTGCTCACCCCGGCGGACTTCGGTGAGTTCAGCCACACCCTGCTGGTTGGCAATTTCCGTGGTGGCACGGTTGCGGCGTTCAACCCGCTCACCGGCCATTTTCTGGGGAATGTCTTGAATCCGAACGGTTCGACTCTGAACATCGACGGGCTGTGGGCACTCGGTTTCGGCAATGGCGCCAATTCGGGTCCGGGGAATACCCTGTTCTTCACCGCCGGTCCCGATAACGAAACCAATGGGCTGTTCGGCACCCTGACCCCGGTCGCAAGCGAATTGGGTGAGGATGACGAGCACTAAGTTAAGTCGTATGGCGGATGCCCAGGTCGCCGTTGCCGAAGTCGATCTCGAGCGCGGGCGAGATTGCATCGCCAATCCTGTGCGACGATGGAGGCCTTTGAGGTCCACTAGCCGCCGGGCGAGTTCACGCAACGGCCGCCGAGCTTGACGAGGACACAGAAGATAGCGCGGCCGAGACCACCGCCTCAGCCGTGCAACGATTTCATCAAACTGGCTGATTCGCTGGCGGCACTTCGGAACACATTCCTGCCGGCATCGCCCGTTCGTGAGGCGCTTGGCGACGTCAAGGTTGCAAACATCCGTGTCTCCACGAACGCATGGACCCCCAGCCGCCACCTACACGACGGCTCTGAAGAGCATGCGCGTATCTCAGCGCTCACCCAGGCTTGCTATTGACCAGTAACGAAGTGCCTGCGCCCCAGCTTCTCCAATCAACGCAATCAGGCTCAAGGATGTCGGAAAACGAGGACTGCGAAATGTCCCCCCGACGGTGCAGACGATAATGAACAGGGACATAGAATGTAATCATGACCTGATACTGGCCCGCTCAAGCCCACTCCGCCGCGATTACGTGCCCGCCGCGCCCGCCCGCGATTTAGCTAAATCGTCCCGGTGGCAGCACCGCTTAGTTCCCCGGCACAACCAGCAATCGTGTCGGACGCGAGAGATAAAGAGTTCATTAAACGAGGGACATCTGCATCGGTGAAAAAGTGACAATTTAGTTCTTAGTTCGGCGTTGATACGCCTTATCCGAATAAAACAAATACTGTACTGCGGAGCCTCGACACTCCCAGTTGAAATGGATTTGACCGCTGGATGTAACTTTGGTCGGAATCCCTCACAATTAACAGTAGATGGTTTGTAGACGACCAAAAAGAGGTAAGACGGGGCGGTTCATGGAGTGCGCTTAGCAGGCAGAGTGCGAGGCCTTTCGTGCGCTGTTTAGAGATATCGGTCCACTCATAACGGGCATGCCGATACGAGCGAAGTCGAAAACATTTGCCAGGAAGTACTGCTCGTCGTGTACAAATCGCAGCAGGTGTGTCAGCCCGAACGCCCGTTTGAGGCGTGGCTGTTTGCAATACTCCGGAAGGTCGCCAGCCGGCTGCTTCGGGCTCGGCAACGCCTCGCTTTTCATTGCGCAGATGGACGAGCTCCCGGAATTATGTATCGAAGGCAGTCCAGTCTGGAGTTGGAGTTGCGCGAGGCGCTCGAGCAGCTCTCCCCCAGGCAGATTGAAGCGTTCGCCTTGACTAAGCTGTTGAGCCTTTCCGTTGCCCAAGCCGCAAGCCGCACGGGTACAAGCGTCTGTTCAATGAAATTCCGAGTCCACAGAGCATACGAATCGCTGAAGAGGTCACTACTCGGTTAGGAGCATGTCGCTAGGCCATGAGATCGACTATGACGCCTTGATCGACCGCGCGATCAAGGATTTTGAGCCGGTTAAGCGGTTATGGCCCGTGGGCACCAGGCTTTTTTTCTGGATTCTGCTGGAATCAGCTATCCTGGCACTGACCGGAGCTTTTCTAGGCTACTATCCTCTGCCAGCAGAGACTGGCAAAACTGGCCTTATCCTCAGCTTGGGACTCCCGATTTTCGCAAGCATCGTGGCAGCGTTTTTCGCCCTGAGGGGGGGCGGTACCAGGACGCGAGGTTTCCTCGCGAGAGTCGATGCAGTTGCTAGCAGTAGTTTGTGGCGCTCTTTTGATTCCTGACGGCACGTCAGCATTGACTGAGGGCGGAATCTCGGCGGTCGAGCTGTTCGGACTCGCTTCTTTGCCTTGGTCGGTCCTTTTCTGGGTCGTTCGTCGAGGCGTCCCTCTCCAGCCAGAGAAAACGGGAGTTATAATTGGGCTTGCAGCGTTCTCTTTCGCTCTTGCGGTCCTCCGTTTCATTGATTCGAGAACGGATTCGCAAATCAGATCATCTGGCTAGGCGTGTGCGGAATTCTGTTCACGGTGGCTTCGGCCCTGGCCGGGAGATTATGGCTGGATTGGATAGATCGCTGGCAGCAGTCCCCTGCTCCTGGTGAAGTGCGCGCAGCGACGCCGTGGCTCGATGCAAGAACCGTATTCCCCATCGCCATCGCTGGTTCAGTTGTGGCTCTCATTTTGGTCCTGCAGGGTGGCAGGCATCCCTTTGTGCCGATACGCGATTTCGATCTTACGATCGACAACTACGAACGATCGCTGGCAGGAGGGTTCCGTTCGAACGTCCCATCGCCTTCAATTGATTCGATGCTGACCGCCTATGTCGAGCACGGCATGCCCGCTTATATGTGGGATTTCGGGCCCGAAGGCTTCAAGCTTGTAGGAGGGCGCTGGGAACCTTTACCCGATGGTACCCCGGTCACTTATACCTGGTTTCGCGGCGCCGAAGGCGGGGTGATTTGCATGATTAGGCAGGTCGAAGAATTCAACCCCCCGTCTGCCGCGCACGAGGAACATCATCGTCTTCTTTTCTACAGATACCGCGGTTTCAGCCTGTGCCTGATCAATATCTGCGGTTATGGGAACTTCATCTGCGTGATCGCTGCTCCGATGCCTATGAAACAATTCGTAGGCCTGATCCTTGCGGTGATTTAGAGCAGCGCCAAGTGACAGATGGGAATACCGGGAGCGACAGCTTGATCCACCTGCATCGGCTGCATTCGCATTAAACGTGACCTCCGAAAGGTCCTTCTGAGGAAACGTAGCTTCTCGCTGTAATCCTCACTAATACCGCAGGCACAAGCCGAGCTCGTGGCTTGCAACTCGTGGCGTATACCAGGGGTACAGGCGTTTTCGACTTCGGATGAAACCTTGACCAGCCGTTCCTGGTTGAAACAGTTGGTAGCCCGCTGGTAGTAGCCGCCTTAGGAAGACTCACTCGCACGAAGAGAGTACCAGGTGCGAGATCGTCTCACGCTCGCTCCGTCACTCCCCAATTCGCGCGAAGGCGGCGACGAGCGGGGCAATGCAACGGCTTCCCCGCCTCACAAATTTATTGTCGCGCCGCGTAACCTTTTGTCGTTATCCCCCCAACAAATAGATAGGTAACTAACTCGTCGGTGTGTGACCGTTATGGGCGATCGAAAGAAGAAAAGGGCTAGCCGCGAGACGACGCTGAAATTCGCTATGGAGGGCCTGAGTGCGGCCCTCTCAGCCCTGATCGTTTGCATGCCCGCTTTCAACCGGGTCGCGTCCGCCGCGGAACCCGCGGGAGACGGCACGCTCCCCACAATGCAACGACAGATCAACAAAATCAAAGCGGATGAGTCTGCTGAGCGGTCGCGGGTGGAACAAGATGAGCGGCTAATTCAAAAGCTGGAACAGCAGCTGCGCCAATTCGAAAAGCGGGATGCCACGCTTAGCAGCCAGACCCGCGCGCTTGAGGTTACTAATGATAAGCTGAAGTCAGATACCACTCAGCAGGTTCAAAATATTCAGAAGCAGCTCGCGGCGGGGCTCGGCGATGAACAGTTCGGCTCTGCGATGAGCCGCTATCTGGGCTCTCATCAATTCACCTGGAATGGTTCCGTCAGCGGCAGCTTCATTTACGACCGCGGCAATAACACCAATACCTTCGCGCTGGCATTCCAGCCGCTAGTGATCTATCGGCTCAACGACTGGATATCGTTTGAAGGTGAAATGGACGGCCTCCTGCCACAGGGGTCCAGCGCTCAATTCGCACTTCCGGTGGCGATGTTCCAACTCTTTCTGAACGATTATCTACAGGTCAATGCCGGCCTGTTCGACCAGCCGTTCGGCGACTGGTATGAGGCGCAAAGCGCCTCCTGGGTAAATCGCTTCATCACGGCGCCTTTGCTTTACGGCGCAGAGGCAATCATTCCGCCGACGGAGTTGGGTTTGCAGCTTCGCGGTGGCCTGCAATGGGGTGCGCTGGGACAAGACCTGGATTATACGACCTGGGTCGCGAATGGACCGGGCTTCGATTCGGCTTTGCCGCAGCCGGTGGTCGGGCAGACACTCAACCCGGTTAACAACATCCAGATAAATACGAATGGGAAGGCTTTCGGCACCAGAGTCCGCTTCTATCCATTCCCGCTCGATTCGAATCTCGGTCGCCTGGAGATGGGGGCATCGACCTACAACGGCAAATGGCTGAATGGCAATTGGTTCAACTCCTGGGGAGTCGACTACGCCTACCTGAATGGCAACCTGCAAACGCGCGGCGAGTACGTCCAGACCTATCGGCAAATGCCAGGCGGGGCGGCACAGGATAAGCGCCAGGGCTGGTATATTCAGTTTGGTTACTTTCTCCAGGGTCTTCCGCTTCCGCAGCTACCCCTCGGACTGGACCGGTACATCGAGAACCTTGAGCCGCTGATCCGCTATTCAGGGGTTAATCAACGCGCCATCGTCGCCGACGAAATTTCCACGGTCCCCGGAATAGGCTTCAGCGGGTCGCCGTCTATATTCAGCCCGCATTCGCGCCAGGTTGCGCTGGGAATCGACTACTGGATCGAGCCTTCGATCGTCTGGCAAACCGAATTCGATATTGAATTGCCGCGAGCCGGCGGCACGCTCTCTTCCTTCAACGGCGCGAGCACTCCTACCGCCTCACCGGTTGGGGCAACTCCGAATGATCGCGCGATACTAACCCAATTTGTCATTGGCTTCTGAACAATGACCATTCGAACACTACTAGTTGCAACGATAACAATCGCTATCGCCCTGTTGTCGAATACGTGTGGCGGGGTCGCGGCGGCGGAAACGCAGACACCTGAACAGCGCCGCACTTTAATCGAGGGCGCGCATCTGTGGTCGATTTATTGTAATCAATGCCACAACGCCCGGCCCGGTTCTCAATTCTCTCCCGCCCAGTGGGACGCGATCACGATGCACATGAAAACGTTGTCGAACATGCCGGCCAAGGACATGCGCGCGATTAAGGAATTCCTGAAATTGCATTGAGTAGTGCCTGGCCGGCATGGAATTAAGAAGGAGTAATTGAGCGAGGTATTGACTATGAAAGAGAAGACAAAAGGCAGAGGTGCGGGTCTCAAATGGACATTTAGCTATTTGGGTCTGTTTGCGGCGCTGTTACTAGCGCTTGCAACGGCCCAGTCGATGGCCGCCAGACCGGCGATGGTGGTCGAGATGTTAGACGCACCGCCGAGTTTTCAACCGGTGCGAACCACGATCACGACGGGCGATACGGTGGATTGGAAGAACGTCGGCGCTCAGCTTCATCACGTCACGAACGATCCTGCCGCCGCGCTAAAGAAGAGCGACGTCTCCAATCCTCCGGGAGCTAAGCCGTTCGACTCCGGCTTCCTCAAACCAGGCGAATCCTTCAGCGAGACATTTTCTGTGCCTGGAATCTACCGGTACACATGCGCAGTGCATGAGGCGAAGGGCATGAGCGGCGAAGTCGTAGTACTTCAGAAGTAAATGGTCGCCGTTTTAGCGTGGAAGTCGTAACTCACAATTACGCACCAGAGGACCCGAGATCATGAAACAATCGAGAATCATCGTAACAGCCGCTTTAACAGCGGCGGAGCTTGGCCGGGCAAACGGTTCGAGTGCCGAGTAACCCCTGGGGCAAATCCTCGTTACTTCTCTAACACTATTCCATGGGAGGAGAAAGATGAAGCTGTATAATGGCTTGAGGCGAATCGTTTTTGAGGATGGGACTAACTCCCGAAATAATCGAGCAATAAACCCACACGTCAAACGCTTTCCTGCTTTTCTAATCTGGTTGCTCGGTGCAACCCTGATGGTACCACTAGCTTGCCTGACGGCCACTGCCGCGCCGGTCGTCCCCATACAGGTATCGACCTCCCCTCCCAACGGCGATCTGAATCCATACGGTCTCATCAACGTGCCGTCCGGATTCCCAGGGGGGTCAACTAGAAACGGTCAACTTCTCGTTTCGAACTTCAACAATTCCGCGAATATTCAGGGCAAGGGGACCACCATCATTGCTGTAGACCATAACAACGGCAGGACTTCGCTGTTCTTCGAAGGTACGGCGGGCACTCCATTAGGATTTTCCAATGCACTAACCGTCGCACGGGCGGGATTCGTCTTCGCCGGCTCGGTCCCCACTAGCGATCCCGGCGGCACTATGCCGGAACCCGGTGCGCTGCTCGTCCTCGACAACCAAGGCCATCTCGTAACTCGGCTCTCGCTGTCGGACAAGATCAATGGACCGTGGGGAATGGCGATTCATGACCAACTGGATGGAGCGCAATTGTTCGTGGCCAATGTGCTCGACGGAACTATCACGAGACTCGAAGTCTCTTTCGAGCACGGCAGCTTCTCTGTTGTCGGTCCCCCGCTAACAATCGCCCATGGCTACCGCTTCGGCCTCGATTCTAACGCAGTCGTAGTAGGTCCTGCCGGACTCGCGTATGACGGCGATAGCGATACGCTCTATGTTGCCTCGGAGTTGGACAACGAGATTTTTGCGTTGGAAGGCGCGGGCAGAACAACGGGCGACCTCGGCACCGGCAACGTGGTCTGTTCCGATTCGGCGCATCTGCGTGGCCCCTTGGGCTTGATTTTAGCAACCAATGGCCACCTCATCACCGCCAACGCAGATCCATCAACCGTGACGGACTCCACCGCTGGGCCGAGCGAGATCGTGGAATTCAGGAAAGACGGGCATTTCGTGAGAAGCTTCTCGATTGATTCCGCTTCGGGCTCGGCGTTCGCCCTGAATGAGTTGTTTAAAAAGGGGAACATTCAATTCTCGTACGTGGACGATGCCGAGGCGACGCTGACGATATGGCGCTTGTCCCATTGATCTTGGCCAAACCACGAGCAGCCCCGCCACCGCCTGAGGGCGACCGTGGCTGCCGTTTGATTGGTCTCGGAGTGCCCTGAGCAGCGCTACCGAACCAGGAAAGACATAAAGGAGGAAGTCATGAGAGGACCCCGCCTTGGGTTGTTTCTGACCATCGTTTTACTAAACGCTTGCGGCACTTCGCTAGAATAAGCGCTACGGCCGGAACGGCCGACATCACCGATAACGGATTCAGGTTCCCAAAAGAAAAAGAGACAGAGCCTGGTCGTGACAGATAATCCATACATGATCTCCAGCGAACGCCTGGAGCAGATGAATAAGGTGGCTTCGGAGGCTACTAATCGTTGGTCATCTTGCAATATCTGCTCAAGATTGTTGTCGCATTTCCATTGAATCCCGGCCCGGGACCTTATTCTCCCTGAGCTTGATACAGGCTGCTTCTATCCTGTAAGTTAACAGTTCCAAAGGGGAGTAGTTCACGCCGGCACCAAAAACGGCGTAGGGGTGATCGACACACCAGCCTTCGGGCTCGGTCCCCCATCTCATCTCGAGGCGAACGAGACCTTCGGACCAGATGAATCTGGCCGAGGCTTGTTCCGCTAAGTTGCCCGGCCAGCAAAAGGCCGGGAATGACAAATAAGTCCAGCTCACCGCTTCAATTGTTGTTCGGCCGCGCGCTGCTCTTGATAGTGCCTGATGGCGCCGCTCGCGCGACGCGCGATGCGGACTGCTGCCCCACGGCCGCTGACGCGATCGCCGCGAACCAGCCCGCCGCTACCAACTCCTGCCAAATGGAGTGGACGGTTCGGCATAGATCGAATGAGTTGCGTGGAACGACCGCGCCGCTCAGCTATGCCGCTGCCAATCGCGCCGAATTCACGATCGGGTTTTGGATTACTTCGGCTCGCCTGAACGCATTGGCTCGGTTGGCGTTCTTCAAACGGTATAAGCAGCTCCGGATCCCGGAAGAAGCCCACGACACGCTAGAAAACTCACGACATCTTCACCAGCATCGGAGGTGATCCATGGTAACACACGAAAATGACCGCTCAGTCCGTATTGCAGTTTCGATGGCGATTGCCTGCATCGCTATGATTGCAAGCACGCCCGCTTCCCACGCGGAACAAGCCGGCATATCAACGCTTGAACAGCTTGTCAGCCTCGCGACTCAGGAGAATCCTCACGTGCAGGCGGCCAGAGAGCGCTGGACCTCCGCTAGTCATCAAATTAAACAGAATTACGTACCCACCGATCCGATGTTCACATATATGAACGTCGACAGTAGGGGCTTCCCTCTATACAAAACCTCGCTGCACACCGTGCAGATAGCACAACCTCTCCAGTTCCCGGGCAAAGGCCTACTGCAGGGCGATCAGGCAACGAGAGCAGCACATATAGCAAGACTGGCATACGAAGCGGCGGTTCGTGATGTCAGGGCACAGGTTGAGGTGGCTTACTACCAGCACGCTCTCGATCTCCAACTGGGCGGGATAACCGCGGCGCAAACGGCAATTCTCCGTCAAGTCGAGCAAGTGACGTCCATCGGCTATCAATCTAGCCAGGTCACCCAGGCAGATTTCATTGCCGCCCATCTGGCAGTTATCACAACAGACCAGCAGGTGCGGACGTACAAGTTGAATGTCGAGAATGATCTGACACAACTTAACATGCTGACCTACCGGCGCCCCGACGAACCGCTAGTCGTCGACAAAAATCTCGAACTCAAGCCGGTCAAACTGTCTATAGATGAATTGATCGAGCGGGCAACTAACACGCGGCAGGAGATTTTACAGGCAGCCCTGTCCGAGCGCAGCGCCCAGACCGCGGCGACCCTCGCGCATATGGAATATTTGCCAGACTACACTATTACGTATTTCTTTGACGACTACCTCCTGCCCAGTGGAGCACCAGCGCCGTCACGAACAGAAGATCACAGTATAATGCTTGCCTTCAACGTGCCCATATATTTCTGGTGGCATCAGCGAGAGGATGTCCAGAAGTCACTGCATGACCTGGCCGCGGCTCGCCACGATCTCGGATCCATCAGAAACGAAACCGCTGCGGCTGTCACCACCTTGTATCGAACGGCACTGTTCGACTCTCAGCAGGCCGCACTATACAGGAATTCGTTGATCCCTATTGCACGGCAGGGTTTTCAGGTTTCGCTGGTTGCATATCAAACTGGAAAACTCAATTTTGCACAATTGCAGAACAGCTATCAGCAGCTCTATGGGCTGCAGGTCGCCGAACTGCAATTTGACAATCAATATCTCGCGCAGAGGGTCGCTCTTGAACAGACCATAGGTGCGCCATTGCCGCAGTAAGAGTCGATCGGTTCAGTCTTTGGATTACGTGACAGCTCCGAATCGATGGAAGGCTCGAATTTTGCGGTACTCCTACCGGACACGTTTTAGGGCGCTCCTCTGGGTTGCGCTCCTGCTCGGCGCGGTCCTCGCCTACGCCGTCACGACTGCCGCTGGGGATCCTTGTCCCACTGACTCCGACGAGATCGCCACGGACCGACCCGACGTCACCAATTCCAGCCTGGTGGTTCCGACTGGGAGTCTGCAGGCGGAGAACGGCGTGGATTGGACCGTTAGGCACGGATCCAATGCCCTCGATGGAACGAACACGCGGCTCCGTCTCGGCGTTGCTTACTGCACCGAGTTCCTCATCGACATACCTAATTATTTCGGCTCTCTGAACGGACCCCAGCCGTCGGGCTTTTCGGACGTGGTTGTCTCGTTTAAGCGGCAGCTCCTAACGCCATTTGGCTTCGACCTGTCGGCAACGGCTGGTGTGGGCTTTCCTTCCGGTTCGGACAAAGTCTCGCGGCGGGGCTACCAGCCATATATACAGTTCCCCTGGTCCCACAGCATCGCTGACGGCTGGGGCGTCGAAGGCATGTTCACCGTCACCTGGTTTCCCAGTGAATCGGTGCGAAACCCAACCTTTGAACCCACCCTTTCGCTCGAGCGGGAATTCGGACCCTTCGCCGACATGTTCGTGGAATATGTCGGCGACTACGACCATCTGCGCCCGGCTCAGCTCCTCGATAGCGGCGGCGCCTGGCGTTTCACGAAAACCCAGCAGCTCGATTTTCACGTTGGCTTGGGTCTCAACAGCAGCACCGTCAATCACTATTTCGGCATCGGTTTTTCCTTCCGCCTCGACGGCTTATTCGGAGGTCCATTTGGACATTCACCATGATCTGATCATATTGGCCAAGGCCTTAGCGGTTGCTCTAGCCGTCGGATTGGATGTTCTCGCGATCTCGATTGGCATAGGCGTCGCGCGGCTGGCGCGGGACGCGAGTTTCAAATTGGGACTCGCCTTCGCCGGCTCTGAAATCACGATGCAGGTAGTCGGCTACGAGCTCGGCGCCAGCGCCGGCAAAGTGATGGGTGAGATCGGCGCCTACGCCGGCTTCGCGTTGCTCGCCCTCGTGGGGGTTTCATGATCCGCAGCTCGCTAGGAAAAACGCCCGAAGCGGAGTTTGAGGCCACGCGCGGGGTAGGCCTGCTCATGACTTCGCTTTCGATCAGTCTTGATTCCCTCGGCGTGGGTGTGGCGCTTCCGGCCGTTGGTATACCGCTGTTGCCACTGCTGATCGTCATCTCGATCACAACAACGACCTTCACCTTCATCGGTCTGGCTTTTGGCGCGGAGCTGGGCGAACAGTACGAGCGCGGAGCCGAACGCGTAGCCGGCATTATGCTGGTCATCCTTGCCGCGCTATTTATGGGGGAGCGTCTGATCTAAGAACCACGCGTTCGAGCCACCTCCATGGTCCTCAGCCGGCCGAGGGCGTCGGTGAAACCGCCACTCGCTTCGTATCCGGGTTAATTCCGATCCGATTTATGCAGTCCTACATCGGGCACTGCTTTAATAATCAATATCTCCGCTTTGTGTGGTCCGCGGCGCGGGACTGCAACATACAAAGTGCGACTGGTCGTCACGAACAGCGAAGTCCGCGCTCCCGAGGGTGTGGTGATGGTACGAAGTCCCTTGTAGCTGGTGGAGTCTACTTGGTCGAAGACGCTGACGCAGCCGGCGCCACCTGACAGATATATCTTTCGGTTGGCGGAGTCGTAGAAAAGGTCGTCGGTATCGCCACAGGCTCTCAGATTCGCGACGACTTCGCCGGATGCCGCGTTGAGTGCAAGGAGCCGGGCGGGCTTACGGCACCCCACGAACAGCCGTTGATTGGTCTCGTCCAGCGCCATTGGAAAATTGGCCGCCGCTGCCGTCAGTCGCCATCTGGTGAGTAATGACCGTTTCCGCCGATCTGCCACCTCGATCTCAGCAGCAGTCGGGACGTTCACGAAAATGCGATCCCCGTTGCGCTCCAACTGAAATGACTCCGGGTGGCCGTCGAGTGGGATCTCAGCCACCTTGACCGCTTTGTCCGAGTCGATGATTGCCAACGCTCCCTGTCCGTATCCGACATAAAGAAGGTTGCTCGCTGAGTCGTAACGCACGTTGTCCGCGTCTTCCAGCGAATCTACGGTGCCCACGAGCCTCGAATCCTGGTCGTAGATACGGACGTTGCCATCGCCGCCACTTGCCACGGCCAGTCTTTTGGACTTCTCGATGTAGTAGACGCCTTGAGGTTCTTTGATGCCTCGAATGGTGCCGACGACCTTCCTGCGTTGGGTGTCGATTTCTTCCACCAGGTCGCTTCCCAGCGCGGCAACAAAAAGCCGCCTGCCGTCGGGGCGCGCGGCCATGTGGTCGATCCTGCCCTCAACCCCCTCCATTGGGATGCTGCCCACGAATTGCAGGACCTCCTTATCGCCGGCATACGCGACGCTCAGTACAGTAAGGACTGCGGCGGAGGCCCAAAGGAAGACGGTACGCATAAAGCTCGCCCTGAGACCTCGGTAGTATTCATCTGGCCCTGAGAGCCTTGATCGCCGACGGCCGGGAAAGTGATTTCGTCGACCTTCCGATAAAATGATTCCTTCCCTACGCGTCGCTCGCGAGGGAAGACCTGGATTTTCCGCTGGATGCTATCAAAATCCGATCTGGTCCACTCACTTGTTGACGATCGATTGCCGCGAGGTGGAATCCGCATGATTGGTTCCCACCGCGTGATCGTAGACGAGTTCTCCACCCGTCTTTCCCTGGTACAGGAGCGCGCATAGGGCAACTATAGCAACG
>Ga0073928_10002505_pt1 | contig 31329 bp, 25 predicted proteins | sample PaiPotPPA55metaG_FD_76969 | JGI IMG/M metagenome (GOLD analysis project Ga0073928, IMG submission 76969) | Iron sulfur acid spring bacterial and archeal communities from Banff, Canada, to study Microbial Dark Matter (Phase II) - Paint Pots PPA... ...
AAGCGCAACATCGGCCGGCTCGATGCCGCCTTCCCCGATTGGTACTCGATCGACAGCTCAGACGGGAAGCTCCGGACACAGGTCAGCGCGGAAGTGTCCAAAGTGTTGGGCGCTGCCGGCGTACGCGTCCTGCCGCGAATCTCCAACACCGATGCTCGCGGCGCCTGGCGCGGCGAAATCCTCGGCGATCTGTTCGAGGAGGACGGCGGCGACAAGCTGATCGCCGCCCTTGTCGCCCAACTCGGTTCGGTGCACGCCGACGGCATCAATGTAGACTTCGAAGAGCTGGATCCGGCCGACAGAGACTCCTACCTCGATTGGCTGGAGCGATTGGCGAAGGAACTGCACGCCCACCAACTGTTGCTCACGATCGACGTGCCGGTAGGCGAGGAGGAAACCTTCGACTACGAGATGATCGGGCAGGTCGCCGACGCGGTGCTGGTCATGGGCTATGACGAGCATTACCCCGGCTCGGTGCCCGGCCCCGTCGCCAGTCAGGGCTGGTTTGAGGACGCGATCGAAGACATCGCCCAGCGTATCGACCCCAAGAAGCTGATCGCCGCTCTCGGCGCCTATGGATACGACTGGAACGTTACTTCAAAAGGCCTGGCCGACGCCGTCGGTTTCAATGAGGTGATGGAACTGGCCCGCAGCCATGGCGCACGCGTGGAGACGGATAAGGATTCGGTCAACAGCACCTTCTCGTACCGCGATGCCGCCGGCGCTCAGCATCAGGTATGGTTCCTCGACGCGATCTCGGCATGGAACCAATACCTGAGCGCGCGGCAGTACAAATATGGCGGCGTGTCGCTCTGGCGACTGGGAATGGAAGAGCCCGCGCTCTGGGACTTTTTCTCCGCCGACTCGACCGGCTCATTCGACCCGGCGCGACTGAAGGCCGTCCGCCTGCCGACTGCGGTCGTCTTCCACGGGGAGGGCGAACTGCTGGAAGTCCGCCAACTCGCCCACGACGGCGCTCGCACCATTTCCCTCGACGGCAACAAGATCGACCACGCCCGCTACGATAGCCTGCCAGCCTGGTATGACGTGCAAAGGCAAGGTCATCGTGACAAGCACCAGGTTGCTCTCACCTTCGACGACGGCCCAGACCCCACGTGGACGCCGCGGGTGCTCGAGGTGCTCCGGGCCAACGGCGTGCCCGCGACGTTCTTTGTCATTGGCGAGCAGGTGCAGAAGTTTCCGGAATGGGTGACCGAGGAATTCAACCAGGGCCACCTGATCGGCAATCACACGTTCCTGCACCCGGACGTTGGCACCCTTTCCGACCGGCGACTGGAATTGGAACTCACCGCCACGCAGCGATTGATCGAATCCGTGACGGGCCGGCAGACGCTTCTGTTCCGCACCCCCTACGACACCGACTCGGCCCCGACAATGGCGCAACAACTTCGGTCGCTGTATGTTGCCAGCCAATGCGGCTATCTGTGCGCCGCCGGTGACGTGGATTCCGAAGACTATGACCGGCCGGGCGTCGAGCGGATCGTGCAGAACGTACTGGGCCGTCTCGAGGAGAGCGGCTCCAATGTCGTCGTCATGCACGATGCCGGCGGAGACCGCGGGCAAACCGTCCAGGCGCTGGCCAAACTCATTCCCGCGCTCAGGCAAAAAGGATACACGTTTGTCACCCTGGCCGATCTGCTGGGGACTTCCCGTGATGCGCTGATGCCCCAACTCGCCGGGGCCGAGCAGGCGTTGGTGGCCGGCGACCGCGCCCTTTCCTGGCTCGCCAACTGGGGCTGGTGGCTATTGATGAAGTTGTTCCTGGTGACGACCGGCTTCGCGCTCTTCCGCAGCGCGCTGCTCGGTGTGCTGGTATATGCCCGCTCGCGGCGAAAGCTGCCCCAGGCCACGGACAAATTCACGCCGCCGGTGCTGGTGTTGATCCCGGCATACAACGAAGAGAAGGTCATCCGCCGCACGCTGGACGCGGTACTTCAGAGCGACTACCCCAACTTCCGCGTGCTGGTCGTGGACGATGGGAGCGCCGACCAGACGACCCATATCGTCGCTGATGTCGCGCGCTCGCACGGGCAGGTGGAGTGGCTCTCCAAGCCGAACGGCGGCAAGTTCTCCGCGCTCAATCGCGGCTTGCGCGACGCGTGGGAGGAGTACATCGTCACCATTGACGCTGACACGATCATTCTTCCCGACACCATCCGTCATCTGGTGGCTCCATTCGCCGACGCGGCTGTCGATGCGGTCTGCGGCAACGTGCAGGTGGGGAATCGCAACGGATTGCTCACCCGCTTTCAGGACGTCGAATACGTCACGTCGCAGAACTACGACCGGCGTGCCTTCGACGCGGCGAACTGCATTCCGGTCGTCCCCGGCGCCACGGGTGCCTGGCGGCGGCGGACGGTCCTCCGGGCCGGCGGATATTCCCGCGACACGCTCACCGAGGACGCCGACCTCACGCTCACTCTCCTGCGGCACGGCGCCAAGATCGTCTACCAGCCGCTGGCCAGGTCCATCACCGAGGCGCCGAAGGATACCAAGGCGCTGCTCCGCCAGCGGTTCCGCTGGGGCTACGGGACGCTGCAATCGCTTTGGAAGCACCGCGGGCATTTCGGATGCGGAAGCGTCGGGTGGATCGGGCTGCCAAACCTGCTCCTGTTCCAGATCATCTTCCCGGCGCTGGCGCCACTGAGCCTGGTTGTGCTGCTGGTGTCGGCGATCCGCGGGGCCTGGCTCCTGCCGCTGCTGTGGTTCGGCGTGTTCGTGGCGGTGGACCTGACCGGCGCAGCAGTGGCGTTTCGTCTGGAAAAACGCGGCCTCAAGGACCTGTGGGTGGTCATGGCCCAGCGGTTCTACTACAGGCCATTCATGTACGTGGTGACGCTGCGGTCGTTATTGGCCGCGGTCGCGGGCCGCCGGCACGGGTGGAACAAGCTGGAACGGCACGGATCGGTGCAGCTTGACGTGACCATCCGCCATCCGATGGGCTGGGACTTGCCCGAGCCAGCCGCCTCCCACACCGCCGCGTAGGCCGCCAAGTAATAACGGGCGACTTCCATTTCAGGCATTTCCCGGTTACGAATCGAGCGGGAACACGACTAAGAGGCTGTGAAGCAGCCTCTAAAAGGAGACGCGACGCGCATGACCCAAACGACCCTGGCAGTGGCCGCCGATTACGCCGACGCGATGCTCGTTGCCCGGCGGTGGAAGAAACTCCTGGTCCTCCTGCTATTGCTCTTCCTGCTGGTGCAGATCGCCGTCTTCCTGACTTTCCGGTTCTACACCGGCGACAATGCCGCCTTGAAAGCCGGCACGGCCTTCGAGTGGGTGATCAATTTCACCGGCTTCCTGGCCGTGATTTGCTCGGTGGTATTGTCCGTCGTCCTCCTTCTGATCCTGGGGATCATCCTGGTCGGCCGCCTGATCGGCGTCTCTCACCTCACCTCCGCGTTCATCTGGAGCGTCCTGATGGGGGCGTTCCTGTTCCCATGGCAATCGGTGTGGAATTACCCGCTGGCCGGCACGGCCCAGACCGCCGCGCCGCTGGTTCAGAGCCCGGAGGCTGGGCCGTCCTGGCTTCCGGGCGTGCTGTATACGTGGCCCGAGCTGCTTCACCGCGGCCACTTTCCCAACAACCCGCTGCCGGCGGCGATCCTCGGCTGGGCGCGATTCGTCGGCTGGCCGCTGGTCATGATCATCGTGCTGCTTTACGTACAGGGCCGCAGCAGCCGCGGCCTCAAATTTGCCCTGGGCGAAGCCGAAATTCAGGTAACCGACGCCGCACCTAACACGCCCGCGGGAACGCTCTAGAATCCGATCATGCGCGAGGAGCGGGGACATATCGGCGGGGACCAGGTGATCAACGAGCCGTATACCCTCTGGGGCTCGGTCGCCGGCAACGTGACGTGCACCAACGGGTCCAAGTTCTACCTGCGCGGCGCGATCTATGGGAACCTGGCCGTCCTGCCCGGCGGCCGCGTCCACATCTTCGGCAACGTCAGCGGCAATCTCACCGTCTCCGAGAAGACCAAAGTGATTCACAGCGGCACCGTCGGCGGCGACGTCACCAACCGCGGCGGCCGGCTCTACATCGAGGCCACCGCCAAGGTCCTCGGCAAAGTCAAAACCCTCAGCGGCGAAACCACCGTCGAGCCGCAGGCGCGCATTTCGGAAGGATGAGGAGAGGGCAAAGGGACAAGGGGACAAGGGGACAGGGTGAGGGGGTGACACGCTGAAAGTCCCGACTACCCCGACGGAATCGGGATCTTCGATGTCGGGGGTGAAAGCGCTCCGATCGCGCTCACGTTGTCACCACTTCACCGTGTCACGCCGCCGCGAACGGCGCTTGCAGTCGACCCCCATGCAATGCATAATAGGTGGGTGCGGTTGACTTTTGGCCAGGTCGCAGGTTTCGCTGCGGACTGGATGCGGCTGAAGCTTACTGACGAAGACCTTCAGGCATTGGAAACGTTAATCATGGAGCGGCCGGACGCGGGAGCCGTTCTGCAGGGCACTGGCGCAGAAGGCCGCGGCGCGAAAGCTGATCGCAACCATCCGAGCGCACGTGAAAGGATGACGCCATGTCCAAGCCAAGACAGACGCGGCCAACCGGCGGTGAAAAAATCCTTGCGGGCCCGCGCGAACTTCACGAAGCGCTGATCGGGGGCGACACGTCAAAGCTCACGTTGCGCAGCGTCGAGATCCCCGAGCCTCGTCCGTACGGGCCGAAGCAGATCAAGGCCCTTCGGCACGCCCTGGGAGTCAGTCAGACGGTCTTCGCCGAACTGGTCGCCGTCTCGGCAGTGCTGGTCGCCCAGTGGGAAGGCGGCCTCCGCCGGCCGGCGCCGGTCGTTTGCCGCCTCTTGGATAAGATCAGCCAGGACCCCGCCGGCTACGTAGCCTCACTTGTGCGGCGCAAAAGCGCCTAGGCGCGATGGCGGCCCCTGGCCCCTCAAGAGACCCCCGGGAATCGCTTTCACCCCCCGACGTCGAAGTTCCCGATTGCGTCGGGGTAGTCGGGACTTTCACCTTGTCACCTTGTCACCCTGTCACTTGGTCACTTTGTCACGCTGCCGGAGCGACGTTCCAGCAGCGATTCCGCTTGCCTTCCGATGCGCTTCAATTGCTGTTCGAGCTGCCGCAGTTCGTCACGCGAAAGGCCCGCGAAGACTCTCTCCATCGTCGCGGCGTGCGCTCGAAAGATCGGCGCGATGACGCGTTTTCCGCTGGGTGTCAAATCGACCAGGCGAACCCTTCGGTCCCGCGAGCACTCGACGCGGCTGACCAACTCCCGGGCAACCAGCCGATCGACCGCCACGCTGATCGATCCGGGCGTCAGATTGACCTTGGGACCGATCACGTTGACCGGCAGCGGCCCCTTGTGAAGCAGCACCTCGAGGACGGCAAAATCCGAAATCCCCAGGCCCGATTCCTCCAGGTCCGCCATGGCGTAGCGCGTGATGGCCTGCATCGCCTTCATCATCACGAGCCACGTGTGCACGGGGGTTGGAGCGTCTTCCTTCATGGCCGGTCACCTATCGAGACCCTCATTGTACCAGAAATCCAATCATCTTGATATCACGATACTTGACTTCAAGATAATCGGCCGCCTACGGTTTGCGGTCGCCAAACTCGATTCAGGAGCAACTCATGAACGCTGTCGCTGTGATCGTCGGGAGCACTCGCGAGGGTCGTTTCTCGGAAAAGCCGGCCCGGTGGATTCTCGAGCACCTCCGGAGACGCAGCGGCGTCGACGCCAAGCTGCTCGACCTCCGCGACTTCCCCATGCCCTTCTTCGACCAGGCCCTCCCGCCCGCCATGCCCGGCCGCGCACCGTACCAGCACGAGGCGGTCAAGAGATGGACCGCCGAGATAGCTGCGGCGGACGGCTTCATCTTCGTCACCCCCGAATATAACTACGGCCCTTCGGCGGTGTTGAAAAACGCCATCGACTGGGTTTATCCGGAGTGGAACCGCAAGGCGGCGGCTTTCGTGAGCTATGGCAGCGCCATGGGCGCACGCGGCGTCCAGCAGCTCCGGACAACGGCGATCGAGCTTCAAATGGCCCCGATCCGCTCGTGCGTCCACGTCCCCGTTTCAACCCTCTGGGCGCATTTTCAGGGCGGCGACGTGGACAAGGGGCTTGCCGAGCTCGAGTCATCCGCCACGACGATGCTCGATGACCTGCTGTGGTGGACCAACGCTCTGAAGGCGGCACGCGCGAACGCTTAAGTAGAGCGAGCCGGGTAGGGATCACGAGCGCCCCGGAGCCCCGAACAAATGACCAGGACAATGAACGCTCGCGTTCAGATTGGCATCGATAGCAACCATCACCCAAAAACTTCAAAGGAGCCATCATGAATAAGCAATATGCATTCGTCGCCACATTCGGCCGTCTGCTCATCGCAGCGATTTTTCTGGTGAGCGGTCTGGGCAAGATCGCCGCCCCGCAAATGACGCAGGGTTATATCGCGTCGGCCGGTCTGCCTTTCCCGCTCCTCGCATACCTCGTCGCCATCGCCATCGAGCTTGGCGGCGGCGCTCTCCTCGTCGTCGGCTTCCAGAGCCGAATCGTCGCCATCGTCATGGCCTTCTTCACCCTGGCGACGGCGCTCAGCTTTCACCACAACTTCGCCGACCAGAACCAGGTGGCGCACTTCCTGAAGAACATCGCGATCACCGGCGGGCTTCTGCAAGTCGTCGCGTTCGGGGCCGGACGCTTGAGCATCGACGGCCGCACTGTAAAATCATGCCGTGGCCCCCGGGTGAACTCGATTCCGACTTCCGTCTGAACGAGACCGAACTCGCGCCAATGTCCGACTGGTACTCGCCCGCTGGCGCGAAGGGGTACCCTGAAAAAGGGGAGACGATCATGAACGAATTTCAAGGCAAAGTGGCAATTGTGACGGGCGGGACCTCAGGAATCGTTGCGCCGGTGCCGCACGCCCGGTCCCCAAGATCAGCCCGCCCTTCCGCCGCGGCCGGCCCCGCGGTTCCCGGACCGCCGGCATCGCGTCGAGCAACGGCGGCAGCATGACCTCGGCCCGCGTCCTCCGCATCACCAGCGGGACCCCCTCGGCGTCGACGATTAGGTGCCGCTTGCCCCCCGCCTGCCGCTACCCGTCCGGTTGGGGAGAGTGTGCGGCCTCCCCGAGCGGCCGCACCGACAGGTTGTCGACGACCAGACCGAGGTCGACCCCGCCCGGGCCGCCCGAGCCGGTTCTGCAGAAGCAGCCGCCGTCGCCGTTGATGCGCCACGTGCCGCGGGAAACCATCCCGAAGCGGAAACGCGGCGCACCGATGAATGAGTGATTCCCTCACTTCCGCGTCCGGCGCGAACAGCGTCGTGGAGTAAAATCGCCATCTCACATAAACTGCTGCAATGGCGCAGGGTGCTCCGACACTCATTCCGGTGCAGGTCTTCATGCAATGCGTGAAGGCCGTCAGCGACGGCGCGATGATTAAGCGAGTCAGCTCATCCGATAAGGAATTTCACTTTCAGAACTGGTTCCGGGTGCGTCTGCAAGAAGTCGGCGAGCACTTCGAGCCCGGCGGCCGAAACAGCTACCCCGACTTCCGCATGGTCGAGCACACGGACGGATTCGAGGTCAAGGGACTGGCATACCCCGGTCGCGAGGCGAACTTTGACAGCAATAGCCAAGTGCCGACGGGCTCTCACAACGGCCGGACAATCTATTATGTGTTCGGCCGCTACCCGAAGGTGCCCGACGGTGAAACCTACCCAGTCCTTGACCTCGTGATCTGCCACGGTGACTTCCTAAACGCAGATCATGAGTTCCGCCACAAGAACAAGAACGTCAAGGGCTTCGGCACCTACGGCGACATCATGATCCGTGACCGCAAGATGTACGTGGTCCCAACGCCGTTCCGGCTCGCCGAGGGCTTGGCCCATCGCCAGACGTTGATCCTGCCGACGGAGATGCGGCCAGACGGTCTGGTCCGCGTCGGGGATCTCCGCCGTCGCGAGTGCGCCGAACTGGTCGTAGGTTACGCCTTTGACCTTCGGACGAGCGAACTTGCGCCAAAGTTGATAGCGAATCCTGGGGCCGGGAAAGAGCATCACTTCACTGCTTGGCGCGTGCGGAGTGCCCCCACGGACGTTGTCTCAATGAAGAGCCTCGACGCCGGAAAGGTCGAAGTCGACGATGACGAATCCGACGACGAAAACGACTGATGCCCGCCTACTCGAGTCGGACGCCTTCCCCTTCGAGTTCCTCTCCAGGTTGGCCGAGCGGGAGAGCTGGCGGAAGGAGATCCATCGGCCCGTCTACCACATTCACAAGTGGTGGGCGCAGCGTCTGGGCTCCGTTTTCCGTGGGCTTCTGCTCGGCGCGGTGCTCCCGCCGGACGCCGATCTGCGTACGTCGTTCTACTGTCCGCACGGCTTTGGCAGCGTCACAGTCTTCGACCCATTTATGGGCTCGGGCACGACGATCGGCGAAGCACATAAACTTGGCATGACGGCGCTCGGCCGCGACATCAATCCCGTCGCGGTGCGCTCCGTGAGGACCGCAATGGGGTCGTTGGAACGCCGCCGCATCATGACTGCGTTCGACGAACTCTCGGCAAACGTCGAAAAGCGAATCCGCAACCTCTATCGATCCACCGACTCGCGCGGTCACGCCTGCGAAGTCCTCTACTACTTCTGGGTCATGCAGGCCGACTGTCCGGACTGCTCCGCGCGACTCGACTTGTTCCCCTCGCACATCGTCGCCCGGAACGCTCACCCCGCCCGCAAGTCGCACGTCCGGGTGCGCTGCCCCGCATGCGCCAGCATCTTTCAGATTACCCGATCACCCGAGGATGTAACCTGCGAGACCTGCCGCCATCGCTTCGACGCGACGCGGGGGACCTCCTTCGGGGCCAAAGCCACCTGCTCCGCGTGCCGATCGACGTTTTCCATCTTAAAGGCGATCGGAGACGTTCGCCCGCGGTTCCGCTTGTTCGGCAAGCTCGTCCTGTGCGGCGGCGGTCGCAAGGAGTACTTGCCGGCATCAGCCGATGACGTGTCCGCTTATCAGCGCTGCAGCGAAGTGTTGAGCGCGGAGTTGCTTGCTGGTCGCGTGTCGCTGCCGTCCCTGAGCCTGACGCCCGGCCACAATACGCGGCAGGCGATGAACTACAACTTCAACTGCTGGACCGACTTCTTCAACGACCGCCAACTGCTAGCGCTTGGTTGGCTTCGGCAGGCGATCCGCGAGTTGGCCGATTCCGCGGCGAGACAGGCGCTGCTGACGCTCTTCTATGGCGCGCTGGAGTTCAACAATCTCTTTGCGTCGTACAAGGGCGAGGGCACCGGCGCGGTGCGCCACATGTTCTCTCACCACATCCTCAAGCCCGAGCGCGCACCAATCGAGGCCAACGTGTGGGGAACGCCCAAGAGCTCGGGCGGCTTCTCCAACCTGCTACGAAGCAGGTTGCTGCGGGCGATAAAGTACTGCGAGGCGCCGACGGAACTGAACGGTCCGGCTTCGGGCGCCAAGGCGTGCTCGCCGCCGTTCATTGGACGCGTCGAAGCGCAGTGGCCGAGCGCGCTCCCGTTCGTGTCGCGGGGCATTTATCTGTCCGTGGGCGATTCCGCGAGCAATGGCTTGCCGGACGAGTCTGTCGAAGTCGTCGTGACCGATCCGCCGTTCTTCGACAACGTCCACTACTCTGAACTGGCCGACTTCTTCCATGCGTGGCAGCAGTTGGACGACCAGCCGACTCCTCAACACGCCGCGTCGACGCGCACGGAGGGAGAGGTCCAGGACGTCGATGCCGGACGCTTCGCGTCCAAGTTGCGGGCGGTGTTCGCCGAATGCCACCGTGTGCTCCGCCACGACGGGCTGCTCGTGTTCACCTACCACCATTCGCGTCCGGAGGGATGGAAGTCGCTCGCGGATGCCGTCTGGGGCGCTGGGTTTCAGATTGTGAACGCCCATCCGGTCAAGGCCGAGATGTCGGTGGCTACCCCTAAGTTCCAAGCGAAGGAACCGATCCAGCTCGACATGATTTTGGTCTGCCGGAAGCGCTACAACAGGGCGGCAACGAGCCCGACGGCGCCTACCGCGCCGTCCGACGCGCTCGACCGGGCAAGGGCCAAACTTCGGCGCCTGGCTGACGTGGGCTTCACGCTGTCGCGCAACGACCGGCGGATCACGCTCATCGGCCAACTGCTGGCGTCAGTCGAGCCAGGCGCGTCGCTGGACGCGATCACGGCCCTCGTCGACCGCGCGCTCGATGACGATTCGTTCTCGCCGCCGCCCGCGGTTCGCCGATCAGCGCAGCTTTCTCTGTTCTAGCCCGCACGGCTGCTCTCGTTAGAGGAGCACTCGCACGAGTGACAGGGAACTTCTCTCGTCCAAACGCCCCTGTTTCCCGTGTGAGAGCGGTGTTTCTTGCTACTTGTGGGGCTCAGGATCTCGGGGGAAAATCCGGGCTGCCGGCCAGCGGGCGCGGGGGCTGTCGATGGAGGGGCAATCTTATCCGATCAAGGGGGGGTTTTCCGACGGTGGCGGAATGGGAATAACGTTCGAGATCGCGCATCGCCGGTTCGCCGCGGCCGCGAGGGGCGGCCGGACCAGAGCAATCTGCCACTTAAATAGCAAATAATATGATAAAAATATCCCAAAACCGTTCATTGCAGTTCATTTTTGTCCGCCGGCCGCCGGCGCGTTAGCCTCCACAAATGCCGGCGTAAAGTTCCACGAGCATCGCCGACCGTGAGCAGCCCAAAGGAGAAGACCATGGAAATCAAACGAAATTGTTCCCGGCCCTCCCGCAAGGGGCCGGCGGAATATTTCACCGGCGCGGTTCGGATTGATCCGCTGTTCGAAGCGGCCGCTCCGGGGCGTGCTTCTGGCGCCAGCGTCACCTTCGAGCCGGGCGCCCGCACCGCATGGCACACCCATACGCTCGGCCAGACCCTGATCGTAACGTCCGGCTGCGGCTGGGCGCAGCGCTGGGGCGGACCCAAGGAGGAAATCCGCCCTGGCGACGTGATTTGCATTCCCCCGGGCGAAAAGCATTGGCACGGGGCAACGCCAACTACCTCCGTGACGCACATCGCGATCCAGGAAGCCCTTGACGGCAAGGTCGTGGATTGGATGGAACAGGTTACTGACGAGCAATACCGAACGACATGACAGCACTCGAAGGATGGGAAAACTTCTACGTCATTGTCGGCTCATCCGCCGGCGCCCTGATCGGGTTGCAGTTCGTCGTCATGACCCTTATTGCCGACTCGCCGATGGACCGAGCTGACTCTGGAGTGGGCGAGGCCTTTGGCTCTCCGAACGTCGTGCTTTTCGGAGTCGTGCTGTTCCTCTCCGCCGCCGTCAGCGCTCCATGGCGCGGCATCGCCATAATCGCGGTCCTTTGGGGATTGGTGGGCCTCGGTGGCATCGTGTACGCCGTCGTCGTGGCTCGGCGTATGCGATTGCAGAACACCTACCAGCCCGTGTTCGAGGACTGGTTGTTTTATGTTCTGCTTCCGTTGACGGCATACGCCATGTTTGCCGTATCGGCATTCTTCGCGTACTGGTATGCCCGCCTCGCCCTGTTTGTCGTCGCCGCCGCTGTACTGTTGCTACTGTTCATTGGCATCCACAATGCCTGGGACGCCGTCATGTACTACGTCTTTGTGCAGAGGCGGGAACGAAGGGAGACCGGCCGCTGAGCGGCAGCGAGAGCCTTCTGTAGGCCTCTGCCGGAACCGATTCACACCTGCGCATCGCCCGTCCGGGTCCACTCGGCCACGCTGCTGGGCGGGAGCGGCTTGACCCCCAACTGGCGGAGCATGCTCAGGCACTGAGCGCGGTGGTGCATCCCGTGCGTCGTGACCTGCGCGACGACGGCGCCGCGAGTGATCTGGAAGGTCTTCCCGTCTCGCGTGCGGCGGGTGACCGTTTCCTCGAGCGGCAGGCGACGTGCCTCGGCTGCGAACTCTCGCCACGTCCCTTCGAGCAGTGAGAGCAACTGCTCGGGTGTTCGGCGCTGCCCGTGGGCCTCGAGGCGCGGGCGGTGCTCCTGCCGGGCGAGCGTCTCCGTCCAAGCCCGCATCGAGCCGACGATGTGCGTGAACGTGTCGTGGAGCGACCCCGGTCCGATTTCAAACCGGCGGTGAAACTGATCGCCGGTCAGCTTGCCGCAGGCTCCCAGGAGCTGTGCGGTGGCCCACCGGTCGTGGGACAGGAGGATCTGCAGAAAGTCGGTTTCCACCATGGCGGGGATGGTACGAGAGGTCGCGCCCTTCGTCATCTCAAGAGGGCGACGAACGCGAACCTCCGACCTCGTAGAACCCGCGGCCGATTAGCTGACCGCTTCCTCAACCAACTCGGCCTCGACCTGTTCGGGGGCTTTTTCGAATTTGAAATCGTGGCGTTTGGGGTCGGCGTCTACTTTTACGGTATCGCCCTCGGTGAAATCGCCGCGGAGAATCCGTGAGGCCAGCGGATTTTCAATGCGTTGCTGGATGACCCGCTTGAGCGGGCGGGCGCCGTAGGTCGGGTCGTAGCCTTCCTCCCCGAGCAACTGCCTGGCGGCGTCGGTGATGGTCAGCTTGATGTTCCGGGCAGCCAGCCGCTTTTGCAGGTAGCGAATCTGCACGTCCACAATCTGCTTGAGCTGCTCGCGGGTGAGCGAATGGAATAGGATCACCTCGTCGATGCGGTTGAGGAACTCGGGACGGAAGTATTGCTTGAGCAGTTCCTTGACCGCCGCCTCGACCTCCCACTCAGGGGCATGAATAGAGGCCAATCTCTGGATTTCCTGCGAGCCGATGTTGCTGGTCATGACGATGACGGTGTTCTTGAAGTTGACGGTGCGGCCCTGCCCGTCGGTCAGGCGGCCGTCGTCCAGCACCTGGAGCAATACGTTGAACACGTCGCGGTGGGCCTTTTCGATTTCGTCGAAGAGGATGACCGAATAAGGACGCCGCCGGACGGCTTCGGTGAGGCGGCCGCCCTCCTCGTAGCCCACGTAGCCCGGCGGGGCGCCGATCAGGCGGGCCACGGAGTGCTGCTCCATGAACTCGCTCATGTCGATCCGCACCATCGCGTTCTCGTCATCGAACAGGAACTCGGCCAGGGCCTTGCACAGCTCGGTCTTGCCGACGCCGGTGGGGCCCAGGAAAAGGAATGAGCCGATCGGGCGGTTGGGATCGCCCAGGCCGGCGCGGTTACGGCGCACGGCGTCGGAGACGGCGCGGATCGCCGCTTCCTGCCCGATCACCCGCTGCCCCAGGCGCTCCTCCATCTTCAAAAGCTTCTCCCGTTCCCCTTCGAGGATGCGACTGACGGGAACGCCGGTCCACCGGCTGACGACCTGCGCGATCTCTTCGGAGGTGACCTCCTCCTTTACCAGCGAGTGGCCGTCCCGCGTCAGCTCGTGCAGCTTCCTCTGTGCTTCCTCGAGCTGCCGCTTGAGGTCGCGCAGCTCGCCGTACTGAATCCGGGCCGCCACCTCCAGGTTCCCCTGACGCTGGGCCTGCTCGAACTCGACGTTCTTGCGGTCGATCAACTCCTGGATCGCCTTGATTTTCCGCAGCGCGCCGACTTCGTTTTCCCAGCGGGCGGTAAGTTGCGCGTTTTTCTCCTGGAGGCCGGCCAGCTCGCGCTGGGCCTTCTCGAGCTGCTGGCGAGAAGCGGGGTCTTTCTCGCGGCGCAGGGCCTCGATCTCGATCTGGAGCTGCATCATGCGGCGGCGAATCTCGTCGAGCTCGGTGGGCATGGAATCGTTCTCGATGCGCAGCCGGCTTGCTGCCTCGTCGATCAGGTCGATCGCCTTGTCCGGGAGGAAGCGGTCGGTCATGTAGCGATCGCTCAGCACGGCCGCCGCGACGATCGCGCTGTCGGTGATGCGGACGCCGTGATGCGTCTCGTAGCGCTGCTTGAGGCCGCGGAGAATCGCGATCGTGTCCTCGACGCTCGGCTGGTCGATGTAGATCGGCTGGAAACGCCGCTCCAGCGCCGCGTCTTTCTCGATGTGCTTGCGGTACTCGTCGTGCGTGGTGGCGCCGATGGTCCGCAGCTCCCCGCGGGCCAGGGCGGGCTTGAGCAGGTTGCCGGCGTCCATCGCACCTTCGGCCCTGCCGGCCCCCACCACCGTGTGCAGCTCGTCGATGAACAGGATGATCTGCCCGTCGCTCTGGGTGACTTCCTTGATGACGGCCTTGAGGCGGTCTTCGAATTCGCCGCGGAATTTGGCGCCGGCGATCAGCGCGCCCATGTCGAGCGCGACGATGCGCTTGTTCTTGAGGATGTCCGGGACGTCGCCATTGACCATCCGGATGGCCAACCCTTCGACGATCGCCGTCTTGCCGACCCCTGGGTCGCCGATCAGGACCGGGTTGTTCTTGGTGCGGCGGGCGAGGACCTGCATGGTGCGGCGGATCTCCTCGTCGCGGCCGATCACCGGATCGAGCTTGCCTTGCCGGGCCATTTCGACCAGGTCGCGGCCGTAGCGCTGAAGCGCCTGGTACTTGTCTTCCGGGTCCTGATCGGTGACGCGCTGACCGCCGCGAACGTCCTTGAGGGCGTTGAGGATCGCGTCGTGCTTCACTCCGGCCGGGGCGAGCAGGTCCCGCGCCTCGCTCTTCACCCTGGCCAGCGCCAGCATCAGGTGCTCGGTGGAAACGTACTCATCCTTGAGCCGGTCGGCTTCCTTCTGGGCATCGGTGAAGACGTCCTGGATGCTGCGGCTCATGCCGAGCTGAGTGCCGGTGGCGCTGGGAAGCCGATCCAACTCGGCTTCGATCCTCTGCTCGATCGTACCCATATCGGCGCCGAGTTTCTCCAGAAGCGGATGGACGACGCCGTCCGTCTCGGCAAGGAGAGCGGCCAAAAGGTGCAGCGGAAGCACTTCGGCATGGTTTCGCCGCTGTGCCAGTTCCTGGGCCCGAACGACGGCTTCCTGGGCCTTAGTCGTGAGTTTGTCGAATCGCATAAGTCACAATCGCTGTCCGCACCGTCGGCAGTACTGAGCGAAGGGGGGATGGGCGGCGCCGCAGGACCCGCAGGGCCGCTGGTCCGGCCGGAGGGCGTTGCGGCGACTGGCCGAGCCGCTCAGGATCAGCACGATCACGACCACCGTCAGGATGATGACAAACGTCTCGAACGGCATCCGATCGCCTCCGAGGGTCCGCCCGCACTTGGGCCGGGCGACCCCATAACAGTAGCATCGCACCAGAGCAGTGACTAGCGGAATTATAAGGCGGCATGGGACAGTTGTGGCACAGCCGCCCTCGGCGGTGTTCCGCCGAAGGCGGAAAATCACGTGGCCCGGCCGACTCGGCCGTGGGCGGAAGAGTGTCATCACCGGTAGACGTCCGATTGTGAAAAACCCGGTGTCGCTACCGTACTTTTCACGATCGGACATCAGCCGGCAATGGAACTCCTTACGCCCACGGCCGAGTCGGCCGTGCCACGGTTAAGGCCTGGCCACAAGCGATCGTCACATGCGACCTGCCGGCAACAGCGCGATCATTCCGCCATTGGCGGCATGGATCAGGTACAATGGGTGGGATGGCCCTGACCGTCGGACAACAAGCGATGTTGCTGGAGTTGGCGCGGATGTATATCCGCCGGGCCGTCGGGGGGTCGGCCATCGCGGTGCCGGAGGAGATCGACGCGGCACTCCGGCAGCCGGCGGGGTGCTTCGTGTCGCTGCACACGCTGTCCGGGCACCGACTCCGCGGGTGCGTCGGGCGGATCGACGCCAGTCATCCGCTGATCGAAGCGCTGCGCTCGGCGGCGGTGCACGTCCTTCACGACCCGCGGTTCGCGACAAACCCGGTCTGTGTGGAGGAGCTGCCGCTGTTGGAGATCGAGGTGAGCGTGCTGGCCCCGCCGCGGGCGGCCTCCGGCCCGTTCGATTTCGATCCGCTCCAGGACGGCATCTATCTGACGTTCGGCGCCCGCTCCGGGTGCTTTCTGCCGCAAGTCGGCCGCGAAACCGGCTGGAGCCGCGAAGAACTGCTCAACCGGCTGTGCGTCGAAAAGCTGGGCCTGCCGCATACCACCTGGCGCCATCCGTACGCCCGGCTGCACGTGTTTTCAGTGCTGGTGATCGGGCCTGAACCGTTTGAAACTGCCGCTTCGGCCCAAATTGGCAAACAACCGGCCGACGCCTAGAGTATACAACAACGTGACTTCCCCACTCAGGATCAGTTTGCTGCTACTGTCGGCGCTAACCGTCGGCATCGGCTGCGAGAAGAAGGACGAGCAAACCATCCGCACCTATTCGGCGCCCAAGGACACGCCAGCGCCGACCATGGTGGACGCCGGAACAGCACCAGATGCTGAAGCCCCCGCCAGCCCGGCGGCTGAGTCACCGGCGCAGACGGCAATGCAATGGACGCTGCCGGCCGGCTGGACGGAAGTCGCAAGTACCGAGCCGATCCGATACGCCACCATTCAAGTGGCGACGAGTGATCCGACGGCCCAGGTCACCGTGTCGCGGATGCCAGGCGGCCAGGATGTCGCGGCCAACCTGGGCCGCTGGGCCGATCAGATCAAACTTCCGCACGGCTCGGATGCGGAGTTGATGAGGTTCGTGACTCACGCCGAAGTTGCGGCAATGCCGGCCGAGCTGGTGGACATGACGGGACCTGCCGCTTCGGGCGCCCAGCCGCGGCGGCTGTTGGTCACCCTGGTGCGAAACGGGAGATGGGAGTGGTTCTTTAAGCTCGAGGCGCCCGCTCCGCTGGTCGCCGCCCAGAAGTTGAATTTCGATCAGTTCGTTCAATCGGTCCGGTTTAGCGACGCGACCGAGGCATCGCCCGAACCTCCCCAGCAGGCTTCCGAGCCGGCCCGGCAGTCCAGCGGGCTCGCCCGGTGGAAGGCCCCTGCGGGCTGGGTCGAGGCGCCGAACACGACAATGCGGCTGCTGTCGTTTCGTGTCGGCCCGCAGGACAGTGGTGCCGAAATGTACGTCGTGAAGCTCGCCGCCGGTCAATTCGGGAACTGGCAGGACAATGTGAATCGATGGCGCCGTGAGGCCGGGCTTGAGCCGCTTGATGACGTAAGCTCGGTCAAACCGGCCTCCGTGCAGATCGGCCAGAACGAAGCCCAGTTGTTCGACTTTACTGGCCCAGCCCGTCAGGAGCTGGTTGGCTATCTCGTCCGCGGCCAGTGGGCGTGGTTCTTCAAGCTGCGAGGACCGGCGGAGGTCGTCGCCGGTCAGAAGGCGCCCTTTCTCGATTTCCTCAAGTCCGTCCAGTTCGAGTGATCGCCTTGAAAACGCTCAAGAAAATCCTCAAGCCGCTGGCGTCGCTCTACCTGACGGTGCCGCTGCTGCTGCTGTCGATGCTGCTCATATACGCCGGCACCACCGTGCAGAAGCAGATGAGCATCCAGGACGTGCAGAAGCAATATTTCCATAATTGGTTCGCCTGGGTGCCGCTCGACCCCGTGTTGCGGCCGTTCGCGCCCGCCGGGACGACGAAGGTGCCGGGCGGGTTCTGGACGGTCGGCGGGTATACGCTGATCGCCCTCCTGCTGGCCAACCTGCTGGCCGCACACTCGGTCCGGTTCAAGCTCGCCTGGAAGCGGTCCGGCATCATCGCCATCCATCTGGGGCTGATCCTGCTGCTGGTGGGCGAGGTCTTCGCCAGCCTCTGGTCGGTCGAGAGCGTCATGCAGATCGACACGGGCCAGACTGCCAACTACTCCTCCGACATCCGGCATGTCGAACTGGCGGTCATCGACCCCTCAGCGGGCGACCACGACAACGTCACCGTGATTGACTCGTCGGCGCTGAAGCCGGGCGCGGTGATCCGGTCGGCCGCCCTGCCATTCGAGATTCAGGTTGACGATTATTTCGCCAACTCGGGCGTCCTGGGCCCGCGACAGCCCGGCGGCGAAGAAGCAATCAGCAAGGCCACTGCCGGCCGGAATAAGTCCCTGCGCCTCGTCCCCGAGCCGAAGATCTCCGGCACCGAAGCGGAGCGCAGCGACATGGCCTCCGCTTTCGTCACCCTCCGGACCGGCGGCCAATCGCTGGGGACCTATTGCCTGACACAATGGGAGATGGAAAACCCCGGCCTCATCGGACCTGAATCGGTGACCGTGGACGGCAAGACCTACCGTCTGGACCTGCGGTTCCGTCGCTACTACAAGCCTTACACGCTGACGCTCCTCAAGTTCACGCACGACCGATACCCCGGCACCGACGAGGCAAGCAACTTCGCCAGTCTCGTTCGCATCGTGGACCCTTCGCAGCACGTGGACCGTACCGTCCGCATCTGGATGAACCATCCGCTCAGTTACCAGGGGGAGACGTATTACCAGCAGAACTTCGGGAACCACGATCGGACGACTGTCCTTCAGGTGACGCACAACCCTTCCTGGCTGCTGCCATACATCGGCCTGGCGCTGGGGTTCGCGGGGATGCTGTTTCACTTCGGGATGCACCTGATCGGGTTCCTGCGCCGGCGGTCGGTCGCGGCGGCAGCTCCGCCGGTCCAGCGGGGCCCGCGGCCAAGCGCCCGCCCAAAGGGCGCCCGATACAACGCCCCTGAGCCAACGCTCCGCAGCTACACCCTCGAGCCGCAGATCAACCGGATCGGCTGGATTTTCGCGGCCCTCGGCAGCGCGATTGTTCTTCTGGCGTTCATCGGCGTGTGCGCCGCGCCGCCGATCGTGGAGAACGGATTTGAATTGAGCGAGTTCGGCCAACTGCCGGTGATGGCGGGCGGACGCGTGATGCCTCTCGACACCCTGGCCCGGACCGACCTGAAGATCCTCGGCGGCCACGAGACCTACCACGACGCCGATGGCAACAGCCATCCCGCGGTACGGTGGCTGGCTGACGCCATCACCCACGCCGCCGGCTTCGACGAGGCCAAGGTCATCCGCGTCGATCTCCCTGACATCGTCACCCAACTGGGCTTGCCGCCGGATCAAAAATTCTACTCGTTCGCGCAAATCAATGAGAGCTACCCGATCCTGCGAAAGCAGGCGGAGATGGCGGATGCGGCGCCGGAAAAACAGCGGGATCTCTATCAGCGGAAAGTGCTGGAGTTGTACCAGCGCTGGGAGCTGTGCAGGAATCTGGGCCTGACGATCGGCCTGATGCCCGTTCCGCCCCAGAAGGAGAACGAGAGCTGGGCCCCGCTGTTTGATTTGCAAGGCTCGAGTCTGGAGATCCGTCCCGGCGGAGAGCGGTTCACCGCAGTGCTGGATGCCTACCGGGGGGGCCAACCGCGCGAATTCAATTTGGCCGTCGGCGAGTACCACCGCTGGCTGGCCCAGACCGTTCCGGAGACGACCGCCAAGGCCGACTACGAGACGTTCTTCAACAAAGCGGCCCCATTCTTCTGGTCCCCAATCTTTTACGTCCTGGTGTTTGTACTGGCCTGCTGCTCCTGGCTGGGGTGGCGAAAGGCGCTCTGGGGCGCGGCGATGGGGGTGCTGGTGGCGACGCTGGCGATTCACACGTTCGGGTTGGCCAGCCGAATCTACATCACCGGGCGGGGACCGGTCACGAATCTATACGCCGCCGCGGTGTTCATCCCGTGGGCGGCGGTGGTGCTGGCGCTCGGCCTGGAGTGGGTCTTCCGCAACGGACTGGGCGCTGCCATGGCGGCGCTGCTCGGGTTTGCCTCGCTGCTGGTGGCGCATTACCTGGGGAGCGACGGAGACACCATGAAGCCGGTCGTCGCGGTGCTGGCGACCAACTTCTGGCTGTGGACACACGTGCCCTGCGTGACGCTGGGGTATGCATCGACGTTCCTGGCCGGCGTGCTGGGCATCGCCTACGTCGTGCTCGGCCTGTTCACCACGCTGCTGGAAGACGAATCACTCCGCAAGGCGTTGGCCCGAATGGTCTACGGGACCGTCTGCTTCGCCATCCTCTTCAGCTTCGTGGGCACGATCCTGGGCGGCATCTGGGCCGATTACTCGTGGGGGCGGTTCTGGGGCTGGGACCCGAAGGAAAACGGCGCGATCCTCATCGTGTTGTGGAACGCCATCATCCTTCATGCTCGCTGGGGCGGCATGGTCCGCGAACGCGGGTTTATGCTGCTGGCGATCGGTGGCAACATCGTTACCGCATGGTCGTTCTTCGGCACCAACCTGCTGGGGATCGGTTTGCACTCGTACGGGTTCATGGATGGCGCCGCCACCGGGCTGATCGGTTGGTGGGGATTGCAGTTACTGGTGGTCAGCCTGGGCCTCATCCCCTTACGGACATGGCGCAGCTTCCGATACAAGGGGCAGGAAAAGCCCGCCGCGGCGGGCGCTGTTCATTGATTCCTATCCGTTGACGGGGCGGGTCATCTCGTTCGACGATCCACCAGCAACTCTTCATCCGGCTGGATCTGGGCCGTGCGCATGTCGGCCTGGAACTGCGGGTCGGCACTGGAGATCAGTTGGGCGCAGGCACGGCGGACCATCGCGACGTTCATGAATCGGCCGGGACAGTCGGTGGGCTTGGTTTCGCCATGCCCGAGGACGTGGTCGGGCGCGACGTGATAGGTCTTCATCAGGTACGCAACCAGCTTCTCCAGCGATTTGATCTGGGCGGCGCTGGGGCGATTCACGTCGAAGTTGCCGACAAGACAGATGCCGATGCCGTGCTCGTTGTATTGGTTCCCGGGGGTCTTATCGTGGGCGCCCCACTTCTGTTTGGGCCAGCGGGGTCCGACTTCGATCTTGCCGTCGGCCGTGTCGGTGCCGTTGCCGATCACGAAATGATACCCCAGCTCGTCCCACCCTTTGGCGCGGTGCTCCTTGTTGAAGCGGTCTGCCCCGCCGACTGCGGTGGCGCTGTGGTGGATGACGATCCAGTACCAGCGATTGGTGGGCGCCCAGGGGATCCACGCGGCCGGGATGGCGCCGACCGACGGCGCCGGCTGCACGGGCTGCGGCCTCGGCGGGGCCAGGGCCATCGGCGGCGGCGCCGGTGCTGCCGGCCGGTCCGCGAAAACCGGGCCGCCAAAGTTCGGCGAGGGCAGATTGTCCACCATGGAAATCGCCGATCGCTGCTGGCATCCGGCGCTGGCGATCAGCACGACGAGAAGAACTGCGCACCACTTAGCCATCCGTGGCCCCTTATCGGAAAAGGGCGCCCAAGCCGAAAAGAAAACTCCGCCGGCCGACCCTGGCCCGCCGCGAAAGTTCGGTTTTCCCCGGCCCGCGCCTCGAAACACTCTTTTATCGGACGTTTGTGTCAAAATCCAGTGCTGTGTAGTGGATTTGCGCGTGCGGCGATCCGCCCCCAGCAGCCGCCCGCCCCAAAGGGGGTGGCGCGCGGCTGTGGCGGCAGATGGATCATGGCGCGATAGCTCTAATGGGTGTTGTCGTAGCGAGTGGCAACCTCAGCCGCCACGAATTTTGGATCCGGAGAGAAGCCATACCGCCTCTCTGCGATATTCCGTCGCAAAGCGGCAGGTTGTTGTTAAGGCGAATGTCACTTCGGCATCGCCTGAAGAAGCGCGTTGCAGCGGTCGTACACGTCGTCCGGGTCGAGCTGGTCCACCTCTACCGGTTTGGCCCAATACCGGCCGTGGCCCACCCAATGGCGCGGCTTCAGGCACTCGCGGTATCGCCCAATGACATGGTTGTCCATTACATTTGAGTCCTTGAGCACATTCAGAATACCGCCTTCGTCGAAGTCGGGGCGCAACTGTTTCCTGAACGACAGAGTTTTGTGCCAGGCTTGATAGGCCTGCGACAACGGATTGTTCCCCTTGTCGCGGACACGGCGGGCATAGTCGTTCCTGATCGTCGCTTCGGCGCTGACCACGAGATTGAGTGCGGTGAGTCGGTCCAGCTCCCGGCGCTGGGCGTCGTAGTAAGTGTCCACGTCGGTTTCCGTCCTGCCCACGAATCTTGCTGCGACGGGCGAGCCATCTCGGATGGCGCGCAGCACCAAGGCGCGTTGATCGACCAGCGCCTCAATCATGCCTCGGTGCCAGTCGCGGATCGCGCCGAGCGACTGCCGCTCGGCAGCCTCGTGGTCGACGAGCGGGAAAGGCATTGCTGTCAATCTCGCATCACGACCTGCAGCACCTCGGCGAGCGACGACTCGTCGAACGGCACGACGCGCAGCGTCGGCTGGCGGGTTTGCACAAAGCCCCACCGAGAGTCGGGTTGCGCGATCAGCGTCGCCTCGCCACGCTCGCCGAGCACATCGACGCGACCGCTGGCACCGACGACATTCCGTCCGCGGGGCGAGAAGCGAACCTGTTCGTCGCCAATGAGCAGGATCAGGTCGTCGACCGAATAAGTTCCGATGTAGTTCTCAGTCAGGTCTTTCTTACGCCGCTGCAACGTGACCGTCCTCTGCGCGATGGGTTCGGCGAGAATCGCCTCGATCTGGCGGTATAGGTCGTCTACTGCGGCAAGGTACTTATTCCGGCGCTCATCCCAGTCGATGCCGCCGCCAGCCCCCGATTGCTTCTGCTTCTTCTGAAAAAGGTCGGCCAGGTTTTGATTCATCGTTGGGCTCCATGCACAGAGAGATAGAAATTGTATGTGATTCTATTGCCGTCACGCAATTCGTCCTACGTTCTGTGCTGATGTGAAACATGTGCGAGCCCTCTCCATCCGCCAACCCTACGCCGAGTTGATCCTGCGGGGGATCAAGACGAGCGAGTATCGATCGCGCCCGACGCGTATCATCGGCAAGCGGTTTTACCTCTAGGGGGGGAAGAAATGGTCCGGCGTTAGGGACAAGAGAATCTGGCCACGCGATCTGTCGATGCTTCATGAAAGTCCGCCGGCGTGGATGCTGGAACCGCCACAATTGAGCGTCACAGCCCCCCATTGGCGGGTGGGTTTCGGTTGCCGTGTTGTTTGGCTTTCTGGATTTCCTGCGTGGCCTGGGGCATCGGGACAAACTCGACATGCCCGTCGGCGTAGAGGATGTTGATGCCGTCGGCATTCTGCTCGGGCTTCTCATAGGCGAGCGGCACGTGGGCGCCGGCAGTTGTGTCTTGCCCGGCGCCGGCCCAGACGTAGTCGCTGTTCTGGTCGACCCACCCGGCCAGCAGTTTCGGGTTGGCCGGCGGGGGCGGGGACCGGTCGTTCATGCGCGGATTCTTGAACACCGCCGCGGTAAGGTCTTCTTCCCGCGCCATCGTGCCCAGGTCCGGCGGGAACTTGTTGTTGTGGTTGTTGGCATACATCATCGCGCCCATCCCGATCTGCCGCAGGTTCGCCGCGCTCTTGACGCGCTTGGCCTGTTCGCGTGCGCGGTTCAGGGCGGGGAGAAGGACTGCAATCTCCGTCGGCACGGCGTAGAGCGCCATCACCGTCGGGTCGCTGGCAACCAGCGTGCTTCCCGGGAAGGGCTCGACGCCGCGGACGTGGATGCCGTCGGCGTCTTCCCAGCTCACGCTGCCGGCCGGGGACAGATGCGCTTCCAGCTTGCCCAGCTCCGGCAGGATCATCGGCGGAGACTTGACGCCCAGCACATCTCCAAACCCGGCCAACCGCGTGATGAGCAACCAAGCGTTGTAGGCGTCGGGGGCCGTCTTCGGGAGGTCGCTGAAGCTGAAGCTCGAGAAGTTCTGTTGCCCGAGGCGCTGGCGCAAAGCCATGAAGCCCTCGTTTTGCAGGATGGACGCATTTCTGCCGGCCCCCTGCCGGGCGGTGGCGGCGGCCACTTGCGGGAACGCCGCCACGTACAGGTTCCCGTTCTGCACGACCCAACTCGGCGCCACCAGCGGAACAGCCAGGTAGTGAATCTTCATTCCGTCCACCTCGGCCGTCTCAAATGACAGGTGGATCATGGGATTGTGGATCTGCTCCTGGATCTGCTCGATTGCATAAGTCTGGACCTTCGACATGGCCTGCTCGAATTTCGCCGGGTCCTTCAGGTGATTGACAAGCGTCAGGCTGGCAAGACCGCGGCCGTCGAGCATCGGGTCGGTGTAGAAGGCCCACTGGTCGCCGAGCGAACCGAGCAGATCTTTCTGAACGTCCACCTCGCTGGCCTGGGCGAAATTCTGGAGAAGCTGATCCAATTGCTGCTGGGCGTTGGGATCAATCGCGCCGGCCACCTGCCGAATCAGCGGCAATACGCCGGCCAGGTTAAACCGACCGGCCCCGGCGGAGGTCGCGCCCTTTGGAATGGCGCTGAGGATGTCGTTGTCGAGCGGCTTGCCGCCGATCAGCTTAAACAGGCCGCTGCGCGGTTGCGGCGCTTCCAGGAATGCTCGCGTCCCCCAGTCTTTGCCCTCGAATCCGCTGGCCACCATGACCCGTTTCAGGTTCTTCAGGCCCAGCGTATCGCGGACCTGCGGCCATATCCTGGCAGCCTGTTCGTTAGGCGCCTGCTTGATCATGTCATTGGCAATCGCGAGGAATTGCTGAATGTCTTCGTACAAGACCGCCGTCGGCTCCTGCATTACTCGGGAAAGGGCGTTCTTGAATGTGGCGTTGTCCGCGAGCGACTTGTTGGCCCCTCCGGCCAGCGCCGACTCGGGGTCGTCATAGCCGACCGTCAGCGCCACAATCTGGTCCTTGTGCAGCACCTTGATCGGAATCGGCTTGGCATTCTGAACGAGTTGCTGGAGCTGGCCAGCCAGCGCGTCGGCATCGGCGCCCGCCTGCCAGATCACTCCCCCGTGCGGCGTCGGCTGGCCATTGGGCCCCTTGGCCAACCCGAAGAACAGGGCGGTCGGATGGTGCCAGGTCGGCTTGGCGATGGCCGCGACGATCGGCGTCACCGCACCCGCTTCGGGATTCATCTGCCCCACCTTGTCCATCAACGCCGGCAGGAAGTCGTTGATGAACTGCGGGATGTTGGAATCGGCCAGGACGGCCTTCAGGTTGGACTGATCGTAGCCCGGCCCCAGGTCATCGGCGCCGCGCCAGCCGAAGTAGATCATCGCGTCGGCAGGGACGCGATCCGCCAGGGCCTGAGCCGAGCCGATCGCGGGGGCGAGCAAAAGTGCCGCAAAGACGGTGAGACGCGCCAGCATCGAGATCCTCCGGTGGTGAATATGATTCCATCATGCCACTGGGGCGCAGTGGACGCAACAATCCATCCGGCCGCACCTGGGCCATCGTATAGACGCGGAGGTAGGTCGATCATTGCAGATCAGTCCGAATCGCCCTCGCGGAGCGCGTCACTTTCCGACGCAGAAAGTGGAAAAGATGCGGCCGAGCAGATCGTCGGGCGAAACGCGGCCGACCACCCCGCCCAAGTGATCCAGTACCTCGCGCAATTCCAGCGCCAGTAATTCGGGAGCGCCGGCAACCACCCGATCGGCGGCCCTCCGCAGTGCCTCACAGGCCTCGTTGACTGCCTGAATGTGACGGACGTTCAGTGCGAGGGACCCATGGGGAGCCGATTCGCCAAAACAGAGGGCGTCGAGCCGTTCGCCTAGGCGGTCCATGCCGGCGCCGGAGAGCGCGCTCACGTCGAGTACTTGTGGCACAGCCACCCTCGGCTGTGTTCCGCCGTCAGGCGGAAATCCACCCATTGATTTCGACCTTCGGTCAAACACGGCTGAGGGCGGCTGTGCCACATCGGCTTTCGATCGCACGACCAGCGAAGGGGTGCGGGTCAGCTCGAGCTGTGGCCGCGAGTCTTGCACGTCGCGGACGAGCACGACAACATCGGCCTCTTCCACCGCGCGCAGCGCTTGGCGGCGCATCTTGCCGGCGATCTCGTCCATCGACGTCCCCGGCTCGTCCCCGGGCTCCTCAATGCCGGACGCGTCAATGACGCGGACGATGCCTCGGGAAAGGACGATCTGGGCGGACAGAACGTCCCGCGTCGTCCCGGCGATGGGCGAAACGACGGCCCGTTCGTGGCCGGCCAGGGCGTTCAGCAGCGTGCTCTTTCCCGCGTTCGGCCGTCCGGCCAGCACGACCCGCGGCTCATGGGCCAACCGCTCGAACCGCGCGCCGTCTCCCAGCAACCGCCGCATCGCCTCGTCGATGCGGCGAATTCGCTCCGCCAGCTCGTCGGGCGAAAGGAAGGAGACGTCCTCCTCGGAGAAGTCGATGCCGACTTCGATGAGGGCGAGGGTGTCGGCAATCAAGTCGAGGGGTCCTGCGATGCGCCGGGCCAGCTCGCCCGCCAGGAGCCGGCGGGCGGCGGACAGCTCCTGCTCGTTTCCCGCGGCGATCGTCGCCGCCACGCCCTCGGCCTCGGTCAGGTCGATGCGGCCGTTGAAGTACGCCCGCGCGGTGAACTCGCCCGGCTCAGCCGGCCGCGCGCCGGATTTGAGCAGTTCCTCCAACATCATCTTCGCCAGCACTGGGCTGCCAGGGAGATGTAGCTCGACCAGGTCTTCGCCGGTGTAGCTGCGGGGAGCGCGGAACAGGTAAACCCACGACGGAGCGACGAGGTTCGCAAACGACAGTCGGCAGCGGAACGCGCTGCCGCCCTTCGCCTCGGGATGGACTCTCATCCCGCCGGCGATCCGCAGCGCCTGCGGGCCGCTCAGCCGGACGATGATCCGCGCCGCCGGCCCCACAGCGCTGCTAATCGCGGCAATGGTATCCATGTGGAGGAGTTTCGAGTTTCGAGTTTCTAGTTTCGAGTTGCGAGTTACGGGCGAGGTCAGTGCCCTGCCGGCAACTGGAAACTCGAAACTGGAAACTATACTCACGCTTTCTTCTTCCCGCGCCGCTCCTGCTCCTGGCGGACGTTTTCGGCGTGCTGGAGGAGCTTGCCCCAGCGCTGGGCGAGCCAGCCGGCCAGCCCGCCCCTCGGGGGTTCGTCGGGCTGATCGTTCCTGCCGCGCTTGCTGCCGCGGGTCGGTTTGGTTTCCACCAGCACGCGCCCGGCCTTCTCCGCCTCCTCGCGGGCCTTGAGGTGGTCGCGGACGATCTTGCTCTCGATGATCCCGACTGCCGTGCTGGTGAAGATGTACAGGTTGAGCCCGCTGGGCAGGTTGTAGAAGAACAGCAGGAACATGGCCGGCGACAGCCACTGCATCATCCTCTGCTGCTGGATTTGTTCCTTCGTCGCCGCCACCGGCTTGGGCATGAACTGCGACTGGATGAACATCACCACCGCCAGGAACACCGGCAGCAGGTTGAATCCGTCCATCTGAAATCCGAACAGTAACGGGATCGAATGCGAGAATTTGATCAGGTAATCCGGCTGCGATAGGTCCTTAATCCAAGTAAAGCCCCACAGAAACGGCGCCTGCCGAAGCTCGAACGTGGTCTGGAGTACGCCATACAGCGCGATCCAAATGGGCATCTGCAGGAACATCGGCAGACAACCGAGGTACGGCCGGAGCCCCTGCTGCTTGTGGAAATCGATCATCGCCTTGTTCAGGGCTTCCTTGTCATCCCCGTACTTCTTCTTTAGCCGCTCCATCTCCGGCCCGAGCTTGGACATCTTGGACATCGAGATCTGCGACTGCCGGGTAATCGGGTGCAGCAGGAGTCGAACGATGGCGACCAGCCCAATGATGGCCAGTCCCCAGTCGCGGAACAAAAAGTGAATTCCGGTGAGCAGCCAAACGATCAACCCGACCAGCCAGTCCCACGTGCAGATCGCGCACATCCCGCTGCGGATGATCAGCATCAGGCGGTACTCGCGCGGATACTGATTGTAGTACGCCGTGTCCAGCACCTTGCGCCACTTGGGGCCGAGGAAGACACTCATAGGGAGCGTGACGGTCGCGCTGGGCGCGATCTTGATGTCGCTGGTCTCGAACGTGACGAAAGCCTGGCGCTCGTTGGTCGGGACGGTCGAGTCGATGTTCACGCCCTGGGCGACGATTTTGGAGATGTAGTCGGCCTTGCCGCTGCCGCCGGTCATCGGCAGCGGCAGGACGACAGCGCCGAAGTAGTTGCTCTCGGTCCCCGCCCAGACCGCCGGGCGATTCTTGGAATCGTTGGTCAGGTTGATTTGGCCGTTGTCCTTGTCCGGCTTGAGTTCCTCGACCGCGTGGACGCCGACGTCGATGGTGCTCGTGTCGACCTGATAGCCGGCGACAAACTGTCGATCACCTGCGCGGTTCGTCTCGCCGGGCGGAAGCGTGGAACCGTTGAATGCGGTTCGGATGGTTAGCGGCTTGTCGGTGAGGTTCTCAAACCCGAAGTCCACGCGGATTTCGTACCCCTCGTTCGCATCCGATCGTTTGAAAATCCGGTAGCTCTTGGTGAGCTTGAGCAGGCGACGATTGCCGTCCACCAGTTCGGCCGCATAAGTCGCGCGCGTGTGGTCCTTCGCCTCGTCCTCGAGGCCCCACTGCACGGCGTTCAGGTCGTAGGTCGTACCATTGACGGTGATCGCCCGGCTGACCAACGGCGCCGCGTCCAGCCGCCGCGGCAAAGCGTTCTCGAATGTGTAGAGGTCGTCGGATCGAGCGGCTTTATAGAACCGGTTGAGGGTGACGACGTCGATGCCGGCGCCGACCGGCTGGGTCCTCAGTTGCAAGGCGTAGGTGCCGTCATTCAGAGTTCCCGAGCCGAGCGTGGCGGATGCCGCTTGTTGAGTGGCCGGGACCACCTGAGCGCCCGTCGGGGGAGCGGCGGCGATCGTCGGGCCGCTCGCTTGCGTGGTCGTTGCGGTCGCCCGCGTGCTCGGACCGGTGGCGGGCTGGCTCGGCGGATTCGCTTGACCTGACGTCGATTGCTGCTGCGGCTGGTTCCAGCCGTACTTCTGGTCGAGCAACCTGATCCCCCAGCTATACAGCAGGATCAGCGCCAGCCCGACCGTTATCGCGATCACCAGACGCTTGCGTTCCATCTATCTCCCGTCCAGCAATCGAGTCCCTAAAAAGTTGTCCAGGTCAGGAATGGCTTCGACCTTTTTCTCGGTGGTTTCCGCGTCGTTAGGAAGTCAGACGAACTCGACGTAGGTGTCATTCACCACGACAAAACTGCTGCGCGGGTCGCGGTCGCGCGGCTGACCGACGCTGCCGACGTTGATGATCGCCTTTTCATCCGTCAATTCGAATCGGTAGTCCAGCTCATCAGGGCTATAAAAGTCCGGCCCTTCTAGAAAGACGCCGGGCACGTGCGTGTGCCCGACGAAGCACAGTCGCTCGAAGCGCTCGAAAATGCTGACGAATTTGCCGGGGTTGGTGTAGATGTCGTCCGGGAAGATGTACTCGTTCACCGGCCGCCGCGGCGAAGCGTGCACGGCCAAAAAGTCCGGGGTCTTGATCCGCACCGGCAGGTTGCCCAGGAACTTCCACCGGTTGGCCCGCCGCGCCACGTCGGGATCTTCCTCGAAGCACCGCCGCGTCCAGAAGCACGCCTGCTCCGCCCCGGCATTGAAGTTATACGGCTCATAAAAGACCGCAAAGTCATGATTGCCCATGAGCGCCGCCCGGCAGCGGCCGATCACCAGGTCCAGGCATTCCATCGGGTTGGGGCCATAACCGACGATGTCCCCCAGACAGACGATGTGCTGGATGCCGCGCCGATCGATCTCGCTGAGCACGGTTGTGAAGGCTTCCAGGTTCGAGTGAATATCGCTGACGATGGCAAACATGCCCAACTTCCGGGGCTCGAGGACGAGGCTGTCACACAACCGCCAAGGGTGTAACTCACAGTCGGGAGGGTACTTGTCCGAGTCCTCAAGGCCCCGCCGCGGCGAGCCGCTGATCCTACGGGCGGCTAGGCGATGCGTCAATTCGCATCGCCGCGGCTACGCCGCCGCCGGCTTTTGGGCTTGGGGCGCCTTGAAAGAGAAGACCCGCACGCAGTTGCGCCCCGAGTCCTTGGCGGCATAGACGGCCAGGTCGGCCGCCTTCAGCAGGTGGGCCGGTTCTGTCAGTGGACAGGCGGGATCGAACGTGGCCACGCCGATGCTCGCGGTCAGCGTGACGGCGGCCTTGTCACACGGGACGGGCTTGGCGGCGATGGCCCGGCGGAGGCTCTCGGCGATAGCGCTGGCCGTCACCCGGGCGGCGCCGGGCATCAGCAGCACCAGCTCCTCCCCGCCGTACCGCGCCGCCAGGTCCGTGGGCCGGGCGGCAGAGGAGAATAGCTGCGCCAGCACTTGCAGCACCCGGTCGCCGGCCGAATGACCGTATTGGTCGTTGATTCGTTTGAACCGATCCAGATCGAGCATGATGAGCGATAACGGCTTGCGCTGCCGATGCGCCTCGGCAAACTCCCGCTCGAGTGCCTGATCGAACCGCCGGCGGTTGGCCAGACCCGTGAGCGCGTCGGTGGCCGCCTGCTCGCTCAACTCCCGGTTCTGCTGTTGCAGCGTGAGCGCCTGCTGCTGCGCCCGCAGCGTGATATCCACCAGCGCTTCGTTGGCTTTCTTGAGGACCTCCTCGAAAGTGGCGCCCGCGCCGATGGGGATCTCGAACAGCGACGCGACTTCGCGGGTGTTGCGGCCAATCTCGTCGAGCATCGTATTGCAGTCGGCCTCGCTCATTCCATGGCGCAGGCTCAGGGCCTCGCGAACGGCGGCGATCGACTGCGCCGCCGACTCGTCCACGAACACGTCGGCGCACATGCCGGCCAGGCCGACGATGTCGGTGAGCCGCCGCAGCGCCGGGTCTCCCACCCCCTCGGGGGCATGATGGCAACCGATCGGCTGGGCCAGCGTCGCGGGCAGCTTCCACTGACCGGCCAGCACCGCGCCGACGTCGGCGTGGTCCATGCCCAGGGCCGCTGTCTCGGCCTTGGCCAGCTCCGCGTGAGTGATCGCGCGCTCGTGAAGCTTGCCGTATTCCTCCCCCAGCACGCGGTCGAGCACGAGCATGCCGATGTCCATCAGCAATGCGGCCAGGAACACCTCCTCCTGCTGCCGGGCGTCCAGCCGGCCGGCGATCGACCGCGCCGCCGTGGCCGCGTAGATGCTTCGCTTCCAATACTCCAAGTGTTTGAACCCTTTCGGTTTCTCGCCGCTCAGGTGGCTGACCAGCGAGAACCCCAGCACCAGCGTGCGCACCGACTGAAGCCCAAGGATGACCAGCGCGTGGCTGATGGTGCTGACGTTCTGGCTGTGGCCGTAGAAGCTGGAGTTGACGGTCCGCAGCACCTTGCTCGAGAGGGCCGGATCCCGGGAAATGAGGCGGGCAATCTCGGCAATGTCCGTTTCCGGCTTCTGGGCCAGCTCCAACACCTGCACCGCGACCGCCGGCAGCGTCGGCAACGTCTGGCATTTGAGAATTCGATCGACCAGTTGCTGATTCATTGGCCGCCATCGCCCAGGAAAATGCCCGCGATCCGCCCTGCGCGCGGAAGCCGGGAGTGGCGCACGTCCGTTGCGCCGCCAATCCGGCATAATCTTCATCGGCCCGTGACCTTGCCGACTTTGCCGCTTTCGATAATCGCGGATTACCACTTAGTAACTATCTCAAAACCGACAATCGATGCTGGCGGCGGTACCACAGCAGCCCGCACGCGAGTTGAATGACTCCCAGGTAGTTCGATGACTTCTTCGCGTAACGAACCAGAATCCCGC
>Ga0073928_10002506_pt1 | contig 31325 bp, 30 predicted proteins | sample PaiPotPPA55metaG_FD_76969 | JGI IMG/M metagenome (GOLD analysis project Ga0073928, IMG submission 76969) | Iron sulfur acid spring bacterial and archeal communities from Banff, Canada, to study Microbial Dark Matter (Phase II) - Paint Pots PPA... ...
ACCCTGGTTGGATATGAAGTACGGAACAGTGTTATTGTTCAATGCGTTCAAGTTGAATTTCTTAACAATCGGATTATAGGGCCCCGAGGAAGTGTTAAAGGAAACGTAGAAGTAGTAGGCCGAAGCGCTTGCGGCCAGTGAGAACAGCGTCAGCACCAGTGCCACCAGGCGAACCAGTCCCGCCCGTCTCACTTCGCGCCTCCGCTCGCCAAAGTCTTCTGAATCAGGCTGCGAAGATCGCTTAACAACATCTGCATCGCCGAATCACTGACTGGCTGTCCCGTAGCATTCACCATTCGCTCGGTGGACGCCCCTCGCGTTACCATCAACTGCCCGGCGGAGTTCGTGCCCACTAAAAAGAGCCCCTGGGAAAGTCCGATGATCTGCGTAAGCCCCGATTTACTCGTCCACAGAAACAGAACATAGTCCTGTCCAGGTACCAAAATAGGCGCGCCCGCGAAAGTCTGCTGGTACCGGCTAGCCGCCCCGCCCGGAACAGCGATATCGAGTTGACTGGCGGTAGGTCCCTTTAAAGTCTCGCTAACATGGACCTTATAGTGCGTATAAATGATAGAGCCGCTATAGGAGGATACCGTCTGCTGGGCTTTGCCATGCACAATGGCGGTGGAAAGCCGGATCATGTCGTCCAGGCTGAGTTGTTGAAGAGTCGACGCGGGCAGCGGCGCCAAAGCTGCCACTAGACACCCGAGCATCAACACTTTTTGCATCGCTTTAACCTAAAGCTAGCAACTGGCTCGCCAACCTATCTTATTGAAAAGAAGACTCGCTGCATCCCGATAGGCCGGTCTTCTGTATCCGTTCGACACAACCGCCGCCCAACTATAGGGCGGGTAAAAGCCTAAATAGGGCGGGGAATCGCCTAGTTGTTGCCTCGAACCACTAAGAGAGGGGCTTTTAGTTTGTGACGTACTGCATTAATTGTAGTCCCGAAGACGATGTCTTTCAAGCCCTTATGCCCATGAGCGCCCATTACGACCAAGTCCGGCTTTAGCTCCTCGGCATATCGCACGATGGCATCCTTGGGATCGCGCGAGTGCCGCACCACCGCCTCCACCGGAACCTGTTGATTCTCCAGCTCCTTGGCGATTTCCGCCAGGTATTCGCGCCCGGCCTCCACTTCCGCCGTCGATGACAGCGGTCCGTAAACCTGACTGGTCACGCCCTCTTCCACATGCAGGAGGTACAGCTTGGCATGATGCTGCTTTGCCAACGCGCTGGCATGTGCGATGGCCTCCCGGTCGCGGCTGGTGGTGTCGAGCGGAACCAGGATCTTCTGGTATAGCGGAACCGGCAAATTCAAAGCCACCGCCTTAGGAAGCTCGACGACGGGAGCGCGTCCAAACCTCCGAATCCAGCGCGGGAGCACGGGCTGCAAAATCACCCAGGCGAGCAATATCACCAGGCCGGTGAGCACCAGCGCCAAACCGAATTCCACCCAGCCACGCCATCGTTCCGCGCCATCTACCCAGTCCCGCACCGCCGTCGCCATCAACCATACGTTGAGCACCAGTATCAACGCCGCAGTCGACCAAGCCAGCACTCGCAACCAGGTTCGATTGGCGAAAGCCCCCATCCGCTCGCGGCTGCTGGTGAAATGGATCAACGGAATTACCGCGAACGGGAGCTGCATGCTCAAGATCACCTGGCTCAGAATCAGGAGCTGATAGGTGCCATGCTCGCCCGCCAGGTAAACGGTGAAAGCCGCCGGGATGATCGCGATGGTGCGCGTCATCAACCGCCGCAGCCACGGACGCATGCGGAAATTGAGGAACCCTTCCATCACGATTTGACCCGCCATCGTGCCGGTCAGCGTTGAGGATTGCCCCGAGCACAACAGCGCTACACCAAATAGCACGCTGGCCATGGTGGTGCCGAGCAGCGGTGAGAGCAATTGGTTGGCCTGCTGGATTTCCGTAACAATGATTCCGCGTTTGAAGAAGACCATCGCAGCCAGCACCAGGATGGCCGCATTCACCAGCAGGGCGCCGTTCAGCGCTACGGTAGAATCGATCAGATTGAAGCGGCAGGCCGCGCGTTTTTCAGCGTCCTTCTTTCCAATGCGCCGCGTCTGCACCAATGCCGAGTGGAGATAAAGGTTGTGGGGCATCACCGTCGCGCCCAGGATTCCGATAGCAATGTAAAGGTTCCGTGGATTCAAATGAGGCACCACGCCGCGCGCCATCGCTCCGAATTCCGGCCAGCCCGCCCAGATAATCTCGACCGCGAAACAGGCTGCAATTACGGCGATGAGTGACAGCACTATGCTCTCGATCATCCGAATTCCCAGCCTGGTCAGCCATAGCAACAGCAAAGTGTCGGCTGCGGTAACCAGCACTCCGATCAGCAGCGGAATGTGGAACAGGAGGTTTAGTGCGATCGCCGCACCCAGCACTTCGGCCAAATCGCAAGCTGCGATCGCGATTTCGCAAAGGAACCACAAGGAATACGAGATGGCTCTCGGATACGTCTCCCGGCAGGCCTGCGCCAGGTCGCGCTGGCTCACGATCCCCAGGCGCGCGCTGAGCGTCTGCAGCAGGATCGCCATCAGGTTCGAGACAACCAGCACCCACAGCAACTGGTAGCCGAACCGCGCCCCGCCTTCCAGATCAGTGGCCCAGTTGCCCGGATCCATGTAGCCCACGCTGACCAAATACGCCGGCCCGGTGAAGGCAAACATCCGCCGCCACAGCGAGGCTTGGCCCGTGTCGACGCTCGAGTGGACCTCGGGCAGGGAAGCGTTGACTGTGGTTGCGGAGGACAGCTTAACTGTAGTTTACGGACTTTTGCCCCGCAATACAAGGCTTCGGCCCTTTACAATCAGCGCTGGTGGTTTTGAGCCACTCGCAACGCCCTCGTTTCTCTTATAAATCATTGTCAACAAGTAGGTTATTGAATGGTGTACCGATTGCTTTTTAGCAGCGCTTGAAGGGAACGTGGCTGCAATGAAACGCATTCTTCTATCACTACTTGCACTACTCGCCCTGGTAGCTCTTGCGATCGCTCAACAACCCGCTCCGCCGCCCGACAATCAGGAGGCACCGCCGCCTGATGCTCCCGACGGCCAGTATGAGCCGGGACGTGCAGTGGCGCGCATCAGTCTACTCAATGGAGACGTTTCCATGCGCCGCGGCGATTCCGGAGATGTGATCGCAGCCACCGTGAATGCTCCCGTAATGGCCGGCGATGCGATTCTCAGCGGTTCGTCTTCGCGCGGTGAAGTCCAACTCGATTCCGCGAACATGCTGCGCTTCTCGCCCAACAGCGAGGTTCGATTTGCGGGCATGGATGTGAATAGCTTTCAGATACAGATCGCGGCCGGAACCGTGCTGCTGCGCGTCTTGCGCCCCAGTCAGGCGCAGGTGGAACTGGATACGCCCAGCGTAGGAGTGCGAGTGCTGCGGCAGGGCGTTTACCGCGTCATGGTTCGGGAAGACGGGACTTCAGAAATCACTGTTCGCTCGGGCGAAAGCGAGATCGGCAGCCAGCGCGGGACTGAGCGGCTTGGTCCGGGTCGAACCATGAATGCCCGTGGTCCGGCATCCGACCCTGAGTTCCAAGTCGGCGCGGCCATACCGTACGACACATGGGATCGCTGGAATGAAGACCGCGATCATTATCTCGAAAGCTCGCGCAGCTATGAACACGTCGGCCGTGACATCAATGGCGCCGAGGATCTGGATCAAAATGGCCGCTGGGTAAACGATCCGACCTATGGCCAGGTATGGTCTCCCACGGTTGCGCCCGGTTGGGCGCCTTATCAAAACGGCCGCTGGGTTTGGGAAGACTATTATGGCTGGACTTGGGTGAGCTATGATCCCTGGGGCTGGGCGCCGTATCACTATGGACGCTGGTTCTATGGTCCAGTGGGTTGGGCCTGGTATCCTGGTCCGGTCTACGGACGTCACTTCTGGGCGCCTGCCTACGTCGGCTTCTTCGGATTCGGCGGTGCCGGGGTCGGCGTCGGGTTTGGCTTCGGGAACGTCGGCTGGGTAGCGCTTGCGCCGTTTGAAGTCTTCCATCCCTGGTGGGGCCGTGGCTTCTACGGTGGATATCGCAACGGGTTCTTCGGCAATCACACTACGATTGTCAACAACGTCAATATCGTCAACACGTACCGCAACGCTCGCGTCTCGGGTGGAATCACCGGCGTAAATGCCGCTCAGTTCGGTCGTGGCGGCGGCCGGTTTACGGCTTTCAACGGTAGTCAGGTCCAGGGCGCCGGGATGGTGCGTGGCGTTCTTCCGATATCGCCCGACCGCAGCAGTTTACGGATGTCTGACCGCGCGGCGGCAGGGAACTTCCGGCAGAGCAGCGTGCAAAGCTTCGCCGGCCGCAGCCAGGCGTCCAGTGTCTCGCGGGTGCCGTTCGAGCAACAACAGCGCGGCATGCAGCAAATGTCCCGGTCCAATTTCAGCGTGCCCAATCGAGGCAATGCATCGGCTCCAGCGGCAGCGGCCGCCCATGGATGGGGACACTTTGGTGAGCCGATCCATGCATCGGGTGCGAGTGGAGCTTCGCCGCAAAGTGGAGCTTCGAACGGCGGGGGTCGCTTCGATAACACCCGGGCGGGCGCGCCGGCCGCTAACAATTTCTCGCCAGGTGCGCGCTCCTTAAACGGTAGCGGCGGGGCGGTGCGCATCAGCCCGCCCATGGTGCAGCAACGCGCGCCGAGCTATCAGGCCCCGACGCGTAGCGCGCCAAGTTCTCAGGCGCCACGCAGTGCGCCCAGTGGCGGCAACGGCGGAAACCGCAGCGGCAGTAGCCGCGGCACTAGCTCTAGCCGATCCGGCAGCAGCGGTCACGAAGGCCATCGGTAAGTCATAACGAATTTAATTTCTTCCCTCAAGGCCCGGGCAGCGCCTCCCAGCGATCCGGGCCTTCTTTTTGCTGAAATGGTTGCTCTACAGCCACCGTGGTGGTTTTCAGCCGTCGGGCATGTAGCGATCCCTCCTGTCTAACAACCACTTGCGAATGGCACGAGTCTTGCTCCTGCCAAGGAATGCGACTCCCGAAACTAGCACTTCTCATCGCTCTCCTTTCACCGCTTCTGCTTGCTCCGGCTTACGCCCAACGCGGTGGTGGCCATGGTGGTGGAGGTGGAGGAGGTGCGCACGCTAGCGGCGGTGGGGCCCGAGGCGGATTCTCCGGTGGCGGGGGGGCCCGAGGCGGATTCTCCGGCGGTGGCTCCTTCCGTGGTGGCGGTGGCTTCCGAGGCGGAGGATATTACGGAGGCCGCGGTTTCTATGGAGGCCGCGGTTTCTACGGAAGCTACTTCGGATTTGGCGGCTGGGGGTACCCCTATTATCCCTATTATTATTCCGGTTACCCCTATTACGGATACGATCCCTATTACGACAGCTACGATCCTTACGCGTACGGCGGCGGTTCATATTCCACGCCTCCAGTGACCGGCCCGCAGAACTACGGATACGGTCAGGGACAGCCTCCACCACCACCACAACCTCAGACGCAGCCACAGTCGTCTACCGGCAACAACCCGGGGCAGGGCTACTATCTGATCGCTTTCACTGATCATACGATCCAGGCAGCCACAGCCTACAAGGTCGAGGGTGATCAGATTCACTGGATCACGCGTGAGGGCCGGGAGATGCAAGCTCCGCTTGCGAGTGTCGACATCCGCTATAGCCAGCAGCTCAATCGCGATCGCCACGTGGATTTCCCGATCCCGTGAGCGCCGAGTCGACGGGCGTCTGAAATGCCAGACGTGACGGCCGGTGAGTGAACGCAATTGCTGGGGCTTCTTCTTTCACAGGCGGCTGGAGATCAATGCATCGAGAGCACTCTGACGAGTGCCCAGATCCTGACACCGGCTCAGATCAAATCGATTCGCACGCAGGCCATGCAGACGGCCAAGGCCTGGAGTTCTCAAGAGAGTGATGATGTCTTGAAACTCCTGAGCGTTCATTCATCGCCTGATGCCACTATGGCGGTGCCTCCGCGAGAAAGTTGACGACATAGTGGACGGGAGCCACCCTGAAGCCCTCGCCAGATTCTCCGTTCGGTAAATTTCAAATGTTCATGTCCAAGTTGGTCAAAGTCCCCAAACCGGAACTGGATCGCAAGCTCGCCCAAGAGCAAAAGCTAAAAGCTAAGAAGAAGAAATAGTCTTACCCTTGTCTATTAGTTCCACCCAGGCCCACGCCACGAGTGGTACGATTATATTCCTCAGCAAATGAAACAATAGAACGCCTGCCGTAATAAGAAGGCACATTCGCCGGGTGTGCTCATAGCGCTCTATATGGATTTATCGACCCTTGAACGAAGCGTTAAGAGTCTAGAGAGATCACTCGACTCATTCGAGACGTTGCTCGCTTGGATGACCGCGCTAGTGGTCATCGGCCTAGTAATCGAATATTGGCATGAGATTCCAGAAGCAATTAACGAAGTAAGAGAGGTCCGCAAAGTTCTGTGGCAACCGGCGTGCGTGATCCTGGGTGCAATCCTCATCACGGTAGGGGTTGCTGGAGAACTGGCAGTGCAATTCTTTGCTTCTAGAAAACAGGGCGATTTACGAACCACAAACCATCAAATTGAGGGATTGCTAACCGCACAGGCCGCAGCCGCACGACAGAAAGCAAGCGAAGCAGACGAACGTGCGATCAACTTGCAGACGGTACTACTGCCTCGACGGTTGTCGCCGTTCGTCTCACCCCCAAACCGCGATGAAAAATACCGTGCTGTTAGAAAACTACAAGAAGAGTTTTCTGGAACTTCCTTCGTGCTGCAAAGCGTTCCGTTTTTCGAAGCCGAAATGCTCACGAACGACCTGGAGTACCTACTAACTGGCCTGAAGTGGCAGGGCCGGATAATTGAAAATTGGCATGAGACTGGCATGAGGCCAGTCCTCATCCACGACGGCGTGGAAATATGGACATCATGGCGACCAAAACAAAAGCCCCCTGTAGGATCGAGCAGGGTGCCACGCGATAGAGCATGGCTAGCTGCTGAAGCACTTGCTAGAGTTTTGACGTTAAATGAAATCCAACTCGTCGCGCACTTCGATGTCTCGTCAATGAAGGAAGAGCGTTTCGCCCCGTTTGGATTCAACCCGCCAGAGAATGCCGTCGTGGTCTTCATTGGAATAAAAAACATCGCATGGGACTTAGACATTCTGAAGCAGAAGTCCGCTGCCACACAACCAAAGTGAGACTGGCCTGTCACGCCAGCCACGAGCATAACGAACACTACATGGTTAGTCGACTATGTTATCATCAGCAAAGTCAAAAGTTGACATAATATGTGTTATCGGAAGCTCTATTCTAGCCTGAAAGGAGCAGCAATGAAGCCTTGTATCTTGATGCTTCTCACAATCACGGCGCTGGCCGCAGCACCACGCCAGGAGACGTTCACCGGTATCATTACCGACAGCATGTGCCTTAAAGGCGACCATTCGAAAATGCAAATGGGGCCGACCGATGCCGAGTGCACCATCGCTTGCATCCGGGAGCACGACGCCACCTACGTTCTTTATGACGGCAAGAACGTTTACAGCTTGAGCGACCAGCAGACGCCGGAAAAGTTCGCGGCACAAAAGGTGACGGTCAAGGGCACGCTGGATGCGAAGACGAAAACCATCCACGTGGACTCGATAACCGCAGCCAAATGAGCCCGTTTCAGCGCGGCCCTCATGGCCCTGATCCACTCAACTTTGAAAACGCCGCCTCCACCCATTTCGACGGCAGTTCATCCACCGCGCACCGCATCCGCTCTTGCCACCAACTCGAGATCTGGTTCAGATCTTCGCGCTCATAACGGTGTTCCACCAGTTCATAGCTTCCGCGCCTGTAGAGCACCAGATCGATCGGAAAATCGACATTTGAAGCGCACAGCCGCGTCGCATCGAACGCCAGCACGCCCAGCTTGAACGCATATAAAATCGGATCGGTGTGCGTTAACGAGCGTTCCAGAATCGGCTTCCCAAATCCCGAATTGCCGATGATCTGATAAGGCGTGTCCGGCCCCACTTCCACCCAATTCCCTTCCGGGTAAATCAGAAACAACCGATGCGAACTATCGCTCACCATCTGGCCGCCAATCAACGAATGAATGTTGAAGTGAAGATCGGCATCCTCTAAAGGCTTGGCGTCCTCGGCTGCGATCCGCCGCACTTGCGCGGCATACAGGTTGACCAGTTTGAACAGGCGCTCCCTGGCAGAGATCTGCTTGCTGAAAGCCTCCTCGAAACTAAGCAGCACTTTATCCCGAAGCGATCGCAGCCCCGACGTCATTATAAAGAAGGAATACCCGGGACCCTGGTAGGTAGCTACTTTCCTGGCCGTCAGCGACTCGGAGCCGGACACCACACGCGTGTCTGCGATGCCTACAAGTCCTTCTTCAACAGTAACTCCGAGACAAAATGTCATCTGATTCCTTAGTTAATCTAATGCCGAGCCAAAGCTCCTAAAGATCTCCAATTGCCCCGGATCAACCAGCGCTTGATCTTCTGGATGCCACTGCACCGCCAGCACAAATCGTCTCTCGGGATGCTCGAGCGCTTCTACGGTCCCGTCTTCGGGATCGACGGCGGACACCCGGAGATTGCCGGCCACGGTCTTCACCGCCTGATGGTGGCGGGAGTTAACTTGCCAAGTATTCGCGCCGGCAATTTTTGCAAGGAGTGTTCCAGGCTCGATCGATACCTCGTGCACTGCCTGATCGCGTCTGGTGTCGGTCCGTTGATGCCGCTGCGGCGGAAGCAAGTGCTGGATCAAAGTGCCGCCCTGACACACGTTGAGAATCTGAAGACCCCGGCAGATCGCCAGCACCGGCAGATCCCGCGCCAGCGCCTCTTTGATCAGCGACGCCTCCACCGCATCCCGCTCTCTATCGGGTTGATCCGTTGCCACTTGCCTGCTTTCGCCGTAGAGCACCGGATCGACATCCGGTCCGCCGGTCAGAACCAAGCCCTCGAAACCGTTCAAAGACAGTGAGCTGTTCGCCTCCTGCAACACAGGGTTAACCCCGGCCGCAAGCAGCGCATCCCGGTACGGCGCTACTTTGTCAGCCTCCCTGTAGATTACGAGCACCTGTTTGTTCAAAGCTGGAAGCTCTCGCACCCAAGCGAGGCATAAGGGTCATTGTCGCATTTTCCACTTTCGGTTAAGATGATCCTGTATGGTGGCTTAAAGCGCCCCGTCGCTTATTGCCTCGTCAGCAAGGCACGCTCGAGCGTCCATAAGGCGGGAGAGCTAATGCTGATCCGATTAGGCTACGACATTCAGTTCGACGTCCCCGCGTCCGTTCCGATGGTCGCGATGCTCCATGTTCATCCCTCGAGAATCGCCGACCTGCGCGAGCCCGATGAACTACAGCTCACCCCGTCGGCGCCCGTTGACATGTATCGCGACTCGCATGGAAACATCTGTTCTCGTTTCGTGGCGCCCGCTGGAAACTTTCGGCTCTATAACTCCACCTTGATCGAGGACACGGGCGAACCTGATCCAACCAATCCCGGCGCGGCCCAAATGCCCGTGCAAGATCTGCCGCCGGAAGTGCTCCGCTACATGCTCCCTTCCCGCTATTGCGAAGTTGACCAACTTATGAACACGACCGGGGACTTGTTCACTGCTAGCCAACCGGGATGGGCCCGCGTACAAACGATCTGTGACTGGGTCAACGCGAATATCACGTTTGGCTATAACTTCGCCAGCCCCACCAAGACGGCCCGCGATGTGTTTGCTGAGCGCCGCGGTGTCTGTCGCGACTTCCAGCATCTCGCCATCACGTTTTGCCGCTGCATGAACATTCCGGCCCGGTACGCCACCGGCTACCTGGGTGACATCGGTGTTCCCCCACAACCACCAATGGACTTCAGCGCCTGGTTTGAGGCTTACCTGGAGGATCGCTGGTGGACCTTCGATGCCCGCAACAACAGTCCGCGAATTGGGCGCGTGCTGATGGCCACCGGCCGCGATGCAGCCGACGTGGCAATAACTACGTCCTTCGGGAATGCCTGGTTGAAAAACTTCGTGGTGGTGACCGATGAAGTCGCTCCCCGGATCTTCATCGCAACTTAACGTGACGCACGCACCTGCGTGCCGCGTCGGCCACGGGTTTCCCCTGCGGCCCTGCTTATCGGGGGACAAGGCCGCCCTTCCTGGATGCCCGTCGTCGACGCCCGATCCCCCTCCGATGCGATAAACTCCATTGACATGCGTATCGCCGCTTCCCTTCCCTGGATTTTCACCTTAGCTCTCGCAACAGCCCAGCCGCGGCCCCAACAAACACTCAACGTCTACGTCATCGACGTCGAAGGCGGCAACGCCACGTTGTTTGTAGCGCCGTCCCATGAGTCGCTGCTCATCGATACCGGCAATGCCGGCGCAGCGGCGGCGCGCGATGCAGGTCGCATCATGGACGCCATCAAAGACGCCGGACTCCAGCAGATCGATCACCTCATCATCACGCACTGGCATGGCGATCATTTCGGCGGCTTGGCCGAGCTGGCTCCCAAGATTCCGATTCGCGAGTTTATCGACCACGGCCCCAACGTCCAGCCGGGCGAGCTGGCCGACACGTTTCTCCAAAAAACCTACCCGCAGCTTTACGCCCATGCAAAGCACACCGTCGCCAAAGCCGGCGACAAAATCTCCATGGCCGGTCTCGATATTCGCGTCGTGACTTCCGCCGGTGAGACCATCAAGACGCCGTTGCCGGGCGCCGGAGCGCCCAACCCCTATTGCGCGAACTTCAAGCCCGGGGAAAACAATGCCGAGGACCCTCAATCCGTCGGGATCTACGTTAAGTTTGGAAAATTTCGCACCATTCATTTGGGCGACATCACCAAGAACAAGGAGTTCGAGCTGATGTGCCCCAATAACCGCATCGGCACAGTCGACGTGCTCTTAGGTTTGCATCATGGCCAGGCCAGCTCGAATTCCCCGGTGCTCGTTCACGCCCTCCATCCACGCGTTGCCATCATGAATGACGGTACTCGCAAAGGAGGTGAACCGGAAGTCATGCAGACGGTGCATTCGTCCCCCGGCCTCGAGGATCTGTGGCAGCTTCACTTCTCACTTCTGAGCGGGCAAGAGTACACCGTGCCGGGAATGTTTATCGCCAACACGATTGATGATCAGCCGTCCACGCTGCCCATCGCTCCTTCTTCTGCGGCATCCGCGCCCATCCACAACGGCACAGCTTATTGGATCAAACTGGCCGCGCTATCGGACGGTTCCTTCACAGTCACCAACACGCGCAACAGCTTCACCAAAACCTACCGGTAGAGTGGCACAGGCATTCTTGCCTGTGTTTGGTGCTGTCATAATAGTTCTCTTGACCCGAATTTCCCTCGCCATCCTCCCCCTGCTCCTATGCTCCTGCGACCGCCTTCCCGAGACCTATCCACCGCCCCAGCAGAGGCAGCCGCAAGCGTTCACGCCCGACCCAGCCGCGATGATGGTGGAGATGAACGACCCCGATGCCGCTCAACACATCGTCAAGGACATCTACGAGCCTATGAGCAGCTCCTGGCGCTGGACCGCCAAGCAGCCGACCGTCAGAGTCCTCGTCTATGCCGCCGACAACGTCAAGCTTAGTGTGGACTTCGCGATCTGGGACGACGGTTTCAAACAGACCGGCCCTCTCGAATTGTCGTTTTTTGTCAACGGACACCTGCTGGATAAAGTGAAGTACGCGACGCCAGGGTACAAACATTTTGAAAAAACGGTGCCGGCCGGCTGGCTGTCCTCGGATACAGAATCGACGATTTCTATCGATGTCGACAAGCTCTACGTCTCGCCGCAAGATGGCGTGAAGTTCGGTATCATTTTGACGCGCGTCGGGTTTCTCCGGTAATGCACGCGGCATTGACGGTCCTGGCCATTCTGTTCGGCTGGTTGTTCACCGTTGCCACCGCTTGGGCGCTCGGTACCCTTCTGCTTCGCAAACTTTCTCTTAGTTTTTATCGTTGGGAAGAACGCCTCTTCGCGTTTGTCATTGGCGCAGCTCTACTCAGCGCGATAGTTTTCGAGTTGTGCGTCGCGCAACTTGCCTGGAAACCGCTATTTCTTGTTCTCGGCCTTGCGATCATCTTCTATGCGTTGCGCTCGGGCGCTCATCATCTGCGGGGCGATGAGTTTCCGCCGCTGCCTCTGCGATGGCGGTGGGTCTTCCTGGTCGTCTTTAGCGCGTTCACTATTCTATATCTCATGAATGCCCTGGAGCCCGAATCCAGCCCGGATGGAATGTCCTATCACCTGGGGGTCGTCGCAAAATACCAGCGAACTCATGGATTCCCCCGCATTACTACCGACATTTATGCCAGCTTGTCGGAAGGCATCGAGATGTTGTTCCTTTGGGCATTCGAGTATGGCCGTCATTCCGCGGCTGCGTTGGTCCATTTCGCGTTTTTCATCGTTCTCATATTTCTGATCCTGAGCTACGCTCGAAGAATTGGACGACCTGGGGTCGGCGTAGCCGCCGCGATCTTCACCTATGCCAGTCCGGTGGTCGGCCTCGACGGGACCATCGCCTACATCGACGTCGGCATAACAGCGGTCCTCTTCGCTCTCTTCTATCTGTTGCAGATTTGGGACCAGGACCGAAACCCCCAGCTACTTATCCCGATCGGGATTCTCGCGGGCTTCAGCTACGCCGTAAAGTACACCGCATTCATCGCAGTGCCATACGCGCTCTGCTTCATCGCCTGGAAGTCATGGCGCGCGCGCAAGCCAATTCTGCGTCCCCTCCTGGTAGTCTCAATGCTTGCCCTGGTCTTCATCCTGCCGTGGATGGTGAAGAGCTGGATTGAGGTCGCGAATCCTTTTTCACCCTTTGCGAACCGCATCTTCCCGAATCCCTACGTGCACATCTCGTTCGAAGATACCTATCGCCAGTACATGCGGGTCTACGCTCTGACCAGTTACTGGCAGATTCCCTGGCAGGTGACGGTGCGAGGCGACCTGACTACGGGCCTGATCGGGCCGCTTTTTCTGCTCACACCCATCGCTCTTCTGGCGTTGCGTTTCCGTGAAGGCCGCCAATTGCTCCTTGCTGGATTGGTTTTTGGACTTCCGTATGCGACCAACGTCGGAACGCGCTTCCTGATTCCGGCAATTCCGTTTATTTCACTTTCGCTGGCCTTGGCGCTGTCCGGCCTGCAGTGGCTCCTGCTCGTTTTGGTGGCCGCCCATGCGATCTCTTGCTGGCCCAATGTCGTTCAGCGCTACTGCTCGCCGGCCGCCTGGCGATTGGTGAAGGTCTCTCCCAAGGCGGCGCTCCGGATTCAACCGCAAGATGCTTACCTGAAGGGCAACCTCGGCTACGACCTCGCTCAAATGATGGAACATTTCGTCCCTGCGGATGCCAAGGTTTACGCCTTCACGCAACCGGGCACTGCGTACACTTCCCGGCAGGTATTGGTGGGCTATGAGGGCGCACTCAACGAGCTTCTGCAGGACATCCTGTGGACGCCCATGTTCCGCGACTTCCAGCCTACTCGAATTCTCACGTTCCACTTTTCGTCGCGCGAGCTTCGGAAAGTGCGCGTCGTTCAGTCCGCGACCGTGCCAGAGGTGCAGTGGTCGGTCTCGGAATTGCGCGTCTTCGCCAGCGGACGCGAGCTACCCCGCGTTTCTGAATGGCGGCTCACCGCACACCCGAATCCTTGGGATGTCCAGTTAGCCTTCGATAACAGCGCCGTCACTCGTTGGAGAAGCTGGCAGCCGCCGGAACCCGGCATGTATCTGGAGATCGACTTCCATCGCAACCAAGCGCTCGATTCCGTCGTCGTGGAATCGTCGGGCGATTCTTCCGCAACAAAAATTAAGTTGGATGGCCTGGCCGGCGATGGCAAATGGACCGCCCTCGCGGCAGCTCCGATTGAGTCCCTCCGGCCCAACCGCATGAGCCTGCGTCAGGCCGCCACCGCCGAGTTGAAGGCGCGAGGAGTTCGATATCTGCTGATCACCGACGACAACATCGGCGCCAATGATTTCCGGTCGTACGCCAAGCTGTGGGGCCTGAAGACCGTCGCCGAGCAAGGAACGGCGCGGTTGTATTACATCGAGTAGCCTGCATGGACAGATACTTTCTTGGCGTTGACGGGGGCCAATCCAGCACAACGGCGATCATCGGAGACGAAGCCGGGTGCGTGCTCGGCATGGGTCGAGCCGGACCTTGTAATCACGTTTCTACGGCCGAGGGCAAAGCGAAATTCGTCGACGCTATCCATTACTCCCTGAATGCGGCCGCTTCACAAGCCGGTCTCGATTCGTCCGGTGTTCGGTTTACTTCCGCCTGCCTCGGATTCAGCGGCGGGCCCGCCGATAAGGAGGCGATCCTTCGCGAGATGATTCTCAGCGAGCGAATGATCGTGACCAACGATGCGCTAATTGCCCTGTCCGGCGCCACCGCCGGTCAACCCGGGCTGATTGCGATTGCCGGAACAGGATCCATCGCATTCGGCCGCAATTCGTCCGGCAAAACGGCCCGAGCGGGGGGGTGGGGATACATGTTTGGCGATGAAGGCAGCGGGTTCTACATCACGCGCCAAGCCTTGCGCGCGGCGCTTCGTTCCGAAGAAGGCTGGGGACCCGCCACTTCCTTGCGCTCCATTCTGCTTCAGGTGACCGGTGCTCCAGACATCAACCAGTTGCTGCACCGGCTCTATACACCCGAGTTTCCACGGCCGCGCATCGCCGCACTCGCCAAACTTGTAGATGAAGCCGCGGAAAACGGCGACGCGCCCGCTGGGAACATTCTCAACGAAGCCGCGCAGCAACTGGCGATCCTCATTGCTGCCGTACGCGAACAATTGTTCCAGCCCGGAGAGGCCGCGCGCGTGAGCTTTGCCGGCGGAGTATTTCGGAGCCGTATTCTGCTTGAACGATTTCGGATGCTTATAGAAATGGAAGGCGGCAATCGGTTCGCGCCGCCCGCCTATGGTCCGGCCGCCGGCGCGCTGCTTGAAGCCTATCAGGCCGCCGGCATCCGTTGTAAGCTATTCAATGTTCCAGAGGAGAAATTATGAGATTGCTCTCGGTGTTGCTGGTGGGCGCGGTCGCGGTTGCGGCCGAACCGGATTGGCCGCAAGTGGAAAAGCACGCGCTCAAATATTTCCAACAGTACGTCCGCATTCGATCCATCAACCCGCCTGCTGATACAGCCGCCGCCGCTCAGTTGGTGAAGGCTGAGCTGGAGAAGAACGGCCTCGCGCCGAAGCTCTTTCACAGCGGGCCGGGCGGTCAAACCAATCTGGTGGTGCGCCTGAAGGGCCGCGATTCGTCCAAGAAGCCCTTGCTGCTCTTGAATCACATGGATGTCGTGCCAGTCGACGAAAAGGCCTGGAACATCGACCCGTTCGGCGCAATAATTCGTGACGGTTTCATCTGGGGCCGTGGGACGCTCGACATGAAGGGCATCGGCGTCCAGCAATTGACGGCGCTGATCGCTCTGCATAACACCGGCATCACGCCGTCGCGAGACATCGTCATGATTTCCACCGCTGACGAGGAAAGCGGTGGCGAACGCGGAATCCGCTGGATGATCGAAAATCACTATGACGAAATCGCCGCCGAATATGTGCTCGACGAAGGCGGCATGGGCTCGCGCGATGGGCTCGCGCCCGACAAACTCGTGTTCGGCGTCTCAGTGGGCGACAAGGTCATAACGTGGCTTCGCCTGCGCGCCAAAGGCACCGCCGGCCACGGCTCGCAACCCATCCCCGACAACGCCAATCTGATTTTGTTGGACGCGATCCGCAAGGCAATGATCCTGCCCGCCGGCGGCAAGCAAAACCCGGTCGTCGAGGAGATGCGCCGGGCCATCGGGCCTTTGGTCGAAAACAAATTCAATTCCGCAATCCAGCGCAACACCATTTCCCTTACCTCCCTGACGGCCGGCGTGGGATCGCCCCCCAGACCGAACGTCATTCCATCCACCAGCGAGGCAACGCTAGATTGCCGGCTGCTCCCCGGCACTAACGCTGATGAATTCATTTCCGACATGAAGGCCCGCATCAACGATCCGCGGGTTACGGTGGAGATCATCAACGTCGCTCCGGATGTCGGCATGAGCCGCAGCGACACGCCGCTGTTCGCCGCCATTCGCTCCGCGATTCTGAAACGCAATCCCGGCGCCATCGTCACCCCCATGCTGGTACCGTTTGGAACCGATTCAGCCTATCTGCAAGCCCGCGGTGTCATCGCTTACGGTCTGACTCCAATGATTCTCGACGCCGCCACCGCCGCCACCATGCACAGCGATCAGGAACGCATTTCGGTCGCCGAATTTCTGAAAGGAATTCACATCTTCTACGACGTGTTAGCATCGGAATTCTGAATGCGTAAAGTCTCTATTCGCGATCTGGATCTGAAGAACAAGACCGTTTTCATCCGGGTCGATTTTAACGTTCCTTTGGCCCATGGCGGGCAGGAGATCACCAGCGACCAGCGTATTCGGGCCTCGCTGCCAACTATCCGATATGCGCTGGAGCACGGCGCTGCCGTGATTCTGGCGAGCCATCTCGGCCGTCCGAAAGGCAAGCCGAGTCCGGAGATGAGTCTGAAGCCCGTCGCCGCGCGATTGTCGGAATTGCTGGGCCAGCCAGTGAAGATGGCGCCCGATTGCGTGGGCCCGGAAGTGGAAAAGATGCGCCCTAAACCAGGCGAGGTGCTGCTACTCGAGAACTTGCGATTTCACGCCGAAGAAGAAAAAAACGATCCGGGATTCTCAAAGCAACTGGCCTCTTTGTGCGATGTTTACGTGAACGATGCGTTCGGCTCCGCCCATCGCGCGCACGCCTCCACCGTGGGCATGATCCAGTACGTCAAGCAGGCCGCTTCCGGCTTGCTGATGGACAAAGAGCTGGAGTATCTGAACAAAGCCACCAGGAATCCGGCGCGCCCATGCATCGCGATTCTGGGCGGCGCAAAAGTGTCCGACAAAATCGAAGTCATCGAGAATCTGATGAAGTTCGTCGATCAGATTCTGATTGGCGGAGCGATGGCCTATACGTTTATGAAGGCGCAAGCCAAGCCAGTCGGCCAATCTCTGGTCGAGGAAGATAAGGTGAGCTTAGCCAAAGATCTGCTCGCCCGAGCCGGAGGCAAGCTGCTCTTGCCGATAGATCACATCGTGGCTATGGAACTGAAGGCAGGCGCCGACCATCGTGTGGTAACGGAAATTCCCGATCGTATGATCGGCGTCGATATCGGACCGGCGACCATTGAAGCTTACACAACAGCAATCTCCAAAGCCAAAACGATTATCTGGAACGGGCCCATGGGCGTGTTCGAGAAGCCGCCGTTCGATCATGGCACGGTCGCGCTGGCCAAGGCCGTGGCTGCCTCGGGCGCTGTCTCGGTGGTCGGCGGAGGTGATTCCGAAAAGGCCGTCAAGTCGGCCGGAGTTGCGGACAAGATCTCGCATATTTCCACCGGAGGCGGCGCGTCGCTGGAATTTCTGGCTGGGATCGAACTGCGCGGCGTCGCTGCGCTGCCCGACAAAGCCTAAAAAAGCAGCGCTATCCCGCAGATTGCGGCCGCCAACAGCGCCCAACCTGTCAACAAGGAATGATCAATCAAGAAACCGCCCACCGCCGGCGCGATGATTGCCGAAATCGAGCTGAGCGATTGAGTCAACCCGAGCACCACTCCTTGTTCGGAGCGGCCGGCTTTTTGCGTGATCAGGCTGGTCAACACCGGACGAACCACTCCGGTCCCTGAGGAAGATATGGCCGTCACCACCAGCAGCAATGGAATAGCATGAGTGAAGCCGAGTGCGGTCAGGCCCACCATCCCGAAAAAGAAGCCGGCGCGCACCAGCGTCAGCTCCCCGAATGTTTTGACGAGCCTGCCTATCAGGCCGCCTTGCAGGATGACGCCAAGCACGCCCAGGTATGCGTAAACGTAGCCGACCTCTTTCGGCCCGAACGGATGTCCGTGCCATTCAAAACGTCTCTCGGCAAACAACGGAAAGCCCGACATGAACATAGAGAACGCGAGAGTGAACGCAAAGAATTGCCACAGCCGTGGCGCGAGGTCCGGTTGGCGAAAGTATCGGGCGTAATTGCCCCAGTCCAGCACCGTGAACTTCCGTGGCGTCGCCGCATCGGCTGCCTGGGGCGTCGTGGAAGGCAACAGGAAGTAGGTCGCGAGTATGCTGGTAGCCGAAAGCCCCGCCGCCGCGAAGATCGGGTATTGGTAACTAAATTGCGACAGATAACCCGAGATACCGGGGCCAATCAGAAACCCCATTCCGAATGCGATCCCGATCAGCGCGAATGATTTTGCACGATCCTCCGGTTTGGTCACGTCGGAGATATAGGCCTGCGCCAGCGACAGATTTCCTGCCGTCAGCCCGTCGATCACACGCGACAGGAAAATAATCCAGAGCGCGTTGGCGTAGGCCAGAATCAGGAATCCGATGAAGGTGCCCATCTGGCTCACCAGTAACAGCGGCCGGCGGCCCATGTGGTCCGACATCCGGCCCAGCATCGGTCCGGCGATTAACTGGCACAGCGCGTAGGTCGAAACCAGCAGGCCAACCACTGACGGCGAAGCGCCGAATTTCTCGGCGTAAAACGGCAGTAGTGGCAGAATAATAGTGAGGCCCAAAACGTCGACGGAAACAATTAGGAAGATCGGAACCAGCGGAGATTTAAGCAAGCGAAGTCAGTACGATGGTAACAGAAGCTCGCAATCTTGATATGGCCGACCAACTTTACCTTTCTTATTGGCTCCGGAATCACACCGAGCTGACCATGCTTAGGCACTACGAAAAGCTCTTGAAGCTCTTTCCCTTCTCCCGCTTGGCTGGGCATCCCTCCACGTTCAAAATCCTGGCGATCGACTACAGCGAACCCCCGGTGCTGGAGATTCCATATCCTCCGCCAGTGGCGATAGAAGACGTGCTGGCGGCCGCCAAGGATTTTCAGAACGCCGACACCTGCTACCGGCTGGAAACCTGGTGGGATCTCTGGCAGTTCGAAAAGCAATGGGAACTTTCGCCCTCGCGCGTGGCGCTGTGTTGCTTCGCACCGGAGTTTGATCGTGAGAACGGCGAGCATCTGGCCGTCGAATTTGGAATTGACGCGCATTTTCTGCCGCAGCCTGACCTTCCCAACAGCCTGCGAATGATCCAATCCAATATCCAGAGCTTGCTCAAACTGGTTCACGATTTGGATGATACGCTGCCAGTCGAGACCCGGCGGCTGTGGTCGGAGTCCGGCGACAATTTCTCAGATAAACTGCACCAGGCATTGGTCGCGGCCGAGACATGAGCGGCCAAGTATTTATTGGTCTTCCGGCTTGTCCTTGCTCAATAGCTGCGCGACCGCTTCTGACAGCATCTTGGGGACGAATGGTTTCTGCAGAAAGGCAACCTGTTTCTCTAGAGCTTTCGGCAGGTTGGCAAGAAAGAAAGGCGATCCACTGCAGATCAGGATGCGCAGGTCGGGCCGGATTTCGAGCATGCGTGTCAGCAGTGTGTCGCCGGGAATATCGGGCATTCCGAGATCCGCAATTACCAGGTCGTAGCTCTGCGGCGCACCTTCGAAGCTATGCAGAGCGTCCTTGGACGCAGGGTAAGCCTCCACTTCGTAACCCAACCGCCTCAAGTATTTTTCGAGCAGTTGGATTAGCGAGACTTCGTCTTCGACGAGTAAAATTCTGGCTCCCGGCACGCTCAAAAGATGGCCAGCGGCGTTGAACCCGGGCTAAACGCCAGCCCAACCGTCACCCGGCTGGAGTCCTTCATATAGAACGAATTCTGCGTGGTGTAATGGCGAAAGTCGTAACGCATCTCCACGTGTATCGCGCGCCCCAATTTGTAGGTCCCGCCCGCACCGGCCAGAAAATCCGACAGTTGCCCGAGCGTCTGCCCGACTGCCGTCATTGTGCCGTAGCTGGCGTACATGCTGGCGGCCAGGCGGCGATAGCCCGTGTAAGAATATGATGCGCTACCCACGTTCTGCCGCGATGTCAGATACACTCCGTTGCCGGGCGTAACGCCCATCGAATAACTCAGCGTAATCGCGGAGCGGTCAAACCGCCGAATCAAACGAGCATCAGCCATGGGAGCATAGAGCACCCGGGCGAATGTAACAATGGCATAGTTTTGGCCGACGATGATGGCAATCGCGGGATCGATGGGAACTTGTTGAAGGCCAGAAGTATCCACCCGTATACCTCCGCCCTGCAGGCTGAAATCCCACCTGCGGCTCACTCCGATGGAGTAGCCGAGTCCGATGCTCTGCATTTTTGCAAATCCGAATTCCCGTTGGAAATCGAAGTGAGTATATGCGTAGCTCCCCGACAGCGTCTGCCGCCGTGTTATTCGGTAAGCTACGTTCGCGCGCGCGCTATATCCATCCAACCCAGCCAGCGCCAGCGACCCTTGTCGAACGATAAACCCCTCTCCACCGAAGCCAAACGACAAACGTGCGGTTTTCTGCCAAACCAGATCAACGCGAGACTGCAAAAATTTTGTGCGGAGGTCAAATAATTGACTGGTTGGAACCGCGAACAGATCGGTGTTCGTAAGCGGCAGGTAGGCAAATCCTCCGTTTGCGAGTGAGGTGGTGCCGGCAGTCTCCTTCAGATCCAGTGTGATGTGCCGCGATAGCACGTGGCTGTATGCCAGATTCAGAAACTGGTCCGTGCCATTAAAGAAGGTGTGATTCGTGTAATCCCGATATGCGCCACGGTATTCGACACTGAGTTTGTCGTGCACCCAGGTCTTGGAGCCGATCACGCCAAAGCCGACCTCGACGCCGTAAGCTCCGTAACTGGGCACATTCCCTTGCGGATTGACGACTAAGGGTGTCAAGCCGGAGTCATAGACTCCGGTTATGTCCCCGTAATAACGGAAGTCAATCAGCTTCCCGCCCCGCTCTCCGATCAGACTCTTATCGCGACTGAGAATGGAAGGTCCCGCGTAGGTCTGGTCCTGATCTTGTTGACTCTGTTCCTGTTGACTCGAATCCTTTTGATCCGGGCCCTTCTGGTCCTGTGATTGCGGCGGGTTCTGTGCCCATGCGAAGGTAGCCACCCACAACGCCATGCCGATAATTTTTGGTCTCAACCCCGATGCTCCTGTCCCTAGATGCAAACAAGTAAGATGCAAGCAAGTACCATTCTGCTACAGTCTGGCTTCGCTATGATCGGCAGGTATGCGCTTTCATACCGAACATCTGGTCTTCAACACTAAGAATCATCGACAGTTCATCAACATTACTGCAGATGTGAACAAGGCACTAGACAAGAGCGGGATACAGGAGGGCATGATCCTGGTTTCCGCGATGCACATTACGGCGGGCGTATGGGTCAACGACGCTGAAGATGGTCTACTCGCCGACATCGATGAATGGCTCGAAACGCTAGCGCCGTACCGGGAGGAGTACCGCCATCATCGGACTGGGGAGACCAACGGGGACTCCCACCTCAAGAGCCTGCTGGTGCACCACCAGGTGATCGTGCCGGTGACTGCTGGAAAGCTAGATTTTGGGCCCTGGCAGCAAGTTTATTATGCGGAATTCGACGGCCAGCGTCCGAAGCGCATCATTATTAAAGTAATGGGCGAGTGAAGCGCTCGGCGGAGTTGTCGCAATTCCTGAAAGGAACCGCGGCCGACGCGGCATTTCCCAGGTGAGGAACCAAATGAAACGACTCTTTCCGCTGACCGCTGCGTGCATGGCGAGCGCGCTAGCCGCCGATATTCCTATCCGCGAAGTGATTCTCTATAAGAGCGGCGTCGGTTACTTCGAGCGCGCCGGTACGCTCCGCCCCGGTGATTCCGCGCGTCTCGATTTCAAGGCTTCGGACATGAACGATGTGCTGAAGTCGCTGACGCTGGAAGATCGAAACGGAGGAAAGGTCTCAGGGGTGCGCTACGATTCGAGCGAACCGCTGCAGCAAAAACTTGCCGACTTTCCGTTCAAAATCGGCGACCATACTGCACTGAGCTTATTTCTGGATCAGATGAAAGGCGCCCGAGTGGAGATAAAATATGGCGCCGAGACAGTGGCCGGCGTGATCGTCGGCGGGCGTCTGGTGGCGGCTGACGACAAACATTCCGAGCGCGAACAAGCCGTGCTGCTGCTCGATTCCGGCGATCTTCGGACGCTCGATCTCGCTGCCGCAGGCTCTGTTCGATTCGCCGACCCGAAGTTGCAAGTCCAGCTCAAGGACTACCTGACTATCGTCAACCAGTCGCGCTCTCTCGACAAACGCAGCATCTACGTCGATTCTTCTGACGCCAAGGACCGGCAGATCGAGGCCAGTTACATGATCCCGACACCGGTCTGGAAATCCAGCTACCGGCTGATTTTCAACGACAAGACCGAGCCGATGCTGGAGGGCTGGGCCATCATCGATAACACCACTGGCGAAGACTGGACCAACGTCCTTTTGTCGGTGGTGTCGGGCCGGCCGGTGTCTTTCATCAGCAAGTTATATGAGCCTAAGTACGTGCCGCGGCAGACGGTGGAACTGCCGGAGGACCGGGCGGCTGCGCCGGTTGTCTACCAGGGTGGACTCGGCGGCGGCGTCTCCGCTGGCACGGACCAGATCCTGAGGGCGGCCGCCCCACCACAGCCCCCGGCGAACCCGCAATTCATGGCGATGGGCAAGACACAATCCATCACCGGCGCTATTAACGGTCGAGACGTTGAGATGAAGGAACCTATCAGCAACGTCGCGGTGAACGTGGCCTCGGCTGATCTCGGTGAGCTTTTCGAGTATCGTTTTTCCACGGCCATCACGGTGAAGAAGGACGAATCAGCGATGCTGCCCTTCCTGCAACAGAAGATCGGATCGCGCAAGCTGCTGATCTATTCCGAGAATTACGGCGAGCATCCGATGAACGCCGCCGAGCTGACCAACTCCACCGGAAAAACGCTAGACGGAGGTCCAATCACCGTCTTCGACGCCAACAGCTACGCCGGGGAAGCGCTAATGACGACGCTCAAGGCAGCCGACAAACGGCTGATCAGTTACGCCGTCGACCTCGGCACGCGCGTCACTACGCAATTCGATACCAGCCGCAATATCGTTCGCGAGATTCATGTGACTCGTGGAATGTTGACCGCGCGCTCGGCCATGCAGGAAACCAAAACTTACACCATCCACAACGTGGACCAAAAGGTGAAGACGCTTATTATCGAACATGCCGAGCGTCCCGAATACAAGCTGCTCAATCAGAAGCCAACGGAAACGACGACCAATGCGTACCGCTTCGAAGTGAAGCTGGGACCCGATTCCACCCCGAAGTTTCCGGTCACCGAAGAGCGCGTCTACGACACCACTACGGCGGTCTCCAGCCTGACTCCCGACGTGTTGCTGACTTATGTCCAGAACAAGGCGATTTCCGACACCGCCCGGCAGCAGCTTCAGCAGATCCTGGACCTAAAACGACAGATCGCCGCCCTCGACAACCAAATTCGGCAGCTTGATGGCGACATCAACAACCTGACTCAGGACCAGAATCGCATTCGCCAGAACATGATGAGCCTGAATCAGGTGAGCGGCCAGCAGGATCAGGTGCAAAAGTACGCGCGCCAATTGGCTACGCAGGAGAGCCAGTTAGCAACCATGCGCGACCATCAGAGCGACTTGAAAAAGCAAAGGACCACCGCGGAATCGAGCCTGAGCGGGTTGATCGAAAAGTTGGATTTTTGATCGCTCGCTCACACTCGCGGCTCGGTTACCTTTTCGCGGACGTTGAACTCCAGCTTCCACCGACGCCCGTCGCGCGCCACCGACCAGAGCTGGAGCATGCCGGTTTCGGTAACCACCGTTTCCAGCGTGACCGGCAGGAACTCGCCGGATTTGCCATCCGCCGGGAGACAGACTTCCACAGGCGATAGCTCTTCCAGATCGTCGCCGACGTCGTCGAGCATCGCTCCAGCGGCGTCGTTTTTCCGCGTGGCTGATTGGAAGAAACGAAACTCGGCCGGCTCGCCGACCACCAGGCTGAACTCGCGCTCTCGCAACTGGGCCGAGCTTCCTTCTTCCATTCCGAAAGGAGCGACTGTCAGGGCCTTCAGAGGAGCGCGCATCCCCGGAACGGCCGGCATAGCGCTTTCGATCCCAACATAGTAAGTACGCGGCACGCCACCTCGAATTCGGACACCCCGGCCCGTGCGCGCCAGCCCGTAATAAGCAGCGCCGCGCGCCACGGCGTGCATTAAGTCTTCGCCTACCAATGGGACGGCCGGCTCCAAACCCTCCTCTTTGAGCCAGCTATTCAATACCTCCAGAATCCTGCTCCGGACTAGATTCGCTCGCAACACGCCGCCGTTGAATAGCACGTGAGTCGGCGCCGCCAGACCGCTTGCTCCGCGACGCACCGCGCCGTGTTCCGATTGCGCAGCTTGCTGCCGCAGGAATCGAGCGAGATGCCGCGTGATGGCCGCATCGGCGGCGTATGGCAGCCCGATTTCGGCTAAACCGGTCCTGCGACGCTGGGGCATGTCATGGCTCGAAACCGTCGGCAGGAAGCCTTCGCCCAGGATGCGATCCACATCCTCGCGCTGCAGCTTTGTCTTGATTGTACCGCCGACCAATCCAGTGCCACGGCCGAGAATCGTCACCGGATGCTCGCGCTTCTTGTTGTCTTGATCGAGCAGCTTTTCTTTGGCCAGGCGGCATTGCTGCCACAGGGCGTTCAACTGCATCATGTCGAGCTTGGTGCCCTGAGCGGTGAGCTGCTGCTCCAAGTGGCGAGCGAGCGCCAGATCGACGTTGTCCCCTCCCAGCAGGATGTGCTCTCCCACCGCGATGCGCTCGAGTTGCAGTTCCCCGCCCTCTTCGGTGACCGCGACCAGCGTGAAATCGGTGGTGCCGCCGCCGATATCGACCACCAGAATCAGGTCGCCCACTCGCACGCGCTCACGCCAGTCCGGATGGCGCTCGATCCAGGCGTAGAACGCGGCCTGCGGCTCTTCCAGCAAAAGAAGATTCTGGTAGCCGGCCTGCTCGGCGGCCTTCAACGTAAGCTCGCGAGCGACCGCATCGAAGGACGCCGGCACGGTAACAAAAACTTGTTGCTCTGTGAACGGAGCGTCCGGCATCTTCGAATCCCAGGCCGCACGCATATGTTCGAGGTAACGCCGCGAAGCTTCCAGTGGCGAGATCTTTTGAACTCCTTGAGGAGCGGTAGGCGGGAGAATCGGCGCTGTTCGGTCGATGCCGGCGTGCGACAACCACGATTTCGCCGACGCAACCAAACGGCTGGCGACCTCTGCTCCACGCTTTTGCGCTAGTGAGCCCACTACGAAGGGCGGATTTTCGTTCCACGGTAGTCCCGTCGTGCCGGCGGAAAAATCGGATGGCCCCGGAATGTACAGAAAGGAGGGCAGCAACGGCTCGTCGCGCACTTCGCCTGGATTCGTCAGTTGCGGGATAGCAAGCAGATCAATGGGTTGAACATCCCGCGGATCGCCTCCCGCGGGCGCATAAGCGACGGCGCAGTTGGTCGTACCCAGGTCGATACCGATAACATATTTGTGAGACAAAGCAGGTGTGGGCAGAAGTTCGCTAGCCGACACCCCCAGTGTAGCTAAGATGGAGCTTTGCGAATAGCACTGATCGGATACGGTAACGTGGGCCGCGCTTTCGCCCACTTGCTCGAGCGGCAGCGCGCCGCTTATCCATTTCGTATCGTAGGAATCCACACTGCGCGTCACGGGACCGCCTATGACGCTTCTGGTTATGATGTATCGGGCCTGGGGATTGAGCCGTCGTTTGGTCCGCCGGCAGGGTCCGTGGAAGAATTTCTCGATCGCGCGAAATCGGAGGTTGTGGTTGAAATCACGACACTCAATCCCGCGACCGGCGAGCCCGCGCTATCCCATATCCGATCCGCTTTCGCACGCGGCCGGCATGTAGTGACCGCCAACAAGGGACCCATCGCCCATGCATATGCTTCGTTGCGTGACGAAGCCAAGAACGCCGGGGTCGAGTTCCGTTTCGAATCCACCGTAATGGATGGGGTCCCGGTCTTCAATTCCGTTCGCAAGAACTTGCCGGGCGTGAAAGTGTTGGGCTTTACGGGCGTGTTGAACTCCACTTCCAAAGTTGTCATCGCCGCGATGCGTGAGGGAAAGTCGATGGAAGATGGTATCGAGGCGGCGCGACGCTTGGGCATCACAGAAGCCGATGCCAGCTACGACATCGATGGCTGGGATTCGGCGGCGAAGACCGCGGTGCTGGCCAATGTTCTGATGGATGCACGAGTGACTCCGCACGATGTCGATCGCCGCGGGATCGGCCGCCTTACGCCGGAGCGCGTACTGAAACTGGCGAAGGCTCGCAAGACCGTGTGCTTGATCAGCCGTGCACGCACGACGCCCTCCGGCGTCCGGCTGCGCGTGCGGGCTGAGGTGATCGACGATACCGATTTGCTGGCATCTGTTGAAGGCACGTCGAATCTGCTACTGCTCGATACCGACTTGATGGGCACCATCGGGATCATGGGGATTTCCTCGGGTGTCGAACAGACCGCTTATGGCGTATTCAGCGATGCGGTCGATATCGCCGAGTCGCTCGGCCGCTAGACTCGGTGGCGTAAAGAGTTACGCCGAACCAACGCGAGCGCCAGCAGTCCAGCTACGACAAGCCATAGCATCCGCGGCTCGGGGACCGCCGATGTGGCCGATAGCACCGCGAGGTGATCGAGCATCAGCACATCCGGAGCCGAGATGTTCTCAAATCCTACCGAGGTAAGCGTTGTGCCCCCGGTGGCGTCAATCCGCAGGTATGCGTTGCGCTGCAAGCCGGGGGTCCAGTTTGCTCCGGCCAGAGTCTCGATCACGCCTTCATCCACACCGTTCACGAATAATTCATGGTTCGTAATCGGAAATTGATTTGGTGGCGTATCGAGGGACTGAAAGTTACCCATTCCCAGACCAAAGGACGTCGTACCCGGGGCGTAGTTAAACGTGATGACGTTGGCGATGTTCGCGGGTGAAGAGCAGTTGCTCATGCTGTTGGTAGGGATGTTGATCACCGTGTCGGTCCCATCCCAGGCCGCATTCTGCGTGAGGTTGCCGCAGGTGTTCTCATTGAACAGATTGGGCAGACTCGTCAAGGTAGTGCTGGGGACTCCACCGCTCAGGCTGATCGTGAGGCCCGAAATCAGTGTTGTAGATTCAAACCCATCTATCGTGTAGCCCGTAAGTCCCAAGGTCGCATCCATCAGCGCCGAGTTCGGGTTGAAGTCCGAAACCGGGAAAAAAGTGAGTACGATACTGGCTCGGGCGTTGCCCTGCATCGCCGCCAACCAAAACGACATCAAACCAAAGACCGCCAATCGCCGCTTGGATGCCATGCGAAGATTCCCCCTCAATGCAGAATGCGACATCGCGGGCAAAACGGGGTCATGACCGCGGCCGATGAAGTTTTGACGCGGTTCTGATTATAGGGGTAATGGGACCGCTACCCGAATCCGATTGTCCGATCCCTTACAGGCAGCCGGGCGGTTCCGGACGACACGTTGTTGCCGGTGCCATCATTTAGTAGCAATAGAGCTCCTGAACCTCCGTCGGTGATCACGAATGCAAACGCCGAATTCCCAGATTGACCCGGCCTGGAGTTGTCGGCCAAGTACTAGTAGTTTCAATTTGCGCCGGCCAGGCCTGTCAAGCCAAATGACCCGGTAACCGAAATGAGCCGCGAAGGCGGTTTGGGTGTATACTCAACGCCACTGAACGCCAAAATGGAAGTTCCAGTTAAGGTGCGCATATGAAAAACATAGTGAGATCCAATATCTACATGCCGATGGCGGCGATGATTCTGGCGGCGGCGCTTGCCGTCCCGGCGGCGGCACAGAAACAAGTACCCTTCAAAGGTGCCATACAAGGGCATGACGTCGATTCAGGGTACAACGGCACCACAGTAGTGGTCACTACAACCGGCACCGGGATTGGCACCCTTCTCGGAGAATTCTCATTCACCCAAGAAGTTACGGTGAACATCGCGGCCTCCACTGACACAGGGTCTGCTCATTGGATCGCCGCCAATGGAGACAGCATCGATGCGACAATTGTCGGATCGGGCGAACCGACGGCTACACCCAATGTCATTAGCATCACGGAAATTTACACCATTACTGGTGGGACGGGTCGATTCGCGGGAGCCCAAGGGAGCTTTACGGTGGAGCGCTTGGCAAACGCGGCAACGTTCCTCACCTCCGGCTCGTTCCACGGGACCATTACTTCCCCGGGTGCAGCTCACTGAGAATAGTCAACACTCGCGCGGAGAAGCGATGCCGAGTCGAGGTGTCTGGCGCCATTTCTCCAGGCACCCTAGCCTGTGGGGCGGCGCCTAACGACTGCGAACAGGCCGCGCCTTCGAAGTTTGCCAGACCGATGATTCCAGCCGGTACGGCGAATTGTTGAGGCCGGTTCCTGGTGAGTTCACGCGCAAGTCCCTGGGCGTTGGTCTGCATCGCTGCCGGTTGAAATACAAGGCACTCAGTCCGGTCCCGATCAGAACCAGCGAGGCAGGCTCGGGCGTGAGCAAAGTAATCTGGCCGGCGGTGATAGCGCCCGGCAGGTCGAACTACGTGGACGCGCCGGGAGACAAAAACCCAGCCGGTTCGCCCACGATAACGCCGAGTGGACGAACGTCACGCCGGCACTCGCGTAGTCCATCAAATCAGTGGTCCAGTAGTGACCCTGGAGGCACTGTGCCGCCGTCGGCCCTGGTGAATAGAGTGATACTCCCCCAGTCCCGAAGCACGCACCGTCCTGATCAGTACCAGCGAAGGTTTCGGTGTGCGACCCAACTGCAAAGAAAATCTCACTGACGGCCACAGGAGCCGAGTTGAGCACCCCGATCAGCGTGTCATTACTTCCGTCGAATGGACCTAGATCCGGGGCTTGACGTGGCCACGCTAAACGCTGTGGCGGTACCGCTGCCGTTTACAGCGGTGATCGTGATTAGAAGCTCACAACCGCTGGTGTCGTGGCCCACGGCCGGACATTCGGGGAAACTAATGGGTGCCGCAAATACAGGCAGAGCCGCGAATGCCAGAAGGTGTACCCGCAGGTTGACCTTCATCAAACCAAAGATCGCCGATAGCTGCTTGAATGCCATGTGAAAAACCCCCTAATACACGATGCGATATCGCGGTCCAAACGGGGTCATGGGGCGAACACGGAGAATTATGAATTGGTCGAAGCTGGCGAACGCGATTACATCGGCGCTGGCCGAGGGCGCCCGAGGCTAAGGGCAACGTCGCCGCCGTCGAGCCCAGCCGAGGACGCCGAGGCCCGCGAGCACCATGAAGCACGTCGCCGGCTCCGGCGTTGTGTTCACCTGGATGTCATTCACGAATGTCCAGAAGGTACTGGCGTCGAACAACTCCACGCCGAACGATGTCCCGACCGCCCCTGGCGTCAGCAACGTATAGGTTACGTCGTGACCGACGTTCCCGCTGCTTACTGCAAGCGAATCGATGACGGCATTACTTGAGTTCAAAAGCTCAAAGACCGCGCCGTTGAACGCATCGCCGGTGAACGCAATGGAGCTTATCGCGGTCGGAGTCGAGAAAGCCAGGTTGTACAGGAAAACCTCGCACGGGTTCCCGGGACTGCAGGCCCCTCCGTGCAAGCTCACCTGGCTGCCGCCGTTGCTGTATCCCTTGAACTGAATGGGTATATCTGAGAACGGCCCGAGCGGGTCGGTCGTCGCGCTCACTTCTCCGGGCTCGAAGGACGTGCCGACCGGATACGCGGCGCTGGTCGATGGGTCTGCGGTGATGATCAACCCTGCCATCGCGCTCCCGGCGACAGCGAGAAAAAGTACGAATGGACGCATCGTTTTTACTCCGGAACCAAAGATTTCCATTTTGGATGATATGACCGCCAATGGGTGCTTGAATGCCACGTGAAAATCCTCCCAATGAAGAGGTGCGATATCGCGGGCCAAACGGGGTCATGCACCCCGGCCGATTAGGTTTGGCGCGGTTCTGGTTATGGGAGTAATGGGACTGCTACTTCGGACCTGGGGCGCTGGACGGTCGCGCTCAGCGTAGCTCTTGGGATGAATCACGACCCGCAGACGGACTGGCGCGGCGTCTGGCCGTTCAAAAACCAGTGGATACTCACCCAGGAACCCAGGCCCAGCCTGCCAGTAGAAACGCCCGCCTTTGAGCGTGGACCCAACCGGCAACGGCAATTGCTGGTCGTTCACGAACAGATAGCCATTCGTCGCCCCCACCGGCAACTCGATCCGACCCAGTTCCTCGATGTTAATGGAATACACGCCCGTGGCATCCGCTGTGATTTGGGCCGGTTCGATCGGCGCGTCCGACGCCGGCACGTTTCCGCCGCCCGTGTTTGCCACCGTGATGTACCGGCTCCCGATCCCATCGCCCCGCCCCGCATTGTCGAATACATTCCAACTGATGGTGTGAACTCCATTGGCCAGCGTCGTCGTATCAATGAAGAAGAACCCCACGGCGCCATTGCTGTTTGCCAAGCCCGGAAACAAGTTGGCTATGTCGCTGCGGTACTGATTGTAGGTCGGATGCCCCACCGGCACTCCATCCAAAATCACAGTAATGGTCGAGCCGTCCATGGGGATGACATAAGGATTCTGCGTCAGCGCCCAGCCGAAATTCACATAAGCGTTGCCCGACAGGGTGCCCCCTTGAGCAGGTGTATCGATGGTCCCGAACGGTTTCGAGGCATGCACGTTGTCCACGGTTATCATGTGAGCGCCCAAATCCAATGTTTGCCCGGTCGCGTTGGTGATGATGGCGTGTAGCTTGTAGGTCCCGTTGCCCGAAGCGCCCGATCCGCTCGCGTTGGGCAGGAAGTTGGTAAGCAGCATATACCCCCACCCGGCACGATAGTTGAACGGCGCGTTTGGATAAGTGGCCTGCACGTCCGGCCGCGCACCGGCCACAAAAATGGCGTTGCCGATGAACACCAGCCCGTTGGCAGAGGCTGTCTCACCTGTCACCGGTTCGCGCCAGATGCCCACGTTGGTCGCTTGGACGGCGTCCAGTGCCCAGCCGGTGACTGGAATTGCGCCGGCGATGCCCGTAGTGTTGTTCACCGGCGTATCGAAGCTGCCGTACGGCAGACCCACGGCGACACTGGTGACATTCACCTGGATCTGCTGCGGCGAGTTAGTCGCGCCCGGCGCAGTCACCGTGATGATCCCGCTGGCCCCCGACGCGGCCGTGATCTGAAGCACCGCGCTACCTGTGCCCGACGTCGGGCTGACCGTGATGTTGGATTGGGTCGAGGAAGCCGTCCAGGCAATCGCTCCTGACGGGTTGAAGTTCAGTGCGACCGTCTGCGTGCCCGTAATTAGCTGCCCCGCGTAGCC
>Ga0073928_10002508_pt1 | contig 31310 bp, 29 predicted proteins | sample PaiPotPPA55metaG_FD_76969 | JGI IMG/M metagenome (GOLD analysis project Ga0073928, IMG submission 76969) | Iron sulfur acid spring bacterial and archeal communities from Banff, Canada, to study Microbial Dark Matter (Phase II) - Paint Pots PPA... ...
ATCAGGGTTCCGCGCAGCACGCGCTCGTCCGGCCAACTCGCCCGCATCACCACCGCCACCGGGCAGTCGGGCCCGTAATAGGGAATCAATTCTTCCACGATCGCGTCCATCGCATGGATCGCCAGATGAATGGCAAGCGTCGCGCCGCTCGACGCAAACGTCGCCAGACGCTCGCTTTCAGGCATTGCCGAAGCCCGTCCCGACATGCGCGTCAAAACGACGCTTTGTGCGATGCCGGGCACCGTCAACTCGCGGCCCAGAACGGCGGCGGAGGCGGCAAAAGCCGGTACGCCCGGCGTGAGCGTGTACGGAATTCCATGGCGCCGCAGGCGGCGAAGCTGCTCGGCCAGCGCACTGTAAATCGACAAGTCCCCCGAATGAAGCCTCGCCACATCGAGGCCCGCAGCATGGGCATCGAGGTATTGGTTCTCGATCTGATCGAGGGTCATTGCCGCGCTATCGATGAGGCGCGCCCCGGCCGGACAGTGCGCGAGCAAGTCGGGAGGCACCAACGAACCGGCGTACAGACACACGGGGCATCGCGCGAGGATGTCGCGGCCGCGGACGGTGATGAGATCGGCGGCCCCGGGGCCGGCGCCGATGAAGTGTACCGTCATGCCAGATCTCCTTCGGCGAGGGCGCAGGTCACCGGACCCACGGCAACCCTGGGCGCAAGCAATCGCGCGTTCGGCCCGGCGGCGGCCAATGCCGCGGCTTCGGCAACGGAATGCACGTTCAGCGTGTCCATGGATCGCGCCGAACGAGTCAACGTGCGCGCGTCTGCCGCTTCCAATGCGGTTTGCGCTATCAGCACCAGTGGAACTCCTCGGGCTGCAGCGGCCGCGACGATGCCCGATTCGGCGCCCTTCACGGCCGGTACGGCAATCCGCCCGAGCCGGTGGGCGGCGAGCCGGTTGTGCAGCAATGCCGCCTCGATGGCCGACTCGACCTGTGCCGCCGAGATCGCCTTGCGACAGCCGACTCCGGCGACGATCACCGCTTCACCCAAGTCCATTGCATGACCGGCATGGCGGCGCGCCAGCCCGTCATGCGCGCGTTCTCACCGCCGATAGGGCCGGCGCGCGAGATCGCAATTCGCGTGAGTGTTCCTCCCCACTGCGACCGGCATTTCAGCAGGACGCTTTCCGTTTCCAAGGCTACGGCGTTGACGACCAGGCGGCCCGCCGGACGCAACGCAGCTCGCACGGCATCTATCACCCCAGGTGTCGTAGCGCCGCCGCCGATGAATACCGCATCCGGCGATGCCAATCCCTCGAGGGCGGCAGGAGCCGAACCCTCGAGCAGGGTCAAGTGCGGCACACCGAACGCCGCGGCGTTGCGCGCGATGCGCGCGGCCCGATCGCTGCGCTGCTCGATGGCGATCGCGCTCAGGGAGGCATCCGCGAGCAGCCATTCGATCGCCACGGATCCGGAGCCGCTGCCCAAGTCCCAGAGGAGCTCGCCGCGCCGCGGCGCCAACGCCGACAACGTCAGGGCGCGAATCTCGCGCTTGGTTATCTGTCCATCGTGCTCGTACAGTTCGTCCGCCATGCCGGCCGCTCTGGGAAGAATGCGCGCGCCGTCCTCGGCGGCGACTTCGATCGCAACTGTGTTGAGCGGATCGATCGCATCAAGGTCGAAGGAGTTCGCCGGCGACGAGCGGATCCGCTCGCGCGGCCCCGCCAGCGATTCAAGTACCGTGATTCGCGAAGGCCCAAAGCCGATTTCGCACAACAGGCGGGCGAGTTTCGCGGGCGCATCGTGGCCGGAGGTGAGCAGCAGAATTCGCGCGCCGGCATGCAGATGTGGGCGGACAAGGTCGAGCGAGCGGCCGCACGCGGACAGTAATACGGTTTCCGGAAGCGGCCACAGCAAGCGCGACGCCGCCAAACTGAAGGCGGACGGGGCGGGGACTGCCAATGTTTCCTCGCACGAGACGTGGCGCGACAGGAGACTCCCGATGCCGTGAGAGAAAGGGTCGCCCGAAGCGAGCACGCAGACTGCGCGGCCACGGTGGGCGAGCACCTCGGCGATTGTCGAGTCGAAAGGCACCGGCCAAGATCGGGCAATACCTCGAATCAAGGGTGCCGCCAGTGCGAGGTGGCGCGCGCCGCCGAAGACCACGGCAGCCGCTCGAATCAGTTCCCGCCCGGCCGGACTCACCCCCTCGATGCCATCCTCGCCGATTCCGACGATGGACAGCCATCGGTGTAATGCGGCAGGCTGGGGGCCGGCGAGTTCAGCGAGCGGCATGAGAAAACATATCCTCATTCTTGGAGGCACGACGGAGGCGCGAGAGGTCGGGCAACACCTTGCCGCCCGCACCGATGTCGCGGCGACCTTGTCGCTGGCGGGCCGCACCGCCTCGCCCTCGGCTCAAGCAGTACCCGTACGGCGCGGCGGCTTCGGCGGGATCGCCGGACTCGCGCAGTATCTCCGCGACAATGCGATCGACGCATTGATTGATGCGACTCATCCGTATGCGCCGACGATCTCGGCTCATGCGCAGGGCGCCGCCTCGCAGACGAAAACCCCGATGATTGCGCTGTGCAGGCCGCCATGGTGCGCCGTCGCCGGTGATCGGTGGACCGAAGTTCTCGATGCCCACGAGGCCGTGCGTACCCTGGGTATCAAGCCCCAGAACGTGTTCCTCGCGCTCGGCCGGCAAGAGATCGCGCCCTTCGCTTCGGCGCCCCAGCACCACTATCTGATTCGAAGCGTCGATCCGGTGGATCCGCCGCTGGCAGTTCCGTATGCGCGCTACGTTCTCGGCAGAGGTCCCTTCGAAGAGGAACAAGAGCGGGCGCTGCTCCTCGCTCATTCGATCGATGTCGTGGTCGCAAAGAACAGCGGCGGCCTCGCGACTTACGGCAAGATCGTTGCGGCGCGCTCGCTCGGCATCCCCGTGATGTTGTTGCGCCGGCCGCCGGAATTGCAGGTTCAGCGAGCGGCGACCGTCGGGGAGGCGATTGCGTGGCTTGATCATGTGCTGAAGACTCCGGCCGATCGCGGGGTATAAACCAGCACGGTTCCATTCGGCCGTTCAACCAGGCGGGTTTCAGAGGACCCAACGATGATGCAGGTCGCCATGTCTGCGTCGGATCCTAAAGCCGCCGCCAACGTCGTGACTCGCACGCGTTCGTCGGTGCGGCCCACGGCGCGCCCGAACACCACCGGTGTGCCGGCGGGAAGGTGAGTGCGCAATATCTCGAACGCGCGGTCGAGCTGCCACGGCCTCGAGCGCGAAATGGGATTGTAAAGTGCGATGGCGAACCCGGCGCTCGCCGCGGCGCGTAAACGCTGCTCGACCACGGGCCACGGCTTCAAGTTGTCCGACAACGAGAGTGCACAGAAGTCATGACCCAGTGGTGCACCCACGCGGGCGGCAACGGCCAGCATGCTGGTGACGCCCGGAACGATCGCAATATCGAGGGTTAGCCATGCGCCGGGTCCGCGTTCGAGCGCCTCGCAAATCGCTGCGGCCATGGCAAACACTCCGGGATCGCCGCCCGATACGACCGCGACGCTTGTTCCCTGCGCCGCTTCCGTCAAGGCTCGCCTCGCACGATCGATTTCTTCCCGGTTGTCGGAGGCCTGACGGCGCTGACCCGCTCGATCGGGAACCCGTTCAAGATACGGGCCATATCCGAACAAGACATCGGCGGCGTGCAGCGCGTCGGATGCTTCGGGCGTCAGTTGGCCGGCGCTTCCGGGCCCCAATCCGATCACCGTCAGTTTCCCGCTCATGGGTTCCACCCGCGGCCGGCGACCAGCACAATGGCAAAGTAGGGTGCCAGGTCATCTGATTTCTCGGCGAGCGGCATGAGCCGTTCATCGTCCATCGTGCCGCGCTCGACATAGGTCGCCTTGTCCAGGCGGTCCGCCGCGATCAGCGCACGCCGCACCTTCGATAGATTCCGGCCGACTTTCATGACGACGGCCGGGTCGTTCTCGCGAAACCGGCGGATGAGTTCCGCCTCATTCAACGTGCCGGGCAATACCGTCAGCACATCGTCTCCTTGTACCATCGGCTGGCCGGCCGCGGACCAGCATCCCGACATGCCGGTCACGCCGGGAATCACGTCGGTGGGATAGTGCTTCATCAGGCGGACATGAAGGTGCATGTAGGATCCGAAGAACAAGGGATCGCCTTCCGACAGAACGGCGACGGTTCGTCCGGCGTCGAGATGTGCCGCCACCGCGGCCGCCGCTTCATCGAAGAAACCTTGAATCGCCGAGCGATACCTAGGATCGTCCGCCGGGCGCTCGGTGGTGATCGGATACAGGAGCGACAACTCCGTTACGCCCGGACGCAAAAACTGCCTGACGGTCGCCCGCGCGTTGCTGGCGTTTCCGGCCTTGGCAAAATGGGCGACGACGTCGGCGCTTTGCATCGCGCGCACTGCTTTCAGCGTCATGAGATCTGGATCCCCCGGTCCGACGCCGACGCCGATCAGTCTTCCCGAGTTGCTCATAGCCCCACCCGCGCCAAGCCGTTCACGGCAGCGGCGGTCATTGCACTTCCGCCCACTCGTCCGCGCACGGCGATGAAGGGGATGCCGCGCGAGTTGGCGATGAGCGCCTCTTTCGACTCGGCGGCGCCGACGAACCCGACGGGGACGCCTAAAATCGCCGCGGGACGCGGTGCTCCGCCGTCGAGCATTTCCAGCAGCCGGAACAATGAGGTGGGCGCATTGCCGATCGCGACGACTGCGCCCTCGAGCCGATCGAGCCAAAGTTCCATCGCAGCGGCCGAGCGCGTGGTTTCCCGCTTCTCGGCGAGCGCCGGCACGGTGGGATCGCGCAGCGTGCAGATCACTGCATTGCCCGCGGGAAGACGGGCACGCGTAATGCCGTGGCTCACCATTTCAGAATCGCACAGGATGGCCGCTCCAGCGTGCAATGCTTCGCGAGCTGCCGTTACCACTCCGTTCGAGAACACGATGTTCTTGGCGGTCTCAACCACGCCGCAGGCATGAATCATCCGAACGGCGACATCCGCTTCCGCGTCGGAGAATCGCGATAGGTCGGCTTCCGCACGAATGATGGCGAACGATTGCCGATAAATCGCGGCGCCGTCGCGCACGTAGTCAATCATGGAGCGTCTCCCCACCCATGACAGCGAGCACACGCATCGCGCCGAGCCGCGACACCATCGCCGCGCTGCACTCCCGGCCGGCGTTCGAGCGCTGCCGTTCGGCGTGCAGGTGCGGCAGGCCGGCGATGAAATCAGCGGCGGACGCGGTGCCGTGCGGCACGTCGCCGGCGCTCCCCTGCACGACCAGGCGATCGGGTCCAATGAAAGTCAACGCAGCGGCGCCGGGATGTGCACATCCCTTGGCGCAGCCCGACACGTGTATGGTCAACGAGCCGTCGAGCAACGGCCTTGCGGCCTGCGCTATCGCCGGAGCCACCTGGCGCGTGGAGAGCATGGCGGACCGACAGGCGGGTGCGCCGGCGCAGGCGACCACATATCGGCGCGCATCGTCGGGCCGCACGACGAATCCCGCCGCGGCGGCGGAATCGGCGAATTCGTGCGCTGCGGCTGCGGTCAACCCGATGGTCAGCAGCGCGCGGCCGGGCGCCGGCTGTATCGACGCGGCGCCGCAGCGCGCAGCGGCGTGCGCAAATCGTCTGAGCACCGCAGCCTCGGTGTATCCGAACGCGAGTGCAACCCCGAATGCCGATCGTCCGTCATGCAACCGGTGGCTGCCGATCGGCTCCGCGGGCGGCCTTAGGGTGGGCGGCGGTTCGACGCTGAGTACGCCGGCCAGCGACGCGCGAAGAGCGTGCGCATCTCTGCTGTTCGCGAAATCCCGGGCTCTCGCAGCCGTCCCGCGGTTCGCGATGCTGCCCAAGACATGCGCGATGACCTCGAGCGCTTGATGCGGCTCGACCCAGCCAAGACTGGTCGCGTCCGCGGCGGTCCCGGCAATACCGATGTGCAAACGAGAACCCGTGTTCGCCTGCAATCGCAGGTCGCCCGGCACATTGTCCAAGTGCAGAACGCCGCCGCCGTCGATCAGCACGGAGACCTTGGGACCGAGCGATGCAAGCGCGCCGCGGTTCGTCAGTTCCTTGCGTAGAGCGGCGACCAAGGCACTCAGATCAACGCGCTCCAGAGCGTCCAAACCCATCAAAGGCGACGCGAGGATGGGCGGGCTGCCGTCCGCCCCCAGTCCGAGTGCAAAAACGGTTCGAGCAAAAACGGGCGCTGAGGCGGGTGAAAGCCCCCGAATTTGCAGACTGCCCCGTTGCGTCACCTCCACAATGCCATTCCCGTGCGTTTGGCTGGCATCGCAAAGAGCAATCAAGGCGTCGAGGGGAATGGGCGCCGGCGGCATCAGCCGCGCGAGAAGCCCATCGCCGGTCGGCATGGGTTGCAAGATGCCGGGACACGCACCACGAGTTAGCGGCGTCACGGTATTTCTTCGAAGTTGCCGGGAGGGACGCGGGCGATAAGGCCTCGTTTCAAAGATTCCGGCCGGCCGCGCCAAGGCATGATGCCGTCCTCGGCCTGCGCCAGCAAGCGGGCGCCGACGATGAGGGAAGGGCCATCTCGCGTCGGTTCCAGTCCTCCGAAAACATAGGTCCACGCGTGTTCGCACCGGATTGCCGCGCTCAATCCGCGGCTGCAGTTGCCAAGACAGCGGATGCGCTTCACGGAAATGTCCGGGGCGCTCGCGGCGGCGGCGGCGGTAGCCTCGGCCAAGGCAAGACCGGCTCGCGGTGCGTCGGCGTCCGGTGCATCGGCCGGGTCCGTGGCCGCACGGCAGGTAATGCACACCAAAACCCAGGCCCGGCCCGCCGCCCCGATGTCGCTCATCCGCCTCTCCTGACAAGCTTAAGCTCGGGGTGCGGAACCGGCGCGAAATCAGCTGTTGCCGATTCCCGCACAGTCGAGACGGACTCGACCGTCGCCGAGGCACCCCGCCCGGCACGCGACCAAAGGGATGGCAGGTCTCCTGGCTCGCGGGTCAGTGCAACTTGCCGCCTTCCCGACCTGTCGCTTGGGGACAGAAATCAGTGGCATCGGGCAAGCGCTCACCGCTTACAGTTGCGGGGGCAGCCGTGGGTTGGTATCGAAGCAATGAGATGCTCGATGCGTACCACATTCCCTCATCGCTCTCTCGTTCGAGAGAGGCCATCAAGGGCGCTAGTACAACGTCGCGCCCTCACATTGTCAATGGCAACCCGGCGTTCTCCGATCCGCGGCGTGGGTCCGGTCCGCGGCCGCACTATTGTCGTTGCCGGCCGTATGCATTACCCTGAATGCGTTGTCAGGTGCTCGGTACCAACCGTATGGGGTTGGCGAGTGAAACGGGAATCCGGTGCAAGCGCTCGAGCGGGCGTTTAATTCCGGGACTGCCCCCGCAACGGTAAGCGAATCCAGACGAATCTTAAGGTCACTGCGCCGGTGGGCGCGGGAAGACGTTTCGTCGGCCAAAGGCGTTCGCGAGTCCGGAGACCGGCCTGACACCGAGTAGCGGATAACTTCGCGGTGGGCGAATTGGGCTATGTGCTTACGCGCCGGCGGCACCGTCCCGTGCCGTCGGACCTGCCTCGAGCGGATGGCACACTCAATCAGTAACCCCGATGCCTGGTGCCCGTTGGCATCAACATATCCGCAGTCTAAGAAACGATTCGTGCGGAAGGTGAGTGATCATGGCGGAACCCGACCTGTCTCCTGAGGAGTCCGAAGGAGCCGAGAGCGGCGATGCGTATTCGCAGCGCATACAGCGGCGCAAGGCAATTCAGGATCGGCGCATGGCCGAGACCGTCACGGATCGAGGACTCGTCATCGTTCACACGGGCGCGGGGAAGGGGAAAACCACGGCTGCCCTCGGGATGGTGTTGCGCAGCTTGGGCCATGGCTACCGCGTCGCCATCGTGCAGTTCATCAAAGGTGCGTGGGAGCCGGCTGAGAAGCGAGCCTTCGAGCCCTGGGGCAGCCAACTTCAATTTCACGCCACGGGCGAGGGCTTCACGTGGGAAACGCAGGACAAAGTCCGCGACAAGCTCATGGCGCAGGCGGGATGGGAGGTTGCGCTGCGCTACCTGGCTGACCCCGGGTACCACCTGGTCTTGTTGGACGAAGTTAATATTGCCCTGAAGAAGGATTACCTGTCCGTGGATCAAGTATTGGCGGGCATCAGCCAGCGGCCGCCGAAGACCCATGTGGTGCTCACCGGCCGAAATGCGCCGCAGGAACTGATCGAGCGCGCGGACCTGGTGACCGAAATGAGCCTGATCAAACATCCCCTGAAGCTGCAACGCATTCGCGCGCAAGCCGGGATCGAGTTTTGAGAGGCTCAGGATGCGCAACGTGAGTGGGGAGAGTTCGAGGCCATCGCGCATTCGGATATTGGTCGCGACGCATGGCGTCGATGACGAGTCCTGGGAAGATTGGCAGGCCGCGCGGCAGGCGAGTGCCCACGCGTCCCGGATTGCACTGCAACGGGTCGTGCGCGGCGATGCGCGTGACCTCAATGCAGTCGGATTGGGTTACGGCGAGACGCTGCGCTGGTTCGGGCCGATTGACGACGCAGATAAACGCCGTCTGACGATCGAGTACGCCGCCGCCGTGCTCGACGCCGACGGTTTTTTCCCGACCGCTTCCGCGCTGCCCGAACTCGCATGCCGCTCGGCAGGGGCCGCGTGCAACGAACCGAGCACTGCCGCGGTCACGGAAGGCCTGGTACTGCTCTCGCATGCGGAAACAGACCTGCTGGCGCTCGAACGAGCTCGTTCGGAACTACCGGCGGGTTTTCCGCCGGTCGTGGGCCATTCTCTCCTCACCCTGTCCACTGCGGATGCGTTGTTCGCTCTATTCGGTGCGCGGCGCTCGCCGCGGCTGCTCGCGATCGTGCGCATTCACGGCACCCCTTCCTCCGTGCCGGGACTTGCCGATCTCATTGGCCTCGCGCACCACGAGGGCTGGGGACTCGTCGTGATCAGCGGCGTCGGAGGCGGCGCCGAGTTGCTGCCCCGCACCTCGAGCATAAAACCCGAGCTCGCGTCGAATCTCACGTCCTATTTCATGGCCGGCGGCGTCGCCAATGTGGCGGAGGCCCTGCGTTATGCGGCGGTGGAGTATCTCGGAATGAGCGGGGCGTTTGCGCCGCCGCAGCCGATGCCCGCTCACGGTCTCTATCACCCGGATCTGCTGGTCACGAATGCCGCAGAATGGGCCAGCCATCGCGCGCCCGACAGGCCCACGGCAATCGTTCTTTTCTATCGCGCCCACGTGCTGAGCGGAAATCTGCAATTCGTCGATGCCGCGCTGCGCGCCGCGGAGAGCCGCGGCTTTTCTGCCGTCGGCATTTTTACGAGCTCGTTGCGCGATTGCGATGCGGTGGGAGTGCCGCTCGCGCTGCGCCTGCTGCCTGATTCTCCGGACATCATCGTCAACACCGTGAGTTTTCCGGTCTTCACCTTGAATTCGCCGGAACGTGTCCCCGTGCCGGGATACGGCGCACCCTTCGAGGTGATCGGCGCGCCGCTGATCCAAGCGATCTGCTGCGGGACCCCGCGCGCGACGTGGAATGCATCGGCGCGGGGCTTGAGTCCATCGGAGGCCGCGATGCACGTCGCTCTGCCCGAATGCGACGGACGCGTGATCACGGTACCCATCTCCTTCAAAGAAGATCATCGCTACGTGCCCGATGCGGAGCGATTGCAGCGCGTGGCGGATTTCGCCCACCGGCTGTCGGTGCTGCGCAGAAAATCGAACTCCGAGAAGCGGATCGCCATCGTGCTCAGCAATTCCGGCGGCAAGGCTCAGCGAATCGGCGGTGCGGTCGGCCTGGACACGCCGGCATCACTGCTGCAATGGCTCATCGACATGCGGGCGGCGGGGTATGAGGTGGGTGCACTGCCGGCGTCTGCGGATGCGCTGATGGCGGAGCTGCTCGCGCAGGGATGTTACGACGAAAGGCACCCGCTCGATCCGCGCACCGCCTGGCGCATGTCCCGCAGCCGGTATGCGCAATGGTTCGACGCTCAATCCAAGGGATTTCAAGCGTCGCTGTGCGACATGTGGGGCAAGCCGGCAGCCGCAGGGCCGACGGTGGCCCCGCCGTTCTGGCGCGGCAACAAGCAGTCGGCGCGGCGCTCGCCCTTGCTCGCGCTCCACGAGCCGTACTCCGACGACGCCGATTACTGGTTCAGCGGATTGAAGTTCGGCAATGTTCTCGTCGCAATCCAGCCGCCGCGCGGATTCGGCGTCGATCCGGAAGCGGCTTATCACGCACCGGACCTACCGCCGTGCCATCACTATGCGGCGTTCTATCGATGGCTCAGCAGCGATTGGCGGGCCGACGCGATCATTCATTTCGGCACGCACGGAACGCTGGAGTGGCTGCCCGGCAAGAGCCTCGCGATGTCGGCCGATTGCGCACCGGACGTGCTCCTGGCCGACCTGCCTCTGATTTATCCGTTCGTGGTGAACAATCCCGGCGAGGGCGCGCAAGCCAAGCGCCGCACGCACGCCGTCATCGTGGATCATCTCGTGCCGCCTCTGACCCATGCGGAAAGTTACGGACCGCTGGCGACATTGGCGCGTCTGGTCGAGGAATACTACCGCGCCGAAGTGCTTGATACGAACAAACTCCCGGTACTGCGCCGTCAAGTGTGGGATCTCGTGCGCACGGCGCGGCTCGAGGATGATCTCAAACAGATCCGGGTCCAACGGCACGGCGATCATGAGCACCCGTGGGACGAGCGCATCAACGAGCAGGGGATTCCGCGCGCACTGGAACGCCTGTCGGGACGCGGCTTTGCGCATCTATTGGAAGATCTCGACGCCTATTTATGCGACTTGGGCCGCGCCCAAATTCGGGGTGGACTGCATGTGTTCGGTGCGCCGCCACAGGGCTCCGCACTGGTGGACCTACTGTTTGCGATCTTGCGCAGTCCGAACGGCAGCATCCCGTCCTTGGTCGATGCGGTGACGCGCGCCGCCGGCATCGATCCCGCGGTACTCCGCGATGCCCGCGGTGTTTGGCCGGACCCACTCACGCCCGTTCTGTCAGCATGGGCGAGTACGAGTGCCACCGCGGGGCAGGTTCGAACCGCCGTCGATGAGCTGGCGCGAGCCCTGCTCCGGGACCTCGCAGGAGCCGGATTTTCACTGGCATGCGTCGACGGTGTGATTCGGCGGCGGTTTGCGCCGCCGAATGCCGACGCATTGATGGATCTGTCGCGGACCTTGTCCTTCGCCTGCGGGACATTGGCGCCCGATTTGGCGCGAACCACGGACGAAACGCGCCATCTATTGGCAGCGCTCAATGGCGCCTACGTGCCCGCCGGGCCTTCCGGATCGCCGAGTCGGGGCATGGCGCAGGTGTTGCCCACCGGCCGTAATTTCTACACAGTGGATCCGCGCGGTCTGCCCACGCCGGCCGCGTGGTCGACGGGGGAAGCGCTTGCGCGCGAGGCGCTTGCCCGCCATTTGGCCGAGAAAGGACGGTGGCCCGAGAGTATCGCGCTCTCCGTCTGGGGAACGCCGACCATGCGTACGGGCGGGGACGACATCGCGCAGGCCTTGGCGTTGCTGGGTGTGCGTCCGGTGTGGGAGCCCGAGACCCGCCGCACCTGCGGCCTCGCCGTCATTCCGCTCGCCGAGCTCGGCCGTCCGCGTGTCGACGTGACGCTGCGCGTCAGCGGGTTTTTCCGCGATGCGTTTCCCGCGTTGATGCACTTGTTCGACGATGCCGTTCAGCGGGTCGTGATTCTCGATGAGACGGCGGAGCAAAATTTCGTTCGCAAGCATTGGTTGGCGGAGACATCGGCCTTGCAGGCCCAAGGATGCGATGTGGATTCGGCGCGGCGTCGAGCCTCCTATCGGGTTTTCAGCTCCAAGCCGGGCGCCTACGGAACGGGGCTCATGCAATTCATGGACAGCAGCGCTTGGCGCGATACCAGCGATCTTGCGGAGGCCGTCCTGGTGTGGGGCGGGTGGGCCTATTCGCCGCAGTCCAGCGATGGCGTAGAGGCCGTGGAGTCATTCCGCCGCAAGCTCGCCGGCGTCGAGCTGGTGCTGCACAACCAGGATAATCTCGAACAGGATCTGTTCGACTCCAGCGATTATTTCGAATTTCACGGTGGCTTGGTGGCGGCGGTGACTTCCGTTTCGAACACGGCGCCAAGCGCCTATTTCGGCGATTCATCGGACCCTGTCCGCCCCAGCGTTCGAACCCTGCAAGGAGAGGCATTGCGGGTCTATCGCTCACGGGTCGTCAACCCGAAGTGGCTGACCGCCATTCAGCGCCACGGCTACCGCGGCGGCCTCGAAATGGCCGCGACCGTGGACGCGCTGTTCGGTTTTTCGGCCACCGCAGGAATCGTCACTGACTGGATGTTCGAGGGCGTCGCCGAAACCTTTGCCGACGGCGAAGCAGAGCGCTTCTTGCAGCGCGATAACCCGTGGGCATTGAGCGCGATCGTGGAGCGCCTGTTGGAAGCTGAACAGCGGCAGCTGTGGACCCCAAAGCCTGAGACGCTGAAGAGGTTGCGTGCGGCACTGCTGGCGAGCGAGGCGACCATCGAAGAAGCTGCCGTGAGCCCTCTATGAGACCTGATTTTCCGTTTTCCGCCGTGGTGGGACAGGATGATTTGAAGCTCGCGCTCGTGCTCGTCGCCGTCGATCCCACCATCGGCGGCGTGTTGATCACCGGCGAGAGAGGCACGGCCAAGAGTACTGCGGCGCGCGGCCTCGCCGCGCTTCTGCCCAAGACTTCCGAAGGGAAAGCCGCGCCGTTCGTGGAGCTGCCCCTCGGCGCGACCGAGGATCGAGTCGTCGGATCGCTGGATATCTCGCGGGTATTGCAGGACGGGAGCACCGAATTGCGATCGGGCCTGCTGGCCCGCGCCGACGGCGGCGTTTTGTACGTCGATGAAGTCAATCTGCTGCCGGACCACATCGTCGATCTTCTGTTGGACGCGGCCGCCGGCGGCTGGGTCACGATCGAACGAGACGGAGTTTCCGCCGGCGAGGCGGCTCGGTTCGTCTTGGTGGGCACCATGAATCCCGAAGAGGGGGAGCTGCGGCCGCAGTTTGTCGATCGTTTCGGACTCTGTGTGCAGATCCGCGGACTCGCGATGCAGGAGACCCGGATCGCCGCGATCCGCCAGCGGTTGTCGTTCGATGATCAGCCCGCGGGCGTCATCGAGGCGGTGCAGCCGGCAGAACGCGCGCTGCGCGAGGGGATAGCGGCGGCGCGCGAGCGGCTTGCCGCGCTCCCTATCACGAACGACCAGCTATCCGCCGTTGCCGCGCTCTCGGTTGAGCACCAATTGGACGGAATTCGCGGTGATCTCGCCATCATCAAGACGGCGCGCGCCCTGGCGGCGTGGCAAGCCGCCCCCGAGATCCTCGATGAACATATCCGTCGCGCGGCCGACTTCGCGCTGCCGCATCGAACGAGGCGCAAGAAATCCAGGAGTCAGCCGCGCGCTCCGACCACTCTCACTCCGCCGGATCAACATCGCGCCCCAACGGACGCCGAGCCGGCAAGCGGCGCAACGCATGCCCCCGAGAGTCCGCGGCTGCAATCCGCACCGCCCGGGCCGGATCGCGGTCCCGTACGTTTGGTCACGGATGCGATCGACCGAGAGGGAGTCGGCCGGCGCGCAGCGGAATCCTTGAGTTCGCAACGCGTCATCGGCGTAGCGCCCTTTCAGCACACGGGAACCCTGGCCATGCAGCCGACCTTGACGGCTGCGGCGAAGCGGGGGGTTCGTGCCGGCGAGCAGGGCGTCAGCCTCACGGCCTCCGATCTCATGCAGCATGAACGGCGCGGCCCCGGTCTTTGCCACGTGCTGTTTCTGGTGGACGCCAGCGGATCGATGGCCACGAAGCGCCGCCTGGAAGTGGCGAAGGGCGCCGCGCTGGGGCTGCTGACATCGAGCTATCAGCGGCGCGACGAGGTTGCGCTCATGGTGTTTCGCGCCGAGGGCACGGATCTCGTGCTGCCGTTCACGCGTCACATCGCGAGCATCGAGCTGGCGCTCCGCGATGTGCCCACGGGCGGACGAACACCTCTGGCACGCGCGCTGCTCGATGCAGCCCGGCTGATGCAGACACGCGAGCCTGCATTGCTGGTGCTGCTCACCGACGGACGAGCGAATGTCAGCCTCGACGGCGGCGATCCTTGGGAGGAGGCGCTCGCCGCCTGCCCCCCGCTGCAGGACGCCTGCGCCGGCGCGCTGGTCATTGATTGCGAGCCCGGACCGATCATGCTGGGCCGCGCGCGAGTGCTTGCTCAGGCGCTCGGCGCCGAATGCGTTGCGCTGGATGCCATGGATGCGACGGCGCTGACGCTTCGCATCCATGGGCGGCTCGAACACCTGTGAGCATTATTCTTGCTCTGCTGATCGATCGCTGGTGGGGGGAGCCGCCGGCGCGCTTTCACCCGGTCGTATGGATGGGGTCCTATCTGAAGCGCGCCGGACGCGGGCTACCGGATCGCGGTCCCCGGATGGCGTTCTTTCTCGGCACCCTGTATTGGCTTGCGGGCGCGGCGCTCGTCGCGGCGGTGTATGGAGTTGCCGGCGCCGAATCTGCGAAGCTGCCCGCGTGGCTGGACATCGTACTGACCGCGGTGCTCCTGAAACCGCTGTTTGCCTTGCGCCTGCTGCTGAGTGAGGTGGGAGCCGTGGAGAGCTCGCTGATGCAGGGCGTCGAGTGCGGCCGTGCGCGTCTGGCGCATATCGTGAGCCGCGATACCGCGGTCCTCGATTCAGACGAGGTACGCGAATCCTCATTGGAATCGTTGGCCGAGAATCTTTCGGACTCGATCATCGCGCCCCTCTTTTGGTTCGCTTTGTTCGGCCTGCCGGGTGCGGCGGTATATCGCTTTGCGAATACGGCGGATGCCATGTGGGGTTATCGCGGGCGCTGGGAATGGGCGGGAAAATTTGCAGCGCGCGCGGATGATGTGTTGAATTTCATTCCTGCGCGAATGACGGCCGTCGCATTGGCTATGGCGGGTCCCAATCGAGTGTCGCTGTTGCGGCGGCTGCCGGTTGAAGCGGCGCGTACGGCATCGCCCAATTCGGGTTGGCCGATGGGCGCTCTGGCGCTCTCGCTGAACGTTCGGCTGCGCAAGCCGCATGTCTATGCGCTCAATGCGAACGGCTCCGCGCCGTCGGCCGCGGACACGTCCACGGCGCTGCGCCGGGCGGAGGCGACCGCGTGGATTGTCGCGGCTCTATTCGCGGTGGGAATGCAGTTTCTGAGTGTGCTGTGATGCCACCGCGCAACGTGCCCCGGATCGTGATCGCCGCCGCCGCCTCGGGCGCCGGCAAGACGACGATTGCGGCCGGACTGATCGCAGCCTTGCGCCGGCGGGATTTGGCCGTGCAGCCGTTCAAGTGTGGTCCCGACTACATCGATCCGAGCTATCACGAGCGCGCAGCCGGGCGGCCCTGTCGAAATCTCGATGCGTGGATGCTGGACGGCGCGCAGCTTCTGGAAGGATTTTCTCGGGCGTGCCGGGATGCGGATATTGCGGTGATCGAAGGCGTCATGGGTCTCTTCGATGGCAGCAGCTGGCACGACGAACATGGGTCGACGGCGCAGATCGCGAAGCTCCTGGCTGCCCCGGTCATTCTGGTCGTGGACATCGCGGGGGCGGCGCGCAGCGCAGCGGCCGTCGTAATGGGTTGTCAGCATTTCGACCGCGACCTCGCTTTGCGAGGGGTGGTTCTCAATTTTGCCGGGTCCGAAGGTCATGCCAAGGGCTGCGCCGAGGCCATCACTACGATGACCGGGCTGCCCGTGTTGGGCTGGCTGCCTCGCGATTCCATGCTGCAGATTCCGGAGCGGCATCTGGGCTTGGTGCCTGGAGGCGAACACAGGGATTCAAGTTCACTCATTGCCGACATGGCGGATGCGGTCATCCGCCGCTTCGACCTCGACTCGATCACTGAGATCGCCCGAACCGCCGGCGAGATGCCGGGCGTCTCCATGCCCGCACCCGTCGTGCATCACGAGCCGCGCGTCCGCCGCCCCGTCATCGCGGTCGCGCGTGATGACGCGTTTTGTTTTTACTACCCGGAAAACCTGGAACTGCTGATGGAGGCCGGGGCGGCGATCGAATTTTTCAGTCCTTTGAAAGGTGAGCAACCCAGCCCCGGCGCGGCAGGCGTCTATCTGGGCGGCGGTTATCCCGAGTTGCATGCCTCGGAACTCGCGTCGAACGTCGGACTGTGGCATGCATTGAAAGACCTGCGAGCTCGGGATGCGCCGATCTATGCCGAGTGCGGTGGGTTCATGGTGCTCACGCAGGGCTTGATCGATGCCGAAGGACGCCGCTGGCCGATGGCGGGCCTCATACCCGGCGTGGCGCGCATGACCGGGAAGCTGGCCGCGCTGGGCTATCGGCATGCCGCCGCGCTGCATCCAAACCTGCTGACCGAGGGCGGAGGCGAGCTGCGCGGACATGAATTTCGATATAGCACCTGGGTCTGCGATGAACCGATTGCCGGCGATGACATTGCCTGGCAAGTGCGCGGCACGCGGGCCGAAGCTCCCGCAGACTCGGGAGGATTCGCGAGCGGCAACCTACTCGCGAGCTATTTGCACATCCATTTCGCGCAGCGCGCCGGTATCGCCGCCCGATTTGTCGAAAAACTAGGAGCCTGTCGGACCTTTGGTCCATCTGCTGCGACGGCGATGGCCCTAAGTCCGACAGGCTCCTTGCCGCGGAACGGCGTCTGAAAATCGCAAGTGCTGTTCCCTCCGTCGGATGGTTTTCATTTCAATGGCAAAGGGCACCCGGCAACCATCAGCCAGGCCTCGTCTGCCGCCGCGGCAGTCAGCTGCGCCAGGGTGCCGGCGAGATCCCTGAAACGCCGCGCGTGGGGATCGGTGGGGACTAAACTCCATCCCAATTCGTTGCTGACGATGATGATAGGCCAGGACGCGGCTTTGAATGCCGAGAGCTGTGCGCTCCACGCGGCAATAATGGCCGCGTCTGAATCGGCGAACCGTGCGCCGGCCCACAGCGTCAGGCAATCGAGGATCACGCCGCTCGGCGGAGGCGCGAGCGTCGCAAGACTTGCGGACACATCGGCCGGCGCTTCGAGCGTGCGCCAGGCGGGCCGCTCGGCGCGATGACGGCGCACACGCTCCAGCATTTCCGAATCCTGCGCATCGGCGCAATAGGTGGCGACGAAAACCGTGTCGCTTCCCCATCCCTTGGCCTGCTCGACGGCGCGCTGACTCTTGCCGCTGCGCACGGGTCCGGTAATGAAAGTCAGCTTACCCATGGCCGCCCTCATGCCGATTCGAATCGAGGCACCGAAGGACCTGCTGGGAGGGCGGAACGCTGGGGTGTGTCAAAGGCACAGGTATCGCCTGATCGGATCCAGATTCACGTGCGCGGCGAGGTGCTCCGCCATGGCGCGATACATGGCGTTGCGCTGTTCGGCCCATGGTATCGGGTGCGGCCGGTGCGCTTGCATGCCGGCGGCGGCGGCAACCTGTGCCCGCAATTGCGGCGATTCAAACCAGCCATGCAGGTAGGTGCCCCACACGTTCCCGACACGCATGCCTTCGGGCCGTGTTCCCTCCTCGTCGCGAACCGTCTGCAGCGGCTCGACGCTGGAGTGCGCGCGGGTTACGCCCATATGGATCTCGTAGGCTCGCCATTCGCGGCCAGCACAGCTCGCAGTGACCTGGCGAAGCGTCTTCGACGCACTGAAGCGTGTCTCGGCCGGCAGCAGTCCAAGGCCTCGTTCGGTGCCTGCATCGCCGGCCTGCCCTGCCTCATCGCTCAGCGACCGGCCGAGCATTTGAAACCCGCCGCACACGCCGATGATGAGCACGCCGCGGTGAGATGCTTCGATGATCGCAGCCTCCAGCCCGCTCGCCCGCAGCCAACGCAGGTCGGCAAGCGTATTCTTGGTTCCGGGCAGCACGATGACTCGCGCGCCCTGAAGCTGCTGTGCCGTAGCCACCCATCGCAGCTGGACGCCGGCATCCGCCCACCACGGTTGACAGTCGGTCAGATTCGACAGGTGGGGAAAGCGCACCCAGGCCATGACGTCCCCGGTTCCCCGAACCGCATCATCGCTGGACAGACCGTCTTCTTCCTCCGGCTGCAGATCGGAGCGAAGGGGCAGGGTGCCGAGCACCGCAAAGCCGGGAGCGTGAGACTCGATCCACTGCTGCGGATTTGAAAACAGCTTAAGATCGCCGCGAAACCGATTGATGATGGCGCCGAGCCCGCACGCGCGGTCGGCCGGCGGGAGCAGGCTCCACACCCCGGCGAGCTGCGCGAATATTCCGCCCCGGTCGATATCCCCGACGAATACCCAGCGACCGTTCAGGTAGCGGCACGGCCGTAAATTCACGAGGTCGCGGTCCAGTAAGTTGAGTTCCACGGGACTGCCGGCGCCTTCCATCAGCAAGACGTCACATCGATCCTGCCAGGCGTCGAGGACTTCCGTGACGGTCTGCCACAGACGATCGAAGTGCCGATAGTACTCGGCCGCGGCACAGTGACCTTGCGAGCGGCCCAACACGACCACCTGCGATCCTTGAGCCCCGCTCGGCTTGAGCAATATGGGATTCATCTCCACCGTCGGGATCAGTCCGCAAGCTTCCGCTTGCACGGCCTGGGCGCGTCCGATTTCGCCTCCGTCCAGCGTGACCCATGCGTTATTGGACATGTTTTGGGCTTTGAACGGGGCGACACGAATTCCTTGACCATGAAGCCAAGCGCCCAGCGCCGTCGTGATCCAGCTTTTTCCCGCGCCGGAACCTGATCCGAGTATCGACAAGGCCTTCATGAGAAATCGCTCCGCCCAAGACCGCATGTCGACCTAATCTATCAGACGCCGTTACGGACACCCCAAGAGATCGGGGCCGCTTTCCGGCTTGCCAATCGCTTTTGCGGCAGTTAGCATCGTCGGCGAAGTTGTCAGGTGCTTCGCTGCCTTCTCGATATCGATCGGGAAGGTCAGCAAGTGAAACGGGAAGCCGGTGCGCGTTCTAGTCATTCACTGGAACCAAACCCGGCGCTGCCCCCGCAACGGTAAACGAGTAACGGCGAATCTGAAAGCCACTGCGTTCGACGCGGGAAGGCGATTCTCCAGCATGATTCAAATGCGCTCGTGAGTCCGGAGACCGGCCTGACACTGATGTCTGCGAACATCGCGGTGGGCGATTGGTAGTTGCTACGGGACTCGGTTGGTGCAGTCGGCACATTACGCCCTGCAACCCTCGTTCCCTTCAAGCGATTTCCCTTCTGTTCCTCCGCTCTCCAGTCGCATGGGTTACGCGCTTCGCCGTTGGCGAAGCTTAAGGAGGCGTTAGTCGTGAGTGAAGCGAATCGAATTCCTGTGACCGTGTTGACCGGCTTCTTGGGCTCCGGCAAGACGACGCTTCTGAATCGCATCCTCACCGAAAGCCATGGCCAGCGCATCGCCGTCATCGAGAACGAGTTCGGCGAGATCGGCGTCGATCAGGAACTCGTGATCAATGCCGAGGAAGAAATTTTCGAAATGAATAACGGATGCATCTGCTGCACCGTGCGCGGCGATCTGATTCGCATTCTCGGTAATCTGATTGCGCGTCGTGACAAGTTCGATCGCATCGTGCTGGAGACTACCGGCCTCGCCAACCCCGGGCCGGTCGCGCAGACTTTTTTCGTCGACGAAGGAATGATCGCGGAATTCGCGCTGGATGGAATCGTGACGATGGTGGATGCGCGGCATTTCGATCAACAGCTGGTCGAGAGCGAGGAGGCGCGCACACAAGTGGCATTCGCCGATGTCATCGTCTTGAACAAGACTGATTTGGTCGGCGGCACCGATCTCGACGCCCTGGAGCGAAGGGTGCGCGCCATCAACGCGCTGGCGCGAATCGTGCGTGCGGACCCCGCCCGGCGGGCATCGGTTCCGATGAGCTCCGTGCTCGGGATCGGCGGGTTCGATCTTGCGCGGGCGCTCGAGTACCAGCCGACCTTTCTCGAGCCCGAATATCCGTTTGAATGGGCGGGAGCCTATGATCTCGCGGCGGGAGATTACACCCTGGTGCTTCAGGATGGGCCGGATCCCTCCATGAAGATCGTCGTGTGCGAGGCGCTGGCCTCCGACGAACTCGATCCGGCCAAGGCGGCGGAGCGGGTATTCGCCCTGTTCTCCGGTGCCGCTCCGCCCGATGGTCCCGACGCGGTCATCGAGCCGCAGGTCCGCTCGCGGCTCCTCGACTTGCCGAGGGGCGCGGAAGCACGGTTCATGCTGCGCATCGCGACGCGGGGCACCTACTGGCTCTTTACGCAGCACCTGCCCGAGGAATTCGCACTGAAGCTCAAGGATAGCCGGGATGCGGAGCCGGCACCGCGCGTGCACAGGAATTTCGATCCCGGACACTCTCATGATGAGCGAGTCGGCTCGTTCAGCCTGGAGACGGATCGGCCGATCGATCCTGAGCGATTCCAGGCATGGCTCACGTCGACGCTGCAAACGCAGGGCACGCGGCTGTACCGCATGAAGGGTTTTTTGAATTTCAGGGGTGTGAACGAGCGAATTGTCATTCAGGGTGTGCACATGGTCGTGGACACCAGCGCGCTGGGTCCGTGGGGTGATCGGCCGAGAAAAACACAACTCGTGTTCATCGGGCGGGAGCTTGACCGGAACCTACTGACGCAGGGTTTCGACGCGTGCCTGGACGGAGCGGCGTGACACCGTTCAAGGCACGCCTCATCGCGCTGTACGCAGCCCTCATTTGCGCGAACATAGCCACAGGTGTTTGGGCGTTCGTGCTCTTCTCGGGCGACTCGGTAAAGCTCGGCACCGCGTTGCTCGCCTACAGCTTGGGGCTGCGCCACGCCGTGGACGCCGATCACATCGCTGCCATCGACAATGTCACGAGAAAGCTGATTCAAGACGGCAAACGGCCCATCACAGTCGGCTTTTTCTTTGCACTCGGACACTCCACCATCGTGCTGATGGCGGCTGGGCTCATCGCGTTCGCCGTCGGCGCGATGGCGCGATTCCAGAGTTTTTCTCAAATCGGCGGCGTGATCGCGACCGCAACCTCGGCCATCTTTCTGTTTGCGATCGCTGCGATGAATTTGCTGATACTGCGTTCGGTTTGGCAGCGCTTCGAGACGGTTCGCAAGGGAGGCAAGTACTCTCCTGATGATCTCGACGTTCTCTCGGGCGGGCGCGGTCCGCTGTCACGGTTGTTTCGGCCGCTATTTGCCTTGATTCGCCACAGCTGGCAGATGGCGCCGCTCGGCTTCCTTTTCGGATTGGGTTTCGACACAGCCACGGAGGTGACGCTGCTCGGGCTCGCGGGCGCCCAGGCGGCGCATGGTGTTTCGATCGCTGCCATCTTGGTGTTTCCCGCACTGTTCGCGGCGGGCATGGCCCTGGTCGATACGACCGACGGAGTGTTGATGCTCGGTGCGTATCAATGGGCATTCATGAAACCAATCCGCAAGCTTTACTACAACATGACGATCACGGCCGTCTCCGCGCTGGTGGCGATCATCATAGGCGGCATCGAGACGCTCGCATTGATTGCCCACAAGCTGGAATTGACCGGCGGCGGCTGGAGGATCGCGCGTTCTCTTGCCGAGCACTTCAATGCGCTCGGTTTTGCGATCATTGCATTGTTTGCGGCGGCATGGACTGCTTCCTATTTCATCTACCACTGGAAGCGATTCGACGAGATCGAAGTCGTCAATGACGGCAGGAGTGACGACTCGACCGGCCGGTTAGCGTCGGGCGCGACGGGAGCTGCTAACGAGTCTGAACGAACGGCTCTGAAGTGATGTGTCCGTCGAAATCCGTCCACACGTGCTGCGCGAAATCGTACAGCTTGCAGCGCCGCACGGTATTCCAGTAGTAGCGCCAGGTAAACACCTCGGAATTCAGCCGCTCGTCGAGGGTGGCGGTGAGGCGCGCCTGAGCCTCTTTGAGGCGATAGAGGGGAATTCCCATGTTCACGTGGTGGGCGCCGTGCTCGAGAATGTAGTGGATCAAACCGTCGAGCGGGCGCATGAGCTTGATATGCACCGTGGTCGTTGCGTAGCCCGCGTTCGCAGACCACTCGTCACGCCGCTCGTACCAGGCGACGCGGGGATGCGTGTGCTGCACGTATATGACGAAGCCCATCAAGCAATTCCAAAGGAAGAACGGCACCACGAATCCGAATACCAGCAGCGACCCGATCGACCTGCCGCTGTAGATGCCCCAGACGACCAAGCCGCCCACCCAAAGGATGCCGAAGGCCGCCACCAGCAGGCTGTCCCAGGTGTAGCTGATGCGCCGGGTGGTCACATGCTTGCGACCCGGGAAGAAGAGCTTCTTCCACCACATCTCGATCATGTAATACACGCCTTGACCGACGCCGCTGCGGTAAATGCGCTCCAAACTGCGCCGCATCCACGGCAGACGCGCGAATTCGGAGGGCGAATAGGGCGTCCAAACGTAGTCGCGGCCCTTGAGATTGGTGAAGCCGTGGTGCGCGAGGTTATGACCGATCTCCCACAGGCTGTAGGGCGTCAGCGACGGCAAGAACGCAATTCTGCCGATCCATTTGTTGAGTGTCTTGTTGGGCGTGTAGGAGCCATGACAGGCATCGTGACCGATCACGAAGAGACGGGCGATCCAGAGAGCCGCCACGAGCGATGCGAATACTTTCACCCACCAGGTTTCCACGAACAGCAGGCTGGCAATCGATACGCCCAGCACCAGCCAGTCCAGCAAAAACCAAATAATCGGGGTGGCGACGCCGCGCTCGATCGTGAACGGCTGCAGCAATTTTTGAAGCTTGAAGCGCGACTTATCGGGAGAGGGTGCCGCTTCGGATTCAGCTTCAACTTCGGTTTCAGGTGTGGGAGGCTTTTGCATCAGAAACTCCGGTCTTCACCTATCTTAAGAATCGCACGGTCGACAGGTGACTCCCTATTATACGCCTGTTCAGGCGATTGGCACGGAAATGCGTCTCGCCGCGATCAGGCAGTTTCCGCGTCGGGCCAGAGGAGAACCCCTAAGTGCTCGCAGGCCTCGATCAGGGCCGTGGCGGCCTCTCGCGTGCTCGCATCGAGCCGCCGATCGTGAGTCAGGAGCCAGGTGAGCCGAGCTCGCCGGGAACGGGCGGAAGGCTCGCTGTCGAAAAGCGCCGGGAAAAGCCCCAAGGCGTCGACGAATTCACGCATTGCCGCAGTGGATGGGGCGTTTGGCGCCGGGGTCAGGAGCAGCTTGAGCCAGGTCACACAGCGCTTGGCGAGCCCGGCGCGCGTGATTCCAAGGCTGGTGCGGCGTCGCGACTCTCCGTCCGCCAGGGAGTCAGCGAGATTGCGATAGCGTTCGACCGCTGACTCGTCCGCCGGCAAGGCCGGACTAGCGTCGGACAACACCGCTCGCAACAAATCGGCAAGCAATAGAGACAGCGACTCGGCCAAGAATCGCTGGCACTGTTCCGTATCCGGGCGTGCCAATTGTTCCCAAGACAGAGGACCACCAATTCGTCTGGCGTTCGGTGACTTTGACATGTCCCCCAGTGTAGCGGCTCCGCTGCTCATCGCAACTATGTCAAAATGCGACCGACATCACTGACTCGCTAAATATGCGCAAAAACCCGCGTGCCAGCCTTTTGGCAAGCGTCCGGCCGCCGACCCACCGGAAAAATTTAATCTAAATGGAAGATTCACCGGAACCCAGATCTCAACTCGTTGCCGAGAAGTGCGTGTCCTTGGGCCAAGGCATCCGCCGGATCGTGGCCGGCAACGCGGGCTTGATGACGGGACCCGGCACCAACACCTACCTCTTCGGAATGCGCGAGGTGGCGATACTCGATCCGGGGCCCGACGATGCGCGGCACTTGGAAGCCATTCTGGAGGCGGCCGGCTCCGCCATTCGCTGGATCATCGTGACCCACACGCACCCGGATCATTCGCCGCTCGCCAGCCGGCTGGCCGGGCTCACCGGGGCGAAAGTCTTGGGATTGCCGCCCCCCGGCGACGGTCGACAAGACGCGACCTTCGTGCCCCAACATATGCCTTTTGACGGCGAACGCCTGTCGGCGGGCGAGTGTGAGTTGATCGCCATCCACACGCCCGGACACGCATCCAATTGCGTGTGCTACTTGCTGGAACGCGAACGGCTGCTGTTCACCGGCGATCATGTGCTCGAGGGCGTGTCGCCGGTGATTCTGCCGCCGGACGGCGATATGTCGGCGTATTTGCACTCCCTGGACAAACTGCAGTCCCATGACTTCGAGCGCATCGCCCCGGGACACGGGGGCGTGATGGAGCGCGGCAAGGAAATCCTGGCCGCGTTGCGCGCGCATCGCCTGGCGCGCGAGGAGAAAGTCTTGGAGAGCCTGCGCCGGCTGGCCGCCGCCACCCTCGATGAGCTTACTCCGGTGGTTTACGACGACGTGGCGGCCGAGCGGCACCGCTGGGCGCGCCTGACCTTGGAAGCACATTTGATCAAGCTCGCACGGGAGCACCGCGCCGCCGAACGCGACGGTCTCTGGCGGCTCACTCAGCCATGACCGAGCGGCTGGCGATGTTGCTGCACGCAGTGAGCGTGCGGCGCGGCGACAAATGGGTTTTGCGTGACGTCTCCTGGACTCTGCGGCCGGGGGAGCGCTGGGCCCTGGTGGGCGACAACGGCGCCGGCAAGACGCAGCTGCTCAAGCTGCTGAGCGGCGATGTGTGGCCGACCCCCGGCGGTCCACACTCGCGCCGAAACGCCAGGCTTCGACACGAGCGGCCGAGCGGCGCGGCACTCAAGAGCGATGGGCGACATTATCGATTGGGCCGCCAGCCGGTCGATCTGATCGAAGCCAAGCGCCGCGTTGCCTACGTGGGCGCCGAACTTCAGGACAAATACGCCCGCTACGGTTGGAACCTGCGCGTGCGTGAACTGGTTGCCACCGGACTGCATCGAACGGATCTGCTGCTCTTGCCGGTCACGCCGCCGCAGGCCAAGCGCGTGACTGCCACATTGCGTCTCTGCGGCTTGAGCCGTCATGCCGCCCGTGAATTCCTATCCCTGTCGTATGGACAGAAGCGTCTTGCCCTATTGGCGCGCGCGCTGGTACAGGATCCTGACTGGCTGCTGTTGGACGAATTCTACAACGGGCTCGACGCGGACTACCGGCAGCGCATCGACGAGGTGCTGTGTGCCGGCGTGCGCCGCGGCCAGTCTTGGGTGGCGACCGCGCATCGGGCGGGCGATGTGCCGCGGGGAACGCGCTGCATGCTGGAACTTGCGGAAGGGCGCGTGCATGTGATCAAACGCATTCATCCGTCGGACCTGGCGCGTCTCACCGACCGGGCCGGTGAAAGTCAAAAACTGGCGCGGGCCGGGAAAGTTGCGGCGTCGAGCGCTCCCGTGCTCCTGCGGTTGTCGCGGGTCAATCTGTACGTCGACTATCGGCCGGTGTTGCGCGATCTCGATTGGCAATTGCGGAGAGGTGAGCACTGGGCGATATACGGCGCGAACGGCGCCGGAAAATCCAGCTTTCTCAAACTTCTATACGGAGATCTGTCGCCGTCGCTGGGCGGACGGATCGAGCGCGCCGGATTTCCCAGAGGAACACCCATAGCGGAGTGGAAGAGATACATCGGCTACGTTTCGCCGGAGCTGCAATCCGACTACGCGGTCAACGTCAGTGTGTTGGATGTGGTAGCGAGCGGCCGGTACGCCAGCATCGGTCTCGTCGATGAGGCGACGGCAGGGGATCGCCGCGCGGCGACATATTGGCTCAGGTTCTTCGGCCTCTTGTCGGTCGCCAAGCGTCGGCCGCGGGAGCTCTCGTATGGGCAATTGCGGCGCGCGCTCATTGCGCGCGCGATGGCCGCCGATGCGCGCATCTTACTGCTGGACGAGCCCCTGACCGGCCTCGATCCCGCGCAACGCGCCATCATGAAACGATTGTTGGAACGCCTGATGAAGCGCCTGACGCTGATCGTCGCCGTGCATCACGCGGAAGACCTGCCGCGCGGCATGACGCACGGCTTGCGTTTACATAATCGGCGCGCGCACCCGTCAGATTCTTATTCTGCGACTTGAGTCTGCGGCAATACCCTGCGCCACCGGCAAGACTGCAATCCCTACGCGTGGAACAGGTGCCTGATTATGTTGCGTGTCACGGGCGTCGCGATGGCCCTTGGGCTTTTCACTCTGGCCGGTTGCGGCCACTCCGGGTATGCCATCCGTTCGGTGCCGAGCATTGCCGCGGACAATGTCGGGAAACCCGTGAGCCGATTGCAGGAAGTATTCGGTGACCCGCGCAAAATCGACCAGACGTCGACGAAGTGGGTGTATGTCTGGTTTCTTCCCCAGAAGCCGGCCGGCGCTCCGACGGGCTTCCATGGCTGTGAGATGGAAGTCACCGTCGATGCGCGCTCCCAGCGCGTGCTGGGTTATTCCTTGTCCAATATCGGATGGTCCAACTGCCGAGAGGTGGAGCGCCGGATTCGCGTGGCGGAGCGCTAGGAGACAGGCTCCCACGCACTCAATCTGCGAGAACCGTTCCGTTCTCGCTACAATACCCGGCCCGAAGCCCTTGGCTTCGCGTATCCGGAGACTCGCCGTTGTATCTCATTCCGATTCTGTCCATCGCCATCCAAGCCGGCTTGATCGTGCATGTGATCAAGACCGGACGAAATACGCTTTGGATCTGGGCCATCGCCCTGTTGCCGCCCATCGGTCCCATCGCCTATCTGGTGGCAGAGATCTTGCCGGAGCTATTCGGCGGCAGGACCGCGCGCCGCGCCAAATCGGGCGTACAGCGCATCATCGATCCTGACCGTGCGTTGCGCCGCGCCAGTGCCGAGGTGGAGATTTCGGGCAACGTGGATGCGCGCCGCCGGCTCGCTGAAGAACTGCTCGAGCGCAGCCAATACGATGCCGCGATCGACGTCTATCAGGGCGGATTGAAGGGCATTTTTGAACACGATCCGACGTTGTTGCTGGGCTTGGCGCGCGCGTATTTCGGCAAGCAGGACTTCGCGTCGGCGCGGCTGACGCTCGAACGATTGACCCAGCACAATCCCGATTTCAAGTCGGCGGATGCGCAATTGTTGTATGCCCGCACTCTCGAGGCACAGGATGCGCTCGAGGAGGCGGAACGCGCCTATGCAGCGATCGCCCCTGGATATCCCGGCGCTGAAGCTCGTCTGCGCTATGGGGTGCTGCTCAAGCGTCGCGGCAAACTCGCGGAGGCGCACCGCGTCCTCAAGGATTTGCTGGATGGCGCCCAACTGGGTCCTGCGCACTACCGCAGGGCGCAGGCTCCGTGGCTGGACCGCGCCAGGCGCGAATTGGGCTAGAATCCGTCGCATTCCGCAACCAGAAGGAGTTCCCCATGCACATGGTCCAGCGAGTCAGCCGCTTCGCGTTGATTTCCATGGCGGCGATCATGATGACGGCATGCGCCGGCCAAAAGGAACCTGCGCAGAAACTAATCGGCAAGATAGAGTCGGCGGTAACTGCGGCCTCGACCGAAGCCGCGAAGTACGTGCCGGATCAGCTGGCCGATGTTCAAAGCAAGCTCGGCGGCCTCAAGGCGTCCTTCGCCAAGCAGGATTACGCCGCAGTGGTGACGGGGGCGCCCGCGGTGTTGAGCGAGGCACAGAATCTGGCGACGGCCGCGGCCGCCAAGAAGGACGAGATCCTAAAGGCGCTCAACGATCAGTGGACTGCGCTCGCCGGGGTATTGCCCGCCGAGGTCACCGCAGTGCAAAACCGCATCGACCTTCTGAGCAAGAAATCCAGCAAGAAACTGGCCGCGGGTATCGATCTCGACGCGGCGAAGGCCGGTGTCGGTGATGCGGCCTCGCGGTGGTCCAAGGCGCAGGCGGCGTTTGCCGCGGGCAATCTGGACGAGGCGGTGAGCACTGCGACAGACGTGAAGGCAAAGGTCGAAGCCCTGGCGGCGTCGTTGAAGCTGAATCTCACCGCGCCCGCCGCGTAGCGCCTTTAAAGTGCCAAGGTGCCTTCGCTGACGATGACGGCGGAGCCGCCGATATGCGCGGCCACCAGCTTGCCCTGATCGACTTCGAGCTTCACACTCACCTGTCCCGGCCGCTTCATTTGGCGGCCTTGGCGGCCGGTGAAGGTGGTTGAGTTTTTTCCAAATTGGCCGAGATCCCATAGGTAGGCGGCCAGCATGGCATGCGCGTTGCCGCTGACCGGATCCTCAGGGATGCCGAGCGCCGGGCAGAACATGCGCGATTCAGTCGACCACTCGTCGGAGCTCCGATTCAGGGCAAAGACAAAAAAACCCTCCGTGCCGAGTTCGCCGCCGAGCGATAGGAGGGTGTCGATGTTCGGTGCGAGAGTGTCCAGTTGCCGCGGGTCGGCGATGGGCACGAGAAGCCGGGTGCTGCCCTTGCGGGCGATTCGCGCCGGCATGACTTCATGCAGCTGAGTTGCCGGCAGGCGCAGGGCCTCGGCTACGCGCAGCGTGGTTTTGAAAGGCAGCGGAGTATCCAGTTCCGGAACCGTCTGGCGAAACTCTATGAGGGTTTGCGGGGCGGGCACTCCCTGTTCGACGCGGGCCGTGACCTCGATGATGCCGGTGCCGGAATGTTGCCGGTACGCGCCGGTGCCGCGCCTGCCCAAAGCGAGGAGCACCGCGTGGGCGGCAACGGTCGCGTGCCCCACAAAAGGGGCTTCCTTGACGGCATTGAAGAAACGCAGGCGAACATCGTGGTCGGGGCCGTTTGCCGCGAGCACGAAGGTGACTTCGGCGTGCGAGAACTCGCGTGCCACGGCGAGCAGAGTGGCATCACTTTGGCCGTCCGCGTCGAGCACGACGGTCGCCGGATTGCCGGTGAAGCGTGTGGCTGTAAATGCGTCTACCTGGAAAATGCGCAAAGGGTGTCTCCGCAGACTGTCGGTAGGAGCCTGTCAGACAGGCTCTTAGAGTTTTGCACGCATCCGCGCGCCAGGCTACACTTCCGTGAACCTTGGGGTGGTCTTAACAGGCCTGAGACGCGGGAAATCGAATCCTCGATTGACCTGCGAACCCGTTGAACCTGACCCGGTTAATACCGGCGTAGGGAGTAGGTAAAATGCGCGCGGCTATAGAAATCAGCATGTACCCGTTGGCCGGCGACTACCGGCCGCCCATCCAGGCCTTTATCGATCGCCTGAACACGTATCCTGACTTGACCGTGCGGACCAATACGCTGGCGACTCAGATTTGGGGTCCGCTCGATCGAATCATGTCCATTCTGACGGAGGAAATGACTCGCTCCGCGGCGGCCGCCGGCGCCCCGCAGCTGGTATTCGTCATGAAAGTACTTCCCGGGTTGGACCCGCCCGAGCCGGCGCTCGGGGTGAGTCAGACCTCAGGTCAATCACTCCGGTGATCAGCGATCTTTCGGTCCAGCTCGTGAGCGCATGGCGCGACACGAGTTGGGGCGAAATCATCGCGGCAGCGCTCGCGGTGGCGTACCTGCTCCTGGCGATTCGCCAGCGAATCGAGTGCTGGGTCGCCGCGTTCGTCAGCTCCTGTCTATACGTGTGGGTATTTTTTGGGGCCCGCCTGTACATGGAGTCCGCACTGAACGCGTTCTACGCGGCCATGGCAGCTTATGGATTTTGGCAGTGGCAACAGGGCAGGGATGGCGCGGCTCTTGCCGTGTGCCGCTGGCCGCTCGCGCGCCACGTGGCGGGCGCCATTGGCATCGTCGCCCTGTCGATGGTCAGTTCTTACTATTTGCGGCGATTCACTCCGGCCGCATGGCCCTTCGTGGATTCGATGGTGACATGGTCCAGCGTGTTTGCCACTTTTCTGGTCGCGCGCAAGGTCTACGAGAACTGGTATTGGTGGCTGGTGATTGATTCAGTCAGTCTGTGTCTCGCCTCTACGCGCCGTCTGTATCTCACGATGCTGCTGTTCGGTTTGTATCTGGTCTTGATCGTGATCGGCATGCGGCAATGGCGCCGCACCCTGCCGCGGTCGGCCTATGCTGTCGGATGAACTGGAGAGCGTGGTCACCCGGCATGTGCCGGGCGAGGGGAAGCTCGACATTCATCGGCTGGGTGACGGGTTGGTCAATGAGACCTATCGGGTGGTGCGCGACGGAAGAGCGTACGCCTTGCGGGCGGCGGCCGCCAATTCCAGCGATCTCGGTCTCGATCGTGCGTGGGAGGCGCGCGTGCTCGAGCGTGCCGTCGCTGCGGATCTGGCACCGGAGATTACGTATTGCGATCCGCAGCGCGGAATACTGATTGCGCGCTGGGTCGATGGTCGGTTGTGGAGCCCGGCCGACGTGCGGCGGCAATCGAATATCGCGAGGGTAGCTGAGCTCATGCGTCGGATCCACGCCTTGGCGGTGCCGATGCCGGTGCGTACGATGAGTCCGGCAAAATGGGTCGAATACTATGGCGCTGCCTTGACCCGCCGGGGGAACGTTTCCGCGGAAACGACGGCTGAGGCGGGCGACACGCAGGGTGCGCGGGACCTGTCAACTGCCGCTGCTCGACGCCTGGCGGCACTCGCGGCGCTTCCGGGCGTCGATCCGGCCGTGTGCCACGGCGACTTGCACACCCTCAATCTGGTCGACCGAGGCAACTCGTTGGTGCTGCTTGACTGGGAGTACGCGCACGCCGCGGACCCTTTCTGGGATTTGGCGGGCTGGAGCGCCAACAACGACCTCGAGGACAACCTCAAGCGCGATCTGCTGGCGAGCTATATCGGCCGGCCGCCGACACGCGGCGAGTATTTGCGCCTGCAGCTATTGGGCTGGCTGTACGACTATGTTTGCCTGTTGTGGAGCGAACTAACCTTAAGCAGGCACCGCGGCGAACCGCAGGGCGGCATCGCACCACGCGCCCGGCTGCTCGCGGCGCGCCTCCACGCATCCAGGTAGTCGAGCCGGTCAAGTTCCGGCACACTACCCGGCTCATGATGAACCCCTCGAGGGGATACCTAACGGAGAGCTCAATGGCGCGGATGATCGTGGTGGACCGGGACGGGAAAGAACATGATATCGAGGCAAAGCCCGGTTTGAAGGTTATGGAGATTCTGCGTGAGCTCGACTACGGAGTCGCGGCGATTTGCGGAGGCCTTTGCTCCTGCGCCACCTGTCACGTGTATGTCGATGAAGGCTGGGCCGCCCGCCTGCCGAAACCGCAAAGCGACGAGCTGGAACTGCTGAGGGAATTGCCCGACTTCCGCGATGCCACGTCTCGCTTGTCGTGCCAAGTCGATTTTACCGAGGCGCTGTCGGGCCTCAAGGTAGCCATCGCTCCGGACACGTGACGCCGCGATACCGGAGCACGCTGCGTTCGAGGATGCCGCAATCCGTGGCGATATCGCG
>Ga0073928_10002509_pt1 | contig 31309 bp, 29 predicted proteins | sample PaiPotPPA55metaG_FD_76969 | JGI IMG/M metagenome (GOLD analysis project Ga0073928, IMG submission 76969) | Iron sulfur acid spring bacterial and archeal communities from Banff, Canada, to study Microbial Dark Matter (Phase II) - Paint Pots PPA... ...
CTTCTGAGACACCTGCTACGCTAACGCGCCAAGCTATGGAAGCCGACGTAACACACTACGCGATGGAGCCGCTCTTCGTTCCGGGTGTGTCGGACCAAATTCGATGAGTTTGCTAACTTTACTCGACCGTACTCGTACGATTGCAAAACCGGGGTTCAGCCGCTGGATGGTGCCGCCGGCCGCTTTATGTATTCATTTGTGCATCGGCGAGGCCTACGCGTTCAGCGTTTTCAATTTGCCAATGACCAAATTGATTGGCATTGGCCGGTCCGCTCCGAGCGACTGGAAATTAACGCAGCTTGGCTGGATTTTCTCGATTGCAATCTTCGTCTTGGGCGTTTCGGCTGCGGCCTTCGGCCGCTGGGTCGAAGAAGGCGGACCACGCAAGGCTATGTTCACGGCCGGCGTTTGCTGGGCAAGCGGCTTTCTCGTCTCCGCATTGGGGGTGCAGATTCACCAGCTGTGGGTTGTCTACCTGGGCTACGGGGTCCTCGGAGGACTTGGGCTCGGCATCGGTTACATCTCGCCGGTTTCGACCCTTATCAAGTGGTTCCCCGATCGTCCCGGAATGGCAACGGGGATGGCCATCATGGGCTTCGGCGGCGCCGCCTTTATCGCCTCGCCGCTATCCGTCTGGTTAATGGCTCGGTTCTCGACGCCGACCCATATAGGCGTTGCCGAGTCGCTTATCTGCCTTGGCCTGACCTATCTACTCTTTATGTTGGTCGGCGCGGCCATGATACGAGTGCCGCCTCCGGGATGGAAGCCCCAAGGCTATACAGCGCCCACCCTAAACCGGAGGCTGGTCAGCAACAACGACGTTTATGTCTACGATGCGATCAAGACTCCGCAGTTTTGGCTGATCTGGTGGGTGCTGTGCCTCAATGTAACGGCGGGTATCGGCGTGCTCGGCCAAGCCTCCGCAATGAGCCAGGAAATGTTCCCCGGCAAAGTCTCGGTCACTGCCGCCGCAGGTTTCGTCGGCTTGCTCAGCCTGTTCAATATGCTCGGCCGTTTCCTGTGGGCATCGGCTTCAGATTACATCGGCCGCAAGAACACCTACTCTTCAATCTTCGTGCTCGGCACCTTGCTCTATTGCCTTGTGCCATGGACTGGCTCGACCGGCCGCATCTCGCTGTTCGTGCTCTGCTTCGTGGTAATCTTGAGCATGTATGGCGGCGGCTTCGCGACCGTCCCGGCCTACCTAAGGGATATGTTCGGTACGCGGTATGTTGGCGCCATCCACGGCTGGCTGATCACCGCCTGGTCCGCCGCAGGAATATTCGGTCCGGTTCTGGTAAATTACGTTCGCGAGTATCAAATCGGTCATGGGGTGCCGAAGGCCCAGGCGTACGATGTTACCATGTTTGTAATGGCGGGATTGTTAGTTTATCGGGCTGCTTTGCAATCTGTTCGTCAAGCCCGTAAATCCACGCTTCCATTTGAGGCCACAAAATGAAGCTGAGAGGCCACCGCTCGATGTCAGCGCGGTGAGTCAACCCGCCTAAAACTTAAGGACAAGGCTGTGGCAACCGAGAATCACACGCGAACGACCACAATCCAATTGATACTCGCCTGGGGATTGGTCGGTATCCCGCTGGCCTGGGGAATGCTGCAGACAATCGAGAATGCGATGAAGCTGTTCAGATAGCTGATTAAGCGGGTAAACGCTAGTCCGAATCGTTGTCTCGCCGAGTCGCTATCGACACAGTCATGTGTATTCGAGGGCTGACATAACTCATGGCTTCAACAATGAGAAGGGCTTATTGCCAAGGAGCATTGGCTATGCATCGACAATTCGCCTTTGAAGCAGGAAGCGATTGTCTTCCAATGCCGGTCAAGCGCAAGCTCGACCGGCTCGCGATCAAGATTGGGCGCGACCAGTGGCTCGGGATAAGCTCTGATGAGAAGACGTCGATCTCAAGCCTGCCGTGCAATAGCAAAGAGGAGTGCGAGACTCTTCAGACTTTCATCGACGATGCGCTGGCGAGGCGTGGTTTGCAAGCAACCGCTTTAACCCAAACGGTTGCTCAACTTGCTGATCCGCCGCGCGAAGTTCCCGCTGCAGTGATCGAAAGCGCCCGAGAAGTAGGGTTCTTTATGGACCAGACGAGATGGTCAAAGCTGGACGACGATCAGCAGTATGCGCTGACCAAACTCCTAGATCCGGGCAAGAAGCGCAAACGTGCGCGGGCCCTGGCAGAATTCCTTCAGGACCAGCCGTCTTTTACTCAACATAATCGTGCATAGATAGGATGGGTTTGAAGCCGTCATAAGAACCGGACAGTGGCAATGGGCTCGCTGGGAGCGGTGGTCTCACGTGTGACGTCGATTCGAACACCGTCGTGCATCAAGTAACAATGCGCTTCGGGAATCTCAGCAAGTCCGTGACGCGTGAGCACGGAGCCTACGCCTGGCGTGTTGCGTTCGCTCATCAGGTAGGATGCCAAGCATGAGAGCGACTGGTAAGTGCTGTTCGGTTGCAGGCTCCGCCAGCAGCGCATGCTTGGTACTGCAGGTGCCGCGGCCTTCCGTGAGCACGGCCATCGGTTGTCGCGAGAAGATGTTCGCCCGTAAGGCAGGCGATAAACCAAACGTGCGGCTTCCCGATAGGTGTGCGCGCCAGCGCTGAGAAAAGCAGTCCGACTGAGAGGATGAGCCGTAACTACAAGTAATCATTCTGTGTTCGGAGGACAAGCATGCTGGAATACCGCAGCTTCAAGGAAATCACTGACCACCCCGGTTTGCGCATTGTGCTGGTCAAGGGTGCGCCTAGCCCCTGGGGTCAGGCGGCCAAGACCATCTTTGAAATCAAAGGTCTCGACTATGTCGCTGCACCGTGGTTGGGGGGCGAGCCTAACGCCGATATCGTGGCCTGGGGCGGTGAAGCCAGTGCGCCGATCGTCGCGTGGGCCAAAGAAAAGCCAATCAATCGCTGGATTGACATTCTCTACCTGGCCGAACGGCTGGCGCCGAAGCCTTCGCTGATGCCAGCGGACGCAACGCAGCGTGCGTTGATGGTCGGCCTGTCGCACGAAATCTGCGGGCAGATGGGCATCGGCTGGAACCGGCGGCTACAGCTCTTTGCGCCGGGGTACGACGCCGGCAGCCCACCGCCGAACATCGCTCTGATGGGCAGCAAATATGGCTATGACGAAGGCGCCGCCAAGGCGGCGAGTGAACGCATTGCGGGATCATTGAAAGCGCTCGCCCAACAGCTCAAATGGCAGTACGAGCGCGGTGTTCGCTACTTCATCGGCGACTCCCTGAGCGCTCTCGACATCTATTGGACCGCCTTCGCTAATCTGCTCGACCCCCTGCCCGAGGAACAGTGTCAGATGTCTGAGGCCTTACGCTCTGCTTTCACCGCTAGCGACCCGGTCGTAAAGGCCGCCTTGGACCCGTTGTTGCTGGAGCACCGTTCGCGAATTTTTCACGCTCACTTTCGCGATCCGATGGAGCTGTAATGCGCGAGCCGCCGCATTGCCGCTCCTATAGGACCCCGAGCGCGGTAAGGAAATGCGTACAAAACAGCCGCAACATTCAGTCTAGTTTGCTACCAAGGGAGGCTCCCGAGCGACTGTGATACTCCGGCTGCTTAGTTTGCGAAAAATAGGCGGAGCATCGTCCGCCTCTTTTTCGCTTGGCTTAGACGATTGATTCGGCCGAACCGATTGCTGTTGCAGCGCCTGCAAGCGGTTGTGTAGATACCGCTCGCAATCCGTAACGACTGTCAGGGGTAATTGGCCGGCCTGCTGGAGTGATACGAACCTTCACTCTGATCGGATTCTTCGGAGTACAACGTGCTTTCGCTCCTGTTCCTCTTCCTTATCTACTTCGAAGTGCAGCGCGGCCCGATCGCGGAAGCGCAGGGAGCGGCAGCGCCGGTAAGGACTACGCCGGGTCGCTAGTCTCGGAAGGATACGGGCGATGGCGACACTCCGGTTCTGGATCGCGGCGAAATGCCTTGGGCAGTACGCATAAGACCGAAGTTTGGTCGATCCACTGCTTGTGACTCGATACACATTTCTTCCTGCCTGTGTGGACCAACTTCCGGGTTGGTAAGGAGGTCGGCATCCTGGATTGGTTCCACTTGCCGCGCGGCCCTAGCGCAGCTTGCCATTCGTCTTCCTCGACCAGGTTGTGCAGTTGGATCAAATCGGCCTGATTGACCTTGAGCCGTTCGAGCGAGCGATGAAGGCTGCTACGGGCCGCTTCGTAGGTCCGATCGCCGGTCTTGGTGGCAAGGAAAAAGTGCTTTCGATGCTCGCGCATCCAGAGGCCAATGCGCTGTTCTGAATCCCCATAAGCCGCCGCAGTATCGATATGGTTGATGCCGTATTCGAGCAGGAGTTCGAGAATTGCGTCGGCCTGTCTTGCTTCATACCGCCCAGCGCCGCGGCGCCAAAAATGACGCGCGTGCTTTGATGACCGGTGCTTCCGAATCGATGTTTTACTATCACTTTTTACCTCGGCGCGAAAATCCTACCGTAGTCCGTTAGGGGTTGCTGCCACCCGGGCGTCGCAAGAGGGTGCGAGCGGGCCAGTGATCACGCGCTCTGCGCGCCAGTTTGCGTATTGTAGAAAGAAAAGCCGCCCCGAACGCACTAATCCGATTCTAATTCAGCATTTTTGCTGCTCGGGCTTGCTCGTGGCCAATGATAGGATGTGGTCTATAGGGCTTTTCGAGTTCGTTCACCTCTTCCGCGCTGAGTTTCATATCAACTGCCTCGAAGATCTGTTTCACATGATGTGTTTTGGTGGCGCCGATAATCGGAGCGGTCACGCCTGGCGCTTGTAGTATCCATGCGCAAGCGATCTGGGTTGGTGTTACCCCGTGATCTTTCGCGACTTTCTGAGCTACCTTCGCGATCTCGAAGTCGTTGTCATGGAAGTACATGTCCTTCTGCATCTGATCGGTCTGTGCACGCTTAGTCGGACCTTCTCCTCGCTCTCGTTTACGATCTCCCTCGAGAAAACCACGTGCCAACGGACTCCACGGAATCAAGCCGACGCCTTGATCCACGCAGAGCGGAATCATCTCACGTTCCTCTTCGCGATAGATCAAATTGTAATGATTCTGCATGGCCACGAAGCGATGCCAGCCGTGCTCCTTTGCAACGTAGGCGCTTTGGAAAACTGCCAGGCCGCCATGCTGCTTGCGCCGAGGTAACGAACTTTTCCCGCGCGCACGAGGGAGTCCAAAGCGCCGAGCGTCTCTTCAATGGGCGTCGAAAAATCCCAGCGATGGATTTGATAGAGGTCGATGTAATCTGTTTTCAATCGGCGCAGGGAGTTCTCGCAAGCTTCGAGAATATGTTTGCGGCTAAGTCCGCGACGATTGGGCCCGGGACCCATGGGCCCATTGACCTTAGTCGCAAGCACTATGTCATCGCGCGAAGCCATCTCTCCCAACCATCGGCCTGTGATTTCTTCGCTCACACCAGCCGAGTAGACATCGGCGGTATCGAAGAAATTAACGCCCGCGTCCAACGCCGCGGCGAAATGATCGCGGGCGTCATCGGCGCCAACCGTCCATTCGCGCCATTTCCCATCGCCATAGGTCATGCAGCCAAGGCAGATTCGCGAGACGGTAATGCCTGTATTTCCAAGTTTGATGTATTGCATGCTCACAGATCCTGTTTAGTAAAACGGGCAGCCGAAGCGTGCCAGAGTGAAGGAACCTATATGCCACGGCAATGCGGAGCGGCTAATGCACCTTCGTCAGCTCACCTGCCTTACCACAGGAATGAGCTCTTCAGGTGTGGATAGGGCAACGGGAATAGGCGGCAACCACCTGACGGCAAGACGCCGCTCCTCGACGTTTACTCGACGCCCGAGCCAGAAACTATGCCAGTGTGCGCGACGAATATGCGGCGCCGGCGACGAGCGGTTGGCACCGGTCCGTCCAAGGTCTTGTCTCACTGCACCACGCAAAGAAGCCCCTAACCGATAACCCATTTCCCATATCGTCGGGTTGTCGGGTGGAAACACGCGCGGTCCCTTGCGCGTCTGAACCAGAGCTGGCCTACCGGGAGCGTTCTTGATCCCGGCCGTATCCCGATAATCGGCGCTCTGACTACACATATAGAGCAAGGTTGAAATCAAAGGAGAAAGGCTGACGGCCGCATCAGGGGGATCGGCCGCTATCATTCGCTCATCTGCTATCTTGGCAGCGGTTCCGTTCGACCAACAGATCTTCTGCTCATAGTTAGTACGGTCGATCGACGCAATCCGACAGGCTTCTTCGAGTGTCGAAGCAGAAAGAGGAACGGCTATCGAATGAAGGACGCCAGCCGGATCGTCCAGAAGAAGGTGCAGTTCGGGAACGTTATCACCAGAGGCAGCGTTCAAATGCGCAAAAAACCTTCGAGACATTTACCGGTTGATAGACTTTTTCCTGGAGTTTCGACATATACACACCATTCCGGCAAGTGAAAGAGCAGTTCGACCGGAAGCTGACCCTCGATCGGGGTATTCCAAATTGCCTCCGCAACTTCCGGATCGATCCTGTAGATTCCCTGCGTAACGCGCCAGGTCGCTAGAGGGACAACCATGCGGCTAAAAGACTCGACGGAGTCGAAGGACTGAGACTTTGCTCCTTCGTTCCCAAACGGGCAAACGAGCTCCATCAGAAAAGGGCCTGCGGTCGTCGAGAGATAGCACCAGTCCGGCCATCGGGGGGGTTTCCGGCCGCGTTCAGCACGCGCAAGATCCACGTACTTCCACAGCATGGGCCACTGACGGCCGCATTTGACGAGCAGTTGCTTGGGCCTTGGCCAGTTCATCACCGAAACGATCCCTATTGAAGCCTACGAAGGCGGCGCGCCGGAGAGAACTTCGATTCTGTCAATCCAAAACGTGTCTCGGCCCCGAACTTATCGCCAGGAACTATAATCCGGGTGAATCCTGCATCGGGGCCCAACGGCGAGCCATTCTGGCTATCCGCCACGAGAATCTGCTCTCCGTCAAAATTTGGGTCGAGCTCAGCGAGCGAGAGTACTACCTGATAACAGTCAGTTGCCGTTATTTCGACATACTGGAACCGACCACGCCGAGTGCGATCACTTTTGAGTCCTGCGCTTATAAGCAGGTTCCAGAGAGGAACTCCGCTAAACAAAGAGCTTTGTGATCCCGTCTTTGTCAAGAATGTGACGTTCACGATGGAATGTGGCAGACGACCAAGGTTCACCTTGTCGTAGGTGGCCGGATTGTTCACCTCGCCAGTCAGAGTGAAGCGCGAAGAATATCCCCCCTGGCAGACTTTCTTGCCCCCCTGGGCGGCGTTCACTACCAGGCCGTGGTTACTCAGTGGAAACGCCAGAGTGCAAACGAACGCTGCTAAGAAAAGCCGATGACACATGACAACAGCCGCTGTTTTCCGGTCTAGTACCAGCGCGCTTGATTAAATGGCGTCGCCTGTGTTTTCAATCGGCCGCCGCGGCCTGACTTTCCTCTGGAATCCGGTGCCTTAGAATCTCGCGCAGCAGCCGAGGAGGAGACATTGGTAGCTCCGTCATGCGCACACCGATCGCCTGGTAAATCGCATTCGCGACAGCCGCCAGCGGCGGCACGATCGACACTTCGCCCACACCGCGTACTCCTAAGGGATGGTCCGGGTTCGGCACTTCGACGATCAGTGCTTCAATCAAGGGGAGATCCAGGCAGGTCGGCATGCGGTAGTCGAGTAAGCCAAAATTACGGAGCGTTCCCCGGTTGTCATAGACGTATTCCTCGTTGAGCGCCCAGCCGAGCCCCTGAGCCGTGCCACCCTGCATCTGGCCTTCAACATAGCTGGGATGAATCGCTCGGCCGGCGTCCTGGGCGATGGTGCAGCGAAGCACTTGCACCTTGCCCGTATCGCGGTCGACTTCGACATCGACGAGACAAGCGGCGAAAGCGGGGCCGACGCCGCGGGCGTTCACCGTCGCTCGGCCGGTAATCGGACCGCCGGTACGCGCCAATCGTGACGCCAATTGTTTGACCGTCAACGGCGTGATGCCCTCGCCCTGGGCGCTGAAGACTCCGCTGTGGAATTCAACTTCTTCGGGCTTTTTCTCCCAAAAGCGCGCCGCCCGCTCCTTGAGCTGCCGCAGCGCATCCTCCGCCGCTTGGAAGACTGCCATGCCGGTCGCCAGTGTTATTCTGCTGCCGCCGGTGACGTCGGTGTGACCAATCGAGTCCGTATCGGTAACGAGTGGCCGGACGTCGTTGACACTGAGTCCGAGCACTTCGGCGGTGATCATCGCCATCGACGCACGCGAGCCGCCGATGTCAACCGAGCCCGTCACAACGCTGGCCGTGCCGTCGGTATGGATATTGACAATGGCCGACGATTGAAGACCCGCGTTGAACCAGAATCCGGCTGCGACTCCCCTGCCCCGATTTGCGCCCTGAAGCTTGGATTGATAGTGCGAGCTGTTCTTGGTTGCCTGGCAGGTCTCGATAAAGCCGATCCGCTTAAACGCGGGACCTACGGTCTGGGGGCTGCGTTCGGTCACGCCATTCATCAGGCGGAAGTCGATAGGATCGATTCCGCACTTCTCTGCTAGCTCATCGATAATAGTTTCTGTAGCAAACGCGCCAATCGGCGCGCCGGGCGCTCGATAGGCGGCAGTCTTTGGTCGGTTGACCACTACGTCGTAAGCGTCGATCCGGAAATTCGGAATGGTGTACGAAGAGATCATCGTCATGGCAGCCGCCGTCACCGGGGAACCGGGGAAAGCACCTGCTTCGAATGCGAGCCAAGCCTCACAAGCGACGAGCTTGCCGTCTTTGGTCGCACCCATCTTGCATCGCATTTTGGATCCGGAGGTCGGACCCGTAGCGCGCAGCACCTCGGCGCGCGTCATGACCAGCTTGACCGGTTTACCCGTTTTCTTTGAAAGCAAGACGGCTAGCGGCTCCAGGTAGATCGTTGTCTTGCCGCCGAATCCACCGCCGATCTCGGCTGGTACTACTTTGATCTGTCCTTCGGACATCCACAGCACCTGCGCGCTCAGAGAACGCACAACGAAGATGCCTTGAGTCGAGCAGTAAATGGTCGCAGAACCATTGGCGCTGTAAATTCCAACTGCATTGTGAGGCTCGACATAGCCCTGATGGACCATCGCTGTGTTGAACTCCCGCTCGATCACGTAGTCGGCGGATTTGAAGCCCTCGTCCAAGTTGCCCCGGCTCAATTGCAGATGATTCGCGATGTTGGTTTGTTTGTCCGGACCTTCTTCCTTATTGCGCAACTCGGGCAACAGGATTGGTGCGTCCGGGTTCATGGCTTCGTCGACTCTCAGCACTGCTGGCAGCACTTCGTATTCAACTTCAATTAGACGAAGGGCTTCATGGGCCGTGTGCCGATCAGTCGCGGCCACGGCCGCTACCGCATGACCGTCATACAGCACTTTGTCGCGCGCCAGGATGTTCATCGAGAGGTACCGCGCATTCACCGCGCCTTCGCCGACCTGCTCGGTCTTGCTGGCGAGGTCGGGCAAATCTGCGCCGGTTATAACGCTAAACACGCCGGGGAGCTCAAGCGCCTTCTCGAAATTGATTGACTTGATCCGGGCGTGTGCATGCGGGCTGCGCAAGACCTTGCCGTGCAGCATCCCGGGGAAGGCATAATCGGCGCCGTATTTTGCGCGGCCAGTTACTTTGTCGAAGCCATCATGCCGCAGGGGGCGTGTCCCGATGACTTTAAAGACGGGGCTTTCAGTGGTTGCGTCTGCCATGACTCGACCATCCAGGTTTACTATGGACTCTTAGGTTCAATTGGGAGGAGGTGCGTTCTCGTGCTCGCGCCTTTACCAAGGAGCCGCCTTGCAAGTAAACCCGGGCTATTATTACGGTTAGCCCGGGTTACTTGGTTCAAACTGCCTTTATAGCTTCACGTATACTGATTTGATCTGCGTGTAGAGCTCGATTGAATGCTTGCCGAGCTCACGGCCGATGCCCGATTGCTTGTAGCCACCGAAAGGCGAAATCGGATCAATGTTGTTGTAGCAGTTGACCCAGACCGTCCCCGCCCTTAGCGCGCGTGCAACCTTATGGGCGCGAGCAACATCGTTGGTCCAGACGGCGGCGGCGAGGCCATAGGTCGTATCGTTGCCCTGAAGGACAGCGTCGTTTTCGTCTTTGAAGGGAATCACCGATGCGACCGGGCCAAAAATCTCTTCCCGCGCGATCCTCATATCGTTCTTAACGTCGACGAAAACCGTCGGATTGACGAAATAACCCTTACCGCCCGGGAAGTTGCCGCCCACCGTGGTTTTCGCGCCTTCGTTCTTGCCAACCTCAAAATAACCTTTGACCCGGTCGAACTGGTCTTTCGATACGAGTGGTCCGACCGTGGTCCTTGCGTCGAGCGGATTACCTACCTTTACTTCTGAAGTATAACGGGTGAGCGCATCCACGAACCGATCGTGGAAATCCCGCTGCACGAAGACGCGCGTGCCCGCACAGCAGACCTGCCCGGAGAGCATGGTGAAACCGGAGACCGAACTAGGCACTGCGCTTTCGAGGTCCGCATCGGAGAAGATAACGTTTGGTGACTTGCCGCCCAATTCGAGCGATACGCGCTTCAGATTTCCGGCCGAAGCCTGCAGGATCAGCTTGCCGACCTCGGTAGAACCGGTAAACGCGACCTTGTCGATGTCCGGATGACTGGCAATCGCAGCGCCGGCGGTCTCTCCAAAGCCCGTGATAATGTTAACGACGCCCTCGGGGATTCCTGCTTCGAGGATCAGCTCGCCGATTCTGAGCGCCGTGAGCGGTGTCTGCTCCGCCGGCTTCAGGATTGAGACATTTCCGCACGCCAGGGCCGGTGCGATTTTCCATGCCAACATCGCTATCGGTCCGTTCCAGGGGATTATCTGGCCGCAGACACCGACCGGTTCGCGTAACGTATAGTTGAAGAACCCTGGGGCCGACGGGTTGGTTTCGCCGTATATTTTTGTGACCCATCCGCCATAGTAGCGGAACGTATCCACCGCGCCGGCGACCATCCCGCGAGCGAGTGAGATCGCTATGCCGTTATTTAACGTTTCCAGCGTCGCCAGTTCATCAGCGTGCTGCTCAATCAGATCCGCGATCTTAAACAGATATCGGGCGCGCTGATGCGGCCCCATCTCGGACCATTTACCCGACTCAAAGGCCTTGCGCGCCGCTTTAGCCGCTTCGTCCACGTCAGCCTTATCGCCTTCGGCGGCGAGCGCCAAAACTTCTTCGTTGGCCGGGTTGATGGTCTCGAAAGTCTTGCCCGACTTGGCGGGCGTCCATTTGCCGCCAATGAGCAATTGCTTCGGTTTCCTGAGGAAATCCAGCACAGCGCTCGAGGTTACACCCTGAGCCGCCCGTTCGATTGATGGAACTGCTGCTGCCATTTTTAGATCCTCCGAGTTATTGAGCGGAATCGCTCATGTGATTAACCAGAGTCTCGCAGTGGACCCGGAGCTCCTAGAGCTTGACGTATACCGACTTCACCTGCGTGTAGAGGTCGATCTAATGTGGACCGAGCTCCCGGCCAAACCCCGACTGTTTGTATCCACCAAACGGTGAAATAGGGTCGATCAGTCCGTAACAATTCACCCAGACCGATCCCGCCCTTAGCGCACGCGCCACCTTGTGAGCGCGGCTGATATCCCTGGTCCATACTCCGGCCCCGAGCCCATAAGTGGTGTCGTTGCCCTGGAGCACAGCGTCGTTTTCGTCCTTGAAGGGAATCAGCACCGCGACCGGCCCGAAGATTTCTTCGCGAGCTATCCGCATACCGTTTTTGGCACCGCTATAGATCGTTGGTTTAACGAAGTAGCCCTTGGATTGAGGGCCACGCTCACCACCGGCTTTCGCTCGGGCTCCCTCCTCGCGCGCCAATTTGAGGTAACCGAGCACACGTTCATGCTGTTCGCTCGAGACCAGCGGACCCATCGTGGTTGAAGGATCGAGCGGCTGGCCGAGCTTTATCTCGTCAGCCTTCGCAGAGATCCTCTCGGCGAACTCATCGTAGATTCGCTCCTGTACGAACATCCGCGTCGCCGCGCAGCACACCTGTCCCTGATTGCGGAAAACTCCGGCCGCCGAAAGCGCCACGGCGGCCTCCATTTCGGCATCGGGGAAAATGACATTGGGCGATTTGCCGCCCAGTTCGAGCGAGACTCGTTTGAGGTTACCTGCAGAGGCCTGAAGGATCAGTTTGCCGACCTCGGTCGACCCGGTGAACGCGACCTTGTCGATATCCGGATGCGCTGCGACAGCGCCTCCGGCTGTTGGCCCGAATCCGGTCACGATGTTGACAACCCCTTCCGGCACGTCGGACTCGCAGATCAACTCTCCCAGGCGAATCGCAGGGAGGGGAGTCTGCTCCGCGGGCTTCAAGACCAGTTTGTTGCCGAAGGCCAGAGCAGGCGCGACCTTCCAGCTTATCGTCGAGAGCGGCCCGTTCCACGGAACGATCTGTCCACAAACGCCGACGGGTTCGCGCAGCGTGTAGTTGAAGAATCCGGGAGCCGAGGGATTGGTTTCACCGTAAAACTTCGTTGACCAGCCACCATAGTATCGAAAGGTCTCGGCGGTGCGATCAACTTCGACTCTCGATTCCGCTAGCGGCTTGCCGTTGTCGAGAGTTATGAGCTCGGCGAGTTCTTCACCATGAGTCTCGATCAAATCGGCGATGCTGAACAAATAACGCGCTCGCTGATGAGGTCCCATATTCGGCCATTTGCCCTCTTCGAAGGCCCTGCGCGCAGCCCTTACGGCGTCATCCACGTCAGCCTTGTCGCCTTCGGCAATCAGACCTAGAACTTCTTCATTCGCAGGGTTGATGGTTTCGAAAGTCTTGCCGGACTTTGCGCCAATCCACTTGCCGCCGATGAGGAGTTTCTTGGGCCCATCTTTCAAGAACTCTCTTGCCGCCGTCTTCGCTCCCGCGGCAGCTCTATCAATTGATGGAATAGCTGCTGCCATCGTCCATGTCCTCCTTCCTGAACTAACAATCGATCCGGTTGAGCTCCTCGCCCATTCGCGTAGTGTCGTATGCACAAAGCTGAGCCACCTCGCAGGCGAAGCGGCGCGAATTTAGAACCTCCAGCATTCGCATCACCGGCCTCCGCTGCAGCTCAGTTTCGGGGATCGCCAGGTCGTAACGTTCCTCTCTAAGTGGGATGAAACTGAGACCGTAGGCTTCAGCCGCCACCCGAATGGTCACTCCCGCGTCCGCGTATCCAGCGTGGACGGCGGCAGCCACGTCTAGATGCCCCCCAACTTCGTATCGATAGCCCGCGATAACCTCCGGATTCAGTGACGCCTCAGCGAGTGATTCATCCAGCACCTGACGCGCTCCAGAGCCTCGATCGCGGTTGACAATTCTTACGTCCGGGCGAACCAGATCGCAGAAATTTCGAATTCCACGCGGATTACCCTGGCTGGTAACCAAGCCGACCTCCCAACGCGCAAAGTTGACCAGGCGCATCCGGCGGCGGCCGATAGCGCGCCGAACCGGCGCAAAATTGTAGTCACCACTTTTGGGGTCGCGCAGATGTACGCCTGCGGCATGCACCGAACCCTCGGCCAGTGATGCCAGCGCCTTACCGCTCGAACACGGAAGCGCGACAACGCCCACGCGCGATCCCGTACGCGCCATCCATTCGATCAGTATCGCGACCGCTGGATCGCACCCCGCGAGGAGAAGGGTCGAATCGATCTCCGCCCCGGAGTGGAAAGTCGACACGGCCGCGCGGCTGCCTGCTGTCCGCTCAACTGTTCCGGCCGCGGGTAATAGCGCAAGGCATGCAGTTCGTTGAGGTACCGCTACTATTCTGCCACCTACCCGCCCCAGCGCGACCCGCCGCAGCGGCCCATCCTTCGACAAGACTTCCCTTTTCGGCCACGCAGCGTTGATCTCGCTGCTCTTGGGCTCGTTGCCTTTGCCAAACAGGCTTTCGACCGTTTCTCCCAACTCGTGCGCGAGACTCAGCGCAACCGAAACACTGGGCTGATAGACACCAGCTTCGATGGCGCCGAGTGCCTGGCGCGATACGCCGGCCCGCCGCGCCAGTTCCGCCTGGCTCATCCCTCGGTCTCGTCGAAGCCGACGTATCACGTCGTGTGTTGTGGCCATGATGCTTGCTCCAAGCGCTCGCATAATGGCATAAATCGATGGTGCTATGGAAACGCTTTGGGCTGTTTCGTCTTGGCTGAGGCAAGTCTGCTGTGAGCGCACATTAATCGGCCGGCATGCAGAAAATCATGCTCCTTAAAAACCCGTTTAGATCCAAAGCTTCGCCACGACTCAAATACCGCCCAACTAAATTAGGAACCGTTCGGATTATCGGTTAGCGTTGATGCAGCGGAGAGAGACTGACTCGGACGCGCGAGCTTGCTTACAGTCTTTCCCCGTTAGTTCGAACTGCGGTCATCGGTTCATGGATATCCGTTCAATTCAACAAAGGAATGAATTATATGGCTAAAATTGTTTGCGTCCTCTACGAAGATCCGATCGACGGATACCCTACGGCTTATGCCCGCGACGGTTTGCCAAAGATCGACCACTACCCTGGCGGTCAAACCGTTCCGACGCCCAAGGCAATCGATTTTCAGCCGGGCACACTTTTGGGCAGCGTCTCGGGGGAACTCGGCCTGCGCAAATACCTGGAAAGCCTCGGCCATCAACTGGTGGTTACTTCCGACAAGGATGGTCCCAACTGTACGTTTGAGCGCGAACTGACCGACGCAGAGGTCGTGATCTCTCAACCCTTCTGGCCCGCCTACCTAACTGCTGAGCGCATCTCTAAAGCCCCGAAGCTGAAGCTCGCCGTGACCGCCGGGATCGGCTCTGACCACGTCGATCTCCAGGCAGCGATCGACCGCGGCATCACCGTGGCCGAGGTGACCTATTCCAATTCGATCAGCGTTTCCGAGCACGCAGTGATGACGATCCTTGCGCTCGTCCGCAACTACATCCCGTCATACCAATGGGTAGTGAAGGGCGGCTGGAACATCGCCGATTGCGTAGCCCGCTCTTACGATCTCGAAGGCATGCATGTCGGAACCGTGGCGGCGGGACGGATCGGCACTGCTATCCTGCGCCGACTAAAGCCGTTCGATGTGCATCTGCACTATTTCGATCGCCAGCGCCTGCCGGAGTCGACCGAAAAAGAGCTCAGCGTTGTTTTTCACCCGACGGTAGAGGACATGGTGAAGGTCTGCGACGTGGTAACGATCAATGCGCCGTTACATCCTCAGACCGAGAATCTGTTCGACGACGCCTTGATCTCGAAGATGAAACATGGCGCCTATCTCGTTAACACAGCGCGCGCAAAAATCTGCAATCGCGATGCTGTCGTGCGGGCTCTGGACAGCGGCAGGCTCGCGGGTTATGCGGGGGATGTCTGGTTTCCGCAACCCGCTCCCAACGATCACCCATGGCGCACTATGCCTCATCATGGCATGACGCCGCACATCTCCGGTACATCGCTCGCAGCCCAGGCTCGATATGCTGCCGGAACGCGAGAGATACTCGAATGCTGGTTCGAAGGCCGGCCAATCCGCAATGAATATTTGATCGTGGATGGAGGCAAGCTCGCGGGTGCCGGTGCCCATTCCTACAGCGCCGGCAACGCGACCAGCGGCTCCGAGGACGCGGCGCGCTTCAAGACGACAACTTGAGCGGAGTTCATTGCCCGTTAAGGTTCCCCCAGGGGCTAATTGGAAACCGCTCAAGGCTCGCAGGACACTCGGCCCAACCCCGTTCCGCCGACGGACAGAGCATTTATGGCGCACCTGCGAACGTCCGGAGATTCGCAGCGGGCTGACATCTCCTCGATTGAACGGCAGGCCTCACTTACGGCTTCAGCCTCCGTAGCCGCGGCGCCGATCACAGCGATATTGAGATTGTAGTCCGCCACAAACCACAACCATGTATGCCGACCATTCCACACCTTGAACCTGGCATGTTGATGACAACGACTGCGCATGGGTAGTTATCTCACTGAGCTTCAAAATCCAGTGTGTCTCCGGCCTCTGCAACATCTCTCCGCCGGCTGGCTGTAGAAGCCAACCCGAATAGATGGCGCACTAGTTTTGCACCATAATATGAAAGGGATATTGCGCACAGCGTCAGAAGCATCATTCGAAGATAAGCCGCAATCGTTATCGAAAGGCTGGCCCCGGTTCCGATCAGAATGTACGCAGCCAGGCATGCTGGACACTTTGGCAAGAATGCCAAGCCGGTTGCCGGGACCAGCCATCCTGCGATGTCCCTGCATCGCCGAATGAAGCCCACGGGCGCATCGGGCGTTTCGCACAAAGACCTTCTTGAAGTGATTGCGCAGCAACGATAACGGCTCACTGCCCTGCCTCCTGAAGTCGTGCCGAGACAGGGTCGGTAGCTTTCTCGGTCAGGTTGTTGGCTAGGTACTCGGCGAAACGCTCCAGACAGCCCGGCCAGCCGCGCTCATACTCATCGCACGCCACGATCGATTCAAAAGCGGCTTGACGAAGAGTGACTTTGGTCTTATTGCCGAGGGCAGCAAAATCCACCGTCACTAACGTCTGATGGCCAGGATTGCCATCGGGATGATCAGCGGCATAAGTAAAGATGAGCTTCTTCGCTTCCGCGATTTCGCGGTAGACGCCGCGTTCGTGAAGTTCAGTCCCATCAGGCGCGCGCAAGCAACAATTCCAAGCGCCACCCGGGCGGACATCCATCTCGAAGGAAAGCGCTACGAAGCCTTTTGACCCCCACCAGCGTTTCAAGTGATGGGGTTTGGTCCAGAGCTCGAATACGACGCTCGCCGGCGCGTCAAACGTCCGCGTGATTGTGAACGCGCGATCGTGTGAGCCGCCGGCGTTGAGTGGTGTGGCCATATTTCGTGCAGCCATCGCGGTTGTCCCTCTTGTCTTTACTCCTTTGTCACGCCGTCGTCGTACTCGTCATGACGCTGCACCCAATCGGTAAGGTTGAAATTGGGACCGGTCTCGTTGCGGCCCTTGGGCGTCAGGTCGAGGAACATGTAGGTGCCGAGCCCGCGCTCGTCGCCTCGCGCATAGGCGGAATAGGTATGAAAAACTGCGCCGCGGTCGTCCTTGAAGAACACACTCGTACCGTGCAGATCCTCCATCGTGGTCTTGTACATCTCGTAGTTGTAGTAGACCTCGCCGGCCGTGATCGCGTCTTTTCTGAACGATACGTGGAAATCGTAGTTGAAATCGCTTTCGCTCGACGACACCCACTTAAAGCGCCAGCCCATACGTCTTTTGTAGGCTTCGATTTCAGCCAGCGGCGCACGCGAAACCGCGGTGAAGGTCACGTCATGATGAGCTAGATGCTGGTTGGCGCCATCTACATGATCGGAAAAGAACGAACAGCCCACGCAACCGGCCTTCCAGCCTGGACCGAACATGAAATGATAGACCACTAGCTGGCTATTGCCGTTGAACAATTCGGCCAAGGTTTTCCTGCCCACCGGCGTCTCGAAAATGTATTCTTTCTCGACCTTCACCCACGGCAGCTCGCGGCGCTGCCGGCTCACTTCATCCTGCAGATGCGAGAGCTCCTTCTCCTTATTCAGAAGCTCCTTGCGCGCGGCGATCCACTCTTCGCGGGATACGGTTGGATGGTCCATGGTTCAGTCTCCTTTGGGTTGCGTTTCCTTTTATTTGCGTTGGTTTAATTCAAGGTCGCCAAATGTTCCGCGAGGCGCTCGATCGCGCTGTTCCAGCCATTACGATGGTCGTCGCGGGCCTCGATCGATTCAAAGGTCTCCTGACGCAGCGTCAACCCGGTTTTCTCGCCCAAATCGGCGAAGGTAACCGTAATCAGCGTTTCGTGGCGGAGCGTGCGGTCCGCATTTTCGTGCGCCCAGGTGAAAGCCAGCCGCTCCGGCTCAAGCACTTCCCGGAACGTGCCTCGGACCCAATGCTCACGGCCCTCCGGCGAGACCATGCAGCAGCGCCAGCCGCCACCCGGCCGCGGATCAAGCGTGTACGACGGTACCGTGTAACCACGCGGTCCAAACCAGCGGAACAAGTGCTGTGGCTCGATCCAGGCCCTGAAGACGAGGGATCGCGGCGCATCGAAGATGCGCTCGACGACGAGCACTCGATCAGTTAATTCGCTAGCTTCGGTAGTGTTTGCGGCCATAGTTTTCTTCCTCCTTCAGGCGGTCGCCAGATATTCCGCCAGGCAATCGAGCGAGCTGTTCCAGCCGCCATTGTGCGCGTCGCGAGCGGTCACCGACTCGAACACGGCTTGATGCAGTGTTAGTTGAGTCCTGGCGCCGAGATTCTCCAGCGTGACCGTCACGGTGGTTTCGGGACCCACCGGACGGCCTTGCGCATCGGCCCAGCAGCCGGCCATGACGAGCCGCTTCGGCGCAACGATTTCGCGAAAGACGCCCTGCATCCAATGCTCATCATTTTCTGGCCCGCGCATACGGATTCGAAAGGCCCCGCCGGGGCGGAAATCCGATCGCTCGACGGTGCTGGTGAAGCCGCGTGGCCCCTGCCATTTGACCATCCGCTCGGGCTCTGTCCAGGCTTTCCAGACCAGCTCGCGCGGTGCGTCGAAAATGCGCGTGATAATGAGTACCCGGTCCTCCGGTTCCATCGCGAGGTTACTTGCTGCGGCCATTTTTCTTCTCCTTCTTTTGCTGACCCTGGTTTTTCAATTCGCGCTTCTGAACTTCGCGCAGATACTCGTCCAAACGGTCGAAGCTCTCTTCCCAGAAACGGCGATATTCCTCCAGCCACTCGGCCGCGTCCTTGAGCGGACCCGCCGCGATCCGGCATGGTCGCCATTGCGCGTCGCGGCCGCGCGCGATTAGACCGGCGTGTTCCAGCACCTTAAGGTGCTTGGAAATCGCGGGAAGGCTCATCTCGAAAGGCTTGCCCAGTTCGGTCACCGACGCCTCACCCGATGCGAGGCGGGCCAGGATAGCGCGCCGAGTGGGATCGGCGAGCGCCGCGAAGGTGGTACTGAGATGATCCTGGTCCATTATTAAACCGTCTAGTTAAGTAACTGCATGGTTAAGTACAACGAGTCGGCGACTGTGTCAAGTGGCTTCAACGAAAATTCGCACCGATGCCACTGGACATGAAGCCCACGCTGCCTGTGGGTCAGCGACAGGCGGCATTGATCGTTCCGTACTAAACTAGTGCCGCACTCGGAACGTCGGTCGCGGCGTATTTGCAGAATGGCGGGACGCGCGGACACGCCCAGGCCAGGCCGCACACAACCGTGTCAACGCAATCTCATCGAACTGGAATAAACGGGCCTGCTGTAGAGTCTACATAACCAAGAGAGGGTCACTACCGGTTCAGGGACACAATGAGCCGCTGTCTAGTTGTGACGCACAGTCCGATTGGTTAAAGACGACGGCGAATGAACCGAATATCACCTAAGGAGCATAGCTTCAACTATGAAGGTCAAGAACAGCAAAGCGTTAGTTGCAATCGGAGCAGTCATGCTCCTCGGCGCCGGAGGCGCACAAGCTTCGGCACTTAAGCCCGCGACGACACTATCAAGCGAGCAGTCGAACGCCGCCGCTATTGCACCCGCCGTCTACAGGCCTGGAGAGAACGCTATTATGAGTGATAGCAAACCGACAGCGCCGTGTGCCGCCGCGGTGTCTGGACATAATACTGACGCGTCGCCTACGAGAATGGACAAGTCAAGCGTCGACAGCGATCCCGCGGACAATCCCTATATATCTGGCGAATAGGTGTGTTTAGGTGTGTTCAGGAGAGCGAGAATGTCGGGTATTGCCGATGTTTGCTCCCCTTCCGCCCATCTCATGAATGATAACGTCCTTTGCCATGTGTGATTACTGAGGTTGCGAAACGCGTGTCTGCAAACAATTCTGTCGATAATGTTTTTCGAGGAAGAGAAATCTGCTGATGAGTGGCATTTGGAACTCCGCTTCACGCTAATCGCCATCGACCATCGCCCCGAGATTCTGGAAAAATTCTGTACACGCGCAGCGGTCATCGAAGCTGGCAAATGGTTCAAGAGGGGTCGTGGTCGTCGCTCGCCGCCGCACCCGCGACACCGCTGCTGGCTCGCTTATTGGCCAATTAGCGAGTCCCTGGGGCGGCAGTGCCTTAGGTCTGGAGCTACCTGCAGGGTAAATCGCCGTTACAGGCCACCTATGAACGGACCCCGGGCGGTCAGCGGCGGGCGTTCGTGCCAATTCTCCGCAACGCCTGTCGGGGAATGCTGCCACGAGCCATCGCATTCAGCGACGTTTGCGGAGGAAGTATTCCGTTGCTGAAGGCAGGACCTTGCCGGTCGTTCTGTGCTGGCCGACGGCGCGAAGCGAAGTTCGTCAGCTAGCTGCTAATCTTAACGAGAAACTTAGCACCCCAACAGACAGTTAGCACCTCTCTTGTTAACGGGGATTAGCACTCTGTAAACAATTACGCTCTTTATCGGGGCTTTTGATGGCCTTCTTATTGCTCCGCCGCCTCTCGAGATAAGCCACGAAAGGAGGAGAACCTACAGGACAAGCGCGAGTGTGATCGTCTTCAATTTTCCGAAGCCCAACAGGGAGGTGAGAAAGTGCATCGAATAACGTTAAAGAGTTTGGCGCTGGCGGCCGGGTTAGTTATGACTTTGGCAGGCATCGCGAGCGCCCAGGAACCCAACACTCTTCCCGGACAATCACCGGTGCCCGCTGCCGTGACGTTGTCGCAGGCCACCAGGGGGGTGGTGTTCTATACGGCCGCGATCAATTCCGATGGCACCATTGCGAGCTGTTTCGGTTGCAATCCCGCAAGGACCTTCAAGCTCAGTACCGGTAGTTATCAAGTCGATTTTGGCAAGAACGTCCAGGCAACCAATGGCTTTAGCCGGTGGGTCCAGGCCGATACTCTGACGACCGGCGCCGAAAACGCCTGGTGCGATACCGCTGACCGGGCTGGTGATAACAATGCGATTTTCGTTAACTGTCAGACCACCGGTGGGCCGGGCAGTATGGGTAACTCCGCGCCGGTTGATACCTCTTTCTTTTTGTTTGTCGCAAGGTAAACCGAACTTATTGTAGCGCGTCCATGAACGCGTACCGTATTTGGATCGCACTCGTGAAAGGAAGGATGAGGCGCCGCAGGGCAATTATGTCTCATCCTTCCAAAAGCCTGCCGGACTTGGAAATCTGACAGTCACGTAAGCGGGGGCCGGTCTCCCGATGTCGCGTCACCGGCCAAAGTCTATTAAACGCCCACAAACCGGCTTGGTGGCGATGAAATCGCCGAGATGCAGCGGCTGGGGAATCGTGGACAACTTACGGTGGCGACCCTGTCGCGAACAATCAAGGATACCCATCTCATAGACAATTAAAGAAGTCCGCCCGATCGAGGCAATTGTCGCTGTTTTGTGCAACGCAAGCGTGGCGGCTCGCGCCCCGTTTTTGTCCCGTCATAGCATCCCGACCCATCTGCTAATACGTTGCATGTGCGGCTCAAGCGTGCACCCAGGGCCTTCCCCGGCCCTCGGCGGGTGAATTGCTCCAGAAATCACCGCGGAAAAGATGCGTGCGTATTTGTGCCCGCCCCGTGGTGAATCAAAAATCGACCGGGTTCGGCTTGAGCTGGCCGTCGCATACAACTCGGGCAGCTTCGGGTCGCCGTTCTCCCATACCAGCAGCATCGAGCACCATGATAGGCGCAAAATCGGAGGCAACCTCGTGCTGCAAAATCAGACACAGCAACCTCGCTACCAGCCTTGGCTCAGGACGCGGCACTTTTCCCCGCGCTCAAGAACTTGACGGCAGTTATCCCAGTCAGTTTTCTGGACGGCCGTGTTGTATCGGACCTGGAAGGGATGCTGGTGAGGAACTGAGTCGATCAGGTGCTCCGCTGCTTCGCGCTCGCCCTCAGCCATTAGGGTCCAGGCGTCCTCCAGAATGTCCGGAATCTGTCCGAAGAGCGTGTAGATATCGTGCAAGCGGCTTGAGAGGATCTGATGGACACGATCTTCGACCGATCCCCGGTAGCGCAGGTTGTAGATGTAGACCGTGTCCTCGACCTGGCCGATCCGCTGGATGCGCCCTTTGCGCTGTTCAAGACGAGTAGGATTCCAAGGCAAGTCGAGATTGATTAGCCTCGCCAGTCGCTGCAGGTTGATGCCCTCGGACGCCGCATCGGTGCCAAGCAGTAACCTGACTTCGCCGCGCCGCACCATTTCCTTCAGATCATCTCTGCCCTTCGCGATGAATTGTCCGCCCAATTGCAGCCCAGAGCTTTCGATGCTTGAATAGACCGCGATAGCTTCCGCCGGGAACTCTTCACCTAGTTTATTCGCTAACCATTTTATTGAGTCTCTATATTGGCTGAAGACTATACATCCTTTAGCTAGCCACCCGCGGTCGCGCAGACATTCCAGCACAACTTGGTATTTCGGGTCCTCGCCCCGGTACGCTTGCAGCGCCTCTAGAAATGCTTCTAGCTCGCGACGCTCCTCGTCATTCAACACCTTGTCTGAGGATCCATAAATGCCGGCAACAACTCCTGTAGCCAGTTCGCCAGGTTCGTCTTCGGTCTCATCATCCTCAAGTGCTGACGACCATGATTCGAGCAACCGCCTAGCAGTCAGCCGTCCAGCCTCCATCGAACTGCCGATGCGACGCAACAGAAGAGTTTTCAAAAATCCAGCGCTTTTAAGGCGGCTCGCCAGTTGTGTGCAAAAAGCTTCAGCGTGCGCGAAGGCATCTTGCAGGTAAGTTGGTAGCGGGATAGCGTCCCCATCACTTTCGCCGAGCAGCTCAACTCGAATCGGACGCAGCATCGGTTCTCCGGTTTCCGGGTCGAGCTGCTGTTCAAGTTGTTCGCGGCTGCGCCGCACGATCCGGCGTATGAAGGGATTATGGCTAGTGACGAATTCGGGAAAAAGTCGCCTAAGGCGCTGCCGCTCCGGATCTGCGAGTTCGGTTATGCGATCGCCACTGACGACAGACCGTTTTTCGCTGACCCCCAGCGCACGCCGCAGCACTTCAAAGTCTCTCCCCTCTTCAGCAGGCGGAAACGGATTACATACCCACTGCCATTGCTCGATCTCGCCGGCCGTCGTATCTGCCGGATGCATTACCAGGCCAAGCGCCTCCGAGGCTCGCCGCCAACGGCTGAACTCATTGCCGAGAACGGAATCATCGCCGCGGCCGAGGATGTCCAACAGATCCCAGGCTTCGACAGGGCGAATCTGCACCGGAGTAGCGGTTGCCAGCAAAAGGCTGCGTGTGCGCTCCGCCATTTTGTACATGAAGCGCAGCAGGTTGTTCGGATCGGGCCGCTCGGCATCACGGCCCTCGCCCAGGTTTCTGCGGCGAGCACGATGAGCTTCATCGAGTATGACGCAATCGAAACGCATAGAGGCGAGCTTTTCAGCGGATTCCGACAATGCGCTGATGAGCCCGCTCGACACGATTCCGATGCGTCGTGGACACCGACGGATTCCGTCGGGGCCGTTCGCTGGATAGGCGACGTGATTCTCGTCCCACCAACGGCTCCCGTCCCATACTGCCGAGGGTGCGTCGAGCAATTCGCTGATCTCAGTCTGCCATTGCCAAACGAGCGTCTTGGGACAGAGCACGAGGATCGGCCGATCGCCTGTTAGAGCGATAAGCATTGCCGTCATGGCAAGCTGGATGGTTTTCCCGAGGCCGACCTGGTCAGCCAATACAAAGCGGGCTTTGCCGGCCAAGTGCGCATCGAACGCAATCTTGACGAAGTACTTCTGATGCTCCCAAAGTCCGGCATCGCGACGGTAAACCGGCGTCTCGATCACAGCCGCGGCCGGGTTTGGCTCTGCAGTATCAGACGAAGACCATTCGTGCACCGAATGGATGATTGCCCGCGACGCGAGCCGGTCGATGTCATCCACAACGGCCTCTGCCAGCGGGAACGCCATATGATGGCTCCATAAAGCGTCGAACTCTTCACGGAGCCAGCCTATGGCTTCGGGCGAATCATCTTCCCAAACCAGCTCGTAATTCATGCGCCAGGCGTTATGCGATTCGTTGGTGCTGCCGATAAAGCTGGTCCACGATGCATCGACAAGCTGAATCAGCCCTGCTTTGCCGTGAACGAGTCCGAAGGCCTCATCCGGGAGCACGCGTACTACGAGCTTCTCCGAACGCAGCAACCGATGGAGGCGTCGAAAGCGCTCGCGCGCTGCATCGGCACCGATTCCGTCGAGAAGACGCTCTGGCTGCCAGGCGCACCATGAGCGGCGGATCGCATCGCGAGCCGCGCGGGCCGTGTCAACGTCACGGGGGTCGAGGTCCGAGTTGCAGACCATACGGACCTGCCCGGCTACGGATTCCAGCTCTTCGCCTGCTATCTCGATGACTGAAGAATGGAAATAGCCGGCAATCCGGTCGTAGGCGCACGCATTCTTTAAGTGCTGCAGAAGAAAGGTATGATCCAACCGGCCGCGCCGGGAGGAGTATCGGCGTACTTCAGACATGGGCGGCGCGCAATGCGCCAGCCAGCAACTCAGCCGCGCGCCCATCACGTTCCCAGTGTGCCATCGAACGGGCCATCGGCAGCCGCCCCAAGTAATCGAGCAGTTCGATTAGGAGGATCCGCAGGTTCCAGAAATCCGACAACTCGGTGCGCAACCAATTAACCCCGCTGGCGACGGTTTCCCCGCCTTCGCACTTGAGGACTGCGTATACGAGCTGGCGCACGGGCGTCAGAGCAAAGTCGGCGCCCTCCAGCATGCGAGTTTTCATTTCAGTGGCGGTCATCAGGCGCGTCTCGTTTGCCTTACTGGAGGCCAACAGTTCCGCATATCCTGCGGCGCCAAACCCCCGCGCCAGTTCCTGGTAGACACCGTTGCGATGCTCGCCGTGCGCCTCGACCTCCAAACCCTTAATGTAAAAGCGCTCCAGGGGGACGAGCGTTTTCCAAACATCAACATCGAGACCGCGCGGCACCAAATGATCACAGGCGATCTTAACCGCGTCGCGAATGAGCTTTTCGACGGGACTGATTTCACCCTTGGCACGCCCACGCAGAAGTTCAGCTTCGGGATTCAGATTGCGGATCGGTTGTCGCGTAAGCACTCGCAACGCAGCCGCATAAGCGGCGAGCTGATAATCGGCATCGGCGAAATTGGGCTCTGAGGCATCGTCGAGGTGGATCATGGAATCGAGCTGGGCTCGCACTTCCTCTTCGATTTCGAAGGGCAAGTCGTCGATAAAAACCGGGCGCGCGCTCGCCTGTTTGCGAAGCACCATGACCACAGTGCCTTGGACGTAGTTCCCCGTCTTGAGGGGCGAATCGGTTTCGGTAGCAACGCACCACGCGCCAGTGACCCGCAACCCGGCGGCCCAGAGGATCAACGCGAGGTCAGCCCACACCGTGGCGTCCTGGTGTGTGAACGTTACAACCTGAAGTCCATCGGCGGGCATTCTTTCCGCCAGATTTCGATACGCATCAACCATGGCCTTGCGGAAGCCCGCGTGCTCACCGTGCACTGCTAGCGCGCGCCGCGAATCTGAAGACCACGCTGGGAAGAGCGAACGGATTCGCCCACCGATCCAAGCGAGGAAGAACTCGGAAAGTTCTTCGTACGCTATTGCATCGGCGTATGGGGGATCTGTGACCCATATGTCCGCGATAAACTCGACGGAGCGCGCATCGCGCGGCTCCGCAATCGAGACTGCAACCCGTACGTCATCCTCGAGGTCCAGCAACCAACTCGACGCCAAGGCCGTAAATCCACGGCCCGCAAAGTTATACAACGTGTTGAGGGCTTGGTTCGCGAAACTTTGGATCGATATGTCCCCAATCGCTCTGAGCGCCCAACGGCAGAGTTTGCTGTCCCAATCGGCACATCTAGCCACCGACAAACTTCCTGCTACGGCTATCTCCCCCGTAAAACTCGTGCGCGCCGCTTGCTCGGCCAATGCGCCGTGTGTCAGCAGTTGGCGCGGAGTGAACAGATGATGCCAGTGGCTCCAGCCTCGCGTCCGAATTGGTTCATCAGTCTTTGCGCCCGGCTCGATCTTGCTATCCGGTATGAAACCCTTCTGGCGCCATTCCTCCAGCCTCGCGCGCAAAAGTTTGAGGCACTTCTCCTCTCGCTCTAGGTCAGCCGCTGTCGGTGTGCAGAAGTGACGCCGGGCAGAGCCTTCCGCTCTCTTCTCTGCCCATCTGATGCAGTATAGCCGCTCCTGAAAAACGTCTTCGGGGCGCGGCACAAGATCGTCGCGCTCCCATGGCCTTAGGCCTCTCCGAATCACGTCAATGGGTGTGGACTCAGATTCCTTTGCACCGGGCGGAAACAATCTTGAATCGTGTACTGTGCCAGCCGCTCTTGCGGCCTCCATCTCGTCGTCCGAGACACCCTCGACTATTTCGATGTCATACCGCTTCAGGGCTGGATCGGGCTTGAGCCTGGCGATGGCTTTGTTCGCTTCGCTGACCACCCAGTGAGGCGCCAATGGCACCATCCAGCCGCTCTCTGGATCGCGCACCTCAACGCAATACAGAAACGCGTCCGCGCGCCAACCCTTCTCGTTGTGCTCGATTCCCCATCCAGTCACCTGTTGATCAACTTCAGCGAATACTCCCTCCTGCGCCCGGCGAACCTGTTCCACGACCTCCTTGCCGCCGCCGATTATGCTGAGTCCGGCCCATGTCAGCAGTGCTGCAATAGGACTCAAATCCGAGCCATATGCCTCGCATCCAAGACGAGCGGCTTCAAACGGAATCGATCCCCCTCCGCAGAAGGCATCGCCCACGCGCGGGCGATGGCCGAAACGCATGACTCCAAGCTCGACAACCAGGTCCGCCAAGTTGCCGACGTGCGTCCCCAAATGCTCGTTGATTCCTTTCCACGCTGCAGGAGACGGCCCATCGATCTGTTCTGGCCGCGCACAATATTGCAGCTTCTCGCCATAAGGCATCCGGTCGAAAACCCATTCCTGCAATTCGACGCGCTCCGCGGATGTGAGCTTCCGCAAGGAGGGCGTGCCATTATCAATTTTGTCGAGAAAGCGATCCTTGAAACTCGGTGGGGCTTGCGCCAGTTCTTCCAGAATGCGCGCAGCCTTGATACTTTTGTTCTTGCGCCGGAGCAAACCTTCCCGGTCCATGGTCATCAGCTTCAGGAAGATCTCGCCGTCGCGACCGGGGTCGCCTGAGCATGGCATCAGCAGCCCCAGCAGGCAGGCTCGCACCAGCACCAGAGGTTTGCGGCCCCACCACTTCCCGAGTCCGGTCAAAGTCTGGCTCTGCTTGGCAGTGCGCTCCTTGTAGCTCTCCATTGAGAGCCGTGCGACCGGAAATTGGCGCTCAATGAAATACTCAGCCGACACCAAATCCGGATTTGCGACGATCGCGCCAGCCGCGCCGGCGTTGTTATGCATCAGGCTTTCTTTCCCGCTTTTGCGGTTCCACTTCCGGTCTCACTCTTCATCGAACGAAATTTTCCGCTTCCCCGGCTTGAGAATTATCGGTTCAGTAGCAGCATGACCTTGAGAGAAGAGCGAGGCCTGTGCGCCAGCTGCACGATCCACTTGCTGCATCCAGGTTGGCTTGACTGGCGCAGCCGAACCTATTGGGTTCTCGGTCAGGGCAAAACGGATCGCCTTGCGCCAACCTCGCCCTCTGCCAGTGGCAGCGTCACCAGTGGCGGCGGCGGCTTGCGTATATAGCCACCAGCGCTCCTCGGACACCAGCCCCAACCAGTTAGCAACCGCGATCGGGATCAGGCCGGGGTCGGCGTCTTCGATTGCCCAAGCCAGGACCACGAGTTCTTTGCCCAAGTCACGTCGTACCAAATTCCTTCCCGGAGCCCAGCGGCTCGCGGCGTGGCCTTCGCGAAGTAAACGGCGGTTGAACTCAGCGCGCACCTCCTCGGCCATTGCCTGCCATTTGGAGATTGGCAACGCGACCCGAAGGTATTGTTCCGTATGGTGTGTCACGAAGTCACCGCCGGACTCCCAAGAAAAGCATTCCGTCACGGGCACGGCCTGACTCTTGTTTGGCAATAGGATCACCTGGAAATGGTGGGCGCTTAGCGCGGGATCAAAACCGAAATTTCCCACCTGGCCTGCAGCGCCCGCACGCCCGCCCTTGGCTCTGCCGTGAGTCACTGCTAACTCTGCATAACCTGGTTAGGTTCGAAGCTAGCCTTGATGTCCGCAACCCAATCCATGAGCGCCTGACCTCGGGAAAAATGCAACCGAAGAGCTTTTAGTTGCACCTGTCCATCCCTCTGGATACCGCGCAGCGCATCTATGACGGTCTCCAGGGCTTCGGCCTTCAACTGCTTGCGGTCAAAAACACTTAGTTCAACCCACTCGCGGTCACCCACTGTAACGGTAAGACCTGAGGCGGCGGCGTCATATTTCTTCATTCGGTCCAGCAGGGCGTACGTCTCGGCGGTGGTTTGGGAACTTTGCTTGGCGTTCCAGGTAGCTGGCCGCTGAGGGTCGATCTTGAGGCTTTCGTCCGCCTTCCAGTCTATCGGTATGCGGAGAACCTCCGACTCGACTTCATCCTTTTCGGCATAGGCAAGCACGACCACAGTCGCTCTCGGGATATTGACATCGCCTTCGTAAGTACCGCCTTGCATCTTGGGGTCGGAGCCATCGGTCGTGTAGCGAATTCTCGCGGGCGGCGCCGCGCGCAATTCCAAACGCTTCTCAGCTCCCGGTTGATAGATCCGATACTTCAGCGTAATGCGGTTGGTCCACGGGCGGAACTCACCGAACGAATGCTCACCGCTGGAATCCCATGCGCCGAAGACCAGCCGGAGGGCCAAGGTCTTGAGTTCACCATTTTCGACCCGTTTGGAAGCCTTGGTCGGATTGCGGGTATCGTAATACACCTCATCAGCATAACGCGGCTCGATCCTGAGCTGGACCTCACCGGTATCGTCGTTGCGGTTCACCTCGCGGATGATCACGTCCGTGACCGGTGGTGGCGGACTCTTATCAATATAGTCGCCGTCCTCGCGCCAGCGCTCTTTGCGGAGGCAGTCGTCTCTGAGGTCATCGAGCGCACGCGGGTCGTGCCATTGCCAATCGGCGTTGGTGGCTGCACGCAGCTTCACTTCCGACCATTTCATCGAGCCCGTTGTGAATATGCGCTCTTCGCACTTTTCCCGAAATTCATCGCCTTGCGTCTGATCAGTAAACTTTCCTTTCTCCGCCAGTAATTTTCGAATCTGCTCTTCGCCGTTGTATTTGTTGGCAGTGAACTCCATCCGTATGTCGGCTTGGACCATTCGCTCACGGCGAGGATACCACAGGACGGTAAAGGTCTCCCGGGTGGCCGAGTAGAATTGAGTCTGGATGTTGACCAGCATGTTCTCGGCTTGCTTCATCTGCGGATCGCTATCCGGCAGCTTCTCCTGACGCATCTCCTCGATGATATCGTTGATGGCTCGCAATCGCCGCCCTGTGTCAAGAAGCTGCTCATAAGTGTTGCGGTTGCCGGTCAAGATCCCGAGGCGGTTTTTATATGCGGCGTTGGCGTAGAAGCCGGTGACCTCGTGAGGCAGGGCGGCGCCTCCGCTCGGCGCGATGATCAGCAGGGTGGTCTTATCCTGTTCCAGCTTGACCTGATCGAGCGCAGGGAGCGATTCGACCCGCTGGTAGCACCAGCTCTGACGCGGGTCGAAAATCTCGCCGAGGCGCCGCCGCAACTCGCGGCGCGCCTGCTCCACCTCGAGCATCTTTACACGGGATTCAACTTTGGAGACCAGGTTTTCAACGTTGCGGAAATAGAGCTTCCCGTCAGCGGTCGAATGCAGATACCAAGCCTCGACTGAAAGGCGGTCGATTATCTCAGCCTTAAGCCGCGTGAAATCGCGACCAGGTGCACACAGGTAAGAAATGACCTCACGGACCGCCAGTCCGAGTATCGCATTTGGAACGTTCGCCAGCGACGATATGAACAGCAATCTGCAAACGTCCTGGGCTGCATTGCCGCCAAGCTCCGCGTCGATGCGTTCTGCAACCGCGGAGCCCTGCGATGCGATATCGTTCGCGATAGCGTTTCCCAGGCTTGCGTTGATCTGACTCAATTCGCCCAGAGTTTCAGCGTCATTAAAGTCGACATCGTGGCTCGCAACCAGAAAACGTTGTTTACCGGCGCCGGTGTTCCAGAGACTGGCAACCATAATCCGCATCAAGCGGATTAAGGCTCGCGTCTGCTGGTAGCCTGGATTTTCACGAAACCGGGCATATAAATCGCGGATCTTGGGATGAAATGGATATGAGGACATAATCGCTTCGGCAACCTGGGCCGGAGATTCACTGGTTATGTCCATCTGGCGGGCATCTTCGATGGCCTTCTTATAGCCCTGTGCCACGGCCGCGATCTCGCCCTCCGAAGGCAGCTGCTCGAACAATCGAATACGCAAGATGTGATAGAACTCGTCGGTGTTCAGTTGTACCGGCTCAATCGGCATCGCGCCGCGATTGCTTTCCTGCTCCAGGTTGCTAAGCGCCACGGCAATCTGTTCGCTGCCTTCCTGGTAAGCACCGCGAAGGTCAGCCAGAACCATGCAGACCTTCCGGCATTCTGGAGCATCAATCGCAACCATTAAGTTAGAGAGCGCGGCGACCGTGACTTGAGCCAGGTCGCTGTTGCCGATAGCGATGGACCGGGCGTTTTGCAGATAGAAGGGCAGCTCATCCAGCAAGATCAGCGTGCATTCGTTCTTCAGCAGATTCTGCCACGCGCTCTGACCTGGTGCGCGCAAGGGCGAGTAGTACTCTTTGAATTGATCCACCTTGCCCAACTGCTCGGCGATTGCGCCCCAGACCCCGTATCGCACGTCACTCTCCCGGCCGGAAAAGGCGACTACCTTTACCGTGCCAAGAGCGGGATCGACCTTGTGGATACCCTCAAACAGCTTCGTTCGATACCGCGCATGCTTGGCGAGCAAACCGAGCACCAGGAGATTGTGCGTTTTCCCGCCACCCATCGACTGGGTCAGCTTGAAGAGCCCTTGGGACGAGCGACCCTCCAGGCGTAGAAACGCCTGCCGCAGCAGGGTCTTCATCCCTTCGGTGACCCAGTTCTCGTCGAAAAACTCACCCGGGTCGATATCGCCACGCGCAAGATTGATGAGGTCGAGGACGGTATCGCGCTTACTCTTGTCGAATACGCTCGCGCGCGGTTTGCAGAGTGAATCGAGGCTTTTCACGGACTCAAATTACCACCCTGAGACAATTGAGTGTTGCTAAATTTGTGTTTTTATTCGCAATCAGCGCCCGATTCAATTGAGCGCACCGAGTCGACTCAACTGTCCACGCATACAACGCTCGAATATCTCGGCTCGGCAGCCGTGCGGCAAATCAGGAAC
>Ga0073928_10002510_pt1 | contig 31300 bp, 27 predicted proteins | sample PaiPotPPA55metaG_FD_76969 | JGI IMG/M metagenome (GOLD analysis project Ga0073928, IMG submission 76969) | Iron sulfur acid spring bacterial and archeal communities from Banff, Canada, to study Microbial Dark Matter (Phase II) - Paint Pots PPA... ...
AAATGCTCTAGAATCAACCTCTCGGTTTCCTAAAATCTTCGTGTTGTCACGCATGGTTTCACGACTGAAGAAAAAGTAGAAAAATCGGCCACGAAGTCACACTTCACGAATAAAGTGGGCTAGGGTTGGGCATTTGGCTGGGGAGTGATGTGTTTTTGAGTTTTGTGGTGGCGCCGGGGGCGTTTTCGGTGCTGGCTAGCCGGGACCAGGCTGGGGCGATGGTTGGGTATTCGCTGGGGCGGATGCATTGGATGGGGATTGTTTGTGGAGTGGTTATTTTGTTGGTGCGGGTTTTGCGGATTCGGAGTTTGACTGCGCTGGTTGCGCCTGCGGCTTTGTGCCTGGTGGTGATGATGATTTTGACTGTTATTTCGCAGGTGGCGGTTAGTCCCAAGATGGCGGTGTTGCGGGTGCGAATGGGATCGATTGAAGCTACGGCAGCGGGGAATCCTTTGCTGGCGGGGTTTGCGCGACTACATTCCATTTCAGTTGGACTGGAGAGCGGGGTGTTGCTGGCGGGCATGGTTGCGTTGTTTTGGATGGTGCGGGAGACCTCGCTGGCGCGGTAAAAATGCAGGCCATCGCCCGGTCGTGCCCCAAACGAGCAGTGTTTTGGGCTTCCTGGTTGATAGGCTGAAGGTCCGGCGCTGGTACCACCGCGTACAGCCAGGAGTCGCTGTGCTACTTGAAGAAGTTCCGCCGGCTTTAAGCTACCTACCCTCCCCCTATTTTGGTAACTGTTCATTCTAAAGATAGTTAAAGTCGTTTGTTTTGATTATAGTTTCATAACTGTTGATTCTAATTAGGTTAGCTAGAGGGTTTAGCGTGAAGCCGGGAGTTCATTTATCCGAGTCGCTCGAAACAAGCCCATTCCAACCTAGTCGGTCGTGGAGGGGCGCCCAGACAGTATTATATCAGGGCTGTCGATAGGCCTTGTGCTAGGTTCCGACGAACACTATCGGACTCTTGAGCGTTTACGCTTGGACTTGGAATTGAGGTTGCTGCGCTTCACCTTGGTGCGCTGGTGCTTTAGTTTGGGCGGGCGGATTTTGTTGGTGGTGGCGTAGCCGGCTTTTTCGAAGGCGCGCCACATGTACCACGAGGCGACGGTGCGGTATGGGCGCCAGCGTTCGCCGAAGGCCAGGAGTTCTTTGGGGCGGGGCATGTGTTTTTTGCCGTACGCGACGGACCAGCCTTTTTTTACGCCCAGGTCGTGTATGGGGAGCACATCAGGGCGGCCTAAGCGGAAGATCAGGAACATTTCTACCGTCCAGGCGCCGATGCCGCGGACAGAGATCAGGCGTTCGACCAGTTCTTCGTCGGAGAGTTTCAGGGCTTCTTCGTGAGTGGGGACGATGCCGTCGATGGTCTTTTGCGCGAGGTCTTTCATGGCGAGGATTTTTGCGCCGGAGAGGCCGGCTTTTCTTAAGGCTTTTGTTTTGAGCTGCAACATTTCTTGCGGCGCGGGAGGTCCGCCGGAAGCGCTCAGTGCTTTGATTCGAGCATAGATCGTCGCGGCGGCTTTGCCGGAGATGGATTGGTAGGCGATGGATTCTAGGAGGGATTCATAGGGGGATTGCGTGTGGTCGATGTTGGGGTCGAAGGGGACGGCTTCTTGAACCAGCCGGGCGATGTAGGGATCGCAGTTGGAGAGATGGGTCACGGCGGCGACGAGGTCGAACGGGAGAGCGGGGGACTTATTGATCATGCTGACGTCGTGGTTGCCATGAGGATAGCAGCTGTTTATTACTCGGCCGATACGGAGAGCAACCAAAAAAGAACATGCCGGCGCTGCAGATTGGAGCCAGCCAACGTAGTGGATGGGAACGCCACAAACCTGCGATTCCCGTGAGAACGCCGGCAAAGGACAGTAAAGCGCCCCACGCATAAATCCGGAGTAGGCGCGGATCATAAAATGGGAATCCACCGATGAAAAGAGCGTATACATGTGTGCCCACCGCGAGCAGACTCGAAAGCGTCGCGAGCGAAAAACCGAGAAGAGACAGGATTTGTCCAGCAGATTTTCCTTTGTCGCCCTGGTAGAACCTAAAGCAACCCCAGATCAGCGCGCAGGGCGCACACATATAGAAAGTCAGGAACAAACTGATCGCGGGGAGTGAGTGGGTCATGTCGAAGAGTTCACGCTCCGAATGAAATTATTGCTCAATTCAATCAGAAAGAGTAAGTGCTAATGCGAAGCAGAACAAGGACGAGTCTAGGCAAGGCTTAAATGAGCAAACGCCAGTGCTGTGCTAAACTTTTTCGCTTATGCAGACAGGAATTATTGGACTACCACAGGTTGGGAAGACGACGCTGTTCCGGATTTTGACGAAGGCGCATGTGGACCCGGCGAAGGGCGGGCAGGAGACGCGGGTTGGCGTGGCGAGGGTGCCGGAGCCGCGGTTGGTGGAGCTGGCTAAGCTTTACAGTCCCAAGAAAATTACTTATGCGACGGTGCAATACGTCGATTTGGGCGGGATGCAGAAGGAGCGGATGCGGGAATCCCTTTCTTCACTCCGTGAGGTGGATGCGATTGCGCATGTGATTCGTGTGTTTGACGATCCTAGTGTGCCCCATGCTGAGGGAACGATCGATCCTTTGCGCGATGCTACGAATCTGGAGCTGGAGCTGATTCTTTCCGACCTGGAGCAGATCGAAAAGCGGCTGGAGCGGCTGGAAAAAGATTTGAAGAAGAAGGCCGACAAGCAGTTTGAGTTGGAGAAAGTTGTATTGGAGAAGTGCAAGGCTCATCTGGAAGCGGAGAAGCCTTTGCGGGAGTTGGCGCTGACTCCTGAAGAGCGGAAGCCGATTGGCGGATTTTTATTTTTGTCGCAGCGGCCGATGCTGTATGTGCTGAATTTGGGGGATGAAGAGGCCGGGGAATTGGAGACTGCTGTCGATCGGCATAAGCTCGGCGCTTTGCAAGGTAGGCCGAATACTGCGGTGGTGGCGGTTTGCGGACGGCTGGAAGCCGAGCTTGCGGAGATGAATGATGCCGAAGCGGCGGAGTTGCTGGCGTCCTACGGACTGAAAGAGCCGGGGCTGAACCGGTTGATTCGCGCTACTTATGATTTGATGGGGCTGACTTCGTTTTTTACTGCGGGCGAGCCGGAAGTGCGAGCTTGGACGATTCACAAGAATACGAATGCTGTGAAGGCGGCGGGGACGATTCATAGCGACATTGAAAAGGGATTCATTCGCGCGGAAGTGGTGCGGTGGAACGATTTGCTGGAGGCGGGGAGTTTGGGGGCGGCGCGGGAAAAGGCGCAAGTGCGGTTGGAGGGGAAAGAGTACATCGTGCAGGAAGGCGATGTGATTTTGTTTAGGCACAGCGGATAGGGACGGCGGAAAGAAGGATTTGCCACAGAGTCACAGAGACACAGAGATCGGAAAGAGCACGACGCGAGGCAAGAGAAAATTAGAAACACAACGCGGAGACGCGGAGAACACTCAGCGTCGTGGACGCAAGGAAAAGGCGCAAAAAAGAAAGACGGAAAAGAAAGACGGAAAAGAAAGACCCACACGCAACATCGGCGTTTGGGCACCCTACGCGTTTTTTTGATTCGCTTTGCGATTAAGGATTTTGGTTTCGACTTTCGACTGACACTCTAATTCGAATACGTCTTACAAAAGTTGGCGACGGCGGATGGCAAACCAGGAAGTGGTGAAAATGGGGTGGGCGACGGTCCTGGGGCTGGTGGCCGCGGGGGGAAACCTGCTGGGCGGATACTTTGTGGTGCGGCGGGAATGGCCGCGAAAGTTTTTGCAGTATTTTTTGGCGTTGGGCGCTGGATATATGCTGGCGGTGGCGCTGGTGGAAATTATCCCTGAGTCAGTGAAGCTTGGGGGGCAGAACGCGTTTACGTTTGTGCTGGCCGGGTTTTTTCTGATTCATTTATTCGAACATACGATTGCTCCGCATTTTCATTTTGGCGAAGAGACGCATGAGCAGGAGTTTGCCAAGCGGAATGCGCGACGGGCGGTTCTGCTGGGCTTGGCGATTCATGCGTTTTTTGATGGGGTAGCGATTGCGGCTGGGTTCCTCGTTTCTACTTGGTTGGGCGCGGTGATTTTTATTGCGGTGTTTTTGCATAAGCTGCCGGAGGGATTTACGGTGGCTTCGATGGTGCTAGCCAGCGGCCAGGGACGGAAGAGCGCATTGCGGGCGGCGGCGACCTTGGGTGCCGCTACTTTAGTTGGTGTGGCTTTGACTGGGGTGATGCAGGCGCAGTTGCAGTATGCTTTGCCTCTGGCGGGCGGAGTGACGCTCTATGTGGCGGGGACGGATCTGCTTCCGGAAGTGAACCGGGAGCCAAACTGGCGGATGGCGCTGCTGGTGTTTGTTGGAGTGGCGACGATGTTGATATTGCAGAGGTTGGCGGGCGCATAGGATGTAGGGCGGTATCGATTGACGGAGGCAGCTCGCGATTGCGGGCGCAGATTTAGCTTTTGGCGGGAGCGGCATCTGGGCCTGCCTGCAGGCTGCCCCAACGGATCGGGGTAAACCGCGCTCAAAAAGATCGTAAATATTACCGTTGAGGATGCAAAATCGGGACGGCGAGACGGGCTCTAAGGGTAAGGAAATGGGCGGGTTAGAGTGCTGGCCAGGTTAAATGCGGGATAAATGGCGGCTGCAACTTTATGAGAAAGCGTGTGTTAGATAGGGTGTGGTGGCAATGAGCAGGACCGACGTCCAACTGATGCTGGACGTGAAGGGGGGCGACGAACAGTCGTTCGAACTTCTGCTGCAGCGCTACCGGACGCCGCTGGTGAATTTCCTGTTCCGGATGGTAAAGAGCCGGGAGCAGGCGGAAGATCTGGCGCAAGAAGTGTTTATACGAGTGTATCGCGCGCGGGAAGAATATGTACCGACCGCGAAATTCACTACCTGGCTGTTTCGTATTGCCACGAATCTTGCCCTGAATTCACTGCGCGATCACCGGCACCAGAAACTGGAAATGTCCATCGACGCTCCGTTCACGGCGGATTTGGAGGAGGGCGACGAAAGGCCGTTCGAAGTGGCGGACAAGCATCCGACCATCGAGCAGGAGTTGGTGGAGAACGAACGGAAGAAGATGATCCGGCGCGCGATTGAGAAGTTGCCGGAAAAGCAGAGAGCGGCGGTGCTGCTGCACAAGTATCAGGAACTGGATTACGCGGAAATTGCGAAAATCCTGAGTTGTTCGGAGAGTGCGTTGAAGTCGTTGTTATTTCGGGCTTATGAGGTGTTGCGGGTGGAGTTAGCGCCGTTGGTGGCGCGGCACGGCGCGAAGTAATGAGCTAAGGAAGTAACGAGGTAACGCCGAGTTGGCCGGAAAAATTGAGATTGGATTGTTGGAAAAAGAGTTTGGTATTGGGTCAAGAAGGAAGGGCGCAATGAGTTGTGAACGAATGGAAGGCCGGATTCTGGCGTACATGGATGGCCGGCTGAAAGATAGCGAACGGGCTGAGGCGGAAAAGCATTTTGCAGCGTGCACGGCTTGCCGGGTACGCGTGAATGAGTTTCGCTCGGTGAGCGATTTGCTGGGCGAGTTGCCGATGGTTGAACCGACGCCAGCGTTCGATGTGCGAGTGCGGGCACGAGTGGCCGCCGAGCCTGTGAAGCAGAGTTGGTGGGCCTGGATGCGGCCATCTCCGCGGATTGCGTTTGCCGCGTCGATGTTGCTGCTGGCAATGCTGTGGATTGGATATCGCACGCAGCCGGTGGCGCCGCTGCCGATTCCTGTGGATCAGGTTGAATCCGGGATACAGCAGGATTTTCCGGTGATGGAAGATCACGACACGCTGGCAAATTTTGAGCCGTTAAAGGAATTGCCGCCGCCGGTGGAAGTGACCGCGGATTCAGCGGACGACAACGATCAACAAATGTAAGGCGAACCTACGCGGTATCGCGACGCATACGGCTCGGGTAGTAGCTGCGCCGGCGAGTTCAGAGTGAAATGATTAAGCAATTCCAATTCGGGTGGATGGCGGTGACGCTGATTAGCGCAATGGCGTTAAGCACTGCTGCAACTGGTGCTGAGATGGCGCGGCCGCCGCAGAATCACGCGGATCGTCCGCCGCAGAGGCAAACAGCACCGCCGTCAAGACCGCCGTCGCAGCCTGCGGCACGGCCGAACACAACTCACCAGAATGCGAATCGTCCGCCGGCCGGTCAGACGCAGCGCCAGGCGGGGAGTGCGCCGCAACATCAGCCAATTACGCAACACCAGCTGAATAATGGTTCGAATAGTGGATTGAACAGGGCGCCAACCACGACGACTGTGGCGCCGCGATCAAACAATTTTAATAACCGGCCGAACCAATTTAATAATAATCGCCGCAATGAAAATGGGGCTGGGGCGACGTTGCGGCCGGGGCAACAGGTTGGGGTTGGCGCTCCGCGTCCATTCGTGGACCGCATGCGCGATTTGAATCCGCAGCAGCGGGATCGCGTGTTGCAGAACAGCCGTGCGTTTCAAAATTTAGCGCCAGAACAGCAGAGCCGGATCAAGCAGCAATTTAATCAGTGGGACCATTTGAACGGGCAGCAGCGTGCGGACCTGCGTGCCAAGGAAGATACCTGGCGAAGAATGACGCCGGAACAGCGGAGCTATGTGAAGAACGACGTTTTGCCGAGATGGCGGCAGATTCCGTGGGAGCGGCAGCAAGTGATTCAGCAGAAGCTGGGTGTGCTGCAGAATATGCCGGAGTCGGCCAGGAATCGGCGGCTGAGCGATCCGAATTTTACGCGCGGAATGGGCGATGACGACCGGCAGACGTTGCACGATTTGAGTCATTTGCATGTGGGTGGAGCGCCCGATCCGCCGGGAAATGAGTAGGCGGAAGTCCAAAGCTCCAAGTTTAAGGTTCAAAGTAAGTTTAAACCGACACAATTGGCAATCTTCGGTAGTAGGTAAGTCGTCGCCATCGCAAACAAAAAATCAACAGGCCAAATTGACAGAGTGGCGGGTGTCGCGGCATCGTGACTTGTGTTGAAACGGTGCATCGAAATGGTAGAGGCGAGCCTGTTGAAGAGTGATTGTTGTTCCACCTGCTCGGAAAATCAGAAAAAAAACAATAACGTCTTAATTTATTCGCCCGGGCAAGTTAGGGCGCAGCATGCTGCGCCCCTACAAAGAATCATTCTGCATCGACCGACGGTAGGTCATAGCCGCGGATGGGCTGGGAGAGCATGACGCGGTTCCGGGCGCTGAAGCATCGCAATTTCCAATTATTTATTGTGGGGCAACTGGTTTCGCTGATTGGGACCTGGATGCAGACGACCGCGCAGTTGTGGCTGGTCTACGATTTGACGCACTCGGCGGCGCTGCTGGGAATTTTTGGATTTGCAAATCAGATTCCGATGCTGGTGTTGGCTTCGGTGGGCGGATATGTGGGCGATCGCTACAGCCGGCACCGCGGAGTGATCGCGACGCAGACGGTTTCGATGCTGCTGGCGTTTATTTTGGCGGGGCTGACGTTGACGCATCACATTCACGAGTGGTCGCTGATCACGATTACTTTTTTGGTGGGAATTGTGAATGCGTTCGACGTGCCGATACGGCAGGCGTTTTTTGTGGAGATGGTGGGGAAAGAAGATTTGCCGAATGCGATTGCGTTGAACTCTTCGATTTTTAATGGCGCGCGAGTGGTAGGTCCGGCGATTGCGGGATTTGCGATCGCGTGGATTGGCGAAGGCTGGTGCTTTTTGTTGAATGGGCTGAGCTTTTTTGCGGTGATCCTGGCGCTGCTGGCGATGCGTATCGCCAAGTTGGAGCGGAAGCCGAGCAAAGAATCGCCCCTACAAAATTTGCTGCAGGGATTTCGCTATGCGATGCAGGACCGTCCGACGCGGTCGGCGCTGCTGCTGCTGAGTATGTTGAGTTTGCTGGGATTGCAGTATTCGGTGTTCATGCCGATTTTTGCAAACGATATTCTGCACGTTGGCGCGAAGGGCTTGGGACTCCTGATGAGCGCGGCGGGAGTGGGAGCGGTGCTGGGAGCGCTGCAATTTGCGGCGCGCACGAGCTACAAAGGGTTGGCAAAATGGATTGCTGCGATGTCGGTGATCTGCGCCATTGGACTGATCGGGTTTTCGCAATCGCACATTTTTTGGATTTCGTGCGCGATATTGTTCGTGGTGGGATTTGCAGCGACTTCGCAGATGGCGGCGACCAACACTACAGTGCAGAATCGGGTGCCGGATGAGTTGCGCGGGCGAGTGATGGCGGTGTACGCGACGATGTTCATGGGAGTGCAGCCGATCGGCGCCTTGCTGGCGGGAGGAATTGCAAAGCGCATGGGAGCGCCGCTGACGCTGGCGTTTTTTGGGTCGCTGTGTCTGGTGGGGAGCTTAGTTTTTGCGGCGTGGGTGATGATGCGGATGCGTGCGACGGCAGAGGCTGCGCAGGTTCAGGCGGGATTGGAACGATAGAGCCACGGCGGCTGGACGATTCCTGAGGCGTTTGGGGACGGAAGCGCGGCGGGAATTGCAGCGATGATTGAATCGACTTTGGCGTGCTGCGGCGAAAGAGAACAGACCGGGTCGGTTGCGGCTGCGTCGCCTGCGAGTAACATGGCTTGACAGCGGCAGCCGCCGAAATCCACGGAGCGGCGGTCGCAGGATTTGCATGGCTCCTGCATCCAGTCTTCGCCGCGAAATTTCTGGAATGCTTCGCTTGATTGCCAGATTTCCGCCAGGGATTTTTCTTTTACATTTTCGAAATGCAATCCGGGAATTACAGCCGCAGCGTGGCAGGGAAGGGCTTCGCCGTTGGGCGTGATGAGCAGTACTTTGCGTGCCCAGCCACCCATGCAGGCCTTGGGAAATTTTGCATAATAGTCGGGGACTACGTATTCGACACGGATTTTGCCGCGCAGGCGTTCTTGCGCGTTCTTGAAAAATTCCAGGGAGTACGTGAGTTGTTCGCGGGCGGGAAGAAGTTGCCCGCGATTGGCGAAAGCCCAGCCGTAATACTGGACGTGGGCGAATTCGATGCGGCTGGCTGAGGAGCTTTCGGCGATGGCCAGCATTTCGTCGAGTTGGTCGAGATTTTTGCGATGTACTACGAAATTAAGCGTGACGGCTACGCGGCGAGACTTTAGCCAGTCGAGGACGCGGAGTTTTTGTGCGTGAGACTTGCTGCCGCTGATTTCGGCGGCGGTTTCTTCGCGGGCACCCTGGAAGCTGAGTTGGAAGTGGTCGAGGCCGGCGGCAATTAATTCGTCGAGGCGCTTTTCGTCGAGTGGCAGGCCGGACGTGATCAGGTTGACATAAAGTCCGGCGGCGCGTGCGGATTGAATGAGTGTCGTGAGGTCAGGGCGGGCGAGGGGTTCGCCGCCGGTAAGATCCAGTTGCATGACGCCGGCTTCGGAAGCTTCGCGGAAGACGCGGGACCAGATTTCAGTGGAAAGTTCGTTTGTCCGCGCAGTAAGTTCTTGCGGGTTGGAGCAGTAGACGCAGTGCAGCGGGCAGCGGTGCGTAAGTTCGCACACAAGCGCGAGCGGATTGGAAGCAGCCATCAAATCGCAGTCCTTAGGCTATCGTCGCGTGGAGCGCGTCCTGAGGCAAGCCGGATATCGAAGTTCCTTTATTGGCGCAATTGAGCTATAAAACTCTCAAATCATTCATTCAGGTGACACCAATACCCGGGAGCAACGACGAAAAGCAAAGCTATCGTTCTGACGATTTTTCTTCCTGCGATCGCGGTTTCGTTCGTTGCGCAGAAAAGTTCCGCGAGGCAGTCCGCGCGGACTCAGGATACCACAGCGGTCGCGCCGTCCGTCTCGGTGCGCGAGCGATTTCTGGGAGCCTGGGAACTTGTGTCCACGGAGTATCGCTACACCGACGGGACGCGGCGGCCGTATCGCGATGTTGGGCCGCACGGAAAGGGTTATCTGATCTACGCGCTCGACGGCCGGATGTGCCCGCAGCTCATGCATCCCCGCCGGCCGGCTTGGAAACAAGCGGAGCATCCGACTGACGCGGAGAAAATTTCTGCCTTCGAGGCATTTTTTGCGTATTGCGGAAAATCTGAAGTGGATGAAGCGAAGCACGTAATGACTCATCTTGGGGATGTAGCTTGGCGGCCGGGCTTCGTTGGCTCCAAGCAGTCGCGGCCGTACACCTTTTCTGATTCCCGAGAATTGCTGACATTTTCGGGCAAAGAAACGGAAGAACCGGGAGCAGAGAGCTATTCAATTATATGGAAGAGGGTGGGATCTGTAACCAGGCTAAGCCCGTAAAACCAAGCCCGGTAGGGCTAACAAAAGACTGAAGCGTCCCGCTATGGCGTGAAGTCAAGCGCGCGCTCATGTTGTAAAAGTGTGAGATAGCCAAGAATATCAGCCTCGACTTTGTGAGGCTCGGCTTTGGAGTATAGCTTTTGCAGGTCGGCGATGAGCATTGTGACTGTGTGTTTGCCATCGCAACGGGTGACGATTTCGAGGCTTGGGCCGCTAAGACGAAGGGCGCGCTCGGGCATTAGCAACACCTTTTGGCCCTGGTTTTCGCCCAGACGGCAGCCGGGAGCGAGTTGCGGGCGCGAGTTTGGGTCGAGACTCATAGATCGACGTGGTTAGGGTGAAAAGTGCCAGGTGGCGGCCATGCAGGATTCACGTAGGCGAAAAACAGGGCGTCTAACATGGCCCACAGAATATCGCATTTGGCGCGCAAGGCGGCGTGGGCAGCGTCTTGTTCTTCGCGAGTGCGGGCGTGTTTAACGACCCAGGCTAGCGCGAAATTAGCGTCTTCGGGAGCTTGGGTGAGGCGTCCGGTAAAGTAGTCGAGGCCGCTGGCCATCCACGGATAAAACTCGCGCAGACGGTCCATGCGCAGGGCAATTAATTTTTGCGAGAAGAGTTCGGTGAGAGAAGAGGAGACGGCTTCGAGATGCGAGCGCGTGGAAACGAATTGGACGTAGGCGTCGACGGCGTAGCGCGTGGCAGGCAAAATTCCGTCGCCGCGAACGGCTTGGATGCGCGGTAAACCAGTGGCTTCCACCAGTTTGAGCCATTTTTCGACGCCGCCGGGGCGGTTGCCGTCGCCATCGTGGTCGATCAAGCGCTTGCGCCAGGCCATGCGAAAACCCTGATCGTCCGACCGCGAAAGCACCACAGCGTCTTTTCGCGGGATGTGACTCTGATAGTAGTAGCGATTGAGAGCCCAAGCCTGCATCTGGCCGCGGCTCAGCGCCCCCTCGTGCATAAGTTTGTGAAAAGGATGGCGATGGTGATAACGATCTTCGCCGATAGCGTGGAATCCGGCGATGAACTCTTCTTCCGATAGCACAAGTTTTTCGTGCTGCTGGGTCACAGAGTTATTTCCATCCCATCGTAGGCTATCTCAAAACCGGCCTCGCGGGTCAGGCGATGTTCCTCGCTGTCCTCATTCAGGATGGGATTGGTGTTGTTGATGTGAAGGAGAATTTTGCGACATTCGGAGTCTTTGGGGAATTGCTCCAGCAGGCCGTCACGTCCTGAAAGAGGAAGATGGCCTATTTCGCGAGCGGTTTTCTGACTGCGCCCGATTTCAATCAGCTCATCGTCGGACCAAAAGGTGCCGTCCAGGAAAGCAAGGTTACTGGTCGCCGCGGCTTTCAGGCCTTCCGCGGAGCCTTCTGCCAAGCATGGCGCGTAGCAAAAAGACTTTCCTGGCTGTTCGAAGCGCAAAGCCACGACGGCTTCCTGTGTCGGGAGACTGCGGCGCAGCTCGGTGCTGATGAAGTCGGGATAATTGCAGCCAAGCGAAGTGGGAGTGCATATAAAGGATGGCGGAGCGGACGGATCGTCACCGAAGCGGCAAGCCAGGCGGGCGCTGGGAGTGAGATTTTGCCACTGCACGGGCGGATCGGCGCGATGTAGAACGTCGAAGATGCGATTCTCTGATTTGAGGATTTTCTGCACGGCTGGAGTAGCGAAGACGAAAAAAGACTGAAATTCGCGCAGGTGAAGCAATCCCATGACGGAATCGAGGTCGGCCGAGTGTAGAAATACGCCTCCGATCGGAGTGCCGGTATTGTCGGTTGGGGGGGGCGCGAGCTGCGGGGTGGCCACAATTTGCGTGCGCAGGTCCGGAGACGCGCCGAGCAAGAACCAGACTAAACCGTCGGGCGAAAACGCCAACTGAGTTTGCGTGCGCGTGGTGGCTTTCAGGGTTCCTGCGCGCAGTTCCGCGCAGTTGCGGCAGCCGCAGTTCCACTGTGGGAAGCCACCGCCGGCAGCCGATCCTAGAATTCTAATGTGCATTTGGCGCTTGTCCGTAATCGTTTGCAGTTGGCGGGCGGATAGTCATCGCGCTGGGCAATACATTCAAGACAAAGGCCGGGCTAAAGCCCGGCCTTCACAAAATTTTCCCTTCGTCGATCCCGAAAGCGAGCGGAGAGTCGCTGACTAGAGTTCGGCGTTGGCGTAAGAGCTGATTTCGCAGTTCAGGTCGATCTCTTCGTGCTTCGGTGTGGTCCATTCCATCGGTATGACTCCTTGGTGTCGTTCGAACCAAGCAAGAATAGCATGCGCGATGAAATGCCGGAAAGAGAATTTTTTCTGGCGCGGCAGGGACGTGGATTTACTGAGACCGAAGTGTACAACGGGACCGAAGAAGAAGCGAAACAATGCCACAAAATGTGGTACGTCGTGAGGAAATTGAGCGCAACCGGCGGCGTGGAGGTGGTAGGAAAAAAATTAGTCACACATTTCGAAAAAATAATGTGCCGAGCGCACGAATTCGCTTGACAAGAATCGTGGTCAGATTAAGATGTGGGCAAAAGTGGTTGGTAGTGGGAACAAGTAGAGGAAAATAGGGTTCGCGGACACGGTTTCGGGGCAAAAGCACAACGGTTTCACCAAGTATCTAAAATTTGCAGAGAAACGTGGCGATCTGGGGCAACTGACTGCGCGTTTCACGGCACGGCCTTAACCGAAGGTCGCTTAGTAGTGTGGGCAATGGGGCAAAAAAGGTCAAATGAGTTTTCGTGGAAACCATCAGGCGAAGGTGGACGAGAAGGGTCGTCTGAAAATACCCGCCGTGTTTCTCGAGGACTTACGGACGTACGGAAATCAGTTCTATATAACCAGCACGACCGGGGAGTCGGCCAGGATTTATCCGATGCAGGTGTGGATCGCGATTGAAGAAAAGCTGGCGAAGGTTTCCAGCCAGAACCAGGCCAAGCGCAAGTTTTTGATGAGAACAAGCTATTTCGGGCAAGTAGTGGAAATGGATGGGCAGGGAAGAGTTTTGCTGCCGCCGGTGTTGAGAGAAGCGGCGCAGACCAAGGGTGACGTGGATGTGTTCGGCGAACTGGATTATCTGGAAGTGATGAATCACACCAGGGTGCTGGACGACATCAAGAACGATCCGTTCACGAAAGACGACTTTAAGGCTTTGGAAGACCTGGGAATCTGATCGGCGAGCGGGATGTGTTGAAGCATGCCGCGGTTGCGATCCTGAGGACATCCTTTCGGATGTCCTCAGGATGAAAAGCGCTGGGTCAGGGCTGACAGGGGCTTGGTTAGGGCGGGCTGCAAAGAGGCGAATGCGGTGAGTGGAGCAGCGCCACATACGCCGGTGATGTTACAAGAGGTGCTGGAATGGCTACGAATAAAACCGGACGGAACATACGTCGACGCAACATTGGGAGCCGGGGGGCATTCGGAAGCCATCGCCGAAAGACTTTCTTCGGGCAGGTTGATCAGCCTGGACCGGGACGAACAGGCGCTGCAGATCGCACAGGAGCGTTTGAAGACGTTCGGGTCGAAAGTGAATTGCGTTTTATCTCCGTTCTCAAGGATTGCGGAGGCCGTACACGAGTTGGGGATTCCGAAGGTGGACGGGGTCTTGGCCGACTTGGGGGTTTCGAGCATGCAGCTTGATCAGCCGGAGCGGGGATTTTCATTCCGCCATGCGGGACCGCTGAACATGCGCATGGGAGTCAGCGCGGATGACCCCTCAGCTCCGTTCGGGGCTAGTGAGCTGACCGCAGATGAGATTGTGAATCGTTGGCAAGAGAAAGAGCTTGCCGATCTGCTGTACCGCGAAGCGGACGAGCACGATTCCAGAAGAATCGCCAGGGCGATTGTAAGAGCGCGACCGATCAGAGATACGGCGCACCTGGCAACGGTTGTGGCAGGGTCCCGAGCGCAATGGGGAAGGCAGAGACTGCATCCCGCGACAAAAACGTTTCTGGCGCTGCGGATAGCGGTGAATCGAGAGATGGAGGAACTCGGGCAGTTTCTTTCTCGGGTCCCCGCCACAATGAATCCAGAGGGGCGGTGCGTGATGTTGACGTACCACTCGAGGGAAGACCGGATCGTGAAAGAAGCATTTCGCGAAGCGGCCAAGCAAGGGACGCTGGAGATTCTGACCAAACATGTTGTGCGGCCCAGCCAAGAAGAAGAACGAACGAACCCGCGATCGAGAAGCGCGAAACTGCGCTGCGCGGAAAGGTTGAGCGCTTAGCGCTCACCAATGAAGAAGCGACCGCCTAGCGGCGGTCAAGGTGCTGATATGAGGAAACAGAAAGCAGTGGCGATGCGGGAGTTCCGCACGGTAAAGCGTATTGATAATTCGCGGCTGGTGCGGCACGTGGAACCGGCGAAGCAGAAAAATCTTTTCAAGACCGCGGGGCTGGGCGGAGTGGTGGCGGTGTTTTTTCTGTTTTACATCTTTCAACATTTTCGCTGCATTGATCTGAGTTTTGCGCTGGAAGACTTGAAAGCGCAGCAGACGCGCGCGGCTGCGCTGAATTCGGAATTGAAGCTGGAGATCGCCAATCTGCGCGATCCGATGCGCATTGACGTAATTGCGCGGAGACAATTGGGATTGACGCAACCATTGCCGATGCAAGTGCGCGAATATGACGCGCCGAGCGGCATGCAGGTGGCCGCTGTGCGATTCAACAGAAGTAATCGCAGACAATAACGGCTGCGCGCGACGACACGAGCTCCAGAAATGCCGTACTGTTTATCTCAGGGTTTGCAAAACAAACCCTGAAACCCAGTCAGGCGGAGAGAATCCCGAACGCAGCGGGCCATGCAGGAAGAAAAAGTCCACGTCCGTTTGTTGATTGTCGCCGGCGTGGCTCTCTTATGGATGACCGCGGTATTCGGGCGGCTCGGGTATCTGCAATTAGTCCGGCATAGCGAGTACGTCGTACGCGCGCAACGGCAGCAACAGCGCACCATTGAAATCACCCCAAAACGCGGCGCAATCTTCGACCGCAATATGCATCCCCTGGCGATGAGTGTGCCGGTCCAGTCGGCGTTCGCGGTGCCTTCAGAAATCGGTGACAACAGAGCCATGGCGGCGCGCTTGCTGTCGGGCGTGCTGGGAATTCCCCGCGATGTGTTGGACGCGCGGTTCGAATCGGGCGGCTCGTTCGTATGGATTTTGCGCAAGTTGCCGCCCGACAAAGCCGAAGCGGTGCGTGCACTGAACTTGAAAGGCGTTTATCTACAGGCGGAAAATCAGCGCTACTACCCCAAGCGGGAGCTGGCTGCGCACGTTTTGGGATTTGTGGACCTGGATGAAAAGGGGCTGGGAGGAATTGAATATCAGTTGGACAGCACCATCCGCGGAAAAAGCGAAAAAATCGTGGTGATGGAAGATGCGCGGCAGCACTCGTTCGACGGCGGCGCGGCGCAAAAGGATCAGGGCGCGAATGTTGTTTTGACGATTGACGAAAAGATTCAATACATCGCCGAGCGGGAACTGGCGGCGGCCATCGCGAAGACACACGCGCTCGCCGGAACAGTGATTGTGCAGAACCCGAACGATGGAGCGATTCTGGCGCTGGCGAATTGGCCAAAATTCAATCCCAACACGCCGAATGCGGTAAAGACCGAAGAACGAATGGATCGCGCCGTGAGCGCGATTTACGAGCCGGGCTCGACGTTCAAATTGATCACTCTGGCGGCAGCGTTTGATCAGGATCTAACCAAACCCGATGAAATTTTTGATTGTGAAAATGGCTCGGTGATTGTAGCCGGCCATCGCATTCACGATCACAAGTCGTTCGGGTTGTTGACGGTTTCGGAGATTCTGGCGAAGTCCAGCGACGTTGGAGCCATCAAGATTGCCATGCGCCTGGGAGCGCCGAAATTTTACGAATATATTCGGGCCTTTGGATTTGGCCAGCAAACCGGCGTTGACCTTCCCGGCGAAAGCAAGGGGTTGCTGAAGAAAATCGATAATTGGAGCGGTGTTTCGATCGGCTCGATTTCGATGGGACAGGAAATCGGCGTGACGCCGATGCAACTGGTTACGGCGGTGTCCGCGATCGCTAATGGTGGCTCCCTTTACAAACCGCACGTGATTTCGGAAATGCGTAGAGGCGACCTGGTATTGCCGTTAACCGGCGCACTCGCTCCGACCGAGGCGAAAGAAGTGATTCGACCGGAGACAGCTGCGACACTTCGCAGATTGATGGAAGGCGTGGTGCTGGAGGGCGGGACTGGAACTCGCGCACGGCTGGACGGCTGGACCGCAGCCGGCAAGACCGGTTCTGCGCAAAAAATTGATCCAGCAACGGGCCGCTATTCGCGAACTCAGCTCATCGCGTCGTTCACTGGATTTACACCGATCAATGATCCGGCGGTTACGATTCTGGTTTCGCTGGATTCGCCCGTTGGCCAGCACGAAGGAGGGCAGGTCGCGGCACCGGTGTTCAAGCGCATCGCAGAACAGGTGCTGGCATATCTGAACGTGCCGCGCGATGTGCCGTTGAGCCCAAAGCTCATGCAGGCGTCGTATAAGAGTTCGGAAGGGGAAGAGAGCGCATCGCTGGAAGATTTTACGCCAGTGGATTTTGCGGCGCAGCCAGATGAAATGCCAGCGCAAGAAAAAAGCAATCAGGCTGAAGCTGCGAAGCCGTCGGTGACAGTAGCGTTAGACGAAGGTGGCGACATCGCGGTGCCTGACTTTCACGGCAAGACCATGCGCGAGGTGACGGAAGTGTGTTTGAGCCTGGGACTCGAGCCAGTCTTGGTTGGCAGCGGACTTGCTGTGGATGAATCGCCGGATGACGCTGCAAAAGTTCGCCGCGGCGCAAAAATCACGGTGCGCTTTGGAACGCCTGAAGAAGCGGCGAAGGCTGGTAAAGCGCTGAGAAAAAACAGGCATCGATGACCACGGAATTGCAGGTGCCAAAAAACGCGGCCGAGAACGGAAAAGTGATGGAACGGGTCGGTGCGGACGGTCAGCAACTGGGTAATCGCTCGTTAGCGCTGGTCGAAGTGTTTGCAGGAACCGGAGCAAGCATACCCGCCGCGGCGGATGCATTGCAGATTCAGAGCATGGTCTGCGATTCGCGTAAAGCTGTGCAGGGGAGCCTGTTCTTTGCGCTGCAGGGTGTTAAAGAAGATGGCAATCAATATATTCGCGCTGCAACCGAACGCGGCGCAATCGCGATCGCCAGCGAAGCCGCTCCACCAGCGGATTTGGACGCACATGTTGCGTGGGTTCGCCTACCTGAAAGCCGCAAGGGTCTGGCGATTGCTGCAGCGAATTTTTTTGGACATCCGGCAAAATCACTGCATTTGATCGCGGTGACCGGCACCAACGGAAAAACCACCACGACGTCTCTGATCGATTCGATGCTGCGCGCATCGGGCGCGAAGACCGGAATGTTCGGAACGATTGCGTACCATACTCCGCTGGGCGAGTATGCGGCGCCGAATACCACGCCGGAATCGCTTGATTTGCAGGGATTTCTTGGGGAAATTCGCGATGCAGGTGGAAAGTACGCGGTGATGGAAGCTAGTTCGCACGCACTGGCGATGCATCGCTTGTGGGGCTGCCATTTCCAGTCGGCGGTCTTCACGAACCTTACCCGCGACCATCTGGATTTTCACAAGAATTTTGAAGACTATTTTGCGGCAAAGCGAAAATTATTCGAAGGCACAGGTGCCGGGGCGCCTGATACCGCGATTTTGAACGCTGACGATCCATACGGTAAACGGCTCGGTGGCCTTGCCAGGCAGACGTTGACGTACGGCATCGAGAATCCCTCGGACATCGCCGCCAAAAAATTTCAACTTTCGTTTAGCGGACTTCAATTCACAGCGAACACTCCGCAGGGAAAACTGCAAATCACTTCATCGCTCGTGGGCCGCATCAATGTTTACAATATTCTTGCCGCCATTGGCGCAGCGCAGGCTGCCGGAATTTCGAATGAGATCATCGAAAAGGGAATCCGCGCGCTGAAAAATGTTGCGGGACGATTTCAGCCCGTGGATATGGGCCAGCCATTTCTGGCGATTGTGGATTTTGCGCATACGGATGATGCACTGGAAAATCTGATCAAAACCGCGCGCGAACTGAATCCCAAGGGCCGGGTGATCACACTTTTCGGTTGCGGCGGTGGCAAGGACCGCACCAAGCGTCCCATCATGGGCGAAGCCAGCGGCCGCCTGTCGGACCTGACGATTCTGACAAACGATAATCCCCGCCAGGAAGATCCTCTGAAAATCATCAGTGACATTGTTGTCGGTTTGCAGAAGAGCAACGGAAAATATTTGATCGAGCCGGACCGCGAGAAAGCAATTGGCTTGGCGTGCGATGAAGCGCGTGCAGGCGACATCGTGCTGCTGGCTGGAAAAGGCCACGAAGATTATCAGGTTCTAGCGGACAAGACATTGCCTTGGGACGATTGCAAGATGGCGCAACAGGAGTTGCGCAAACGTGGATTTGATTCGCCGGGTTCGCGTGAGCAAAAGCCCGGCACGGGGTTTGGCACCTAGCGCGCTTCGTAGTCAGCGCGGTTCGCGCGGGGTCTCAGTCGAAGATAGAGTCTGACTGAAACGCGCCATCTGCAAGACGATGGAAGGAGGAGCCAGCGAACCGGTGAGCACTAAACAAACCCTGGGTTGCGCTCGTAAGGCGAACCCTTTGAGGTATTTATGCGGTGGACGATTGCACAAGTGGCTGGCGTTCTGGTGGCGCGGGCGGGAACGGGGCTCGACCCCGTGGCCCGGCTGGCCGGCGTCTCGATTGATTCTCGCACCATTCGAGCCGGCGAACTGTTTATCGCCATCCACGGACCGAGTCACGATGGACACGATCATGTCGTCGATGCCTTCGAACGTGGCGCTCTTGCAGCCGTGGTGGCCGCGGCGAAAGTGGGCAAGTTTCCGGACGCGGTTCGCACGAAGTGCATCGTTGCCGACGACACTTTCGTCGCGCTCAAGCAGTTTGCCCGTGCGGTACGCGAAACCTGGGGCGGAAAAATCGCCGGCGTTACCGGCTCGGTGGGAAAAACCACGACCAAAGAGATCCTGGCGGCATTGCTTGGCGCGCGGTTCCGCGTTCTGAGGTCGCAGGGAAATTTTAATAACGAGTATGGGCTGCCGCTGACGCTATTTAAGTTGGACGAATCGCACGAAGCGGCAGTGCTGGAGATGGGAATGTCGCGGCGTGGCGAGTTGGCGCGACTTGCGGAAATTGCACGGCCGGATGTGGGTGTGGTTACGCGTGTTTCTCCGGCGCACCTGGAGTTTTTTTCGTCAGTGGACGAGATTGCTTTGGCGAAACGCGAATTGATCGAAGGACTGAATGGAAAAGATTCTACTGCGGTGTTGAATGCAGATGACACGCGCGTCGCGGCGTTTGGAACTTTCGCACCAGGCCGGGTTTTAACTTATGGAATCGAACGGCCGGCTTTTTTTACCGCCGAAAACATCGAGGATCGCGGAGCGCTTGGCACTACTTTTGACTATGTAAGTCCGGAAGGGCGCGTGCGGCTGGATCTGGCATTGCCGGGACGCCATGTAATCGCCAATGCTCTGGCTTCACTGGCGGCTGCCAGCGTTTGGGGAATTGGCATTGAGGAAGCCAGGGTGATTTTGCCGAGATTGCGGCCTCCAGCGATGCGTGGAGAACTTTTGCAGTTTTCGAATGGAGCAGCGCTGATCAACGACAGCTACAACTCAAGTCCCGCTGCGTTGCAGGCGATGATTGCTTTGCTGGCAGCGACTCCGGGATTTCGCCGGCGCATTCTCGCGGCTGGTGAAATGCGCGAACTTGGTGAAACTTCCGCCCAGCTTCACCGCGAGGCGGGAATTTATGCCGCAAAAACTGGAGCAATTGACTCGATCATCGGGGTTGAAGGGCAAGCTTCTGAGTTGATCGAAGGCGCCGCGAGCGCGGGAATTCCCCGCGATCGTTTGAAATTCTTTTCTTCCTCGAGAGCTGCGGCGCAATTTCTGCGGACTGAATTGCGCGCGGGAGACTTGCTCTTGGTAAAAGGGTCGCGCGGCGTGAAGATGGAACGCATCGTGGAAACGTTGCTGGAGCAGCACGGCGCGCCGGGAACGGCAACGGAGGTCAGCCAGTAGATGCTGTACTACCTCCTGTACCACACGCTGCAGAAATATTTCAGCCCGCTGAATGTTTTTCGCTACATCACGGTGCGAACGGTTTATGCGAGTTTGACTGCAATGTTTCTGGCGCTAGTGTTTGGGCCATGGTTGATTCGCCGCTTGCGTGAACTGCAAATTGGACAATACATCCGCGAAGAAGGCCCGCAGGAGCATAAGAAAAAAGCCGGTACGCCGACGATGGGCGGCGTGCTAATCGTGTTATCGACTGCCGTGCCTGTCTTGCTTTGGGCTGATCTGACGAATGCGTTCGTGCTGATGGCGTTGTTTGCCCTGCTTGGTTTTTCGGTGATCGGATTCATAGACGACTACGCGAAGGTCGCAAAAAAGCAGAACCTCGGACTTACCAGCAAGCGCAAATTTCTTTTACAGGTGCTGGTCAGCATGATGGTAGGTGTCGGGTTGCTGGAGCTTTCAACACACAGCGCATATTCGACACAGCTGATCGTTCCGTTCTTGAAAAAATTTCATCCCGATCTGGTGATTCATTCTCTGCTGTCGAGCGGTCACCTGTGGTCGCTGGCGTTTCTGCCTTTTCTGCTATTCGTGACGATCGTGATTACCGGCTCGTCGAACGCCGTGAATTTGACCGACGGTCTCGATGGACTGGCGATTGGCTGCACGGTGATTGCGGCTGGCGCACTGACGGTGCTGACCTACGTCAGCAGCAACGCACGATGGTCGACCTATCTCGATATTCAATACATTCCGCGGGTCGGGGAGCTAACGGTGTTTTGCGGAGCGCTGGTCGGTGCGTCGTTGGGCTTTCTCTGGTACAACGCGCATCCCGCCGAAGTTTTTATGGGCGATGTCGGGTCGTTATCGCTCGGCGGAACGCTCGGGGTCATCGCCGTGATCATCAAACAGGAAATTCTTTTGTTCTTTATTGGCGGCGTTTTTGTGATTGAAGCGCTTTCGGTGATTTTGCAGGTAGGCTCGTTCAAGCTGCGCGGGAAACGGATCTTCCGCATGGCGCCGATTCATCATCACTTCGAATTGCTGGGATGGAGCGAATCGAAAGTAATCGTGAGATTCTGGATTCTGGCACTGGTGTTCGCGCTGTTTGCGCTCACCACGTTGAAACTGCGCTAGCGAATTAAGATTGAGGCGGCAATGGCTGAACGGTTCGAATTGAAAGGAAAGCGTGTGCTGGTGATCGGCCTGGCGCGTACCGGCGTTGCCACGGCTTTGTTTTGCGTTGAGCGCGGCGCTCTTGTGACTGCCACCGACACACGATCCGCCGACGAACTGGGCGAGTGCGTATCGAAGTTGCGCGACGCGGGGGTGCAACTGCAGCTGGGCGGATACTCCGATGCGATTTTGCACGGGCAGGAACTCGTGGTGCCGAGTCCCGGCGTTCCAGCCGATTCGCTGGTTCTGGTCAGCGCGCGCGGACTGAACATTACAGTGTGGAGCGAAATTGAACTGGCCTCGCGGTTCATGCGGGGCCGCCTGATTGGCATTACCGGTTCGAACGGTAAGACTACGACGACTACGCTCGTCGATTACATTCTGCGTCACGCGGGTTTCACGACGGTACTCGCGGGCAACATTGGCACGCCTTTGATCGCGCAGGCGAACAAAACGGCGGAGGGCACGATCGCTGTTGCGGAACTCAGCAGCTTTCAACTCGAACTGATCGAAACATTTCGTCCGAGCATCTCGGTTTTGCTGAACCTTACGCCAGACCATCTGGACCGCCACAAGACGTTTAGTGCTTACACCGCTGCCAAAGCCAGAATTTTTGAGAACCAGATCGAGGAGGACGCGGCAATCCTCAATTTGGATGATGCGGCAAGCCGGGAAGTCGTTCCTTCGCGTCCGCAGGTTTTTTGGTTCAGCAGGAAGAGCAATGCTGAACAGGGTGCTTTTGTGACGAATGGGAAACTTATTTTTCGGCGCAACGGTCAGGAAGAACAAATTCTCGATTGCGACGAAATTCCGCTGCCGGGCGCTCACAATCTGGAAAACGTCCTGGCGGCTACGATCACGGCTCGGCTTGCAGGCGCAGAGTCGGCGCAAATCGCGGAAGCTGTTCGCTCCTTTGCGGGCGTCGAGCATCGGCTCGAATTTGTCGCGGAAATTCATGGGGTGCGCTACTACAACGATTCGAAGGCGACCAATGTTGATGCGACGCTAAAGGCACTGGAAGCATTTCCCAGACGGATTATCGTGATTCTTGGTGGGAAGGATAAAGACAGCGTCTACTCGCCCTTGCGCGAACTTCTGCGGGAAAGGGCAATTCTTGCTTTGCTGATTGGATCGGCAGCCGAGAAGATCGAACGTCAAATCGCGGGTAGCGTGGCTATCGAACGCACGGGAACTTTGGAGCGCGCCATCCAAATTGCGAAGCGCACTGCTCAGCCTGGAGATGTGGTTCTGCTCGCACCCGCGTGCGCAAGTTTCGATCAGTTTCAAAATTACGAACATCGCGGCCGCGTTTTCACGGAGCTTGTTCACCAGCTGCAACGCAACGATCAAACGCCGCCACAGGACGATTCGAAACACGCAGCGAATACGGAGAAACGCAATGCCGAGACGTTTGGAAAATGATAAGTGGCTGTTTCGGGTGACGCTGGGACTGTGCCTGCTCGGCGCGGTCATGATTTTCAGCGCGTCAGCCGTCACCGCGGAAAACGAATACCACCACTCGTACTACTTTCTGCTCCGGCAAGCGGCGTGGCTGTTTATCGGCCTGTCCGGGATGTTTGTGTTGATGCGCACCGACTATCGCAAGCTGCGTGAGCCGTTGGTGGTCTATTCCGTGTTGTGCGTGGTTGGCTTGATGCTCGTCGGGGCATTTTTTCTGGATAAATCTCATGCCACCCATCGCTGGATACGTTTTGGACCGGTTGGAATTCAGCCATCAGAAATCGCCAAGCTGGCGGTAATTCTTTATCTGGCATGGTTTTTGGATTCGAAACGGCGCACCGCGGCGCGCATGGAATTTTGCAAGGATGATTTTCTGCACAATATATTGCCGGCGGTTGGTCCGATTCTGGTTTGTGTGGCATTGATTCTTGCCCAGCCTGACCTTGGCACTTCCGTGGATATTGTGCTCATCGCCGCCGCCGTTCTTTATGTCGCAGGACTTTCCTGGAAATGGGTTGCCGCGGGAGTCGCCGCTTGCGTCCCGGCGCTTTACCTCCTGATATCACACGTTGCATATCGCCAGGCGCGTTTTATGGCGTTCCTCAACCCGGACGTTGATCCGCAAGGAGCAGGCTTTCAACTCTTGCAATCGCTGATCGCCGTAGGCTCCGGCGGCTTCACCGGCGTGGGTTTGATGGAGAGCAAACAGAAATTATTCTATTTGCCGGAAGCGCACACGGACTTTATTTACGCTGTTATTTGCGAAGAACTAGGATTTATCGGAGCAATGATAGTGATCGCGCTCTTTGCGGTTTATGGGTGGCGCGGTATGCGCGCGGCATTTTCCGCGCCGGACAATTTTGGCCGTTTGCTGGCGCTGGGAATCACGGCAATGGTTATTTTCCAGGCGCTAATTAATTTTGCGGTGGTGCTTGGAATGGTGCCCACAAAAGGCATTCCGCTACCATTCATCAGTTATGGAGGATCGAGTTTGTTGGTGATGTTGCTGGCCACGGGAGTGCTGTTAAACATTTCACAGCAATCGACGACGCGGTGAAATTGCGCGTCATGTTCGGATCTGAGCAATGAAGCTGCTCATCGCGGGCGGCGGTACCGGCGGGCATGTGTTTCCGGCGATCGCTATTGCCAGAGAATGGCTGTCACGAGGGAAGGAAAGGGAAGTGGTGCTGGTAGGAACACGACGCGGAATCGAGATGAAATTGGTGCCGCAGGCCGGACTGCCGCTCGAGACCTTGCGCGCCGCAGGACTGAAAGGCAAAGGCGGGCTGACGCTGGCGAAAAATTTCGCAACGCTCGCACCGGGTATGGTGGACGCATTCGCGATTCTGCGCAAACACAAGCCGGTCGCTGCATTCGGCGTTGGCGGTTACGCGGCCGGACCGATGCTACTTGCGACATGGCTGCGCGGCATTCCCAATGTAATTTTTGAGCCGAACGCGGAACCCGGCTTCACGAATAAGGTGTTGGTGAAATTATCCAAGCACGTGGCCACAGGCTATGACGTCACAGCGCTGGCGCTCGGAGTCAAAGCATCGGTGACCGGCAATCCAGTGCGCGCAGAATTTTTTGCGATTCAGCCGCGCGAACCACAAAAACCGTTTCGCCTGTTGATCACCGGTGGCAGCCAGGGCGCTCTTCCGATCAATCGCGCCTTCGTGGATGCCATGGACATGCTTGCCGCGCGCAAAAACGAATTGAGTGTGGTGCATCAGACCGGCGAACGCGACTACAACGCGGTTCGAACCGCATATGCGCGCCGCGAATTCAAAGCCGAAGTTGTGCCATTCCTTACGAACATGGCGGAACGTTTTGCCTGGGCGGATTTGATTGTCTGCCGCGCTGGAGCGATCACCGCAGCGGAAATCGCCGCGGCGGGACGGGCGGCAATTTTTATTCCCTTCGGGCGAGCGACGGACAGCCATCAGCTTCGCAATGCGCAAGAGATGGTGAAAGCGAAGGCAGCCAGGTTAGTCGTGGAGCCGGAGCTCACCGCCGAGCGGTTGTCCAAAGAAATTTTCGCGCTTCTCGACCAGCCGCAGGAGATCGAACAGTTGTCATCGCGTGCGCGCGCACTCGGCAAACCCGATGCCGCACGCGACATTGTGGATCTGGTGGAAAAGGCCGCCGGCGTGCTCACAAAACATCGGGGAGCAACAGCATGATGGTCGCATTCAGGAATTTTCAGCGCATGCACTTGGTCGGTATTGGCGGCATCGGTATGAGCGGCATCGCCGAAGTGCTGCTGACGCTCGGCTATTCGGTTTCCGGTTCGGACACCAAACCCTCGGCAATCACCGAGCGCCTGCAAAATCTCGGCGCAATCATTCATGAGGGTCACAAAGCAAGCAATGTTGAAGGCGCCCATGTAGTTGTGACGTCATCAGCCATTCCCTCCGGTAATCCTGAAGTTGCCGAAGCCCACAAACTTAAGATTCCTGTAATTCCGCGCGCCGAAATGCTGGCCGAGTTGATGCGCCTAAAATACGGAATCGCGGTCGGCGGCGCGCACGGAAAAACCACCACCACGTCTCTGGTTGCGTCGATTCTGACCGCAGCTCATCTTGATCCCACGTTTGTGATCGGCGGCAGAGTCAATCAAGCAGGAACCACGGCGCGTCTGGGCCGTGGCGATTATTTTGTCGTCGAAGCCGATGAAAGCGATCGCAGCTTTCTGCTCTTCGCGCCGGTTGTAGCGGTAGTGACAACCATTGACCGCGAACACCTCGACCAATACAGCTCGCTCGAAGACATTCAGGATGCCTTTGTCCAGTTCGTGAATCGCGTGCCGTTTTACGGTGCCGCAATCCTTTGCCTGGACGAGCCGAACGTTCAGGCCATCATTCCCAGCGTCAAACGGCCCATTCTTACTTACGGCGTCTCCAGCCAGGCCGACCTGGTTATCAGCGACATTCAGCTTCAGGGATTTTCAAGCGAATTCCGCCTTATCTACAAAGGCGATTACTTGGGCATCTTCCGTTTGCCACATCCGCCTGGCACTCACAACGTTCGCAATGCAGCCGCCGCAGCAGCCGTTGCTCTTTACCTGAATGTTCCCGCCGAACTCATCCGCCAAGGCCTGGCTAATTTTGCCGGTGTCGGCCGTCGTTTTGATGTAAAGGGCACCGTGAACGACATTACGGTCATCGACGACTACGGCCACCACCCGGCAGAAATTCGCGCTACACTGGAAGCGGCTCGCGGCTGCAATTTCAACCGCCTGCTTGTTCTGTTCCAGCCCCATCGCTATTCGCGTACCCAACATCTATGGGATGATTTCCGCCTCGCCTTCAACCGGGCCGACGTGCTGGTGCTCACCGATATTTATGCTGCCAGTGAACCGTCCATACCCGGTATTACAAGTGCGGCTCTAGCTGCCGCCATCCGCGACGCTGGGCACAAGAACGTCTATTACATACGTTCCATGCAGGAATCCATCGAATTTTTGCTCAAAAACGCCAGGCCGGGAGACGCCATCCTGACGGTCGGTGCTGGAAACGTCAGCAGGGCCAGCAACGAACTGATGATTTTGCTTGGCACGGAGCATCCGAGTCACCATGCGTGTTGAAGATCCCAAACTAAAAGGTGAACTCGCGGACCTGGGTATCGGGATCCGCTCTGGCACCTCCATGGCTGCGCTGACGTCGCTCGGCATTGGTGGCACCACCGACCTGCTTCGCATCGCCAAGCATGAGTCCATCCCCGAGCTGATCGCGCTGCTTGAACGACACCAGATTCCCTACAAATTCCTGGGCGGAGGTTCAAATCTTCTGATTGGCGACGGCGAACTGCCTTGGCTCATCCTGCAACTCGCCAAACCCGACCCGGAGATCGTAATCGAAGGCAATCTGGCGCATGTGGACGCCGCCGCAGACCTCGGCCGCACCGTCACTTTCTGCGCCAAACACGACTTGGGCGGCATGGAAGGGCTGATCGGCGTTCCCGGCACAGTGGGCGGAGCGCTGCGCATGAATGCCGGCGCTTACGGCATGCAAATCGGCAGTTATGTTCGCGAGGTCAAACTCTATCGCGCCGCCGAACGCAAGATAGAAATCCTCAGGGGCGCGCAAATTTCGTTTGAATACCGTCACACTTCGTTTGCGCCTGATGATATGATGCTCGCAGTGACGCTGGAACTTCCCTCCAAACCGTTTAAAGAAATTCTGCAAGGGATTCGTATCTGTAATGAGAAGCGGCGTTCGAGCCAGCCGCTTGGGCAGAAAAGTGCCGGCTGCATCTTCAAAAATCCTCCTGGAGCATCCGCCGGACGAATGATTGACGAGCTCGGACTCAAGGGTCTGAGCGTCGGCGATGCCAAAGTCAGCGACCGCCACGCAAATTTCTTTGTCAATGACGGTCAAGCTTCCGCAAAAGATATGCTCACCTTGATCGCCCTTGTGCGCGGGCGCGTTGAGAATGCTTTTGGAGTCAAACTCGAACCCGAGGTCGTAGTGTGGGACGCGTGAAAGCCATACAAAAAAATGCTGCCGTTGCCGACGCTGAAGCCTACCGGCCGGAGCTCGTCGAAAATGATGAGCCGCGTTATCTGCGTCGCCAGAAGCCGGTTGAGATTCGCCGCAAAAAATTCGGCGGCAAAAATCTTTCCCGCTATCGCACCGTCTTCAACATCGTTTTGATCTCAGCAGGTTGCGGCGTCGTTGCTTACATCGCCGGAAATTTTCTGCTGCATTCTCCGAAAGTTCTGCTGCTCAAGCCGGAGCAAGTCGAAGTGACCGGCAATCACATCGTTTCGCGTGAGGCGGTGCTGGCGCCGTTCTACAAGGACCGCGGGCACAGCGTTCTGCGCATTCCGCTCGATACGCGCCGCGCCGATGTCGAAAAAATCTCCTGGGTGCAAAGCGCCAGCGTTCAGCGAATTCTGCCGAACCGCATTCGCATTGATATTGCCGAGCGCACGCCCGTCGCGTTCGTGCGTAATGGCAGTGAGATTGCCCTGATCGATGAATTCGGAAAAATTCTCGATCGGCCACGCGGCGAGGATTTTCATTTCCCGATTGTTACTGGCCTTGCGGACACCATGGCTGATGCCGATCGTCAGAAACGCGTGCAAACCTTTCAGGAATTCCTGAAGGACGCCGACCTGGTTCGTCCCGGCTCGTCCGATCACGTCAGTGAAGTTGATCTCGGCAATCCGCGCGACCTTCGCGTGGTGATGGCCGGCATTCCGGGCGTCAATGCGGCGCAAGCGGTTACGGTTCACTTTGGTGCCAACGAGTTCACGGGAAAATACCGGATGCTGGTCGACAATTTTGCGCAGTGGCAATCCAATGCTGGCTGCGTGCAGTCCGTGGATTTGCAATATGCGCGCCAGGTTGTCTTGAATCCCGATTCGAGCGGCTGCGGTGAGCACGTGTCGATGCCGAAGAAGAAGTAGACTAGCGACGGGGGCGGCGATTGTCGAAAAAAGATAAATATCTCGTCGGACTCGATATCGGCAGCACCAAGACCTGCGTGCTGATCGCGGAGCTTGCCGACGATCAGTTGAAATTCCTGGCGCTGGGCGCAGCCGAATCAAAGGGCTTGCGCAAAGGTTCCATCGTCAATCTGGATGCTACAGTCAGCTCCATTCGCCGCGCCGTGGAAGAAGCCGAAGGTGTTTCGGGCATACCGGTTGAATCGGCGCTCATCGGAGTTGCCGGCAGCCACGTGCGCGGACTGAACAGCCGCGGCGGTGTAACGCTTGGCAATCGCCCGCGTGATATCGAACGCGAAGACGTTCGCCGCGCGGTTGACGCTGCCCGCAATATTTCTCTTCCTGAGGACCGGGAAGTCCTTCACGTTTTACCCCACGAATTTTCCGTGGACACTCACAACGGAATTCGTGACGCCATCGGCATGGTCGGTCAGCGGCTCGAAGCCAACGTACACGTCGTCACATCTTCGGTGACTGCGACGCAAAACCTGGTTACCGCAGCGAATCGCGCGGGAATTTTGATCAGTGATACCGTCGTCGAGCCGCTTGCGTCCGCCGAAGCTTGCCTCACGCAGGATGAACGCGACCTCGGTACTTGTCTGCTCGATATCGGTGGCGGCACCACCGAACTGGTTGTGTATGGCGGCGGAGTTGTTCGCCACACCGGAGCCGTTCCCGTCGGCGGCGACCATTTCACCAATGACCTCGCGGTCGGTTTGCGCACTCCGATCCCTGAAGCCGAACGCATCAAGCGTCATCACGGTTGCGCCGCAGCCGCGCTGCTTCACGAAGATACCGCGATCGAAATCGCCAGCGTCGGCGATCGTCCGCCGCGCACCATCTTTGCGCGCATGTTGACGGACATCATTGAGCCGCGCGCCCAGGAATTTTTGGCATTGATCCGCGATGAAACGCGCCGCGCCGGTCTTGATTCGCAAATTCCCGCGGGATTTGTACTTTCTGGCGGCGGCGCGCGCCTTACTGGTCTGGTCGAAATGATGGAGCAGGCGTTTCATCTGCCCGTTCGCGTGGCGGAGCCGCGCGGACTCCTGGATATGCCGGAACAAGTCGAACAGCCCGAGTACGCAACGGTTGTCGGCCTGGTGTTGTACGGGGCAAAAGCGCGCCGCACGCATGCGCTCCGCTCGACAAATTTTGTTGCCAAACTCAAGGCGATGTTCGCCGGGGCGTAGCTAGTTTGTGTAACGGCGGCTTTAGGCCGCCGTCTTTTGGTGCGGGTTTCGATTTTGTTCTTGTGGCGCCGGGTGCGCCCGGCCGTCGTTGGCAGAAAAGTTTACGCGAAGCCCAGCTTCGCTAAAGGCACTTACCAGCCGAAAATCGGGGGGAATAGGGGGAATACATGACGGCAAAGGACACGGCAATTCGCATGAGTTTCAGCGAGGAGTTGTCGCCCGCAAAAATAAAAGTGATTGGTGTGGGAGGCGGCGGGTGCAACGCCGTTAATCGTATGATTCGTGCCAAGGTGGAAGGCATCGAATTCATCGCGGCCAACACTGATTTGCAGGCGCTCAAGCTCTGCCAGGCGCCACTCAAGTTGCAGCTGGGCGCAAAACTTACCAAAGGTCTTGGCGCGGGGGCCAATCCCGAAGTTGGCCGGAAAGCCGCGCTCGAGGACACCGACAAAATCATCGAAGCGCTGGAAGGTTCGGACATGATTTTCATTACGTCTGGCCTCGGCGGAGGTACCGGCTCTGGAGCAGCTCCTGTCGTCGCATCGCTGGCCAGTGAGCTCGGCGCGTTGACGGTTGCGGTCGTCACCAAACCGTTCGCCTTTGAAGGCAAACGCCGCATGACACAAGCTGAACAAGCTCTACAGGATTTGATCGGTGCCGTCGACACCGTCATCGTCATTCCCAACGAGCGCTTGATGGAAACTGTTGAACGCGGTACCAGTTTTTTCGACGCGTTCCGCATCGCCGACGACATTCTTCGTCAGGCTGTACAGGGGATTTCAGACATCATCACCGTGCCCGGCATCATTAACCGCGACTTTGCGGACGTGAAAGCCATCATGAGCGGCCAGGGCTACGCAGTGATGGGCACTGCGGTCGCCACCGGATCAAACCGAGCAGTTGACGCCGCCAACCGTGCCATTGCCAGCCCGCTGCTCGAAGACAATTCCATCGAGGGCGCGCAAGGTATCCTTATTAATATCTGCGGCAGCCCGAGTTTGACTTTGCACGAAGTCCACGAAGCTTCTTCGATCATTCAGAAAGCCGCGCACGAAAACGCCAACATTATCTTTGGCGCCGTGCAGGACGAAACCATGAAGGACTCCGTCAAAATCACCGTCATCGCCGCCGGCTTCAAGGAAGCCAACAAGAAAAATGTTTCGAAGCGCCCGGAATTTTTGCCCAAGACCTGGAAAGCTGGCAGGGAACTTCCCGAAGTTGCGGCAGCAGCAGCAGCGGCAGGAGCCGGCTCCAGTTCAAGCTCTAGCTCCAGCTCCACGGCTTCTAACGAACAGCAAACCGTCGTACATCAGGTCCAACAGAACGTTCGCGACGTCGCGCGGGAAGTACCTGGCGACGATCTCGACGTTCCCACATTCCTCCGTCGTCAGGCGCAAAAGGCGTAGTAGGTTTGGCGAGAAGGTCCAGCCCACTTTTTTGCAGCACGTTGGGAAAAAAGTGTTCCTAACGTTTTGAGTGCCGCACGGCCTTGGTAATGATGACGGGTTGTATCGAACCGTCATCTTTGATCCACGCGAAAACCAGCGTGTGTGAGTTTGCTGTAATTTCCTGGAAAGTATCCGGGAACCTTAGCCCAACTTGACCAGTTGCGGACGTTTTTCGACTTTTTTGCAATACTTTTCGTTGTTAAGTCGCGTGTTTCCATCGCCAAGCTTTGAAAAAACGGTAGAGTGGAGACCAAGTGTCTTCC
>Ga0073928_10002511_pt1 | contig 31299 bp, 31 predicted proteins | sample PaiPotPPA55metaG_FD_76969 | JGI IMG/M metagenome (GOLD analysis project Ga0073928, IMG submission 76969) | Iron sulfur acid spring bacterial and archeal communities from Banff, Canada, to study Microbial Dark Matter (Phase II) - Paint Pots PPA... ...
GAAGCGCGTACCGTTCGAAACCTTCTGCTCGGATGGACAGCTCATCGGCGAGAGCATTTCCAAGCCCTGGGCTACCTTCTACCGCGTCATAGAGGGCTTGCCGCTCGACGAAGAATCAACTGAGATATTTCGCGCTTGCACGGGCCGCGACGGTTACGAACCCAGAATTTTTACCGAGGCTACCGCCATCGCCGGCAGGCGCTCGGAAAAGACGAGTACTTGCCTGAAATTCTTCATCTGGAAGATATTGACGGACAAGTCTTGGGCCTCAAAGCGCAACGAAGAACTGCGGATACCTATCATTTGTCAGGATATGCGTATCGCTCGCAGCATCAAGAAATCCGCTGAATCGTACCTGATGAACTCGCCATTGCTCCGAAACGAAGTAGCGGAAAACCTAGCGAGCGAAATCAGATTCAAGAATGGCACCTCGCTCGTGTGCTATCCGGCGAGCTGGAGAAGCACTAGAGGGATCTCTGGACCTGGAGCAATTCTCGACGAACTGGCGTTTGTGGCCATCGACGGCGCGAGCGATGTTGAACTCGTTCGGCAAGTCAAACCAATCATGATTCGCTTCGGTGGCGCTGCTAGGCTTTTGAAGCTGTCAACCCCTTGGCAGAAAAGCGGCGTTATTTACGACGAACTCTCGCATCGTGACGAACGCGAAGACCTTCTGGTTTGGCAGGCTGGAACGGCCTATATGACGCCACGCGTTTCTCGCGAACTACTGGAAAAGGAACGACAGGCTGATCCTGTCTATTTTGCGCGCGAGTACGAGGCAATCTTCACTGACGATAGTTCGGCTCTGATTCCGACTGAAGACATCAATCTGGCGGTTCGTGCAGGCGTCAGAGAAAATCCATTCGTAGAAGCGCTCAAATCTCAATACGCATGCTGTGCAGATGCAAGCGGATTAAGCGGTAAGGATTTATTTTCGTTCGCTGTCGGACACAAATCGCTTCGCGGAGATCAAGTCGGCGTATCGCTCGACGCACTGCGTGGCTGGTCGCGTAGACCGGTGAAAGAAGTAGTCGCTGAAATCTGTTTAACTATGGCTGCTTTTTCACTGAAGAAAATATATCTGGATCAGTTTGGCTTTACCTTCCTCCAAGAACTGTTTTCCCAGCGTGGCATCGAAGCGGTGCAAATGGCATGGAGTAGCGCGAACAAAGCTCCCATCTTTCTCGAATTGAAGTTGGCACTGGCACAAGGCACGTTCAAGTTATTGCAACACGAAGAATCTCTGAGACAACTCCGTTTTTTAGAGTCGAAAAAGACTTCAGGCGGTGCGTTTCTGATTGGTGCACCGCGAGGGCAAAAAGACGACTTCTGCTCAGCCATCGCGATGCTTAATTTTCAGCTTCGAAAAAATGCCGAGGATCGCGGCTGCGCATTCCTATCGGTAGCACCACAACGAGGGAGCATACGCGGAGGTTTTAGATGAACCTTCTGAAAAGAAAGCTGTCACGCCCGGAATGGAAGCGGGAGACGCCACGCACGTCTGGGGCATCGCGGAAATCCTTACTCTGCTTGATAGCAAAACTTAAAAAGCGGCATGATGTTCTGGAGCAGAGATTGGCGACATTAGAAACTAAGTGCGAGAAAGAGTTTGCTCCACTAGACAATGACCCCAAATGGCGGGAGCTGCTTGAGATTGTCTATCCCGTTGACAAGGACCGCATAAAGCCTAACTAGTCGTCAGATTCGCCAGTTTCAAGTTCTTTTTTAATGCTGTAGTACCTCAGTGGAGTTGGTGCAAACTTCCTTGTGGTTTTGGCTTTTCCTTGTAGATGCGTTTCTAAGTATTCAAATGCTTTGTCCAGCTGCTCGACGTGCCTGGCAATTTTCAATATTACGGCAACCATGCGTTTATTGGTTTCGTTGTCCATATTGGCGGGATTATACACACGTTCTATTGCCCAAACAATTAACAAAATCAAGACGGTAAAGTTTAACTGACAATCGCATTCGCGAAATGCGCAGTCGTCAAGCTGTGTCTGTTATTAAATTTAGGAGCAACAAAAATGCCAATCACCAATGTTGAAGAATTAAATCCTGAATCCCGTGCATATCTTGAATCTCTCGTGGATCAGCTCATCACCGAACAAAAAAGAGTCGGTACGCCAAGTCCACTCTGGTGTCTGTACTGCGGCTCGGGAAATAATCCAAGCCGGTGTACCTGCGGAGTGAAAATTTTCGGATGTTCCGAACCCTTCGTCAACGCATGCTCGGATTGCATGTCGGCCCATAAGAAAGTCGCACGACATCTCGCCAAAATGTTTTCATTTCCTAAGTCAAACAGAGTGGATTCGCGCCGGCACGCCTATTTCAAACAAACGGTCCAAGCCGCAGAAAAGATCGACGGGAACCTATTTCGGGAGTTGACAAAAACCGAAGCCTGGACCGACGGTGACACTGTTTTCAAACAACGCGTGCTCGCTAGCTTCAGGAAGGCAAACTTCACTCAATTTCAGTCTCTCGCACGTGGTATTGCAGAACAAGAAGACGCCTACGTTCTTAGATCCATTGGTCGGTTCATCCGGTCGGTCGGATAAATTCGAGCGGTTCAGAGCCCAGCAAATCACCATTCGAATTTTCTAAGCGGAGGTTTGCGGTTGCATACGTGTTCAGAGAACGCCCGATCAACTTCTGCCTGATTGTGTTCCTGCTCTGTCAGCTTGTTTGGGTTCGGGAACGCCCACAAACAGCCGGTGCATGCGAATCCTGCTCCACTGGTCGTCAGCTGCCAAACCAAACGGCGATCCTTCGGTCCTTCGCCTTGCATGACTTGAAAATGGTAACACCGCGAAAGTTTCTATTCCAATCGGCCCGCGCGCGGCGAACTGCTCAGAAGCAGAAGAATTAAAAAAGTTCTGAAATCCTAAAAGGAGAACAAAATATGGCACCTCCCGAAGATTCAGCAAATGCAATATTCACAATCGTAGCCGTGTCGAACGCCGCTACTGGAAGAGTGCGCAAAGGGTTCAGCTCCCATTTTTTGCCGTGGTGCAACGCTCGCACGGCCTCGCAGATACCGAGAGAAAAATTGTCATCGACCCACCTTGGCGACCCTTCAATCCAGTCCATGCGGTTACGGAAGTCAGTGAATCCATTCACAGCGGAATTCTTCTCGCAAGCTGTTCTGAGACGACTGGGGATTCGCACGGCTCCAGTGAACATTTGCAGTCCCGACGAAGCTCGCTCTCTACCAGCCGATTTTGTTGTCAAGATCGCGGGTGACTGCTGCCTCGATATGCTTTGCAATCTAACTTTGAACGCGCCAGCAAAAGATTTGACCTGGAATCCCTCCGCAAAGCCTACTGGCTGGTGCCTCGCATCGCGATTGGTACGAGGGGCAGCCACTTTGGATTATATTTCGCGCAATCTAATTAAGGGCCAAAACGCTCGAACTCAAGTTACTCAAGTCATGCGGCAGTGTGCAGAATGGCACGCGACAAAGGACAACGGAATTGACGAATTAATCGCGAAGAGGCTCGAAAAGACGTGCATCCCCGCAGACAAATTCTTTTCCGACTTCAAGCCGACGCCGGAGGAAATTGAACGCATTCGTCCGGCAATGGCCCTAGACGGTCCAAAATACCTCGCGATTTGTGCCGCTCGTATTTTCTTGGGATGTTCTGCTCCTCATTTCAGCAACGTGCTTGTGACAAAAGAAGGGGAACTTATCTCTTTAGATCACGCACGTATGTGTTTCGAAGACGGCACTGATCTGCGCGAACTTTTCTATTTTGTGAATCGAAACTCCAAAGCATTTAAGATCTTGGATGGGGTTATTGGTCTTACCGAAAGCGACATCCGTAGATCAGTGGATGAGATTCCAGAACATCCGGCGTGCGGTTCAAAAACAGGCCTTGCCGATTACTACTGCAAGCGCTTGAACCTTTGGAAGGAACTGCATGCCAAGAGCGATCAGTCCCACGTGATGGAAATGGACCCGAGGCTTTTTGCCTCCAATCCAATAGGCATCTTTGGACAACGCCTCGTTAACGAAGTCGCGGCACTTCTTCGCCGCTAAGTTCAGAACTTTTTCAACCAGGCTGTAATCGCAATTGGGCAAGTGTGTGTTTCGAAGGGGAATTCAAGATGGAAACGATTGGGCAGTTCGCAGAAAAGTACCGAGAGAAGACCAAGCGCGACGAATGCGGAGACACGATTATTCCTGGGAAAACGGGACATATCGCGGAGGGTTTTGTGGCTGGCTTCGGGATATGCGCGATGGAGTCAACCCGCAAACGGTGGGGCAATGTCCGAAGGAAGTTGGAGGCTGCCGGCTTTCTAGTGCGGCAGGACGCTGATACCGAGGGCGTCGCCATATTCGATCCAGCAAATAAACACCAGGCCAAGTTGGCTCTAAGGTTGGTCCGCGTAAAAACCCGCCGTCAGATGGTAGCGCCGAGTCCGGCTCAGTTGGCTGTTCGGGAGAGGTTCGCACGAAACAGTCGTTTAAATCGTTCTCTACCCGAACAAGCGGGCATCTGACGGCCCGTTTTAGCCTCTGACGATCCCAAAAGGCGTAAGAGGGCACATTTTTGCACCGAACCGACAAAACCATGGTTTCAGAGGGTTCTAGGAGTGGTATTCCGAAAAAAAGGAGAATTCCAGAAATGAAGGAAAAGAACGATTCGAACAACCTTGAGGTCCCGGCGGTAAGGAACCGGCTTACATTACAGCGCGCTGAATTTGAAGAGAAAAAGAGCGAATTAAAAAAGCGCCGGGATGAACTCATCGCGGACATCGAAAAGAACACTCGTCTTCATAACTATGTAGCGAGCCAAAAAAAAGAAGAATTTGAAATCAAAGGACAAGATCGCGCGGCAATCCTTGCCGATTACAAGGCCACACTCAAAAACCTAAATAGTCATTTGCAGAGTGTGAAAGCCGAAATCGATAGCCTTCACCTTGAACGAAAAAATCAGGTAATGGCCGAGAAGAAAATAATCTGGGCACAGTATTACGAACGAGTTCTCGCACCGCTAGAACGCCAACACGCGAATATCGAGGCCCAACTTGAAGCGCTGTTTTCGGGGCTTGTCAGTGCGGTCATCCGAGCCCAATCCGATAGCTTTCAGACTGACGACTTAAGGGATAGCGATGCTGATATCGATGATTTGAACAAATCGGGAGCTGAATTCGGCGTGCCTTCAAACTTCTTCAGGATTCCAGATAGCGAGAAGCTAAGCAAAACGCGTGCAGCCAACGCTGGTGACGTTGTGCGCAAACTGTCTCCTAAAATTAAACAGATGGTAGACAACTTTTCCCGGGAAGTTGAAACCGATTGGAAGAAGGAAAACCCTGAGAAGGCCAAGCTTCTCGGCGAAGGTCAGCACCCGGCCGTGCGGTAGCACGAAAGTTTTCGGAATCTTAAAACTTTAACGAGTTTCGGCGTGGCGTGCGAACGAAAGAAAGTGCCGAAAGCGAATACAGTTACAGCTTTCTTTCGAGCGAGCAATTGTCGTGCGGCCCTTCGTGGGCGAGATCCCACGGATTTGAAAACGGCATTGCTCAACTCTTCTACACACGAATTTCGGCGAGGCGTGCAAATCGAGAAAAGCGCCGGAACCCTTCGTCGGGTGTTCAGCTTTTTTCGAATCTAGCCAAGGTCGTGCCGCCCCCGTGCGCGCTTGCGTGCGGTTTTGAGACGGCGTTGGCTTTCAACTTTCTTTTGAACAAGTTCTGGCGTGCAGCCGAAGCAGAACCGGGCCAGAGATGTGCTTCGACCGGACCTGCGTGGAGTGGCGCCGTGTCTGCCGCGGGAAGTGCTCTCCCGTTCTTCCAGCGGCGTCACTTTTATTTCTACAAGAGAAAAAACCTACTAGGAGGATTTTTGCTCAATTGTCGGATTTGCGCAAAGAATCCGATCCCAGCTCCAACAGGATCAACATCTCGCACCAGATTTACCTGCCGACACTGCGTCGCGAGAATTTGGCGGCATAGAAATGAAGTTCGAATACGCCGAGATGTTGAAGAACATCTGCCCGAGACAATGGCGGATGACCAAATCAAACAAATATTTGACTCACAAGCCCGCGATTACGACCGGCCACAACTCGATCAGCACGAGTAATATTTTGGCATCTACTGTAGTCGGTGAAACCATGTACCGCTTTGGATATGCACTTTATCAAATAACGGCTGGAAGCGGTGGTACGTGTACAACGCCGTCGTCTGTAGCGGTGACTCTTGGCTGGACGGATAATTCCGGTACGGCACAAACACAAACATTTCCATCGCTCAGCATTGGTCCCACTTTGGCAGCCGGTAACTATCAAAACAATGAATTGGTGATGCTGCTGAAGCCTAGCAGCGCCATCACCTACTCGATGACATATACGAATGGCAATTGCGGATCAGCACCGAACATCAAAATCCAACCCTTCGCGCAGGAGTTTTAAGATTCTTAAAGCCCGCATCTCAGAATGGTTCCAACACGCCCAGCTACGCCCAAGCACGACGCTTCGAATCGGGTGGCTAGCCTGAAGTTCAGTAGTGGTTTATTTGTCCGATTCAGGCATCGCAGGGAATCAAAAGTTCGGATCGCGTGGAGCGTACTTTATTGCAGCTTCGCGTACTCCGCTTTTGCAGCGATGAGGATGGGGATGTCGGGGTCGGCGTCCTTCCAAAGGGCGAAGAACTCCTGATAGGCAGCGCGGGCTTTGGCTGCATCGCCTTGCAGGGCATAGGCACGGGCGAGACCCAAATTCGAGAGCTCCCACATTGTTGCCATCGGCGCGACGCCTCGGTGGTCCAACACTCTTCTGAATTCGGTGGCGGCCTCTTCTGCTTTTCGCAGTTGGAGATATGCCGACGCGCGAAGATAGTTGGACAATAAATCGGCATGAGTTCCGAATTCGTATGGTTTGACGGGCTCTAAGCTGCGCAACGCCTGGTCCGCCTGTCCGCTCACCAAATGAGCCGCAGCAAGAACCAAGGGTGCATCCACTGTGTTGAGGAGTGTGTCAGATGAATTCTCTCGTAAAAGGCTATCCATGATTTGCTGTGCCTCCGGACCCTGACTGTTTAGCGCCATCACGCGCGCTACCCTGGCCTTTTCCGTCTTTGAATCTGCGAGCTTTATTGCCGCCGCGATCGTTTTGCGCGCTTGAGCGGATTCGCCGAACAGAACCTCCGCAGACGCTTGGGTCAACAACATGTCTGCGGCGGACTCTTTCAGGTTGGTCTGCAGCGCAATGTTGACGGCGTGCTGCGTGCGCTGGCGCGCTCGGCTTAGATTTCCTGCGAGCAAATCAATCGCGGCCTGTGTCGAGACAACGAAGGGATCATCCGTGTTCTGCGCCATCCACGCCTGTTCTCGCTCAAGGGTTGCTGCGTCGGAGCGGAGCAACGCCAATTCGTAAAGCGCGTTGTGGAAGGTTCGGTCCTGAAACTTCTTGTCCAGGCCGCGATGCATCACGGCTTCTGCTTGATCGTACTGGCCCTGTGCCTGCAGTGCGCCGACCAGGTTCTCGTAAGGGAGTGAGAAATCAGAATCCACAGTCAGCGCCAAGCGGAATTCATCGGCTGACTTCTGGTGCAGGCCCAGCTCTGCATACGCTGCCCCTAGCAAGGTGTGCGGGGGGAAATTGTTCGGCTCCAAACTTTCCCACGAGCGGAGTGATTCAATCGCTTTGTAGATTTCTCCCGTTACATTAAGGTAGTACATGGCTTCAACCAGATGTATACGGCTTCCCGAGACCATGCTCTTAAGCGCGAAAGCGTGCTTGAGAGCCTCGTTCCCACGTTGCGACTCACCGAGGTTGTCGTCGGTAAGCGCCAGAAGTGCCCAGGCATCTCCGAAATTCGGGTCGAGTTGCGTCGCCCTCTCCAGCAGGGTCACAGCTTGCATAGGCTGGCTACCCATGAGCTTTCCGCCGGTGCTATAGGCTTTAAAAGCCTGCACGGACGAGGTAGGTAATGGAGCCGGGTCATTCGTCGCATTTCCCACGGTTCCCGAAAGTCGTAAGCGAGTGGCCGCTGCGAGTCTGCTGACAGTCGTGAGTACCTCATCGATATTCTTTGATTCGGACTGTTCGTGAGATAGAATGCGCCCACTTGAGCAATCTAGCGCCGTCAACTCGATCACATAAGCGCCACCTTGGGGTTTGATTGCACCCTCGGCGAGCAATTTGCCCTTACCTCGCTCGCAGACTCGCTCTGCAAGATCAGGAGTCAGTTGAGCATCGTCCCCTTGTCCCATGGATCTCAGTAGCTCCGAAACACGACCGTCATCCACGACCTCAACGACGGGAGAGCGACCCAATTCCGTCTTGACAACCTTTTGTAAGACATCGTCAAAAACTGGATCGGTGGTCGCGTTCGCAAACTCAGCCACAAATAGAGACTCGCGGCCACTCGGCATGGCCAGACGCGAACGACGCGTGTAGACATATACACCGACACTGAGAGCGGCGACGATGACGAACACCGCTGCCGAGATGGCCCACGTCCGCATTCGAGGCGCAACTCTGTGCGGCGCGATAGATGCCGCGGTAGCTGAAACTCGTCCCGATTGCGTGTCGCGCCTTAGACGCTGCAAGTCGGTACGAATGTCGGCGGCGTGCTGATAACGAAGCTTGCGGTCTTTCTCGATTGCCTTGTTGACGACTTCTTCCAGCTTCGGCGGCACCGCCGGATTCAGCTGTTCGAGCGGAGTAGGCGCGCGGTTCAGGATCGCTTCGGTGATGACGCCGGAGGTATTTCCCGTGAATGCCGGTCGCCCGGTGGCCATTTCGTAGAGGACCAGTCCGAATGAGAACAGATCGGTGCGCGTATCGAGCTCTTCGCCGCGGACTTGCTCCGGCGACATGAAGGCGACCGTGCCGACGGCGACGCCAGGACTGGTCAACAGTTCTTTCGCCGCGGCGGTAGGCATCGCGGAAATGCCGACGCCGTCGAGGGCAGAGGAGACCTTCGCGAGGCCGAAGTCGAGAACCTTGGCGTGGCCGCGGGCAGTCACAAATACGTTAGCAGGCTTGATGTCGCGGTGAACGATGCCTTTGGCGTGCGCGGCCTCGAGCGCGTCGGCAATCTCGATGCCCCAGTCGAGTACCTGTTCAAGCGGCAGCGGCTTGCCTTCGACGCGATGCTTCAGCGTAGTGCCGTCCAAATACTCCATGACGATGAATGCCTGTCCATTTTCTTCGTCAATTTCATGAATGGTGCAAATGTTGGCGTGATTTAGTGCCGAAGCGGCTTTGGCTTCGCGCTCGAAGCGGCTGAGCGCCTGCGAATCTCTAGCGACGGCATCTGGAAGAAATTTCAGCGCGACGAAGCGGCTGAGTTTGATGTCCTCGGCTTTGTAAACGACGCCCATGCCACCGCCGCCGAGCTTTTCGACGATGCGGTAGTGGGAGACTGTGCGACCGATCAACGGATGCGAATCGGGCATTTGGCGCTCATCTTAGGTTGAGGCAGAAGGCAAGTCAACGACATGGAGACTACCTGCCGGCTAAGTTCTGATTAATTTACCGGACACCGCCCAACTTCTAAGGACGGGTAAGTTGAGTTAGCATCGCGATCCTCATAAGCTTCAGTTTATGACGGAGCAAAGACGAAGCCGTCGTATTTTGGCAAGCATACCTTTAGAGATTGAATGCGATGGAGCGCCCCAACCAGCAATGACGGGAGTGATAAATCTTAATGGAGCTTTGATTCCTTCTCCATTGAACTGGCCCACGGGCAGCGAACTTAGAATCAAGAATCCCGACACAGAATTGCAAACCCTAGGACGCGTGGTGTGGCGTGGAAATCTTGATTCGAGTGGATGGTATAAACTCGGTGTCGAATTTCAATTTGTCTTAACAGGGTCGTCTAGATCCTCTATACGGGCACGCGAATGACTGCCCGCATGATGCACAGCCTGTTGATGCTCGTGCAATTCTTTTTCGGACTCATACCAAGCGCCGCACTGATTACACTTGAAAGCATCGGTTATTGATTCAGACATGTTTCTTATCTCCTGCTACTCTGCATATACTTGTTGTTATTAAAGAGGCATTCGCGTCTAAAAGATCAGAGCCTGGAATTACGTCTAGTCTTTGTCTTTGATCTGATGTTCTTCCATCTTGTTGTAAAGCAGTCGACGATTGATTTGGAGCCGATCTGCTGCTTCGGTTTTGTTTCCCTTGGCCTCGTTGAGGGCATTTTCAATCAGTCGCTTCTCTAATTCTGCTATGGACTTGTGAAACGGGAGGGCCAGAAGATCCGCTTGTAGCCGTGTGGAATTGCGTCCGTTCTGAGGTGTGGATTTAGTCGGAAAGTGAGAGGGCATCACAACGCGGCCCCGGGCCATCAGAATTGCGCGCTCAATCATATTTTCGAGTTCCCGGACATTGCCTGGATAAGAGTATGTCTGCAACATAAGAATGGCATCATCGGAAAAACCAACTGCGGGCAATCCATTCTTCTCACTATAGATTCGCAAGAAGTGTTCAGCCAATAGTGCAATATCCGACCGCCTCTCCCGCACCGGCGGTACGGAAATCCGCACGACATTCAAACGATAAAATAGGTCTTCTCGAAACAACTTTTCGCGGACACTTACTTCAAGATCTCGATTGGTAGCTGCCAGGACACGGAAATTCCCTGAGATTGTGTCGGTACCGCCCAATCGATCAAATGTATGTTCTTGCAAGACACGGAGCAGCTTCGATTGAAGACTTGGGGGAATCTCGCTAATTTCGTCAAGAAAGACCGTTCCGCGCTCGGCCATCTCAAAACGTCCGGGCTTCCTGCCGACGGCTCCTGTGAAAGCTCCGCGCTCGTGCCCGAAGAGCTCGGATTCGAGCAGGGCTTCTGGCAGGGCCGCGCAATTGACGACCACGAACGGGTTTTCTCTGCGCTGGCTATAATTGTGAATTGCTTCGGCGACAAGTTCTTTGCCGGTGCCGGACTCTCCACAAATAAGAACAGTAGAATCGGTTTCGGCAACTTTGCCGATCATTTTGAAAACATCCATCATTGGGCCGCTCGATCCAACCAACCGCCCAGCTGCGGGTGTGCTATTTCGGCCTACTTGGGCGCGAAGTTGATTCACTTCCCGACTCAACGATGAGTGGGACAGCGCCCGTTCCGCGGTCAGGGAAATATCTTGGAGGTCGAACGGTTTCGTAATGAAGTCGTAAGCTCCCAGGCGCACTGCTTCGATGGCGCTATGACTGGAACCGAAAGCAGTGATAACAATCACGGGAATCGCCGAAAGCCGTGCATCGCGCCGCATATAGCGAAGAACCTCTTCCCCTCCGATTTCGGGCATTTTCCAATCTGTGAAGACAAGATCCGGCGTCGCGTCTCGAAGAATTTCCAGGGCCTCGCTTCCATCAGACGCCTCTACAATCCAGTATCCATGGTCACGCAAAATTGCGGCCAGAGTTTTCCGAAGGTTTGTTTCGTCGTCGACGATAAGAATTTTCTTAGCCATTTTTCTACGCCTTCATCCTACCGGAAGCGTCGAACCTGGGCTCGGAGACAGGAAGCACAATGCGCACGGTTGTCCCATGTCCGTTCCCACTCACAAGCCGTATCTCACCGCCGTGCGCCCGTACAAGTTCGTGACAAATAGACAGACCGAGTCCGGTCCCGGCCGATTTCGTTGTAAAGAACGGGTCGAAAACCCGGTTCGCAATTGCTGGACTTACGCCCCTTCCTGTGTCGTTGAACTCCACGCAGACATCTCGCCTCTCCGTTGATCTACTTCCATCGGACGTAAGATTGATACTGAGGGTTCCACCGGAGTCGGCCATCGCCTCAATCGCGTTCTGAATTACATTATCGAACACCTGTGCCATTCGGCTTTGATCCAGTGACAAGAGTTGGGGATTACTGACGAAATTTGTGATGAATTGGACGCGATAGTTTCGGGCTCTTTCAGTGAAACCCTCTAGTCGCTGCTCCAGAAGAAGACGCAGATTGGTCGGCTCCGGGCGCAGCTGCACCGGTTGTGAAAAGTTTAGGAGACGATTAACCATGCCATTGAGACGCTCGATTTCTTCCAGCGCAACCGTACAGGATTCATAAACGCTTGGACCTTCTGAAGACTGCTGGCACATCTGGACCCGAAGGCGGATGGTGGCAAGCGGATTTCTAACCTCATGGGCAACACCGGCAATTAATCGACCCAAAGCAGCCAGGCGTTCGGCGTGGCGCAGACGATCTTCAATTCGCTTCTCGCTATCGATTTTTTCGTGAAGGATTGTTCCTAAACGATTGATCGCCGACGCAATCCTCTTGATTTCGCCGGGATCGTCGTCGATGGAGATCTGGGAAGTGAGATCTCGCTCCAGATTTTCTAGTCCACCTTCGATCTTGAGAACGCCTGACTGAAGGTTTCGTACCACTAGGAGAGTCAGAAGCACGCAAATCAAAGCTGCGACACCGAGTCCCGCAACGATCAGATAAGCTCGGAATCGATTAGTACCTGGAACTGATGGGAGGCGTTTGAGAGTCCACGCGCTTCCCGAAGCTTTCTGTGAACCGCCAACGGGAACCGCTTCGATTAAAACTATGTCGCGTGGAGTAACCAGGACTCTCTCTGAGTACTGACGCTTCATGGCCGCTTCGTGCGCTGTCCGCAGAAGAATCGAGCGCTCCGTACCCAAAATGTCTTCGCCGGTCAAATCCACCGTCCCTCGGGTCGGGAAGGAATATCCTAGCAGTGCGTCTGCGTCGAGCGCATAGAATCCACCTTCGACTCCTTGAGCATTTTGGAGAACAACCCTGCTAAGGAGTGTGAGGACTCCCTTCGAAGACTCCGAAGACGGATTTCCCAACGGTGGAACTTCATTGTTCCTTTGCGCAAAATCTGCCTTGTTCGAGTACTCCTGAGCCAATGCGCGGGTCGTCTCATGCAGTTGTTTCCTCTCCTCGCTCAAGACGGAAGACTTTGTGTAGCGCAGAGCTGCAAAGGAAGCAAATAGAACCCCGAGAAACAGAATCGCGACGAGTCCGCCCAGTAATAAGACTTGTAATCGGAAGCTCAATCTCGATAGTGGTAGGTTCGGCGGCATCGCCAGACATCCCTTGAGATTGTAACGCGGAAAACCGGAGTGCCCACGCCGCAATACGATAAAATGCCGGCAGACTTATCGATTCGGCGCTGAGTTTAGTCCGCCGGCGAAGCATGCGTGATGTAGTTTTGCTTGCACACGTGCTCGGCGGAATGTGCAACAGCCTCGGCAGCATCGATAAGATAGGACGCCTCGCCGATGCTTCCGGTTTGCAGAGATTCCCGTCCTTCCGCATAAAAGATATCGCTCCAAGAAGCGATTCGCCGCACTTGATTTCGATCTTCCGAAGGCAGGGTGCCGTTCCTCACCAGCCAATGAATTCTGTTTAGCAAACTTGCGACTCGTGTAAGACTGCCTTCAGCTTCGCTGGGACTCGGCACGCCGGTCTGATTCCCGGGCGGGTAGGGCACCAGTGTCGGATAGCTGGAGTCCGCTCGTAAGGTTCTGGAAACGAGCAGTTCCACCGATCGGGATAGTTCGCCAGAGGCCGCTGCAAATTCGTTGGCTACCGCATACTCTTGCTTTTGATAATTCGATATAGCCTGTTGATAAGTGTATTTGGACTCGTTAAACAATTGGCTTAGATCGGGGGTTTGTAGGTCGACGATCTTGATGTATGCGAGCAGCGCCTGTGACCGATGAAGACTGTCGTAAGCCAATTCGATGGATCTCGCCGCTGCATCTTTATCGGCCCGCACGCGACGAACAGAACTCCCCGATGGAGCCACGGAAGGCGGGCGAGACGCAAAATTGCCCGGAAGGCGGGGATTCTGCCGACTCTCCACTGATAGTTCTCTCACTGAATGTCTCAGATGTAGAGAATTCTCGCTATCGTTGTTATTCTTTCCGCCTTCGGGGGGAGCCAGAAGTGCCGCCCTGGCTTCAGTGGGGGAGCACATGGACGGCACCTCTGGGCTCTGCTCGGGCAGGGAGTCATCGAGATTGACAAAACGTCTTAAATCTAAGTTTGTAATGAATTGGGCATCGAGGCGTGGATCCCCGGAAGGACCTCGATATGAGTTTCCACAAATCTCCAACTGCGATCCAACCGAAATGAGCGCGGAAATCTGTCTTGCCCTGTCGGCTGCAAAGTGGACCTCCAGGCCCCCATCGATTACAAAGCCGCACATCGTTCCATCAATTGCTGGTAGGATTTCGCGAATCCTTCCGTGAATAATCTCCATTTCGGCCTCCGCATAAAGTAAAGGTCGTCGCAGTGGCACTGCTTCGGGAAACGCAGCCGGAAATAGAAAATCCTTGCGAGGGTAAGTTGGCGTCCCGTCTCCCACTCTCGGTTGGCCTAGGCGCCATAGGAATTGTTCGGCGATGGGCCCAATCGGCGCTGCCCATGAAAGCAAGAGAGCCATTAAGACTCCGGGTCGCAGTACAAAACCGACAAGTAAATTTCCATGCATGGTCATCCCCATGAGATCGATTGTGAATGCTTTTGACGCATGGGGTCCTCGCTGTTGAAGTCCAACTCAGCGTTTGCATTATAAATTTAAGAAAACCAGAGAATGACCGCGATCATGACCAACACAAATATTGCCAGAAATTGAAATGTGCCAAAGAAAAAGCATTCAATATTTACTTTTCTCGCCCTCGACATCGCGCCTTGGAACCTTTTGCAGGTCACGAGGGTGAAGAAGCAATGCGATTGCCACTGGGAATGGCGTGTGCGATGCGATAAGTCCTTCCTTGTGATGACAAAACTCCAAATACATAGGAAGCGCGGACGAGAATTGGTAACAGATGTAAAGGAAGCGGACGCGTACCGTGAACAAAGCTTACAAAATGTGCAGAAATTTGAAGACCCTTCAGCTCTCGCGCATTCGAACGGCGCTGTGTCCCGATCCAGAGAACTGGGTAAATCTCGAAGCCACAAAGACCGCGCTGTCTGACAAGACTTGGTTACGTTGGCCTTATCAATAGGCATTTCTCCTGGATGAATCGTTCTCGCAGTCTTAGTGCGAGACGAGTTCGAGACTAGCCGAACGGGCGACACGAAGTGGTATGCGGCGTGCTCTGTAGCAAAAACTTGAGTCCTTCATAGGGGAGATCCCCAGGGGAGCCGCAATTGAGCTACGTTACCGAAATCGATCACAGGTTCAGCGTGCCTCCAATTCCCAGTTCTTCCGCGAACGCCGAACGCGATGCGATAAACGAATTGTTCACTTCGTGTATGCCGCGACTTCGAAAAAGCGCGGAGCGTTTAACAAGGAACCGAGAAGATTCCGAGGACGTATTGCAGGACGCATTACTTTCCGCCTTCCAGAATATTCATCAATTCCAGTGCCGCGCCAAGTTTTCCACCTGGATGCACATAATACTTTGCAATTCCGTGCGGTCAATGTGGCGAAGACAACGGTGCCGGCCGATGAGTTTTTCACTTGATCGGGAAGGCGAGGAGGAACGCTTGAATTTCGCCGACGATAATGCAGGCGGCGGCCTTGACCCCGAAAAAGAGTATCGGCGGAGAGAAAGCTCCCGCATTGTCGCGGAACTTCTTGAGGAGCTACCGCCTAAGTATCGCGAGGCTGTTTGGCTTTGCAAGATCGAAGAATTGAAGGTGACCGAGGCCGCCGAGAAACTCGGTGTGCCAGTGGGAACGGTCAAGGCCCGCGTCTACCGAGCTCGCCGCATGATCGAGAAACATGTAAACGATCGGAGTGTTTGCCGACAGGCGCGGCTTAGTGCAGCGCGGCTGTATTCCGATTCGCCTTGTCGGGCGAATGCCCGCGGGACAAATAGGAATCAAATATGCTCGTAGAATCCCGAAAAACAATTCTGCTCATCGGGCTGCTGACAATTTCTACATGTGTCTACGCTCAGGAGTCCATTCCGATTGGGACCATACTGCCGATCCAATTGGAGTCTTCTTTCTCGAAGAAGAGCCAATCCGGCCGACTCATAAAGGCCAGAGTCATGCAAGATGTTCCTTTCTGGAATGGAACGAGAATCCGCGCAGGAGCCACGGTGATGGGCCAAGTGGTTGCCGTAACTCCCCCGAGGACTGGCAAAAATGCAACAATTTCTTTTAGATTTGACACGTTGCTAGTTTCTCACCACCACACAATTCCGATAACGACGGAGCTTCGTGCCCTCGCCTCCATGCTAGAGGTCGATGAAGCACAGTTGCCGGCCTCAGGTCCCGATCGCGGAACTCCCCCGACGGCATGGACGACGGTTCAAGTCGGAGGGGACGAAGTCGTCTACCGAGGCGGTGGACACGTGATGAACGCATCGGAAATAGTTGGAGAGCCTGTTCTCAATGGCGTACTGGTTCGTATTAGACCGAATTCCAACCGCGGGTGCCACGGACAAATAGATGACAGCGAGCAACCACAAGCGCTCTGGGTGTTCGCTTCGGACGCCTGTGGCCTCTATGGCTTCTCAGACGTCAATATCCTGAATTCCGGCCGTGACAATCCCTTTGGACAAATTGTCCTGGCATCAGAACGAAACAATTTGAATATACGCAGAGGCAGCGGAATGCTTCTTCGAATCATCAGCCCCAATTAGCGCAGTGTCCTTCGATGAAAGATTCTAGGCAACGGTGCTTAATGGCGGAGAGGACCTAGAAATACGACGAGAATCGTGTGGGAATTCTCTCCCAGGAAAGTGAAGCTGCTTTTGCTTTTGACTGGACGACAATTCACGCAGCTGCGGATAGCGGTCGAGTAAAGAAGGAGCCACATGAAGATGCCAGTCTTTCTTGTTCCGCTCCTTCCAGGTCGTCATGGCCTCCCTCGCAAGCCCTTCCGCGTCGGCAAGAGAAATTCTGTTGACCCGAGAAAGCTGGCGGAGCGCCAAGCCACCAAAACCACGACGAATCGATTGAGCGATGTGTGTAGCGACTGCGCAGTCTGCGCACAGAATGACGAAACCCGTCAGTGTCGCCGTCAAGCGTTGATCATCATATGTCCATTTCCCATGGCAACTAAGTACCCCTCGGCACACCCCGCAAGCAGCGCAACGATGCCCTGAATCCAAAAGAGTATCGCGGCGAATTCTCTTCCATCGCGTGCCGCGTCGCAAGACGTGATAAGCGGAGTAGTCACGAAGCGGTTCCGGTATCGGATAAGGCCGGAGTTTTGCCTGTGACTTTGCTGTCCTTCGACAGTGAGGTATCGCGGACTCGGACAGATGTTTCAAAGAAGCATGATTCGCACTCGAATCCAGCGAGGATTCATTAGCGTACTCTCCAGCGACTTCGATCCCCCACATGTAAACCAAGGACTTTTCCTCAGGGAATACCTATATTCAGCCGAGGCTGGGCGATGCACATCTGATTCCATCGCCGGAAACCATCTTGGGTACGTGAGCAGTTCGTCCGACCGGGCGAGTTTCCCCCTTCCAAACCGAAGGCGACGTTTCTTCACTAAACCCAGTGGATGCAGGACCTGTGGTGGTATTCATTTATGCTTAGAGGCAGCCGCGCGAGACATTTCGGACGGTCAGAGGTTTCCTCATTCGGGGAGTGGAAGTGGACAAAACTCACTGCGAATCGTTCGCTTTTTTCACATGCTCCGTTCGCTTTCTGCACAACTTTTTTGGCGCCCTACCGTTCGGCTACATCGAAATCGTGCAGATCGGCGACGATACAACGACATAACGAGCGCAAAACGTGTGTTTGGCGTGGCACTGGAGTTGCACCAATCGAACCATGTCGTCGTCAGGACCTTAGGTTCGAGATGCCGAAAGGAGTGAGAAATGACGAGATATTCCGCAGCATGTTCGTGTCGCAAGATCAGTCTACGAATCTTTGCAGCCGCTACGTTGGCGTTGGTTTCACCGTTTTTTTTGACGAGTCATGCCCGAGCTGCCGCTCAAGACAATAGCAAATCCACGACAAGCGATAGGGTGGCTGTCGTGGCGCAGTTGCCGTTGCCCGGATCAGCAGTACGGCAGATGTTCATGCAAGAAGTGAAGGGCAGGCAATATCTCCTGCTGCAACAGAACGTGCATTTCACCGTAGTGGATATCTCCGATCCGAAAAACCCCCAAATCGTTAAACGTGTAGGGTCCGAGGGCAGATTGACTGATGTCGGCGCGGGACTAGTCATAGCAGTTCAGTCCGATCAGTCGGGAGGCAGTGTCCCGACGCAGACGATAAGGCTGGTGGATATGGGCGATCCGAAAAATCCGCGTGTAGTGAAGACCCTCAATGGTGTCACCAGTGTATATTCCGAAGATGGTCGAAAGTTAATCTACATGACCAACAGCGAAGGATTGTGGATTATCAAGCACTACGAAACCTTCCGGTTGCCGTTTTGTACTTCGGACTCGTACGATGACCCTGTAGCGCAGTGCCGGTGAGAGATTTTGTCACGGTCGCCTGAATGTTGCGGTTGCGTCTGGCTTTATGCTCGTTCAGTCGGGCGCATCCGCGACTTCCGGGTGTTTTCTTCCAAGCAGCAGAGTTAAGTTTTCGCTGGGGGCTAATAGGAGACGAACGATGAAACCAGCGCGATTATCCCTGGTGCTGTTGCTCGCTTGTTTTCTTTTCGCATTCTCAACCGTAGCGCTACAACAGTCCCCCCTGCTAGGATGGCAGCAAACTCAACAGTCTGATGCTGTCCACGGTACGTACACCCAGTTCAGCTTGGCGGGTAAATTCATTAAAACGCCGCCTGGCGACACGTCGAGTCGTCCCTCTCTAGTGGTGGATTGCAGCGCTAATAATCGCTCTCACAAATCCAAGTTTGTACGCGGAACTCTCATTGTCGGCGATCCTCTGAAGATCGACTGGGTTGAGCCGGAAGAGATCCATGGAATTTCTTATTTCCCCAAAGTTGCGGTCCTATATCGCGTGAACGACGCGAAAGAGGAGAAAGAAGAGTGGTCGGCGGGAACGGATAAAAGTTCTGCCTCCTTTTCTAAACGCTCGTTTCAGAAAATGCTTCGCGCGCACACCTTTGAAATAACTGCGGAAGATAAGGGTGGGTCGCAGATCCTGATGCTGTTCGACATGCCTGATTCAACGCTCGTTGAACAAGGTTGCGATCTGGATGATCATAAGAAGTGAGACGTTTCGGGAAAGGTGCTACGTTGCCACGTCATGTTCAGTGGAAGACGATCTCGGCTTGTCTGTTACTATGCTCGGGCGATCAGTACCGTTACGAAGATACCTGAATGGCGGATTCAAATCTTATGATTCCACCTCTGAAAATTGAACGCGCCAGTGTTGTGATTACGCCGGAAGGCAAAGAGCTACACCTGCGAACGTGTGCGGTGTGCGGCGTGCAATTCTACGGGAGAGAAAATCAGCAGCGGTGTGACCCTTGCGGTAAGCCTAGAATCCAGTCTCCGAAGTCCGGTCGGTCACGCTCCAAGCGGGTTATGGCGTAGCCATCCGGTAAAATCCGCAGATTCCTACGAGAATTTCCTGATAGTAATTTTCTAGCATCCATACAATTGTTGAAGGATGAACGGTTATGGTCAAGCAGCCCCCGCAAGCGGACGCGTACTAGTTTGGCAAGTTACCGCTGACCGAGAGTGCTACGCATGTACCAAATGTTCATGGACATACCCTAATCCCAATAAGCTCACGGAGAAAGAGCACGACACCGGGCAGGTTCAGCGGCGCTTCGCAGAACATTTTTGCAACCGCGAGCTTCCACCGAAGAAATTTACTTGGGAATGATTCAAGAATCAGAATTCCGTCACGTGAGATTGCTACGGGTTTTTCGTGGGTTTTTCCGATAGAGATGACGGAAAGCCGAGTTTGTTAATTTGGATAGATAACAGAGCGGCGCAAGCCACGTTTATTTGGCTCCGTTCCTCATGATGGTCTGGCGACTCTGCGAGTTCCTGCAAGCGAAGGAAGATTGCTCCTTCGGCGGCGTGGACCAACTCTGCCAGCTTCACTTTGTCTGATTCCCTCAGTGCTTCGAGGAAAGGCTCTTTCCAAGACGGTGAATTAGATTCCGGCACAGTAACTCCTTGGTGCGGGGTATCTCGCGGGAATATGTGCGGCAACTCACTGTGTTTTGACGCTATAGCTATTGCGTACGGAAGTCAACGTCCTACATTGAACATTGTATTCCGTAACAAGCGATACTGGGCGTAGCCTCAGTCTGTGGCCCATGCGAAATTTGAGAGTGTTGGTAGTTGACGACTTCGTGACCGTAAGGAAAGGGGTTTGCTCAATTCTGGAATCGCGCGGTGACATCGAGATTTGTGCCGAAGCATCCAACGGTGCGGAAGCCGTTCGCAAGGCAACGGAATTTAAACCCGATATTGTTCTTATCGATTTCACGATGCCTGAAATGAACGGGCTGGAAGCCTCGAAGCGCATCCTTCAGCTGTTCCCCGAGATGCCAATCCTGATGTTGTCCAGACACACAATGGAAACGTTAACTGAGCTGGCAAAAGACGCTGGCGTTGGAGGATTCATCGTCAAGGGTGCGTCGGAATCCGAATTACTGGAAGCGGTAGACAAGGTATTGCGCAAGGAGCCGTTCTTCGTTAGTTACGAGAAGTGAGCTTAGAGTCGTCGCTTGTTTGCCCAACGGTGACTTTCCGTTTGCGTCGACGGCCGAGCAGGACTAAAAACGCCAATCCAAGTACAGTTCCCCCGCGTTACTAGAACCCGAGTCACAAAATGAGGATAAACCCCTATTGGAGTCACCCGGTGCTTTTTGCATACTACGTACCGTCGTTCATTAATCGAGACACATGCATCGACGTTGTGGTTTTCCCGATTGCGGTAACTTAGCTTCCGTGGCTTTGGTCGGCGGCGATTACTGTATCGCGCACTTTATACCGGTTTGCTATAAGCGTCTGGAAGAATCGGTCGACCCATAATCGAGGAGAATGAGTGTAACTTAAGAGCGCAAAGGGACTCGCTGATTGAGGTAGTTGATAAAGTATCAGCGCTCAGTCTGAATAGCATTGCGTTCACGAATCAAGAACGCGGTCAATTAATGGACATACTGCTTTGGGCGTGCGATTTACTACAGCAGAACGAAGTCAAAAAAAACCCGTAGCGCAAGCATAGTGTTCTGGCGATTCTAGTTCTTACATCGCAGCCATTTTTCGTTCTCTCGCACTTTTAATTGCGAGTACCGCGTCCGTCGGTCACGATCCCGGCGCGTTGAAGCATGGGCCCACATCTCTAGCAGTGATCGTGTTCGAATCGGCAAGGTGTGGCGCGCATTTCTAGGCCGACACTTATTTAACCATTGAGGTGTGCTTCAAACGGTCCCGCTTCTATCGGCAAACCTTTTGCCAGATCATCCCGAACTGATTTTATTTTCCATTCCAGTTGTTCCTCGATAGCCGCTATTTTAGGCGGCGGAGAAACTCAGCGGAGAGTTAAAAAGCAAGATGCTGCGTACAAAAGTTTACGAGAAGGCTCTCTAAGCTTCAGAATGCTTCAGCTCTCACAGCAAAAGAATCTTCGGAGCCCTAAAGATCAACTTCAACTTTATTTCCCGTAGAGAACTTTGCACTCTTCGATCGCATCGCGTTTCTGCCTCTCCATCTCTGTCATAGCGGCAATCGGAATATCGTAAGTGCCGTCTCGGCGCTTCTTACCATTTCCCTCAACGCTGCCCTGAAATTTCGATTCTGCTTGGAAGATACAGACCTGAAGCTGAGTCTGTCGCTTGGATTGCTCTTCGGCGATTTTATTTTGCGTCGATTGCAGCTGTTTCACCGACTGCTCCAAAGCCTTGACGCGCTGATCGAGATCCGAAACGCGTCGGTCATCGCAACCCGCCACAACCATAAACAGAAGAAGCGCGGGGAGTAACACTTTCATCGGTGCATTCTATAGTTGAATTTGAAAAAAGGCCCTATAGAAGACTTCCGAGCCTCTCTAACCGGGTCCCCGAAAGCTAGCATCAAACTTCTTGCGTTTATAAACTTTTATGATTTCTGCCTTTTCTGTAATTGTCAGCGGATATTCGTAGTAAAGAAAAACGCGTCCTGAAAATACAAGGTCGTCGAGAGTATCTGAACCTCCCGCATCTCCAGCCGTCATTTGAATGTTTTCCTTCATTCTGTTGATAGCTGGTATAACTGCGTCTACCAACCTCAAGCACGCTTCATAAGTTCTTGGGTAATGTGGGATAAAAAATCCAACAAACTCACTCTTGGCCGGAAAATCCAAGTATATCTGCGTGCTTATGGGAAGGGTGTACCCACTGTTCCAATGAATTGCCACGGTTTGGTCGCCGTGCTTGGTCAAATTGGGGAAATCGCTTCTAAAGAGTGTCTCAAATGTCACGGCGGTCGTGGGCGGAATTTTTTGAGGAGGTGGCTCAACTGGCGGTTTTGTTTCGGCGTTAGTCCGTTGTACTGGATTGACTGCCTTACCCATCCAAATGCCACCTAGCGCGAGAAATAATCCAAGCCCAAGACCGGCTACAATTCGACCACCTATTCGAACCGATACGCTGTTAGTTAGTCCGTTTAACGTAAGCCAGACTACCATTAAGCCACATGGCCATGCGCCCGCAAGGAGCCATCTTCCGAGAGTAAGTTGTCCGCTCGCTCCGGACACCACTCCAGTAAGCACAAATGCTACGAATAGGCCAATGGCACCCCAAAACGGGTTTTCTTTGTACCAAGGCGTCGGCGGTACTACAACTCCGCCGCTGAACTGAGACATATTACTAGTCTATACAATTCCGAGGCGATTTGACTCTCGCTCTTTCGATCTCTTAGAGCTTCCCGCAGCGTGTTGCGCGCACAAACTTTGTCAACCTTTATGTCCTTAAGATTCTTAAGGCGCTTAAGGTGTTTAGGCCCATTTTCATTGGCTCTGCGAGGCTTCAAGGCTGGACGCGCCTAAACAAGTGACGCCGGGAACGCTCGTCCAATTAGAGGTCACTAGAACGGGACAATGACCTTGTGCGAAAATAACCACCGGGAGATTTTGCAATCTTGAGATTGAGCTATCCAGATACATCCATCTGGAACTGCCTGCACGACCAGGCGGTTGATCCAGGTCTCGCGTTGGCTGTTCTTGAGACCCGCGGCGTACTGCCCGTGCTTGGCTTCAACGTCTTGCATGAAGTCGCCAAGTGTTTCAGTTCCGGTAGACCGGATAAGATTCTCCGCGGACAAAAATTATGCAAATACCTCAAGTCGTATATGGATTTGCGAATCCCCGTGGCGATGGAAAATTGGGCGCTTCTTATCCATGAGGCGTTTGATGTGGTCGGAAACCCTATCGATCACCGCCGCCGCTACGAGGACAATTATTCTATCGCTCGATCTGCAATCGAAAAACTAAGCGAAGGAAACTTCGAAGAAGATGCAGCGAAGTTCATTTCAAATCGAAAGGCGATGAGCCGTCAGTCCCGAGACGCTATCCGAGACGGCCTGAATGCAAAGCCTCATACGAAAGCGGAGCTTCTTGCCACAGATGATTCGGCGTTGGCTCAATTTATGGATGTGCATTGCACGAGTGCGGCAGGATGGCGAGCGTTGCAGAGACATCTTCGCAGTTTGTTTCCAGATGATTCGGAACCGGAGCTTGCGATTGCGGCTTGGAAATTGCTCCGGTGTGACAGGTATCGAGTCGCACGCGCCATAACGCGCATCGATATTTATCTTTGTTGGCGCTGTGTCCACCGAGGTTCGATCCGAGCTGATCTTCCAGATGATGCTTTCCACGTCACCGCTGCAGCTTATTGTCACGATTTTCTAACGACTGAACTAGATCAGGCTGAAATCGCGACAAGGGCCGTCGATGGAATCCGTGCGCGGATCTATACTGGAGACGAACCCGTCCTCCAGTGGCTTGCAGCAGCCTAGCTGATTTCCCTTTGCTTTCGACACGCATCGCATCGAATAGTTTGTTTATCCCCGTAACACTCTGCACGACATTTCGAGCAGGTTTTCAGAAACAGTTCTTCGCCGTTTTGAATGACCGCTTTCGCCCTTTCGATTTTTCGGAAAACTCTTTTGAATCGACTCTCTTTAAGATTCTTAAACTGAGGAGCTACTCTAGTGGGGTGTTCTGATTAGCAGTTCGATTCGTGGCCCACAATCTACATTATTTTTATGTGTTTAGCAAAGATTGTCCTTGACAACCATAAATAAAATATGAGACAAGGGTGTGTCATCAGATGACAATGCTTTCAACGCAAGAGTTCATCAGACGAGTCGGAATCAGCCGCGCAACTCTTGAACGGTGGTTGGTGAGCGGGAAGGTTAAGAAGCCAAAGAGAATCAGGTTCGGCAAAAGCGAATTTCGCAGTTGGACTGCCGAGGATCTGGAGCGGGTCCAGAAGTACAAGCGCAAGAACTATCGCAAAGGCCGCGGCCGCAAGCCCAAACCAAAGCGATAGCGTAAGCGGGGCGTGTCGGTGTTCTAAGCACCGGCGCGCCCCTAACCGAGTGACCTGAAGAGGAGGCCACATGGCTGTCAAGAATCCTACCAGTTGGGGTCGTACCGCAGAATCCCATTTTCTCGCTGTGAGTCTGGCTGTCCTGCTTTACTTCGTTTTGCCGCCCACAGCGGTAGTTGTTCTCTCCGTTGCGATATTGGCTGGATTTTTCGCGTCTGAATTCGTGTGGCGATGACGGAAGAATTTTAGGTGTGTGTGCAGCTTGGCCGTTGGATTTGTCGCCTGACAGATTGATTCTTTAGAGGGATGCGCCTTCACTGACGAGCGTGAGTATCTCGATGAATTGTGAAGATCGAAATAGTTGCAAAGAGAAATCCTGCCCATTTCCTCTAGATGGCCCTGACGGCCTTTGCAGTCATCATCGGGCGATGTTCGTGGTTGATGAGTACGCCGAAGAATTATTTGCGGTAGTTCAACCCAAACCCAATACCGGGAAGCACAACGGTTTTGATATTAGTTGTCCCCCTATAACGGCAGCCATTCTAGGACATGAGATTTCGACGGACCGCGGCGGTCTGTTCGCCAGGGAACGTGCTTTTGAAAGAGCTAAGTACAAGCCTATCTTCAGACAGCTTATCAACCAGCTGCCCTCCTCCGACCGAATTGCGCAAACCCAAGAGGTTGCAAAGATTATCGGCGTAGGCAGGAGACGCCGGATTTCGCAGCGGATAAGGTTGGCGAGAAATAAGAGGAATAGTGAGCGCAGATATTGGCTTAAGCGATCACATGGTCGTTGTAACGACTGCGAGGCAAAGGTCGGGGCTTCAGGGCGGTCCTTATGCGACGAATGTCGCACGAAACGAGCCACCGAGGGCAAAGTAAAACGCCGTGACAGGCGATTGAAAGATTCGAGAGCGTGTCAGGCTTGCTGGAAACGTCCAGCCATTGAAGGGCGATCCCATTGTTTTGAATGTCGGGAGAAGATGCTGAAAAGGGCATCTCTGAGATACCGACGCAGAAAGCGACAGGGACTCTGCACAAGCTGCGGTCGCAATAGAAGAAATCGGGGCAGACCAATGTGTTCTTCTTGCATTGAAAACCACGATGAAACACAACGGCGGCGGCGGAACATTCTTCGGCGCGCGGGCCTGTGTATCTCCTGTGGCAAGTCTCCGAGCGTTCCGAAAGCCATTTGCGAAGATTGCCAGAATTTGCTTCACGGCAGGATAAAGGATTCCGCTGCCCAGCCAAGGGAGCGGAGAGAAGGAGGAAAAAAGATGGACAGGAATGTGAATGGAATGGACGTTCAGCAAGAGATTGACCCGCGATACTTCACCCGACAGTTAGAGATAAAACCGCTCCAGGGACGAGCTACGTGTGTTTGGCCTTACGGCCGCGATTTGTTTTACGCGGCCTTCGGGCCGCCGGAAACAGATAATCGAAAATACCCCTCCGTTCTGTTCTGGAATTTCGTGGAGAGTGACGGGAGGCCCGCTTTCAGTCTCTGTATGAAGTTCCCTAACGGACGGAAGGTTTCCTTGGTGCCTCGTCTGCAAGTAGATACAGCCTACTCAGATACGGCCTGCTTCTGGACTGGTGATCGCATTTGCGAAGCCGAAATAGAACCGCTGTTTCTAGGCGCGCGAAAGTTCGTCATTTCCCGTGCTAGCTAACTCAATGCAACCCCCGGCTAACAGCCGGGGCTTTCTGGTGGGGATTTAAGAATCTTAAATCTGGAGGATAAAGAGATGGAAGAGATTGCAATCTGCGAAATTACGGCGACCGAGAAGCGAAGAAAAAAGGGACGGCATGGACTTGGCCACGTTTACCAGCATCGCGCAAATTGGTGGCTGGATGCTCGCGTCAAAGGAACGCGTCACCGCGTGAAGTTAGGACCCGTAAAGCTTCTGGAGAAGCGCGAAGCTAGGGTGATTGCGGAATCAAAGATCAAAGAGATGCTCATGCCTAAGCCAGATCCAATCAAGGGCAATCTGCCATTTTCTGTTTTTGCAGGGCGTTTTGTCGCCATGTCCGTAGAAACCAAGCGCGGGTGGGAACAATATGCGGGGAAGAAACCGGATCAAACGCCATTCAAGCACGCCGCGGAGTTTTTCGGATCGACGTTGTTGAAGGATATTAACACTACTCGCGTTGAAGAGTTCCGAAGCTGCCTGCTAAATAAGCGCGTTGGCAAGCGTTTCCTTAAGAACGCATCTGTCAATCGTTACATTTCCATGCTTAGAGCCGCGCTGTATTGGGGAATGAGTCGCGGCGATATCGCGTCGAATCCCGTGGCCGAATTAAACACGATCATGCTTCACGAGCCGGAAGCTCCGACGCGCGTCCTTGAGGAAGGCAGTGAGGAGTCAAAATTTATTTCTGCACTCCCAGCCTGGCTTCGATTGATAGCGATATTCGCTTTGCAAACCGGCGCGCGTCGCGGCGATATTCTCAATCTCACCTGGGAAGCAGTGCGGCCGGAAAGCCTGGAGTTCTGCGAAACGAAGGACGGCGAAAAGCGATCCGTTGAACTCAACTCAGTTGCGAAATCAATTCTGAAAGCACTCGGGCCGAGCAACAAGCCAGAGGCCTTTGTTTTCGCTCCAGATGTCCCCAGGAAGACTCTAATTTCGCGCGTCAGACGAGAGTGGAGGGCAGCGCTCAAGAATTCAGGCATCGCAAAGCTGCGCTTTCACGATCTGCGGCACACTGCGCTGTCCAGGCTCATCGAGAAGGGGGAGGACTTAGAAACCGTCCGTGACCTCGCCGGCCATGCTTCTATAAAGACAACGCAGCGATATCTTCACTCCAATGATCGACGTAAGAAAAAAGCAATTGAGAAGCTGGCAGGAAATTTTGGTAGCTACATGCCTGACACGACCGAAGAATTACTGGAGAACATCGCCGCGAATATTACAGTACAGTGAGGATCCTGCACCGTGACCTTGAAAATTCAAACTGAACTTGATTGCATAACAATGTCGGCAGTTGGGTCCACTAGGCTCGTGGTAGCCCTGTCAACGAGCAGCTATCCCCTTGAGTTCCGTTCGTGTCGTTCGTTAACTTGCTCCAGTGCACGACCTAAGATTGCGCCACTTCTTGCCGATGATTGGCAAACCATATCGCACTACCGCGTCATCGAAAAGCTCGGTGGTGAAAGTCTGGAGGACGTCAAGTGTTTAGCCCGTTCCGGCAAGCGGGGCGATGTGTGCGACGAGTTGTTTAAGAAACTCGTCGGAGTTCATAAACACCGCAAAGTGGCCGCCAGGAATCGGTACGAACTCCTTTTGTGGGGCCTGGATCGCTTGAAGATATTGTCGGGCGAGGTCCGTCGGTGTAGTGAAATCTTCCGTGCCCTCAAAGAAAAAGATTGGAACCGCGAATTTGAGTCCGAGATCCTTCATCGTCATGGATCGCGTCTTGGGAAAGAGAATATTTCCACTGAAAAGTTCGCCAGCAAGAAGATCATCCAGATCTCGCACAGAATAACCGGGAGCTTGCAAAGCAAGTCCGATGGTCCCAGGAAGGAACTTATTCGCACCTTCAAAACGGTTGGACCATCGGCGTTGCACTGAGTAGCCCTTAAAGGAATCGTAGGGTGGCGGGCCAACGCTCTTGAGCTCACTGAGGGCCTGGTCGTTGCCGGTTGCCTGGGCCTTCGTCAACAAGGCTTTGTAGGCGACGACGTAATTCTGAGTTTCATCGGCGACCTCTCCGGTGCCGACATAGGCTAGGAAGAGGTCAGGCCTTTGTTGAACCATTCGGAGACCAAGTAGGGTGCCAAACGAATGAGCCACCAAAATTACTTTGCGCTTTCCAAGATGCTTACATAAGTATTCCGTTAGTTCGATCCCGTCCTGCGTCATGCGCTCCAGCGTTAGCGTAGGTTCAACGGATGGACCTGATTTACCGAACGTTCTCCCAGCACCGCGCTGATCCCATTGCACTACGGTGAAGCGCTGTTCCCACGGGAAAAAGTAAGGCATCGCCCAGAGATTGGTGGCTTCTCCTGGCCCTCCATGCAGAAACAAGAGGACCGGGTTATTTCGGTCTTCACCGCGTATCGTTACCCACTGCTCGATGCCACCGATGGAGGCGTAGCTTGCCTCGTCGATGCCCTTCGCTGTATCAATCGCATATTCCTTAGCGCTGCGTCCCCGAAAGAAGGTGAGCGTCTCGTCCAGCTTTCGATACGCTGCATCGTCGTAACCGTTCGCTGACGCGCTCGCTGGTGCAGGCGTTGATTGCGGCGCTGGATTCTGCGCCCGCGCTGTGTGCGCCAGAAAGAGGTACATTGAGACGCAAACTGCGATACAACGCGACAGGTGAACTCTCATAGCAGAAGTATACCAAGGTCGTTCTTGCGCTGTCGCTCGACCAAAAACTTTGGATAATCGGACAGGTCAGATTTGCTTCAGCATCTCTGAGTCCTGGCCAGAGATTTTTGGGCGCTACATGCCCACCGCGTCTTAGAAATTGCTAAATCAGGTTGTTTCAAATGCTACAATCCAATAAAGATGCGCCCGTAGCTCAACTGGATAGAGCATCTGCCTTCGAAGCAGAGGGTTGGGGGTTCGAGCCCCTCCGGGCGCGCCACTCTTTTCAATAACCTTACAGATCGTCCGCATTAGTTGACTCGCTCCACGGTAGTGACTTCTGTGGGGACTCCGTGACTTTTATTGGCAGCGACAATGATCTCATCTGCGCGAAATTTTTCGAACTTCTCAATCACTACCCGTTTCTGTTCTGCTGCAGGATGAACATACCGAGTTTCTCTTGGCTCATGAACAACAGAAATGAGATACGATTGCCTCCACGACAGACGCAGCATTCTTCGCCAGCTGCCCAATAACATCCCTTCAATTCGGCCCGTAAGCGATTGACTTTGCGCACCTCAAATCCGCCAATTTCCCTGCCACAAACATGTGTTTGGGCACTTATCGGTGGTCAGCGGATTGGCTTGCGGAGGTTGCTCACCTTGACCTTCTACTGGAAGAGATGTATTGTCACCTAGGATGTCTACTAAAGAGCGCATCGAACTGCTGCAAGGGACTCTGGACCTGCTGATCCTTCGCACGCTGCTGCGGGGCCCAGTGCATGGGCACGCCATCGCCAAAACGATCGAATTCAACTCCGACGATGTGCTGCAGGTCGAACAGGGATCGCTGTACCCGGCGCTCCACCGGCTCATTAAGCGGGGATGGATTTCTTTCGAAGACGGCACCTCGGAAAACAATCGCCGGGCCAAGTTCTACCAGTTGACGGCCAAGGGCCGGCGGCAACTTGCAATCGAGACGAGTAAGTGGGACAAGCTGGCGGGAGCGATCGCGCATATTCTACGGCCAGCGGAACAAGAGGGCGAATAATGAGGCGCCGCAAACGCATGCTCGAAAATCTCGAGCAGGACATCCGCGACCACATCGAAACGGAAACGCAGGATAACATCGAGCGCGGCATGTCGCCGGAAGAAGCGCGTTATGCGGCCTTGCGAAAGTTCGGCAATGTGAGGCGTGTCCAGGAAGAGACGCGAGCCGTATGGACTTTCGTTTGGTTCGAGCAGCTGCTGCAGGACATCCGCTGTGGCGTTCGGATGCTGATGAAGGATCCAGGATTCACAACCATCGCGGTGCTAACGCTCGCGCTCGGGATCGGCGCGAACAGTTCTATTTTCAGCATAGTTCATGCGGTTTTGCTTCGCCCGTTGCCTTATCCTCATGCTGATCGGCTGGTAGTGGTGTGGGAAAAAGATGATGAAGGTCATCCGACCAATACGTCGTACGCCACGTATGTAGATTGGCGGGCGCGCAGCCGCAGTTTCGACGAGCTCGCGCTAGCCAGCTATTCTATGGGAACGCTAACGGGCTGGGGCGAGCCAGAACAGCTTCCCGCGTTGCGTGTCTCCGCGAATTTCTTTCGAACGTTGGGAGTTCGTCCGGCGCTGGGACGTGATTTCCTGGCGGAAGAAGACACTCCTGCGACGAACAACGTCGTCATTCTAACGGACGGACTCTGGCGACGCCGCTTCAGTGGAGACCCCGGCATCGTAGGTAAATCGATCACGCTCAATGGAACCAGTTACACCGTGGTGGGAGTGTTACCGCGCGATTTCCAGCCGATCGTATCCCAGGGATTGCGGAACATCGACGCCGAATTGTATCGCGTGCTGGGTTACGACGCCTCTCTGCCATGGGCTTGCCGCACGTGCCACCACCTGTCGACGATCGGCCGCTTACACGCAGGCGTTTCGTTTTCGCAAGTGAGTGCGGAGATGGATACTATTTCGCAGAATTTGTGGACGGAGCATCCCACGGAGTACTCGGCGGCGGGCGTAATTATCACTCCGCTGGTGGAGCAAATCGTCGGCCCCGTGCGCACGGCGCTGCTGGTCTTGATGGGCGCAGTGGGACTTGTGCTGCTAATTGCGTGCGCCAATCTGGCAAATATGCTGCTCGCTCGCGCTTCACAACGCCGCCGAGAGATTGCCATACGCGAAGCCTTGGGAGCTGCCCGATCGCGGATTGTGCGTCAGCTCGTAACGGAAAGCTTGCTTTTAGCTTTGGGTGGTGCGGGACTGGGATTTCTCGTGGCGATGTGGACGCCCGGCTTGTTGTCAACGCTTGCGCCGGGAACTGTGCCACGACTCGCGGAGGTGCGGCCGGATGTCCCGGTATTTCTGTTCACGCTGGCTATTGCGGTCGCTACGGCGTTAATGGCGGGGTCGGCTCCTGCGCTACGACTATCTCGCGAGGATTTGCAGAAGAACCTAACGGATGCTGGCAGAAGCACGTCGGGAGCTGCGAGCGGGCGGCTTCGTGAAGTTCTGGTAATCGCCGAGGTAGCTCTTACGCTGACGCTGCTGGTTGGCACGGGACTGCTTCTTCGAAGTCTGGAACGCTTGCTGGGTGTGAATCCGGGATTCGATGCGCAGAATGTGCTGACCATGCAGATTTCGGTTACCGGTGCGCATTATA
>Ga0073928_10002515_pt1 | contig 31281 bp, 27 predicted proteins | sample PaiPotPPA55metaG_FD_76969 | JGI IMG/M metagenome (GOLD analysis project Ga0073928, IMG submission 76969) | Iron sulfur acid spring bacterial and archeal communities from Banff, Canada, to study Microbial Dark Matter (Phase II) - Paint Pots PPA... ...
ACAACACGGGCTTCGAGGGCAACCGGAATTACGGGGACCAGATAGCGGTTGCAACCAACGCACTCGCAGACGCCAAGGTTTCTGTGTATCCGGTGAATCCCGCCGGGGTGCAGACGCAGTCATTTTTTTCGGCGGGCGGGGCTCCAAAGCAACCTGGCTTCGGGCAACAACCGTATGCGGAGGCTCGGAACCTGGAGCGCGAGAACCAGGCGCGTTTTGCGTCGGTGGAGTCGATGACGGAGGTGGCGCAGCAGACCGGGGGCAGCGTCTGCATCAACAACAACGATCTGGGCGACTGCGTGAAGACCGCGGTGGAAGAAGGCTCGACCTATTATGAACTGGCTTATTATCCCGATGCCAGCAACTGGCGTGGGGAATTTCATCGCATCGTGGTGAAGAGCACGCGGCCGGGCTTGCAACTCTCTTTCCGGCAAGGCTACTTCGCGCGGGCAACAGACTCGCTCGCAACCGAGAAAGATAAATCCGGCAACGACGCACAAGTGAAAGATGCAGCTTGTACAGACTTGTTGACCTCAACTTCGGTGTTGGTAGTTGCGCGGGCCATGCCTCCCGACGAACCGACGCAGGCGAAGTTTTTTATGAACATCGATGCCCACATGTTGACCTTCGCCGCCGCTGAGGACGGCAACCGAGAATTGCGGATGGATGTGGCGATCTGTTCCTTTGATCGGTCGGGCAAAGCGCTGCAATACTTCCAGGAAAAAGTGGACCAGAAGTTCAGCGAGAAAGAATCTTCGGCCCTGCGCGGTGTTCCGCATGCGATAGAGTTTGCCCCGAAGGAAGGCACGGCTCGGGTTCGATTGGTGGTGCGCGATTCCGCCAGCGGGCAGATGGGATCGCTGGACGTGCCTTATGCTGCTGCGGGAAATCCGCCGGCTGCGGTCACGAACAATTTGAATCCTCAGCCGGACGCAGTACATCCGGGTAAAAACTAGCGGAAGGAATAACAAAGTGAACTCGCGAGGCCCGTGGAGCGATCTCGACGGGTGCAGTTAAGCTGATACTGTGCGGGTTCCTGAGCGCTCAGACTCCCCCCTCTCCCGTGGAAAAGCAGCCGGCATCATCTCAAGCCGGCTCGGCCGCAGCCAACCCCGCGCCCCTATTTCATGCAGAAACGCGCTTGGTTGTTGTTGATTTTGTGGTCACCGACAAACACGGGCAACCAGTCACGGACTCCAAAAAAGACGAGTTCACGGGATGAAGCCTGCTACTTACAAAGCGACGCTGGAACGCGGGATTCCGGCACACCTCGAACTTGACCTTAAGCCGGGAACATACAGACTTCGCCTGGGAGTGATGGACTACGGCAGTGGAAAAATTGGAACGCTGGAAGTTCCCCTGTCAATTCCCGAAAATTCCACCGCCGGACACTGACCGCTCTCAGCGCTTCCCGCTGAGTACGGTTTCGGTTAAATCTCCCAACTGGGTGGCGCTGAAATCATTGCCTTCAAGGTTGGCCACCAATTTTCCGTTTCTGCTAATTAGAGCGGTGTGCAGCGAGTGGTTCATCAAACCTTCATCCTGAAAAAAATCTTCCCCGAAGAGATCGCAGACGCGGCGTACGTCCGCTGATGAGCCGGTGAGGAAGTGCCAGGTTCGCGGGTCGGCCTTCCAGGTGGCCGCGTATTTGGCGAGTGCTTCGGGTTGGTCGTGCACCGGATCGAAGGTGACAGTGAGCAAAATCAGATCGTGGCCCAGACGGTCTTTGAATCGCTTTCGCAGAATGCCGAAGTTGTTCGAGCTGCGATAACAAAAATTCGGCAAAGCACAACGGGTGTAAACAAAGTTGAGAGCGATGACTTTCCCGGTCAACTTCGAAAGCTTTACTGGACGCCGATTCTGGTCGATTAAAGTGAAATCCGGCACCGCGTCGCCAATCGTGAGTTGCTTAACCGCCGATGGATTGGCGACCTGGTTGAGCAGCTTCAATCGGCGGGCGGTCAGAGGATCGGGTTCCAATCCCTGATAGCTATGAACCCGAATCGCTTCCGCGTACGAAGAGTCTTTTTCCACTACCAATGTGAAGTCAATGAGGCTGCCCGGTTTGAGGCCCTCGAGTTCTTTGGCGTCACGCACGGAATACGGCATCGTCATCGCTTCCATGAAACCCGGAATGGTATCGGTGGAAACAATCATGGTGTTGTGCGCGAGATCGAGCTTCAGGATCAATCCCCGCGCGGAATAGCGCTGCTCGGCGGACGCGCTAGTCGCAACGCTGAGAGACAGCGCTAGCAGAACCACAAGACTTGCTCCGATACTTTTCCGCGTGTTCTTCATTCTTGGTTTCTCGCGGTCTTCGGCCCGTCATTGATGCCATGCGCCATTGCCCGGTTCGGGCCGCCTACGCGAAACGATTTCCGCTCGAGCTTCGTGTAAGTTCCGGCAAACTCCTTGATTTCGAGAAATTGATTTTTCTGGACGTTCGCGAAATTCTGGCGGGAGTTGCTGGCCGGCCACCAGACTTCGATGCCCACAAGGCGCGTCGAATTTCCTAGTCCGATGTGCTGCTCGAATGGAGACGCGCCAAAAGATCCCCCGCTGCCCACCGTGCGATAGATCGAGCGCTGAGCTTTGCTTTGGTTCGGGCCTTCATTCTCCACTGTCACTTTGATGCGTGCTCCGATCGCAGCGCGGTTACTCTTCACACCTATTAGCTTCAGATTAATCCAGTCGTTGCCATTGCCCGGGTTTTGGAAAAGCCGGAATGCGTGAGCATCTCCCGGGACCGCGCCACCGGTCAAGGTAAGAATGTCTTCGTGTCCGTTGCGGCCCATGTCGGCAAAAGCTACGGCATGACCCTTGTGCAATTCGCCGGTGCCCGAAGCGGCGGTCACGTCGGAAAAATATTTTCCATCGTGATTGCGTAGCAGGACGTGCGGAATTAACGACGCGTAGTTGGGATTTCCGCTGCCGATGTACAGATCCAAGAATCCGTCGTTATCAATATCGCCAAAATTCGCGCCCATGGGCATGAGGACTTTGTCCAGCCCGGTTTCAACGGTCGCATCCTTAAACGTACCGTTGCCCAAGTTGCGATACAGCTTCATCGTCAGGGCATTGTGAGGCAGTCCTAAATAGGTGCGCACACTTTCGTCCGGCGAAAGGAAGTAGCTGTTCACCAGGAGGTCGGGCCAGCCGTCGTTGTCGTAGTCAAAAAACCAAGTCGGGAAACTCTGCCACGGCCCCAGTACTCCAGCCTGCTTGGCAACGTCGGTGAAGGTATTGTCGTGATTATTGTGATAGAGAAAATTGTCGCCGGCATAATTGGAAACATAGAAATCGGGGTATCCGTCGTTGTCGTAGTCGGCGGAGACCACTGCTTTGGTAAACGCAACCTTGTCGACACCAGCAGAGTGCGCGATATCGACAAATGTGCCGTCGCCTTTGTTTAGAAATAGCTGAGGCTGTCCGTCCTCGCTGCCCACGAACAAATCCAACCAGCCGTCGTTATTAATGTCGGCCCAGACCGCAGTCTGGGTTGCCGTCGCCGGTTCGGCGAGGCCGGCCTCGCGGGTTACGTCGGTAAACCCTCCTTTACAATCGCCGCGCAACAGCGACTTGCGCATGGGAATCTCCCATCCGCCTCGTAGCACTAGAATGTCGGTGCAACCGTCGTTGTTGTAGTCGGTCTGAATCATGTTCAGGCCGCCTAGCTGGTCCAAGAGTCCTGCCTGTTCGCTGCGGTCGGTGAACGTGCCGTCTCCGTTGTTATGGAAGTAGTGCATGTGCTCGCACATGTTCATGCTGGAGGTGACGACGTCCAGCAGGCCGTTATTTTCGAAGTCGTCAACGATCACGCCCCCGGCCATCGAGACCAGATTCAGTCCGGCTTTGGCCGCCACGTCCTCGAAATGCGGCGCATCCTCCTTCGAAGCGAACACAGAGGGTGGTATCAAGTATTTTTCAGGAACTCCGTTGGGATAGGTTCCCAGAGTCATGTATGCGTAGTTCAAAAGCCACTTCGTCGTCGGATCGTCTGGAACCGCCTCCAGGTATTTCTGAAGAAACTGGATTGCCTTCTGAGACGCCTCAGGCTTGCGGTAGGCAACCCCGGAACGCGGGGGAATCAAACAGCGATCGCCGGGTTTGGTGTACACCTCATTGTCCATCTCCGCTTTGTGCAGATAAGCGACGCCGAGTTCTTGTTCAAATTGCGGAGCCACGGGCGGAGCCTGGGCTTTGGCGAACTCATAACCCTTCAAGTACTGCTCGATGGCCTGGTCCATTTTCCCCGGGTAAGCGTATAACTCGCCCAGAGCGTAATACTCCTGGGTTACGTCGAGCGGCGACTGCTTCGCCAATTCCCCTGCGTTCGTCGGAGACAGCAGATCTTCCATGCGCTTGGTGGCGTTGGCTAGGGTCTCTTTGCGAGACTCGCAGACTTGACGAAGATCCTGTCCCCAACCCGGCGGCTTCGGAGAACGGAACAGCGCCGACTCGGCTTCCCCGATTCCAGAGACGTTCGGCGTATATCGAATGCTTCCGGTGGCGTCCACTGCGGCGCGTCGAGCGCGAGTTGCGCTCTCCGTCTCGCTGACGCTGGCGTCGCTCACAACTTTCAGAATGGCGTATCCGGAAGGAATCTGGACCACCGGAGTACTCTGCCCCGGCGTGAGGCCGGCCAAGGCATGGCTGATTTCCGGGCGGAGACTCGCTGGATCCAACTTGCCCATGTAGCCGCCGGCATCCGAAGTGGAGTCGGTGGACTTCTCCTTAGCCAATACTGCAAAATCTTCGCCATGACTCAGGCGCTGCAGAATCTGCTGGGCTTCCGATGCGCTGCCTACAACTATGATTCGCAGCGGGAGTTCTTTTTCCTTCCCTGTAGGGTTTGCCAGAGTGTTTCCCGAAGACGCGTTCTGCGAAAACGATGGCAGGCAAGCCAGAAGTGACCCAATGAGCACAGCCATTCGGATGTTGCTCGTCTTCCAGAGCGAAATTGTCATTCCAAAATAGTTTACTGCAAAGATATCCCGCAGCCTCGCGATAACCGCGCCGCTCTATGCTAAGATTTGTCGTCCCGATGCGCTGTTTGCCTCTCTTCCTGATTCTTCTGCTCCTTGCAATTCCCTGCTTTGCGCAATCACGTCCGGCATCTGCACCGATCCCACAGTTTGAAGATGTCAGCAAGCAGGTTGGCCTTACGGTCTCTCACATATCCTCTCCCGACGAACTCTACATTATGGAATCCACCAGCGGGGGTGTGGGCTTTATTGATTGCGATAACGACGGCAAGCTGGACATAGTGGTGGTAAACGGCTCTACCGTGGACCGGTTTCGGCATGGCGGCGATCCAATGGTGACGCTCTATCACCAAGACGCCGATCTCAAGTTCACCAACATCACTGAGTCGGCCGGTTTGACACGCAAGGGCTGGGGAATGGGCATAGCTGTAGCCGACATTGATAACGACGGCTGGCAGGACCTTTACGTGACGGGATATGGAGGCAATGTTCTTTATCGCAACCTGGGAAATTGTAAGTTTGAAGACGTCACCGAGAAGGCCGGGGTCCGTGGAGGCGGATTCAGCACCGGCGCCGCCTGGAGTGATTACGACCGCGATGGACATGTTGACTTATTTGTTCCCCGATATGTTCATGAAGACATGGACGCGCTTCCCACCACGCACAGCAACGGAGCGCCTTGTTTGTATCTGGCGATGAAAGTCCTCTGCGGTCCCGATGGTTTGCCGGGGGAATCGGATTTTCTCTTTCACAACAAGGGCGATGGCACCTTTGAAGAAGTCTCGAAGAAGGCCGGGGTGGACGATCCCAATCATTATTTTGGAATGCAGGCGGTTTGGGCAGACCTCGAAAACACCGGCTGGCCCGATCTCTATGTCGCCAACGACGCGGGACCGAATTATCTGTACCGGAACAGGCACGACGGCACGTTTGAGGAAATAGGCTTGCTCTCCGGCACGGCTCTTAATGACGATGGACGCATGCAGGCATCGATGGGAGTGGATATCGCCGACTACGCTCACGCCGGGCATCCTGCAATTCTGATAACCAACTTCAGTCAGGAGGGCGCGGATTTTTTTGTGAATCGCGGCGAACCGGGATTCGAGCAGAGCGCGGCGACAGCCGGACTGCTCGACGCAACATTTCCCTACGTCGGATGGGGCGCCGTGTTCTTCGACTTCGACAACGACGGGTGGCTTGACGTGATGATTGCGAATGGACATGCCTATCCGCAAATGGAATCGGTGAAAGATGGGGTGCCGTACCGCGAACCGCTTCTGCTTTTTCGTAACACCCGCAACGGTAAATTCGAAGATGTCACGACGGACTCCGGACTGAACAAGTTGCCGCTGCACTCACGCCGCGGCCTGGCCTTTGGCGACGTGAACAATGACGGCAAGATGGACGTGCTTCTTCTGAATGTCGGCGAGCCGCCAACCTTGCTCATCAATCGCACGGAGACTCCGAATCACGCGGCGATGTTCCGTCTGACCGGGACCAAGAGCAACCGAGCGGCGATCGGAACCAAGATCACGGTCACCGCCGGCGACTTGGTGCAGTCCGGGGAGGTGCGCGCAGGATCCAGCTATCTTTCACAAAACGATTTGCGGCTGCACTTTGGGTTGGATTCGCAAACAACGATAGATAAGGTAGAGATTTTCTGGCCCAGCGGACTCAAAGAGCAGTATCGCAGTCTTTCCGCGGACTATCTCTACACCCTAGTCGAAGGCCAGGGGATTCGAGACAAGACACGGTTTGTCAACACGCCGGGCAGTCGATAGAAACTCTCTTACTGCGAGGACCCTCCTCTTAATGTCTGAAGCGTCTTCTCTTCCTGCTGCGCCTCCGCTTCGCGTCCAGCTTGGCGGTACGCGGCTGCAAGTTGGCTGTGGAACGTAGGGTTTTGCGGACTCAACTTTGAGCCAGCCTGGAGAGTAGCGATAGCAGCATCGGTTTGGCCGGCCCCAAGCTGAAGCTTTCCGAGTTGAAAATAAGAATCGGCGTACGTGGATGTCAGCGTGCGGTCGGAGCTGATTTGCGAACTGACAGGTTGCAGGGTTTCAATCACCCGGCGAAAATCCCCGGTTTTGTACAAACTCAACGCCAGCATCGAACGCCCCGGCAAGTCGTTGGGCTGGGTCTGCAGATAGCGGTGCAACGGCAGGATCGCGTCAGCATATTGTCCGGAATAGAACCATGCCAGGCCAAGATTTCGGTCGAGACCTGGCAGCGATGCATCCCACTCGCCTGCACGTTGAAAGTATTTCGCGGCGGCGGTGAAATCATAACCGCCTGCCGCGATCGCGCCCAGGTTATTGTATGCATCCGCAATCGCAGCTTTGAGGCCAGCGATAAATTGAGCTAATTGTGCGAGCTTCTCCGGCGGCACGCCATTTAGCCTGGGCTGATCCTTCGCTTCTTCGGTCATGAGTGCGGTGGCGGAGCCTACGCTAGTGGGTGCGGTTGTTCCCGCGTTGCCCGCGATCTGCATGGAACTTGGCCCCAGGCGTTTCTGGATATCCTCAACAGTTTTCATTTCCTGTGCCGCTTCAGAACGGCGGCCGGTCTGTTCGAGGATCCTTCCTAGAAGGTAGTGCGCCCTGCTGGCTTGGCCCTCGCTTTCAAAGTTGTCGGCCGCAATGGAGATGGCAGTGCGCAGAGTCTTTTCCGCTTCCGGCATGCGATTGGTGGCGGCGTAAACCTCGGCTAGCTGGAGAAGAGACTGCAGATCGCGCGGCGCCGCTGCCAATGCGCTCGAAAGTTCCCTCTCCGCTTCCGGAAAGTCTCGTTGCTTAAGCGCGATGTAACCGAGCATGTAATGACTGCGAAAGTCGTTGGGGTTGAGTTGCAACTCGGAGCGGAATTCTGGGACAGCTTGCGCGTAGCCGGCTGACTCGTTGCGGCCCAGATAGGCCAGACCCAGATAGTAGTGGGCATCGGCGGCGTGCTCATCCTTTGCCATCGCTAGCCGGAATTCCGCGATCGCTTCTTCGGGATGATCGGTCTCGCTGTAGGCGCGGCCAAAGAAAACGTGGTTCTCTGCGGTATCACCAAAATTTTCTGCCATGCCTTGAAGTAGTTCGCGCGCCGTCGGGTCCTGATGCAGCAGCAGGTAGGTCTTGGCCAGCAGATATCCGACATTGAATTCCGGTTTCTCCGCAAATACTTTTTCCAGTTGCTGCCGGGCAGGTTCGAACTCACCCAGATGAAATAACACCCGGCCTAGCAGGAGCCGAGCGGCGCGGTTCGCGCTCGGTGAACCGGCGATTGCCTCCGCTAGTGACCGGGCTTTGATCAGTTTGTCGGCATCTAAGCAGGCATTGGCATAGTCAAATTTCAAGCCCGGGTCGCTGGGGAAAAACGACAGGGCTTCGTCGTACAGGGGGACTGCGGCATCGAACTGGCCGGCATCTGCTTTGCCGTTCGCAATCCGGTGCAGCGCCTGGGTCAGAAAAGCCCGGTACTCCACGGACGCGCGATCGCGATCTCCCAACTGAATGAACTTGCCCGCAGCGTCATAGTGTTGCTTTAAGGGATCTTCGCTTTGGGCGCCGGCAACGACGGAAAAAAGCGTCAGCAGGAAAATAAACTCCACAATCAGACAGACCTTTGCTCGCGCCTGTGCGCCCGGCGTTTGAGCGTGGAGCGACGGTGGAAGGGCGACGATTGGTGTGGCGATGATGCCAGTTTCAACCACGTAAACAAGACTGTAATTGCGCCTTGCCGGAGAAATCAAATTTGCAAGGCGCTCACAGCGGCGGGACGAATCAATGCGGCGACAACCTCGAAATCAAAGACTTCACTTTGGGAACGCGCGGGTCGGCAGGATTCTCGGCGACAAACATCTGATATTCCCGTGCTGCGTCGCGCTTCTGTCCGTCGCTCACCAGGATCTGGCCCGCGACCAAGTGGACATCCGCATATTGCGGTTCCTGAGTGAGCTGGTGAACGCGCCTGGCCATCAGAAGCGAATCGGAAAATTCGCTGCGCGCGAATTGGGTTGAGCACAGCAGCACCATGGCGTTAAGGAACGATGGATTTGCAGCCAGTGCTTTCTTGAGTTCCGGTTCCGCCTCGGCATAATTTCCATCACTGAGAGAAATTCTGGCGAGATTGAGATAACCCGGGGCAAATTTTGGATCAAACTCCACAGCTTTGGAAAATTCAACAAAGGCCTTCGGCTTGAGGCCCGCTTTCAGATACAGAACGCCGAGATTGTTACGCGCACGAACGTAGTTAGGATAAACTTCGAGAGCCTGCTGCAAAGCCTCTTCTGCTTCCTTGTCATCACCTTTTGCGTACGCCTCCATTGCCCGGTCAAATTCCGCGTGGGCCTTCGCAGGCACCGCGAGGTCCTGGGCGGAAACGATCGAGTCCCCGCCCGACGAGGTGGCCGAGCCGGGAACGGCTTCGTTCTTGACGTCCACTCTCACATACTCGCGATGGGTTGCTTCGGTGGCAGGAATCTGAAATACCAAGGTGACAGTCTCTATCTCCGGGCCAGTGATCTGCAACTGGTAATAGCCGTCGTTGAAGCCCTCAAAATCTGCCACTCCTTGCTCCCGGTTGGAGTAAGCCTCCGCCATGCGCAAGCCCTCATTGGTCAACACCTGGACACGGACCGTCAGATTCAGGGGCTGGCCCATCTGGTCGGTGAGGTGCACTTCAATTGAATGATTGCCTTGTGACATTTGGTTGCCTGCACGCTGCCCGGCGGCATAACCAACGAGAAGGAGAGACACCGCGACTGTCAGAGAGCGAATGCGAAACCCGATGTGAGATTTGACAGCCTGAAGCGCCAACATGGGTGTCACCTCCGCCCGAGGGATGGGGTCAACTTGGCGGTTGGGACCGAAGTAGGTGCATTTTACACAAAAGGCAATTAAGAATCCATGCGAGAAAATGGACTACAGCTCAAAGACTCGAACCAAAACCCTGCAAGTCGAGTGCGACCCATGAAGCCCTAGGGGCCCTGAAAATCAAGCAACTTGAGGACCGACTCCGGACTCTGAAGGGGCGTTCTTGGCCGTGGCAGCCGGAGTCGGCGAGTCCGGCTTCTATACCAAGCGCTTCCCTCTTTTGCGATTCCAGACGAGTTGGCGGTAAGTAGGCCAAGAGCCGCCCTCGGCGCGCTCCCCAACACTAAGAGCCTATTCCAGGGTGATCTTCTCCCGCAGTGGAAGATCCACTGACGAACCGCCCACCATAATCGTGTATCCCCCTGGGGGGCGCGACCAGGCGTGATGCGCTGTGTCGAAAACAGAGAGAAACAACGCATCCAGTTCCACAGACATATCTTTGCTCTCGCCTGGGTCCAGCTGCACCCGACTCCAGCCAACCAGCCGTTTGGGAGGCTCCCCGGCGCTCGCGGGCAGACCAGCATAGACCTCGGCTATTTCCGTTCCCGCGCGGCTGCCGGTGTTCTTCACCGTGAAACTCACGGCCACGCGCTCACCCGCGGTCACCTTCAAGTTGGAATAGGCGTAGCTGGTATAGGAAAGGCCATGGCCGAACGCAAACAGCACCGGCTTCTTTTCCGCGTCATACCATTTATATCCAACCTTCAATCCTTCGTCATAGTTGGTTTGAAAGGCGGGCAAACCTTCCAAAATTCTTTTCCAGCGATCGGGCCCCGCCGACGGCTCGTTATTCGGCGGCGGCTTTACGATACTCAAGTGAGGAAGGTCGGACTCGCTCCGCGGAAAAGTAATCGGCAATTTCCCACTGGGATTCACATCCCCGAAAAGAATGTTGGCCAAAGCCTTGTCGCCGCTGCTTCCGGCAAACCATGCCTCTACGATCGCATTCACATTGTCCACCCACGGCATAGCGACCGGATTTCCCGTTTCCAGCACCACAGTGGTGTTGGGATTGGCGGCAGCTACTTTTGCGACCAAGTCATCCTGATTGTCGGGTAGCGAAAGGCTGTCTGAGTCGCGCCCTTCGCTCTCCCACCGCGAAACGAAAACGATGACTACGTCCGCGTTTTTAGCCAAGGCCGCGGCCGAGTTGAGATCTGTTCCCGGATCGTATTCCACCTTGGCGCCCGGCGCCTTCGCACGGATCGCCGTCAGCGGTGAAGTTGGAAACCAGACTGGAACGCCCCAGCGGGTCGCGCGTTGTCCCGGAGGCATGATGGCGTTTCCTGCTGGCGGATCCACTTGCGCGGAGCCTCCGCCAGACAGCATGCCCACGTCCGCATGTCCGCCGATAACGGCGATGGACTTCAGCCGGGAAGGATCCAGCGGCAACTGCTGCTTATCGTTTTTCAATAACACTATGCTTTGTTCCTCGATGTGCCGAGCAATCTCAAAACCAGCCATAACATCAACGACGCTTTTTTGCGGAGGATCGTCAATCACGCCAGTAGCGAACATGGCGCGCACGATGCGGTGAACGTGGTCGTCCACTTCGGACATTGGAACCTGTCCCGCTTCGACCGCTTTCTTGAGCGCCTCTCCGTAGAAGTATTCGTTGGGCTGCTCGTGGTCCATTCCAGCGGCAGAGGCCTTAGCGATGCTGTGCGCTGCTCCCCAGTCGGACAAGACAAAGCCGGGAAACTTCCAGTCCTTCTTCAGGACGTCACTGAGCAGATACTTGTTCTCGCAGGCATAGTCGCCGTTCACGCGATTGTAGGAGCACATCACGCCGGCGGGATTACCGTCGTGTATGCCGATCTCGAAGGCGAGTAGATCGGTTTCCCGCATGGAGCGTTCGTCAATTTTCACGTTGACGGCGTTGCGTCCACTCTCCTGATCGTTGAGCGCGTAATGCTTGATGTCGCCCAGCACATGCTGGTCCTGAGTTCCTTTAATAACTTGCGCTACCAGCTTGCCTGCAAGAATGGGGTCTTCGCCCAGATACTCAAAGTTCCGGCCGTTGCGCGGCTCGCGTGTCAGATCAACCCCGCCGCCCAGCGACATATTGAATCCCTGGGCCCGCAGCTCACCCCCGATCAGCTTGCCGTATTCATATGCAGCATCGAGGTCCCAACTGGCAGCTGCCGCAAGAGTACACGGCAGCGCGGTGGAGTAGCGTCCGTTCTGCCCGCTGGAACGCACGCCATACGCCGCATCCGACACTTGTATGCCGGGTATTCCCAGCCGCGGGATTCCCACCACGTATCCGGCACCGCCATTCGACGCCGACGACAGCGGGCTCATCGGTCCCAGACCTGGGTGGCCGGTGCCGTGCAGCAGCGTGATCTTCTCGTCCAGCGTCATCTCCTTGACGACCATCGCGGCACGCTGGTCAGGAGAAAAGTTGGTGTTCATCCAGGGGCGAGCAGCCTTGTCTTGTGAACCTGACTGGGCGAAGAGAGGCGACCCCACAATGACCAGACAAAACCAGAGCAGAGACGTGCGATAGCTGCGAGCAAACGGGTGCAAGATCATGAGTCTTCCTTCAGAAGCTAACGATTGGCAGTAGAAAAACGATTTCATATTACTCGCTTTTCGGAGACTCTGCCTTCGGCCTCCAGGGTTCCTGTGCAAATACCCGAATGGGGCGCGACAGCTACCCTACAAAAGGTATTGGCTGAGGCACTCCCAACTCATACAATTCGCCATGCTGTCTGCATTCCAAAAATCGCCTTTCAAATTTCGGATCTCGTTGCGATGACAGAACGACAAAGACGCTTTCGAATAGGAGGACTGCTGTGAAGAACAATGTTTTGTTTTTGCTGCTTGGGCTAATGCTCTCGGTCGCAGTTTTTGCGCAGGATAATTCTGCTCCGCCCTCTTCCGAGCCAGGTCAATCGCCCGAACAAAACGCCGCTCCTGTGGAGAAGGAACCGATCACCGTTTTCCGGGTGAACGTTCTTGGCCGCACCACCAAGGCCGTGAACTACCGGCACCGCGGCGGTTCTACGACAGTGGATTTTCGCGGCACTGACCTCATGCCCGAAGTCGGCGGACATGCCACCGTTGACGGAAAAGTTGGGCGCCTTGCAATCGGTGCCGAGCTTACCCACCTGAGGCCGGCCAGGAATTTCGGAGGCCAGTACCTCACGTATGTTTTGTGGGCGATCACGCCGGAAGGCCGGGCGGTCAATCTCGGCGAAGTTCTGCCGGGCGAGAGCGGTAAGAGCAAGATCAGTGTCACGACGGACCTACAGGCATTTGGAATGATCGTGACCGCGGAACCTTATTACTCAGTTACCCATCCCAGCAACCAAGTGGTTGCAGAGAATATCCTGCGTCAGGAAACCAAGGGCTTCGAAGAGCCAATCGATGCCAAGTTCGATGTGCTGGAAGGCGGCCAGTACATCATCGACGTGCCCGCCGAACAACTTCCCGCTACCCAGGCGAACAATAATGTTCCTCTCGATTTGCTGGAAGCCCGGAACGCGGTCGCGATCGCTAAAGCTGCAGGAGCGGAAGAGTACGCTGCCTCGAGTCTGGCTAAAGCTGTTGACATGCTGAACCGAGCTGAGGATTACTTACAGCGCAAGCAAGGGCGCACTCCGATCGGCACCGCCGCTCGCGGGGCCACGCAGATGGCGGAAGATGCTCGTGTATTGACGCTACGTCGAAAGGAAGAAGAGCGGTTGGCGGCGGAGAGACGCGCCCGTCAGGAAGCGCAAGAGAAAGCGGAGGCGGATGCCCGGGCGGCACAAGAGCGTGCCACGCAGGCACAAGCCCAAGCTGACGAAGATGCCCGCCGGCGTGCAGAGGCGGAACGGGCTCAAGCTGAGGCGGAGCGCGCACGAACTGAGGCGCAGGCGAATCAGGCCGCCTCGCTAGCCGCACAGCAGCAGGCGCAAGCTCAAGCTGATACGGCGCGCCAGGCAGCAGAAGATTCTGAGCGCCAGAAGGAAGAAGCAGAGCGTGCACGCGCAGAAGCTGTGAGACAGAAAGAGGAGATGCGGGCTCGTTTGTTGGCGCAACTCAATCAAGTATTGCAGACTCGAGATACGCCTCGCGGGCTGGTCGTCAATATGCCCGACGTGCTCTTTGATTTCAATAAGTACACGCTGAAACCTGCCGCCCGTGAACGGTTGGCGCGAGTGTCGGGAATTGTGCTCGCATATCCTGACCTGAAATTGGAAATCGAGGGACACACCGACAGCATTGGGAGTGACGAATATAACCAGACCCTTTCCGAAAAGCGCGCAGCCGCGGTCCGGGATTACTTGGTTAGCTCCGGAGTTTCCATGTCGAATGTTGTGGCAAGGGGCATGGGAAAGACCGATCCCGTGGCCGACAACCGTTCAGCCGCCGGTCGCAAGCTAAATCGCCGTGTAGAGATGATCGTTTCGGGAGACGTCATCGGCGCCCGCATAGGAAGTGGCTCGGACGCTGAGGCTCCGACTCCTTCTACAGAGAAGCAATAGCCGAGTAAAACGACGACTGCTCTAACTCAGTCTGAAAAATTGAGCGGATCCGTCCTCGTATCAGTGGTGAGTTCGGCGCTGCTCCGTCTTTTCGGCCGTTTGCCCAGCTTCACGCGATGCCGGTGAACGACCGCCCCATTTTCACACCCTCTTGTGCTCGCTCCATCAAGTTAAAATGGAGTTCGATTCCGTCGTGAGGTGGAACTCATTATGCAGCGGGCTTTCGGACTCGATATTCCGCAAACACTGGAGGACGTTTGCGATCCCGCACGATTGGCTTTGGTCGTGTATGACATGCAGGTCGGGATCGTGAAGCAAATTGAGAATGGCCAGCAGATTACGAATAAAGTCGTTCAGGTTCTTGCAGCGGCTCGCAAAGCGGGGATTCGGGTCTTCTTCACGCGCCACATGTCACTACCGAAGGAACTGATGGGAGTGTCGCAATTCCGTATGGCGATGGCGTGGCAAGGGGTGAAATCGCCGCACGAGGTCAAGCCTTGGTTCTTGCGGGACGCTCCGGGATTCCACCTGATTCCGGACATGAATCCGCTGCCGAGCGAAGCCATCTTCGACAAGATCACCATGTCGGCGTTCGAAGGCACACCGCTGGACATGGCGTTGCGCGATTGCGGCATCGATGCCTTTGCCATCGTCGGCGTCGCGATGGAAATCGGCATTGAGCCCACGGTGCGGCACGGCGCTGATCTCGGTTATATTCCTGTGATTGTCAAAGACGCCTGTGGTTTCGGCCATTGCGACGCCGCCGAACGTTCAATTGCCGGCCTCGAATTCGCGGGCGATGCTTTGTTTACCAACGTCGAGACCATGTGTGCTCAGTTGACAGGAGCGTTGCCTTTGTCATGACTGACAACACCATAGTTGTTTCGCCGGGTCCGCGATTTCGAACCGCCATGGTGCTGGCAATCTTGGCGGATGCGCTTCAGGTCGTTGTTTTTCCTTTATTCGTCGCCGGCGCCGCCTCACCTGCTGATGACATCCTCGATTTCGCCACTGGAACCGTGATGGTTCACCTCCTGGGCTGGCATTGGGAGTTTCTGCCGTCGTTTCTTGGCAAACTGCTGCCCGGAGTCGACTTGGTTCCGTTCTGGACCATGGCGGTCGCCAATGTCTATCGGAAGTCGAAGCGGATTGCGGTCGCCGCAGAAGAGATTCGGGAGCAGACTCCGGCGCTGAAAGACCCATAGCATTCCTAGCGAGGCGACCTCGGACTTTGCTTCTCGCGTCCAATCTACGCGGATGGCTGAAGTGTTCTTCGCCGGTTGGAGTTCGGGTGTCTGAACAGCGATCAAACTCTCTGGGTCGAATATTTGATAATTCCCTGAGGGTCGAGAGTAGGAAATGGTCCTATGCCGCACGTCGTTTCGATTCAACTGGCAATCCCGCCTTCTGCCATGCTTGGAGTCCACCCTGAAGCGCCCAGACGGTCTCGTAGCCGCGTTCCTGAAGTTTTTGCGCCAAACTGGCGCTGGAACCCTCGTTTGGTCAAGTGCAGTACGCAACGACGGGCTTGCTTTTCGGAATCCTGTACAGATTCTTGTCGAGTTCGTCCAAAGGCACTCGGATCGCTTCCGGAATCTGCATATCCGATTCTGCCCAAGCCTGGGGATTGCGAACATCGATCACGGTAAAATCTTCCCCTGCTTCCATACGCCTTTTCAGTTCCTCGACTGTGATTCGCGGGGCATCAGCCATAAATGAGCCTCCCTTCCCTTGACGAACAGTAGATGCAGGATGGCAGGATCAGGAGTTGCCCCTGACCGGAAAGCAAATTGGCAGCCCTCCCCTTTGCAGCCCAGAAATGCGGTCGCGCATCGTACAAGTCGTTGTGCCTAAACTGCCAAACAAGAGACAAGGAACAGCCGAAGATTCCCTCGTGTTAAAAGGATGGCAGCACATCGCGGAATTCCTAGGCCAGCCAGTCTCGGTCGCTCAGCGCTGGGCCAGAACCGGAATGCCGGTCAGACGCGAAGGCCGATTCGTAGCAGCTTCGCCCGAACAATTGAATAAATGGCTGGGCCGTGAAGCAGGGGAGCCGGTACACGTGGCGACAGAAGAGGCTGACCTCGCGGCGGAATTGAAGCGTGGTCTGGCGTATGTCCGTGCCGGTAAACCTCAACCTCGCGCCGACAAAAAAATCCGCAAGTAGTTGCGACTCGTGCTAGAGGACGATGATCCACGAAATGGCAGAGTACGACGAAAGACTCGGTTTTTCGCAAGATGTTCACGATCTGGCAAATGAATTGTTCTCGCCGCTCTCACTCGCAACCTTAGTCCTCAAGACCCGCTACGTTGCCCCGTAGCACGGTCACCGAAGCTTTAGGGAGCGTGAACGTAGTTTGCGAGTTTGCCGACACGGTTGTGGCGACCGGCGGGTGGTCTGGATCGGGATGACTGTTCGGGCCGTCATTGATCCATACATATTGTTCACTGCCGAAAGTCACGAGTGTGACCGGCCCAGAAAATGACGCCCGTCGTTTGTTTCTGGAATCTTCAAACACAACTCGAAATGTGTGGGGGCGGTTTCATCACGATTCACCAACATCAACGACCAGTTGCCATCGGGACGGAGCAGCGTGTAAGACGTCACCAGCACGTTGCCTTCGCGGTCCTTTATATCGGTGGATGAGGGGAACATCCGGTGGATGCCAGCACGGTGCTGCGCCCATTCCAAGTTAATCAGGTGAGCGGCGAAGTAGAGTGATGTATATCCCTTGATGTCGTAATTTTCGTCGGAGAGGAAGTTCGACCATGACGCCCAACCGAGGCAAGTATTGTGAATGCCCTCGGGCTGAATGGGGGAGTGGTAGAAGGCCGAACCTCCTCCTTCAAAGAACCCGCCGACATTGTCCGCCAGCCACAGCGCCGCAAAAATCGTTGTCATAGGCCCGGTGAGCTGCGCCGAGAGATGGCTCTCCGTCACCATCAACGGTACGTTCTTGGGAACTCCGTCGTCTCTCCACACTTGCAGAATGTGCTTCATCAGTTGCGGCTCGGTGTAAAGGGTTTTCCAGGTAATCGTGCAAGGTTCAAATGGATAGTGCTCGAACGAAACAAATGATAAGTCGGAGAGCCTGCCGTGCGCATTCAGATAAGCCACGAAGCGTCCCATCCAGGAGGTTCTGCCCTGGGAGTCGGGCCACACCCGGATATCTTCGTTGACGCCCTCAAAAATTGGTCCGCCTAACTTGAGCTTAGGGTCAATCTTATGAATAGCTGTGGCCCACTGAATATAAAGGGCGGCGTAATCTTCTGGCATAGCGTGCTTGCCATCCGGTTCTTCTCCCACTTCAACATAACCGAGCGGATAGACCCGCTTCTCGATGTAAGCAATTTGAGCGGCGGCGTCCTCGGGTGTGCCGTAAAGCAGGGTAACCGGGACCATCGCCGGCAGATTGTTAGTGAGCCCGCTGGTGAAGAAAAGATCGAAGCCGACGTGTTGGTAAGCGCCGCTATCGTTTACGTCATCGGCGGAGTGCCAGGGATCAATAGACGAAACACAATACGTAGTTCGCCTCTCTTTGGGATCTTTCGGAACTTCGATGAAAGCGCCATGGGCATCAATTGTGCCGGCAGTAATCAGTTGAATGGCATAGCCGACACAGTTGCGTACGTCATCCGCTGCGTGCTCGTCGCAAGTGTTCGACGATTCCGTCATCAAGACACGCAGGTAACGCGTGGAGACCGGCGTTTCTGTGACCTTCAGAGTGACCGTGCCGCCTTTCGCATCCTTCGATGCACCCGAAGAAAAAACCTTCCATTCGCCTTTGGGGCCGGCGTCGAAATCGAGTGCGTCGGTGCCGTTCCAATATTCCACCTGGTAGGTGGTGGCGTATGGGTTCGCCCAGACGATGCGGATAGCATTGACCGGTATCTCGACTTGAAGGTCGACGACCACCCACTGCGCATGCATCGCATCGCTCTCGCCCGTGAACTTGCTGGTGAGATATGGATTGCTTTTCCAATAAGTCAGGTTTGGACCGGGGATGGGGCGATCGCCGCTGGTTGCGAAACCGCGGTGCGGCAGCGCGTAAGCAAGAATGTACTTGATCGGCCCCTTAAGTTCGGCGCTGCCGGTAAAGTATCCACTCCGATGTGCCGCGTCGCTCCAGGTCCCGTTTTCCGTCCAGTGCCAGGCGGCCATGCGGAGTTCAGTGTTGTTGCGATACGTAATCGGTCCCCAGCCCGCAGATAGGGATTCCTGAATGATATGCGGCGTGAAAACTTTGTCGATGCCCGTGCGCGAAAGGACATCAATCGAGCTACCCATGGCACTGTCAGGATCGAAGGAAGTGATGGCATGGTCTGGGGTAACATCAACCCGAACGGTAGCCGGTTGAACCGCCGCCATATCTGTCTTGGACTGGGCAGAAACAATTACGCTTTGCGCGACAGAAGAAAAGACGGCGATCGCAACTGTTGTACTAAGAAGGAGCTTTCGAGTCCAGTTTCGCCGGACAAACCTTTTGTCCACCCATATCGAGGCAGTTGCCATTGTCCCTCTTTCCCGGTTGCTCACGGTGATTCGGACTGAAAAGGCAGCCGGGCTAGCTCAAGTGCTCGCGGAAGACCTTGATCAACTGCTCGGCGATGATCTGCTCCTCGCCCGGCTGCAGCATGAACGAACTCATCGCCAACCCCGGGCGTCCCTCACCGCCGCCAATTGCGATGGATGGCTGCCCCCCGCGCAATATCTGTGAGGCCTGCTGTACAGTCAGCGCTATCTTTGCATCCCAGGTGATTTGCATGTGGGGGACATGATTCGCAATGTCCGGAGTGAAGAAGGAAGTGCTTACGCCGGGGATTTTTGTAACTTGGCGTGCCACCGTGTCCAAACGTTGCTGCCATTCCTTCGCCAAGGCGTCATGGTCTTCGTTCAGATAGAGTTCCAACGCCTTGATCATTCCGACGATCTCTTCCTTCCCGACTTTTTGGCCGCGACCTAGGGTGTCTTCATAAGGACTGTTGTTGAGTAACGCATAGTGCACCAGTTCCTCGCGACCGATCAACAATCCGGCACACTGCGGCCCTCTTAGGGCCTTGCCGCCGCTGAAAGTCACGAGGTCATAGCCCATATTGGCGTAGTCCCAGAGGTGCGAAACCGGAGGCGTGTCCGCCGCGGCATCATTCATGCATGGAAGTCTGAGCTCCTTGGCCAGCTTCACCCACTCGTCCACTTTGATTTGCCCAGCGGCATTCGAAAAATTTGTGAAGTGCATCAGCGCAGTCCGCTCACTAACGGCCCGCCGCAATTGGTCGCGGGTCTCAATCTCAATCAGCTTCACGCCCGTTCCCCGGAGCTGATGGTCAAACGGATTGCGATGGGACTTCTGGATGATGACCTCAGATTTCATTCCTGTCAGATCCGGCAATTGCTTGATGAAGCTCTCGTTGTCGCCGGTAAGAATGCCTGCAAGTCCGGACTGAATCGCCCCTGCCGCGCCTGAAGTCACCAGCGCGCTGTAACCCTCGGGCAGTTTCAGCATCTCCGCGATACGTCTTCCCGCCGCGGCTTCGAGGCCGGGAATGCTCACGAAATGCCGTGCCGCCTGCGCCATTACCGCTTCGACCTCAGGACGGATCAGTGATCCGCCAAGCATGGTCATGGTGCCTTCAGCATTGATGACGGTGGTGACGCCAAGTTCTTGGTAGGGGTCTCCGGACTGCCCGAAGCCGGTAAGACTTGGCGCTTCCGCCGCTGAAGTATTGGCACCGAAAAGCTTGCGAGGCGCAACCAACGATCCCGTGATCGCGCCTAGCGTTCCGAGGAATCCGCGGCGGCTCCATTTGACTCTCATGTGCGTCCTCCTCTTCTCGTTATTTCTTGGGCAGTGCGGCGATGCAGTTGATTTCTACCAGTGAGTTTCCCGGAAGAGCCGCGACCGCGACAGTGGTGCGAGCTGGTCCGCCATGCGGGAAGTAGGTCTTGAACACTTTGTTCATGCCGTCGTAGTCGTCGATCTTTGCGAGGAACACTGTCAGCTGCACGATACTGTCCATGGTTGCACCACCAGCCTCGACCAGTTTTTTCACGTTGTTCAACACCTTGGTGGTATGGGCGCCAATATCCCACGATTGCGAGGGACCGGAGTCGTGAGCGCCCTGTCCCGCAATGTAAATCAATCCATTGTGCGCAACGATGGGTGTAATCATCTGGGTGCCGTCCGCAGGCTTGCCTTCGTCGCTTAACTTGCTCACTTCCGAGCCCTGTGAACCACCTTTAGCAAGGGCGGACTTGGAGAACACCGTTGCCAGTCCAAATACGGAGAGAATTGGCGCAACCCCTGTAGCGAACTTCCTACGAGTGACTGATGCGGAGAACATAACGACCTCCTGCTGAGATTTTCCTACCACAACCTCTGAATTATGGCAGCGCAAAGCTGAAAACGTCGCTTCCCGCTGCAATGCTCACGTACTGTTTGCCATCAACGGCGTAGCTCATCGGAGAAGCACTGATGTCCTGCCCCGTATTGAAGTGCCACAGCGGCTTGCCACTCTGCGCGTCCACTGCTTCGAACAATTGCGCATCGTCTCCGAAAAAGACGAGGCCGCCAGCAGTGGTCATGGTACCGCCTGAAGAATGCCCGGGGCCAACTTGTGGATATTTCCACGCGATAGCGCCAGCGGCCACATCGTATGCGAGAAGGATCTTTTGCGCGTTCTCGCCCGGGATGTGCTTCACACCGGTGGAATAAAAAGTCTGACCTTGCTGAAACCGTTGTGGTTCCTGGGCGGAAAAGTATGTTTGACACTGTTCCAGGGCCATGAAATAGAACAAATGCGTCGACTCATTATAGGAAGGCGAGAACCAGTTGGTCGCACCAGTATAGCCGGGACACACCTTGGCTCCGCTCGGTGTCGGCTTCACGTCCGTCCGGACCGGCCGCCCCTTGCTATCAGTGCCTCTTGCCCAATTGAGTTTTTCTACGAATGGAACAGCAGAAAGAAACTCCCCAGTGGTTCTGTCAAGAACGTATAAATAGCCATTTCGATTCGCCTGTACCAACAGCTTGCGCGGTGTACCTTTATAAACCAAATCCAATAGGGCCGGCGTCTCCGTTGCATCGTAGTCGAATAGGTCGTGCGGCGTGAACTGGAAATACCACTTCAGTTTGCCGGTATCGGGGTCGAGGGCCAGCACGCAGTCCGTGTACAAGTCATCGCCGGGTCGCGTGCTGCCATCGAAATCCGGCGCGGGATTGCTCGTGCCCCAATAAACAGTATTCAGTTGCGGATCATATGTGCCTGGCATCCAGGTTGTGCCGCCGCCATGCAGGTAGGAGTCTCCCGGCCAGCTGTTGGAACCAAATTCACCCGGCGCAGGAATCGTCCAAAAACGCCACGCCAGTTTTCCAGTTTCAGCATCGTATGCGGCAACCAAGCCACGCACTCCATCGTCGCCTCCGGAGGTGCCCACGATTACTTTGTCCTTTACCACCAGAGGCGCGCTAGTGGCGCCGTAGTTCTTGTTCCAATCAGCATAGGGGATATCCCAAAGCAAGTGGCCAGATCGAGCATCCAGGCACAGCAAGTGTGCATTGTCCGTGTTCATGTAGATGTGAGAATGCCACACGGCTACACCACGATTGAGATGCCGTGAGGCATCGTCGATTAAGCCTTCGCTTGTGGGCATCGCATGATGCCAGATAACCCGTCCCGTCCGTGCGTCCAGCGCATAACCGTCGTTGGCTGACGTGACGAGCATGACACCTTGGATCACCACGGGCGTGACTTCAAGCCGATCGGAGTTGTCCGAATGAAACACCCAATGCGCGCGCAATTGAGCGACATTGTCAGGGCCAATTTGCGACAATGCGCTGAAGCGTCTTCCTGAGTAATCGCCGTTGTAGGAAGGCCAATTTTCAGCCGGTGGCTGGACCGTGAGCTGCGTGGGAAGCACGTCGATCGCACTTGATACGGTATTCTGAGCAGTCAACGACCCCGCAGCGCAGATTAGAACAATCGCCATAACCAGAAAAGCTCTGCGGTCGAGCTTGGAATCTGGCGATTTGTACATCAGGTCCTCCCGTTGTATATATGTGCGCGGAATCTATCACTTCTTGAGAGGAGTTGGAAAGAGCAGATTTCGCGAGATGTAGAGACCCAACTCAAATATGCACTTCCGTGTGAGAACAACTGCTCCGGCAACAAGGCCTGCTAATCGCGTGATCGGCTTTGCGAATGTCTTCCGCCTGACGGCAGCTACCGTCTGCGCCGCAGCTTTCCTGGCAGGCCAAGAAAATCCCGTCTCAAACAATTCATCGGATACGGCGCTAGTCAAGGGTCGCCAGACCTTCGCCGCAAGCTGCGCCAGCTGTCATGGCCTCGACGGCCGTGGCAGCGAACGTGCGCCCGATATCGCCGACAGGCCACATGTCCGGGAATTATCCGATGCCGAACTTCTGCGGATCATTCGTGAGGGAGTTGCCGGAACAGGCATGCCGGCATTTCGCACACTGGGCAAACCAACGATTCAAGCCGTGGTGCGGCACCTTCGCAGTTTGCAGGGCCAAGGTGCGATTCCCGCGATATCTGGGTCGCCCGAAGCCGGCAAAGCTGTCTTTTTTGGAAAAGGCGCTTGTTCTGATTGCCACTCCATCAATGGCGTAGGAGGTTATATCGCCTCGGATTTGTCGGGCTATGGGGGTACACAGTCCGTCCGTCAAATTCGGGATGTACTCACGAATCCGAACAAAAACCTCGACCAGCGCAGTAAGACCGTTGTGGCAACGACAGTGGGTGGCCGCACGTTCATCGGCATCGCCCGTAATGAAGATAATTTTTCGTTGCAGCTTCAAACCATCGATGGTGCGTTCCATTTTTTTGAAAAGTCGAATTTGCAGAGAATCGAGCATCGGCCGGAATCCTTGATGCCATCTGACTACGCGTCCAGGCTTCAACCACAGGAACTCAATGACATTGCCAGCTACCTGGTAAGTCTCGGTCGCCGGACTCGGCCTAGGTTGCAAACCGAGGAGGAAAGGCCAAAGCATCGGGCAGGGCACGCACCCAATTGAGGTTTTGTCGCGCTGGAGCGAGAAGGAACGCCTTGTGAAATTACTCCTTAGAACAGCAATCACTGTGAGCGTCGGAGTTCTGCTGGGCTGGTCTTTTCTGTTTTGGGTCCGTGGCGATGCTCCTTCGCGGCACTTCGAGCTGCGTGCAGAGTCAACCCAGTTTTGGGAGTTAATCGATCGAAAGGCGCAGATGACGCGGGTTGCGAGTGGCTTCGGTTTTACTGAGGGGCCAGTTTGGGATCCCGCAGGCTTTCTCTATGTCAGTGACGAAGAGCGGAATAAGATCTTCCGGTTGTACCCGCGCGGCCGCAAAGAGGAAGTCATCTCCCTTGGCGACCCGGACGGAAATACGTATGACCGCGAACATCGTTTAATCGTTTGTGCCAGCGTTTTGCGTGCCATCATCCATGTAACTCCAGATGGGCACTACACGGTGCTGGCTGACAAGTACGAAGGCAAGAAGTTCAACAGCCCCAATGATGTGATTATGGGTGCCGACGGCGCACTCTATTTCACCGATCCCACGCTCGATCTAGCAAAAGGAGAAAGGCAGGAGATTCCCTTCCAGGGCGTCTATCGACTAGACACCAACGGTGAGGTTCGCCTACAGACCAAAGACCTGACCCAGCCCAATGGCCTTGCATTCTCCCCAGATGGCCAACACTTCTATGTGGATGACAGCGCAGAAAGAAATATCCGCACGTACGACGTCGCCGCTGACGGGACTCTGAGCAATGGTCGCATTTTTGGTGAGGAGAAGGGGGAGCCGCATGATGGCGTTCCCGATGGAATCAAAGTGGATGAGCGAGGGGACCTTTTTGTGACCGGCCCAAAGGGAATCTGGGTTTGGGATGCGCAGGGGCATCATCTCGGGACAATTGTCGTGCCCGAACAACCAGCGAATCTCGCTTGGGGCGACAAAGACTACCGCGCTCTGTACATTACGGCTACGACTTCTGTGTATCGTCTGCGCACCAGGGTGCGAGGGTTCGTCCCATATAGGGCGCACTGAGTTGGGAAGCGAATGAGTTCCGGAGATCGCCCGCAAAAGACACTCGGTCAAGAGCGGAGATATGGCCGGGACCTGCGATAAACCTAGTCGGCGGGTGCCCTATTCTGCCCGTTTTTGGCTTGAGTGGGGATGTTCAGATCTTCCCCGCTCGCCGGGGCTTCGGCTTGGGCTTTGGCTTGCTTTTGCCCTTGAGAGTGAGCGCCACTGCAGCGCGGGTGAGATCCTTCAAGGCCGCCTCGTCGACCTTGTCGCCTTCGTGGATGTCGATGGCACGCCTGACATTCCCGTCGAGGCTGGAGTTGAATAGACCGGAAGAGTCCTTTAACGCAGCTCCCTTGGCAAATGTCATCTTGACGACGTTCTTGTACGTCTCTCCCGTGCAGATGATGCCGCCGTGGGAAAAGACGGCAGTTCCCGGGGATGTCGGCTTGACCCACTTCCACTCTTCGGCGATCTCAGGGTCGGCGTCGTGGATGATTCCGCGCACTTTCGCGAGCGTCTTCCCGCGCCAGTCCCCAAGTTCCCTGACCTTCTCGTCGATTGATGCAGAGGCAGATTCCACCGGGATGAGCCTTTTCATGTATAGCTCCGACTCTCGCACCTAATTTAACTGCGCTCAGAGTTTGTGACTTTATTGAATTTCCGCGATTTTTCCGTGTGTAAGTTTTTTGTTTTCAGCACCGGATTTTATGGGAAATCAAAAAAGTCACAACCTCTCAGCGTAACCTGCAACCTCCGCCAGTGGAAGCCTCTTCTGGTTCGATAGCAGTTCGGTGGGTGGCCCATTCTAAATTTCGCGTTCTTTGCGAAATTTAGAGTGGGGATGTTGGAGGCTGACCCATTATGCAACCGGCTGTGAGGGACGTGTCGAGATCGAGTCTGTTTGACGCTTCCTCCGCGAGCCGTTGCAATGGGAGCAGTCGAAGTGGTTTTCCACTCTGCCAGAAATTTGTTCATGCTCGAGTGTTACTGCGAAAGCGATGACGAAGAACGATGAATAATAATGAAGACGCTGTGAACCAAGTACTTACTGACTACTACAAGGCCTTCAGTACACTAACTGTCCAGTCCATTCTGCGCTATTTTCACCAGCCAGCTCTGCTCATCGGACCGTCAGGGGTGATTGCCCTTCCGACCGCCGAGGCGGTGGTTCCCATCTTCGGCCCGGTCATGGAAAACCTTCGGCAACGGGAATATGGCCGGAGTGAATTGAGCCTACAACAGCTCCGTCTTCTCAGCACTACATCGGCATTGGCGATGGGTGTGGCCATACGGTACAAGACTGATGGTCAAGAGATGGAGCGGGTGGGCGTTACCTACCTGCTGCATAAAGGGGATAGCGGTTGGAAGTTTGCCGTGATGGCACTACACGATACGGAAAAGGTGACGCCGAGCAATTAGTTGTCGCTGCGGGCACTGCTGTCCGTGTCTGCACAGTTATGTGCGCAGCCCGACGCGCTTCCTCGAAGTGCATTGATGGCTCCCGAGCGGTTGGCCTTGCGAATTAGTCCGCGCTTTGTTGCCAGGCAATTCGACGTGGATTGTCGCAGGGAATTCGGACGGTTATCCCGGCAAGTGAGATTGTTGTTCGCAGGCTTAAAGCAGGTCATGGCGTATTTGAGTTGTGCGGTTGCGGTGGCAAAAACGTTCCGCAGGTGGCAAGAGCAAAGCGATAATGAATGCCCCAGTCCAACCCATCTTGTGGTACCCGAGGGTCCAAACGTTAACGTAATTAATAACGACATTCAGTGGCACGCCCAGCACGAACAAAAAGACAAAGCGGCACACCTTGTTTGGGCTCGGCACGGTTTCGCTGAGGATGAAGGCTAGTCCCACTACGATTGCGACCCTAGCTACAACAGCAACGAAGATGGATAGCATAGTTTCTGGAGCTAACGGTAGATTGCGCGGCCCTTGGCATCTAGGTTACTTTCGCTCAGTGAATCGAATCCGGTAGGTAGGTCGGGGACAGATGGAACGTTCGCCATTTTTAGCTTTCCCTAAACAGCCGGGGGTGCGCGGTCAGGCGCTCACCGGCGTGGCCTGCAGGCGGCGCCAGAAGAAGTACGAGAGCCCCAGAGCACGCCGGTGGCCGCCGCTCAGCCCACGCCTCCGAGCCATCGTCGTGCGGCCGGCCGCTGGTTCAGTCGGCGCGTCGCCCGCCGCGCCACTTAGCAGCATACGGCAGCACAAACAGGTACAGACCGCTGAGAAAGAGCAAGGCAAGCGGGAGCACCGCCAAGAGGCCCACCCCGGTGGTGTACTTCTTCTGTGCCACGGCGACGATGTTGACGATGACGGCCACCGTAAAGGCCATGGACAGCCAACGGTGGGTCTGCCGAATCCATTTGTTCCAGTTCAATGTGACCTCCTCTGAAGACGAGACCCGAAGCGGATCGGGCACACCTACAAGTACTAGGTGGCTGCCTTCACGACTCTTGCGCCGCCAGAGACGGCGAGTTGGATGTTTCGAGACCGAACTGCTTGGCGTACTCCGCGTTCAGCCGCATCCGCCGAACTTCATCGCCTCACCACCGACGATGCGCGGTTTGTCTAGGAAACAGCAACGACCAGGACAGTGGCGTCGTCCTCAAACTCGCCGCCGCAGAAATCGGTGACGCGGTCCAGCAAGCAACGGTGAAGCACCGCCGCCGACAGTTGACGGTTGCAGCGCGAGGCCTCGGCCAAGCGCTCATCGCCAAACTCCTCGCCGTTTCCGTCCCCCGCCTCGCTCAGGCCATCCGTAAACATCACCAGGCGGTCTCCGGGCCGCAGGTCGATATCGCCCTGATCGTAAACACTCTCCTGGAAAGAACCCACGATCAGGCCGCCTTGTTCCAGGCGTACTTGAACCCCGTCTTTCCGGGTCAGAACGGGCGGGTTGTGTCCGGCGTTGGCGTACTGCAGGGTTTTGCGGTCGACATCCAGCAGGGCATAAAACAGCGTGATGAACTTGGCCTGCGTGGTGTTGCGGCACATCACTCGGTTGACCTTCTCCACCAGTTCCTTGGGCGACGTTTTCTCAGTCGCCAGCGCCTTGACAACTGCCTGGAGGTTGGACATCAGCAGAGCTGCTGGCATTCCCTTGCCGGACACGTCGGCGATGCAGAGCCCCAGCCGGCTGGCACCAAATTTGAATACATCAAAATAGTCGCCTCCGACGATGCGCGCCGGCCGCCAACTACCCGAAATCTCCAGACCGGGCATCTGCGGAATTTCCTTAGGCATGAGCGCCTGCTGGATTTCCCTGGCCTCCGCGTACTCCTGAGCCTGTTTTTGAAGACGCAAGCTGGGTGTTTCAATACCGAACTGCTTGGCATACTCAGAGTTGAGCCGGGGCCAACCGAACTTCATCGCCTCACCAGCAACGATGCGGCCGATGGGGGTTCCGATGAGAAGGCGATCCAGAACATCGAAACAAATGTGCCACCCGGCAGCACCCATTGAGATGAAGCGGCGATCGATGTTGTGCCACAGCGTCAGGCGCGTGCCGCCACCAAAGGCTTCGAGTTCCCACCGGGTATCGCTATACTCAAGCACCTTGGGAGCGTCGGCTCGCGTCACTCTTGTTTCCAGCGGCGTGGGCGTTCCCACCCAGGTGAGCTTCACGGTTCCAACCGAACCCAGGCTCCCATCGACGTCGAAGGGCGCCCACTCGCGCAGATGCGCTGGGTCGGTGAGCGCCTGCCAGATTTTTTCCGGCGAGTGGCGCAGTTCTCTGACGAGAATGAGCGTCCACTTCTTCTCTCCGTCCTTTCGTACCTGCGCTCCGCTGGCCGGACCCGGTGTGTACTGCTCACGCTCGATCATCTTCTTCTCCTCCTCTTCCTTCGGAACTTCGCCTACCAGCGTGCCAGCTGGGTGAGCGCATGAGGTTGCCGCGGAAGCCATCCTTGATCGGCTTCGACTGTTTGATGTGCCGGCATGCAAAATTTAGACCCTTAGCGAGCCACGGAACGCCCTAGCGGCATAGTACGATTCCGCGCCGTTGTGATACACGAAAACAGTGTCGTAACGGCGATCACAGAAGAGGGCGCCTCCGAGTTTTCTGATATCAGAAGGTGTTTTCACCCAGCTCGACGTTTTCGTATCGAAATTTCCAATTTTCTGCAACTCTCGATATTGTTCTTCGGTTAAAAGATCAATGCCCATGGCGGCTGCCATATCAATAGCGTTAGCTTCCGGTTTATGTTCTTTCCTTGACTCCAGCGCTTCACGGTCGTAGCAAACGCTTCTGCGGCCTTTAGGACTTTCCGCTGAACAATCGTAGAAAATGTATTCGCCCGTCTTTTTATCATGAGCAACAACGTCCGGTTCACCGCCCGTTCTTTCCATTTCATTGAGTGACCACAGTTTTTCAGCATTAGCTTCCAGCTTTGCTTGTACTTTGGCCAATTCAAGACCTTTATGGCGGTTCATGTTTTTTTCAAAACGGGCTTTCCAAGCTCTGAGTAGTTCTTCACGTTGTTCTGGTGACAAAGCCTTTTTATTGCTGTTCATACTTTTACATTGCCTCTGTTTAATAGGTGGCCGGCGTAGCTGCATTCATACACGATTCGGTCACCTTCTTCTCGTTAGCGTGAATAGCGTGCCAGCTGGGTGAGCTGAATGAGGTTGCCGCAGGTGTCCTTCAGCATCGCAATGGTCGAGGCGGTCACGTCCGTGGGCGGCATCGTGAACTCGGCGCCGCGGGCCTTGATCCGCTCATAGTCGCCCTTGACGTCGTCGGTGAAGAACATGGCCGCGGGCTGGCTCTGTTGGAACAGCGCCTGCTGATAGGCTTTAGCTGCGGGGTTGTTGTTCAGCGCCAGCTGCAGCTCAGTGCCGTCCGGCTCCTCGGGTGAGGCCACGGTCAGCCAGCGATATGGGCCCTGACTGAAATCGGTCTTCTTGGCAAAGCCCAGTACCTCCGTATAGAAGCGCAGGGCCTTGTCCTGGTCGTCCACGTATAGGCTGGTCACTTTAATTCTCATTTCGTTTCTCCTTTATCACGTTCGCGGTTTGGGCCGCGTCGTCTTCATCCTTGTCTTCCTTTTCTTCGGTGTTGACTGATCCATGCGGTCGAGGTGGCGTTCGAGAGCATCTAGGTGAGCGGACCAGAACCGACGGAACTGAGCCAGCCAGGCATCCACCTCCTGAAGTGGTTCAGGCTTCAGCCGGTAGAGACGGCGCTGTGCGTCCACCGTGGATTCCACAAAACCCGCCTCGCGCAGCACTCGCAGGTGCTTTGACACGGTCGGCTGCGGCATACGAAGCTGACGCTCGATCTCTCCCACCGACTGTTGTGACGAGACCAGGAGGCTCAATATCGCGCGGCGGTTCGGCTCCGCAATAATTTCGAATACAGATTCCACTCTTTTCATATACTCCATAGAGCATATACTTGTCAAGGTATATAAAGGATTGGGCCAGGCAACGGTTTCAGTCGGCATGCGGGGATGCACCGTCTGATGCGTTTTTAGCGGCTGCGATTCAGAGCGCTGCGCGCTCCGGCCGCCGTGGGGAGGAACGCAGTGCAGTAGCTTTTGTGGGTTGAGTTGTGGGTGTTGAAGCTGTATGAACCAATCATTCCTAAGTGGTACAGGTTTCAGAGCACACGGAGGTTTCGCATTTGCAGGGCAATACCAAGAGCCAGAAAGCCTATAGTGTAGCGAGTCTCCATGCCGAGACCCAAGACTCCGCCAATGGGCACCCACCAGCGCGGATCCTCTGACTTCAGCAGCCGAACCAAGAGATAGGTAACCGTGACACCCCAGAGATAGTCGAACGAGACGTATTGGAATACCGCGCCCTGGACCAGAGAAACCGGAGAGACTCCGGCGGATACAGCAGCGAGTAGTTGAACGCGGCGTTTTCCGCCGAGCTCCTTGGCAATCATCCCGGCCAGCACCATGATCATGCTCACGGCCACCGCCGCAAAGAGTCGAAAACCGATGAGTGAGGTTCCGAATAGGAATAACTCCAGACGGCCGATCAGAGGCGTAATGGGCGGGTAGGCTACAAAACCCCAGTCGAGATGGCGCGCGTCGTCGAGAGTCTGCAATTCGTCCCGATGAAATCCATACTGGCTATTCGTCGTGATGTGCACGACTAAGCGCGCCGCGGCAACGAGAAGTAGTGCACCCAAGTCTGAGCGAAAAAAAACGCGATTCGTTTCCTCATAGTTCTGGTGTACCCGTCTTCTCCGCTGCGGCGCACCGAGAGGCTAAGCGGTCACCAACCTCTCGGAAAGCACACAAAGGACCACACGACGACGAAACCACGGGCGAGCATTCCCGGCACCACGTGTTACGTCAAAGCGCTACCGGCAATGCTTCCGTGACCTTCTGCTACCAAAATGAATATAGGTCGATGCATTGCTTGTCAATTGACGGGTGACGGGCAATCCTTCCGTAATCAGGTAAGGTAAGGGTTGCCGACCTGCCGTCCACAAGGCTTCATCTTCGCTGCCTGAAGACTGGAATTCAATGTCCGAAGAGATTGCTCGCAGCGGGGGTGGATCAAGTTTAAGACGCGGCTGCATCGCATCGTCTCCCTCAAGTTCTTGCCGAAAGACGTGGTCCCGTGACCTGCAGGCACTCGCCCGCCTGACGCGAAGCCCAAGCCGCATCTGCTCTGAACCAGCCCGACATGGCGACCAGGCTGAGGGAGAAGTTCTGATTGCAGGCGGTAGTCGGCCCAAAGAACCTCGGAGCGTATTGAAATGGCTCTGAAAATTGCACCTCACTTAGCAACGTCGCTAAGGTACCCTTACAGCAGCAGGTTCCGCGAGAGCTTCGGCGCCTTTACAGGTTTGTAGCGAAGTGAGAAACGAGAGAGAAACTCCAGGCGTGGGCCGCATGAGGGTGGATGGGCATACAGGTTGCTCTCAATCACCGGACACAATACCGTTACGACAAGGCGGTCTCCGTCGGT